>Ga0076025_101_pt1 | contig 64708 bp, 62 predicted proteins | sample RifGroB1_FD_68102 | JGI IMG/M metagenome (GOLD analysis project Ga0076025, IMG submission 68102) | Parcubacteria bacterium GW2011_GWB1_42_6
AAAAAATATTTTTTTGACGACGCATTATTTTGAGGAAGCCCAGAGATTATGCGATAGGATAGGAATAATTTTCAACGGCCAAATCGTTTCGCTCGAATCCAAGGCAGAACTCATCAAAGACGGCAAAAGCATTGAGGACCATTATTTGGCGCAAGTCGGAGCAAAAAATAATTTATGAACTGGATTGGGTTCGAGACATTTATTTTGCAAGAACTCTTGCGCGTCAAGCGCGTCTGGATACAGACGCTGGTTGCGCCGTGGATTTCGGCATTATTATACATTTTGATTTTTGGCCAGATTGTTGGGAGAAGAATCGGAATAATTAGCGGCGTCTCGTATATCGATTTCGTCGTTCCGGGACTTTTGATGCTGAACGTGATGCAGTCCGCTTTCGGGCAAACTTCCTCTTCGCTTTACTTCCAGCGCTTTGTCAAACACATTGAAGAAATTCTGACCGCGCCGCTTTCGTATTTGGAGATGATTATCGGATATGTGGTGGCCGGAATTTTGCGGGGGCTTAAAGATGTTTTGCCCGAAATCGATGTTTTTGGAATCGAGCCGTCCATTGAAGAATCCGATTTTGCCAATCAAAAAGGCGTGAAAACCGAGACGACGCTTTTTGAAAATTTCAACGCCAAAAAATCGCGCCGGTTCGCGGCGATTTTTTGTATCCAGAGCTTGAATCATTTGCTTGATCCCAAAAAGTTTTTCGATTGGTGCTTTGAAAATCTCGAGCCGGAGGGTTGTTTGGTTTTGGCGGTAAAAAATTTCCGCGGCCAATGCCGCCGAGCCGGTTCCGTTTGGCGGGCCGCGCAAGTTGACCATCCTTTTATGTTTGTTCCCGAAACTCTCAAACTTTTTACGGAATCGGCCGGATTCGAAATAATTTATTTTGACGTTGATGAATGGAAAAGCGCCAAAGAATTGCGGCTCCAGAAAGAAAAAGGAATTTCTTGCCACCACATAAGGCTTATCGCCAGAAAGAAAAAAGAAAAAGAATCCGTTTTGAACGTAACGGGCGGAAAAAACTGTCGGTCATCGCGTTTTTGGCTTTCTCCTTTGGCGCTCAAGATATTTTATTACCCGCTTTACGCCAATAAAACAAAATTTTTAAAAAAAATTTATGGCCGGATCAAAAATGGATTTTAATTTCAGCGGCAATCGCGTTTTTATCATCGCCGAAGCGGGCAAAAATTTCATCCAAACCCGGGAAGAAAAAACGTCCGAGGAATATTTGGCCAATGCCAAAGAATTGATCAGGCTGGCCTATGAAGCCGGAGCCGACGCGGTGAAATTCCAAACCCACAATTTGGATGATGAGCAATTTGAAACGAATATAACTTCGCCCCATTTTTTAGGCAGCGATCGGTATAATTGGATAAAACGCAATGATCGGGCGGCAACGATTGATTTTTGGAAAGAGTTAAAAGCTTTCGCGGATGAATTGGGCATAATATTTTTTTCCACTCCCATGAGCCGGGGAGCGGCCGTAAAATTGGAAGAAATCAATGTGCCGCTTTGGAAAGTCGGTTCGGGCGATATTCTTGATTTTGTGATGCTTGATTATTTGGCGCAAACGAAAAAACCGATAATTCTTTCTTCGGGGATGAGCACTTTGGAAGAAGTCGATCGGGCGGTGGAATTTTTGAAAAAAAGGGAATCCAAAATCGCGCTTTTGCATTGCGTTTCGCGTTATCCTTGTCCGCCCGACGAGCTCAATCTTAAGACTATAGAATTCTTTAAAAATCGCTACAAAGCGCCGATCGGTTTTTCGGATCACTCAATCGGCTTTGAAACGGTTTTGGCGGCCGTGGAGCTGGGAGCGGTTATAATAGAAAAGCATTTTTCATTGAGCCGCGATCTGTGGGGAGCGGATCACAAAGTTTCCATGACTCCGGATGAATTTGAACAAATGGTCAAGGCCGCGCGCAAAACGCAGGCTTCCAAATTGACAAACTTGGGCTCAACGGATAAGCTTCTACAAGACGAAGAAGTCGTTTTCAGGCCGATTTTCCGCAAAATTTTGCGCGCCAGCCGCGATTTGAAAGAAGGGGAAATTTTGGAAAAAAACGATATCTACGCGATGAGGCCCCAAGAAGACGCCCAAGACGGGCTGCCTTCCGAAGATTACGAAAAAGTTTTGGGTAAAAAATTGAAAAGAGACATAAAAAAATACGATCCGATTTCTCGGGATGTTATTTTTTAATATTATGGAACAGCCAAAAAGAAAAAAAATATTGATTCCCATTTTAAACCGCGCCCACTACGGGCGTTTAAGGTCGGTTTTGAAAGCTGTCAACGACCATCCAAAACTCGAGCTGATGATTCTGGTCGCTTCTCCGCTGGCTTATAGCAGTTTTTTTTTAAATCTCAAACACAGCCGGCCGGCTTTGAAAGGGCAGGCTTTGCGTTGGTATTTAAAAGCTCGTTTTCTCTCTTGGGCGGGAAAATTGAATCCCCGATTTTTAATCAATAAAGATTTTTTGATAAAAAGCATTCTTGACGACGGGTTTCCCATTTACAGCCGCGTCCCTTTTTTCATAGACGGCGGATCATCCGTTTCCATGGCCAAATCGGTCGGTTTCGGACTAATAAAACTGGCCGATGAATTTAACAGGCTGAAGCCCGATGCGGTTTTCGTGAATGCCGACAGATTTGAAATGATGGCGGTGGCGTTGGCGGAGCCGGTGACGTGAGCGGAACGATTGACGAAAGCGTCAGGCACGCCATTACGAAACTCGCTCAAATCCATTTCACTTCAACCCAAGCCAGCCGCAACCGCGTCATTCAAATGGGTGAAAACCCCCAAACCGTTTTCGCGGTCGGTTCGCCCTCAATCGATATAGTCAAAAATCTCGATTTGGACGCGCTTCCCAAAATTTTGCCGCCGGGTTTTCAAATCAAAGACCCCTATCTTTTGGTGGTTTTCCATCCGGTGGCTACGGAAAGTTCGCAAAAAAATATTGCTTTGACCGAAAATATTTTGAAAGCGGTTGAAAATATGGCGATGCCCGCTATTTTTTTGGGATCCAATATTGACGGCGGTTCCAAAGAAGTCGGTTTAATGGTGAAAAAATTTCTTTCCAAAAACTTGCCCTTCGTTCATTTTTACAAAACTTTGCCCCCGGATGATTTTTATCGTTTTTTGGCGGGCGCTTCCTGCGCCCTGGGCAATTCGTCGAGCTTTATCAGGGAAGGCGCTTTTTTTGGCGCGCCGGCGGTTATTGTCGGATCGCGCCAGCAAAAAAGGGAGCGAGGAGAAAATATAAAAGAAGCCGGTTGCAAAGCCCAAGAAATAGAGAGAGCCGTGAAAGATCAGATCGCCCACGGACGCTTTGCTTCAAGTCTAATATTTGGTTCGGGGAAAGCCGGCGAACAAATCGCTCAAATTTTGGCCGAGACAAATCCTCCAATTCAGAAAACTTTTTTTGATCGGAGTTGAAATTCGCCTCATCCCCGGAGTTATTCGTAATTAACAGGAGAGAAGAAACATGAAAATTTTTTTAATCGGTTTTTCCAATGATATTTTCCGGGGCGTTGCCGAACAATTGGCCAAAGAACCGGATTTTGAAATCGCTTATTGGACTTGCCGTTTTCCCGAAAAAGTTGACAGAACCAAGTTTCCCGAAGCGGTTATCCATTTTTCGGAAGACGCCATCAAGGGGATTCCGGCCCGCGATTTTAATGTTTTTGATTTTGAGCCTCTTGGCGAAGAATTGGCGGGCCAAATGTACGAATGCGAATCCCATGCCCTTACCATGATGAATCGAATGCATTTTTCTTCTTCTTTGGGTGTTGATCAGCGAAAAAGAATATATTACGGCTATTTAAAATATTGGAACGGCATTTTGAAAAAATTTCAACCCGAAGCGATTGTTTTTTCAACGATTCCCCATATGGGCTATGATTATGTTTTATACTGCTTGGCCAAAAATTTCGGCGTTAAAACTTTAATGTTTGATTTGACCAGAATTCCCGACAGGATTGTTCTGATGGATGATTTTAAAAAAGGGTTTCTTCCGTTAAAAAAATATTTGGCGGAAATGAAAAAAGACGTGAATTTGGCCGATCTGGATGAAAAATTGCGAAATTATTATTCTCTTATGTCGGATAAAGAAAAAATTTATTATCCTCTTAATATCCCGACAGGATGGGAAAAGGCTTTAAAGAATAAAAGACGCGTAGTTCCTTCCGTTAAAATTAGATCTATTTTACGGGCCATAAAAAATAAAAATCTCGAAGAAAAATTGTTTGTCTTTCTTAATATTCTAAAAAGAAGAATATCGGTAAAAAAAATGGAAGAAGAATATTCGCGGCTGCAATTAAAACCCGATTTGAATAAAAAATTCATCTATTTTCCATTGCACGTCCAACCTGAATGCACCACGTCTCCCTTGGGCGGAATTTTCGCCGATCAATTGCTCGTCGTTGAAATGTTGGCAAAAGCGCTGCCCGAGGATTGGCTGATTTATGTTAAGGAGCACAAATTTCAGCTGGTTAGAACGGCCGGGGGATACGCCAGATTCCCAAATTATTACAAATTTTTGACAAACCTCAAGAATGTCAATCTGGCGCCTATGAATTTTTCGAGCAATGAATTGATTTTAAAATCGCAGGCGGTAGCCACCATCACCGGCAGCGCCGGCTGGGAAGCTCTTTTTAGAGAGAAACCGGTTTTGGCGTTTGGTTATCCGGTTTATCAATTTTGCGACGGCGTTTTCCGCGTTTCAAACTTTAAAGAATGCCAAGAAGCGATTTTGGCCATTGTTAAAGGATTCGCGCCTGACAAGCAAAAGGTGCTGAATTTTTTATCCGCTCTTAACGGAAGCGCGATAAAAGCCAATTTGAACTGCGGAGATTCCAAGGAAATTCGTCTTTCCGAAGACGCGAACATAAAAAATATTTCCGAAGCGATTCATAATCATTTATTTAAAAATCATGTTTAAAAAAAATTCTGTTTTTATTATCGCCGAGGCGGGAATCAACCATAACGGTGATTTGGAAACCGCCGAGAAAATGGTTTTGGCCGCCAAAAAATGCGGCGCTGATGCCATAAAGTTTCAGTCATTGAAAGCCGAAGAGTTGATTATCGAAGAAGCGGGCAAGGCCGAACATATAAAAGGGAAGCAAAGCTTTTTCGAGATGATAAAAAGCTGGGAACTTTCCGAGAATGATTATAAAAAGCTGGCTGATTTTGCCAAGAAAGAAGGAATAATTTTTTTCGCTTCGGTTTTCGGAAAGCAATCGCTTAATATTATGAAAAAAGCAGGAATGCCGCTTTATAAAATCGCTTCTTGCGATCTGAATAATCATTTTTTGCTTAAAGAAGTCGCTAAAACCAGAAAGCCGGTGATTATTTCCACGGGCATGGGCGATATTAAAGAAATAAAAGAGGCGGTTAAAATTTTGGAAAAAGGGTCAAAAAAAATAGGCATTTTGCATTGCGTTTCTTTGTATCCGCCCGAGGCCCAAGAATTGAATTTGCAGAGAATTCAATTGTTGGAAAAAATTTTTCCAAAATACGTTATTGGCTATTCGGATCACACCCTGGATATTTTGGCGCCCGCGGCGGCTGTCGCGCTGGGAGCGAATATAATCGAAAAGCATTTTACCTTGGATAAAAATATGCCCGGTCCCGATCAGCCAAGTTCCGCCGATCCCGCGGAATTTAAGAAAATGATTGAACAAATCAGATTTCTGGAAAAGGCGATTAACCGAGCCGAGAAAAACATTTTGCCCGGAAAACGCGAAAGCGAGATGAGGAAAATTTTTCGCCGAAGCTTGGTGGCCAACGAAGAGATTGCAGGGGGTTCTATAATTACGGCGGCCAAGCTTGGAATAAAAAGACCGGGAACAGGCATTCCTGCTTCACAAATTGAGAAGGTAATCGGCAAAAAAGCCAAAAGAAATTTAGAAAAAAACACAATTTTGAAATTTGGCGATTTAATTTAGCATGCAAATCGACGCGATTGGGAAAGTGAACAAAGATAATTATAAGCTGTTTCGGGACGGCAGTCTTTCGGGTTACGAAATTTATTTGGCCTCGGAAGACGATTTTGTTTTTTTGCCGGAGATGTTGAAAGCTCTCAATATTGTTTCGGCGCATCAGCCCGGCCGGGGATTTAACTTGTGCCAAGAAGGAGAAATTGGTTGTTGGTCTTTTCAGACAATGGAAAAAATGCTGGCTGTTCTTAAGTCATGCGGCTACAAAGGGATCATAGTTATTCACGGCAATAATTTTGACGAATCGTCGCAAAATAGAGACGAATGCATGAAATTGCTGGCTGGGCGGCTGGATAAACTTAATAAAATTTCCGGCAAAATAAGAATCAGTCTGGAAACCGATGTTTTATTTTTTAATTTAATCGGGGCAAAAAGAGCTTTGCTCGCTTTGCCGGAAAATTTTAAGTTATTGACGAGTTTTATGAAATCTCCGCTTTTAATGACACTTGACTTCGAGCATATCTGGATAACGTCGTTTTTTGCGGGATTTATCAAAGAACTGCCGGAATTTTATAAAGAATTCGATTTGATGGGCGATTCGGAAAAAGAGCTTGTCAAAAAGTCTTGGTTGAGCTATACCAAAGAGAAACTGAACGAGGCAGATCGGATAGTCGGGGAATCTCTAAAAAGATATTCAGAGACGAAAATTCCCATAATTAATTTTCATATCAACGGCACGAATCCCGAAAAATATTGGTTCGATGAGAAAACTTTTTTGCCGCTTGAAGGCGAGCATCTTTGTTTGGGAGAGCCAGATGATAAATTGGATTACGGTTTGATCGGCGAATATTTGCCAAGATTAACCCAGGAAGATTCGGCTAATCTTGTCATGGAAATCTGGCCTCGCGGAGCTTCCGATCGGGAATATTTTGAAAAATCTCTTGAATCGGCCGGATATCTTGAGAAAAAACTATGCCAAGCCTAAAACGTAAAAAAATAATAATAATTGGAGCAAGCGAACATGGAAAAATCGCTCTTAACATTCTTCGTTATCAGAAAAACCTCGAGTTTGCCGGTTTTTTGGACGATAATAAAATGGCGGACAAAGAAGTAATCGGAAAGGTTTTTGACTGGCCTAAATACGCCAAATATTTTTTTCATTTGGCTATTGGCGATAATTCGATTCGCGAAAAATTCTTTAAGATTTTAAATAAAGGCAATTGCCGTTTTATTAATTTAATTCATCCCAAAGCTTTTATTGAAAAAGACGTTGTTTTGGGAGAAAGTGTTTTTGCGGGCGCGAACGCGTATATTAATATTGGCTCCAGAATCGGCTCCGGAACAATCATAAATAATGGTTGCAATGTGGATCACCATAATATTATAGGTGATTTTTGCCATCTGGCCCCGGGAGTGATTACCGGCGGCGGAGTCAAAATCGCCGCCGGCGTTTTTGTCGGCCTTAACAGTGCGATTCGCGACCACATTAAAATAGGCGAAAACAGCTTTATCGGCATGGGGAGCGTAATAACGAAAAATATTGAGAAAAATCTTTTAGTTTATAATAGACTGGAAATGAAAATCAAGAAACTTTCATGAACGATAAATAAAAAACCCATGAAAAATATTTGCATTATTCCCGCCCGGGGCGGATCAAAAAGAATTCCCAAGAAGAATATTATTGATTTTCACGGCAAGCCGCTTATCGCCCACACCATTGAGGCGGCTGTCAATTCCAAGCTTTTCGGCAAGCATATTTATATCAGTTCGGATTTGGATGAAATTTTGGACGTGGCCGACAATTATTCTCAAGTTCAAAAACTCAAGCGCCCGGATGAAATTTCCGGGGATCGCGCGTCGCTCGAAGACGCCACTTTGCATCTGCTCGAATCGGTTGGAAAAGATTTTGATTATCTTTGCATGCTGATGCCCAGCTGTCCTTTGCGCAACGCGGAAGACGTCAAAAAGTCGTATAAAATTTTATTGGAGAAAAAAGGCGATTTTCTTATGAGTGTTATTGATTATTATTGGCTTTATCCTTTTTGGGCCATGCGGGAGAAAAAAGAAAACATTAAAATGTTTTTTGGCAAAAAATATTTGATTGATTCCAAAAAATTACCCAAGAATATTTATTGCCCGTCGGGAGCAGTCCGCTGGGTCAGGGTGGAAAATTTTAAAAAAGAAAGAAAATACTATGGAAAAAATATCTTGAAATACGAGATACCTTTTGAGCGGGGAGCGGACATAGACAGTTTCGAAGATTTAGAACTGGCCAAAAAATTATACAAACTTTTATGAAAACGTATTCGATCGCCAAACCTCATATTGGCGAAAAAGAAATCAAAGCGGTTATCGAAGTTTTAAAAAGCGGCTCTTTGAGCCTGGGGCCGTATTATAAAAAATTTGAGGAAAGTTTCGCAAAAAAAATCGGCGTGAAATTCGCTTGCGCCGTTTCCAGCGGCACGGCGGGCTTGCATTTGGCAATGATCGCGGCGGGCGTCAGAGAGGGCGATGAGATAATTACTTCCCCCTTTTCTTTTATCGCTTCAGCTAATTGTATTTTATATGTTGGAGCCAGACCGGTTTTTGTTGATATTGATCCGGCCACTTGCAACATTGATCCCGAAAAGATAGAAGAAAAAATCACCAAAAAAACCAAGGCGATTTTAGTCGCGCATATTTTCGGGCAAACCGCCGATATGGATCCGATCAGAGCTTTGGCGAAAAAATACGATTTGAAAATAATTGAAGACGCTTGCGAATCTATTTTAGCCGAGTATAAAGGAAAGAAAGCCGGAACATTCGGGGAATCGGCCGTTTTCGCTTTTTATCCCAACAAGCAGATGACGACGGGCGAAGGAGGAATGCTTGTGACGGATCAGGAAAAAATTTATAAAATGGCTTGCAGTTTGCGGAACCAGGGACGGTCGGAAAATATGCAATGGCTTGACCACCGACTTTTGGGATATAATTACCGGATGGATGAAATGAGCGCGGCATTGGGATTGATTCAGCTTCAAAAGATTGATTGGCTGATCGAGGAGCGCCGGAAAGTCGCCAAGCTCTATGAAAAACATCTTTTCGGACACAATGATCTGTTGCGGTTGCCGGTTGCCGTCGAAGGCAATACGCATACTTGGTTTGTTTACGCAGTCAAAATAAAAAACAAAAAGACGAACAGGAATGAAGTAATCGAAAAAATGAAAAATCGCGGCATAAGCGCAAAGCCTTATCTTCCCTCAATTCATCTTTTTAAATTCTACCGGGAAAAATTTGGTTTTAAAAACGGCGATTTTCCGGTATCGGAAGAAATCAGCCGTTATTCCCTGGCTTTGCCTCTTTACATCGGGCTTAAAGAAAAGGACATAAAATACATTTCCGGTGAACTGGCCGGAATTTTAAAAAAAATCAAATGACTCCGAATATATTCAAAAATAAAATAATTCTTGTGACGGGCGGAACCGGTTCAATCGGGTCTAAAATAGTGGAACGCCTCTTGGATCTTGAACCGCGCCAAATCCGGGTGCTTTCCAGGGATGAAAGCAAGCAATACGATCTGATTGAAAAATACGGCCACCCGAATAGTTTGAGAATGTTCATCGGCGACATCAGGGATCGGGAAAGATTGGATTTGGCTTTTAAGGGTGTGGATATCGTTTTTCATGCCGCCGCTTTGAAGCATGTTCCTTTTTGCGAGTATAACCCCTTTGAGGCGGTAAAAACCAATATCGTCGGATCGCAGAATGTGATAGAAGCGGCTTTAAGGCATAATGTTTGGCGGGTGATCGGCATTTCAACGGACAAGGCGGCCAATCCCGTCAACATTTTAGGAACTTCAAAACTGATGATGGAAAAGCTTTTTATTAACGCGAACAATTATGTCGGGTCGGCTTCCACCAGATTTTCTTGCGTCAGATTCGGCAATGTCGCTTGGGCGAGGGGATCGGTTTTCCCTCTCTGGCAAAACCAGGTGAAAAAACATAAAAATATCGATGTAACCGACGGAGAAATGACCAGATTTTTAATGTCCACCGTGGATGCGTGCGAACTTGTTTTGGATGCAACCAAATTGGCCAAGGGCGGAGAAATTTTTATTTTAAAAATGCCTTCCATAAAATTATTGGATTTGGCGGAATTGTTCATAAATAAGTATCATCCCCGGGAAAACATAAAAATCAAATTAATCGGTTTGAGACCCGGAGAAAAAAAACACGAAGATTTGCTTGATGCCAATCTGGAAAACGCCGAGATTCATGAGGGCAAAAAGATGTTTATAATCGTTCCGCAGATGGAAATTTACGGCTGGAAAGGAAAAAAAGCGGTTTATGCCGGTTTCAAGAAGATTTCAAAACAAGAAAAGTATTCTTCCGAGGATCGGATTAACAAAGAAAAAATAAAAGATATTATCTAAAAAGCGATGGAAATTTTTATGACAAAAAAGTTTTTCAGCGAAAATGAAATCAGGCCCGAGAAATTCAAATCTCGAATGGAAAAGGTCAAGTCGCGGGACATAAAATATCTTTTCAGCAAAAAAAATCGGTTCGTCAAAGTCAATTGTCCGGCGTGCGGAAGGAATAATTTTAAAAAAGCTTTCAAGAAATACGGTTTCACTTTTGATTCATGCGGCGATTGCGGCACCGTCTTTATGAATCCGAGAGCCACGCCGGAAATATTGGACGATTTTTATTCCCAATCCGCGGTTTACGCGTATTGGAACAAAACAGTCTATCCGGCTTCGGAAGAATTGAGAAGAGAAAAAATCGTTAAGCCCAGGGTAAAAAGAATTCTCGAAATTTGCGATAAATTCAAGATTCCAAAAAAATGTTTGGTTGAAGCGGGGGCGGGGTTCGGAACTTTCTGCGACGAGGTTAAAAAGACTGGAGAATTCCAGAGAGTCGTAGCCATTGAGCCTTCGGCAACGGCGAAATCATGCCGCCAGAAGGGGATAGAAACCATAGAAGATTTCATTGAAAATATAAAAACCTTGAAATTCGCTCCAAATGTCGTGGCTTCTTTTGAAGTTATAGAACATCTTTTTTCTCCGGAAAATTTTTTAACGGGCTGCAAACGGCTAATGTCAAAAGAATCCATCATCGCGGTCAGTTGCCCCAATTACAATGGTTTTGACATTTTGACCTTGGGACTTGATTCGGAAAGCATAGATCACGAGCATATTAATCTTTTTAATCCGGATTCTCTGTCAAAGCTTTTCAGCCGCTGCGGTTTTGAAGTTTTGGAATGTTTTACTCCGGGCGAAATAGACGCCGATATCGTGAGAAATAAAATAATTTCCGGCGAATTTGAAATAAAGGACAAGCCGTTTTTAAAACTTTTATTGATTGACGAGTGGGACGAAATGGGGGCAAAATTTCAAAGTTTTCTCCAAAATAACAATCTTTCTTCCAATATGTGGCTGGTAGCCAAAAATAAGCAGTCAGCAATTTGATATGGGCGACAAGCTTTGCATTTTAGATTATGGTTCGGGGAACGTGGGGTCTGTTTTTAATATGTTCTCGACAATAATGGACAGAGTGGTTGTCTCTAATCGGCCGCCCGATTTGATTTCCTCAACTCATATAATATTGCCGGGCGTGGGCGCTTTTGGCTCTGCCATGGAGAAAATCAAAAAAACTATTCCTTTGGACGTTTTGGAAGAAGAAGTTTTGCGAAAAGGCAAACCTTTTTTGGGAATATGCGTGGGTATGCAAGTATTGGCCGACAAAGGTTTTGAATTTGGCGAATGCAAGGGATTGGGCTGGATTTCGGGAACGGTTGAAAAAATGGAAAGCGGAGATTTTTCCCTGCCGCACGTGGGCTGGAACAATATTGAAGTATCGAGGCAAACGAAATTATTTGAAGGCCTTTCCGATAATCAGGATTTTTATTTCGTCCATAGTTATGTTTTCAAGGAAAAAAATTCCAATGACGCGGCGGCCAAAACGGATTATGGCGAAAAGTTTACTTCCGTTGTCGCGAGAGACAATATTTTCGGTGTTCAATTTCATCCGGAAAAAAGCCAAAAAGCCGGCCGGATTATTTTAAAAAATTTTCTCGATATAAAATGAAAAAGAAACGCCTCATCCCCGTTCTTCTTTTAAAAAACGGCTGGCTCGTGCAAAGCAGGGAATTTAAATTTTACAGGAATTTGGGGAATCCGGTTGACGCGGTAAAAAGGCTAAACGAATGGGTTTCCGACGAACTGATTTATTTGAACATATCCAAGGAAGAAGTGTATGATATAAGAAGAGACGATCAAAATTATCCCAATCGTTGTTCGTTTGAAGAAATTATAGCGGATGTTTCTAAAGCGACTTTTATGCCAATGACGGTGGGCGGACGAATTGGAAACTTAAACAATATTGAAAAATTATTGTCCCTTGGAGCGGATAAAGTTTCCATTAATTCAAAAGCATTGGAAGACAAAAAATTTATTGAGCAATCGGCCAGAGAATTCGGTTCCCAATGCGTGGTTGTTTCGATCGACGCCAAAATTATTAATGGAAAATATATTGTGATGTCGCAGGGAGGATCGAAAGAGACTCTTTACAATCCGGTTGAGTGGGCAAAAACCGTTGAATCGCTCGGAGCCGGAGAGATTCTTTTAAATTCGATTGATCGCGATGGCATGAAAAATGGCTACGATATTGATTTATTGGCTGCCGTTTCGGATGCTGTAAAAATTCCGGTAATTGCCTGCGGGGGCGTTGGCGAATGGGCGCATTTTGCCGAAGCGCTCCAAAAAACGAAGGTTGACGCGGTGGCCGCGGCGAATATTTTTCATTATATCGATCAGAGCGTTTATTTGGCCAAAAAATATCTTTATGAAGAGGGTTGCAATGTCAGACCTTGCGATCTGATGCCGGCCTGAAAATTATTTTTGGCGGTCAATCCTATTTTCGGGATCCTCTTATGAAAGAAGAAGAAATCAGACCCGGCAATCTAATGGCTGAAAATAGCAAACTGCACGCAAAAGATGTGGCCGAAATTTTGATTCGCCGAAAAGAATTTAAAAAAATAGCCTGTCCCGCTTGCGAATCAAAGAAGCAAAAATTCGCGTTTAAGAAAGATGGATTCAATTTCGCGGTTTGCTTGAAATGCGGCACTCTATTTATCAATCCAAGGCCTTCCCGCGAATTGTTGGCGGATTTTTATAAAAATTCGCGCAGCATCCGCCATTGGAGCGATAAAATTTTTCCGGCCAGCGAAAAACAAAGAAGATCGCAAATTTTTTATCCGAGAGCGAAACGGATTATCGGTCTTTGCAAAAAATTTAAAATTAAAAACGGAGTTCTGGCGGATATCGGCGCCGGTTTCGGCACTTTCTGCCAAGAAGTCAAGAAATTAAATTTTTTTAAAGAAATTATTGCCATAGAGCCTTCAAAAAAATTAGCGCAGGTTTGCCGGCAAAAAGGTATTTTTGTGATTGAAGAAATGGCCGAAAACGTAAATTTGGAAAAAATTGACGTGGTGACCAGTTTTGAATTGCTGGAACATCTTTTTTGGCCAAAAAACTTTCTTTGCGCTTTGTCCAAAAATATGTCCAAAAATTCCCTGTTTATTCTCACGACCCCAAACATAAGAGGATTTGATTTGCTTACTCTGGGAGAGCTTTCCAATAATATCAAGGGGCCGAACCATTTGAATTATTTTCATCCCGGTTCAATCAGCCTTCTATTGGAAGGTTGCGGATTTGAAGTGGTTGAGGTTCTGACGCCCGGAAAACTTGACGCGGAACTGGTAAGGAAAAAAATTTTACAGGACGATCCGGGCATCTTTTTAAATCGTCCTTTTATTCGGCACATCTTGGTGGACAAATGGAAATCCGTAGGAAATTCTTTTCAGCATTTTTTGGCAGATAATAATTTATCTTCCCATTTATGGGTCGTGGCGAAGAAAAAATAAAAATATGAAATATTGCGAAAGGTGCGTTTATCCAAAAGTCTCGGTAAATCTTGAATTGGACAGCGAGGGAGTTTGTTCAAGTTGCCGAACTTTTGAAAAATTCAAAGCAACCCCTTCCCAAATATGGGAAAAAAAGAAAAAAAAGTTTGAAGAAATTATCGCCAATTCCAAAAAAAGCGGCGTTTCCAATTATGACTGCGTTATTCCCGTTAGCGGCGGCAAAGACAGTTATTTTCAAGCGCATGTGATAGTTTCCGAATTTGGCTTGAAACCCTTGCTTGTAACTTATCATGGCAATAATTACCTGCCCGAAGGAGATTATAACCGCGACAGGATGCGCCAAGTATTTGATGCCGATCATCTTGTTTTCGGTCCAAGCGTCGAGGTCTTGAAAAAACTCAACAGAATTGGTTTCAAGAAAATGGGAGATATGAATTGGCACGCTCATTGCGGCATTGTCACTTATCCGATAATCGCCGCGGTTAAATTCAATATTCCGCTTATTATTTGGGGAGAGGTCGCGTGGGATATTTCGGGAATGTTTGATCCGGACGATTTTGTGGAGTTTAGCGCGCGGGTGCGTCACGAACATTATGTGAGAGGCTATGAATGGAGCGATATGGTAAATAATGATCCCAAAGACAGATTAACCGAAAAAGATATGCTTTGGGCCAAATATCCTTCCGATGAAGAAATCTTGAAGGTTGGCGCGAGGGGATTATATATAGGAAATTTTTTCCGATGGGATCCCAATAATCATGTAAAATTGGTTCAGAAAAAATACGGGTGGAAGGCTAAAGAAGGACAGTTTGAAAGAACTTATCGCAAATTTTCCAATTTGGATGACAGATACGAAAATGGCGCGCACGATCTGATGAAATTCATAAAATTCGGCTATGGCCGAGCTTCCGATCACGCCTCCAAAGATATCCGCGACGGTTATATGACTCGCGAGCAAGGAGTAGCAATGGTAAAAAAATATGATCATGTGATTTCAAAAGATCTTTATTATTGGCTTGAGTATGTCGGTATGAGCGAGAAAGAATTTTGGCGCATAGCCGATACTTTCAGGGATCCTCGGGTTTGGCGGATTGAGAGCGGCCAATGGGTGAAAGATAATATCTGGGGCGGTTCATCAGCTTATGGGCCGGTTCATCTGAATGTTAAACAAATTAAAGCTTATAAAGAACGCCAGAAAAAGATAAATCGGATAATTTAAGATTAAAAAAATGAAAATCTCTCTCATTGTGAGCGCCGATATCACCGACAGCTACGGCTTCAACGTTTTGGCGGCGCAGCTTAAAAAATTCAAAGACAGAAACGTCGAGGTTGGGCAGTTTTATATTTTTTACGATTTCAACAAATCCTATCCGCCCGAAGCGATTGAGGATTTGGTTTCTTTGTGCCGAGGGAGCGATCTTATCGGCATTTCGCTGCTTTCCAGCGCTTTCAAAAATTCCGTCGCGATTACCAAAGCTCTGAAAGAGAAAATAAATTGTCCCGTAATCTGGGGCGGCAAACATCCCACGGCTGATCCGGAAGAATGCGTCAGGTATGCCGATATGATTTGTTTGAGCGAAGGAGAAGACGCGCTTTGCGAACTGGTGGAGAGAATGCTGGAAAACAAATCTTACGATGATATCCAAAATCTTTGGGTGAGAAAAGGCGATTGGATAATCAAGAATCCGTTAAGGCCGGTGGAGGAAAATTTGGATCGTTTTCTGCCGCCCGATTATTCTCTGGAAAACAAATTTGTTTTGGACAAAAAAACTTTGCGCATTCGGCCGATCGAAGATCGCGATCTGGAGAATATGCGTTTGTGGTATCCCACGATGATGACGCGGGGATGCCCCAATTGCTGCACTTTTTGCACCAACAGCACCGATCTGCGTTTGCGAAAAATGCGTTCGCGCGGGCTGGATAATGTTTTTGGCGAAATCAAAATTTTTTTGAAAAAATATCCGGACACAAAAAGGATTTTTTTCCGCGACGATTGCATCAGCGCGATGCCTCTTGATTTCATCAAAGAATTCTGCCGGCGGTGGAAAGAGGAAATCAATTTGCCTTGCAGCTGTTCGGGAGTGATCGCGACCAGCCCGGATTTTGAGGAAAAAATAAAATTGCTCACTGATGCCGGATTCACCGGTCTGAAAATGGGAATACAATCGGGTTGCGAAAGAGTGCGCCGGTTTGTTTTTGCCAGAGTCGGCGAAACCGATGAAGTGATTATGAAGGCGGCGAGAATTCTGCGAAAATGGGCCCACGGCAAGAATTGTTATTATATGATCACCGATAATCCTTATGAATCGGAAGAAGAATTGGTTCAATCAATAAGATTCACCAGCCGCGTGCCGCGCCCTTTTTCTTTATCCCTTTATTCTCTCAATTTCTATCCCGGCACCGCGATTTACAATCGGGCCATAAACGGCGGGATTATAAAAGACAAAGAGCAGGCGCTTCAGGAATCAACCATGGATTTTAAAGACACTTATTTGGGCCGGGTTTTCCTTTTGCTCCGTTTTTTCGAACTTCCGCCTTTCTTTGTGAATTTTTTGACGAACAAGAAAATTTATTCCAATAAAATTTACCGAAAATCATTCAATCTGTTTTTTTGGTTTCTTTGCCGGAGTAAATTGCCCACCCGATGGATAAGGGCGCCCAGGCTCAAAGATCCCGACACTTGGGAAATTATCAGATGGATTGTCTGGCAGGGCATTGAACGCGCAAGCCGCTGCTATCACCGGCGCTTTGTGAAATAAGCATATTTTTTACAAAAAAGAGATCGGGCGAAATTAATTCGTAATTGGCTAGCAAATATGAAAATTCTAAACGCAATCGGCAAAGAATTCAGCCTTTCGGCCAAACCTATTCTTGAAAAAGCGGGAGAAGTCGATTATTTGAATTTGGCGCAGGATGAATTTGAGGAAAAAATTGTCTCTTACGACGCTGCTGTTTTGGGATTAGGCTTGAATTTGAACGAAGAAGTTTTGCGGAAAGCCAAGAATCTGAAAGTGATTGCCACAGCCACCACGGGTTTGGATCATATTGATTTAAAAACAGCCCAAGAAAAAGGAATCGAAGTTTTGAGCTTGAAAGGCGAAGAAGAATTTTTAAAAACCATCGCGGGAACGGCCGAACTGGCTTTTGGATTGCTTATCGATCTTTCCAGAATGGTTTCAGCCGGCTTTGAATCGGTAAAAAAAGGCGAGTGGGATCGCGAAAAATTCAGGGGACATAATCTGCGAGGCAAAACTTTGGGAATTTTGGGTTTGGGCCGGCTTGGGCAAATGATGGCCAAATACGGTTTGGCTTTCGGTATGCGCGCAATCGCTTGCGATCCTTATGTTAAAAAGGAATCTTTCAGCGATTCCGGCTGCCGGCGCGTTGATTTTGAAACTTTGCTCAAAGAGAGCGATGCCGTTTCAATCCACGTCCATTTGAGCGAAAAAACGGAAGGTCTTTTTTCAAAAGAATCTTTTGAAAAAATGAAAGACGGGGCGCTTTTAATAAACACCTCAAGGGGGAAAATAGTAAATGAGGAAGATTTAATCCAATTTTTAAAAAACGGCAAGATTGGGGGATACGCGGCTGATGTATTGACAAATGAGCTTAAATTTGGTAAAAAGTTTGAAAGCGATCCGTTGGTTGAATGCGCCAAAAACGGCCAAAATGTCATAATCACTCCGCATATCGGCGGAATGACCTATGAATCGAGGGAAGCCACGGATATGTTTATTTCTCAAAAATTGCTTGATTATGTCCAAAATAACGAATAAAAAGAAAAAAGTTTTGGGAATTATTCCGGCCAGAGGCGGCTCCAAAGGAATTCCCGGCAAAAACATAAAAAATTTTTGCGGCAAGCCCCTGCTCGCCCATATTTTTGAGGCGGCCAAGAATTCCGGAGTGTTTGACCGGATAATCGTTTCCACGGATGACGAAAAAATCGCTCAAGTTGCCAAAAAATGCGGCGCCGAAGTCCCGTTCATTCGTCCGGCCCGACTCGCTCAAGACAAAACTCCCACTTTGCCCGTGATTCAACACGCCGTAAATTATTTAAAAGAAAATGAAAATTATAACCCCGATTATGTGATGATTTTGCAGCCCACCGTTCCCTTGACGCAGTCCAGGCATTTGAAAGAGGCGGTTGAACTTATTTTGAATAAAAAAGCGGATACGGTTTTGAGCGTTGCCGAAATTCCCGAGAGTTTTAATCCTTGCAACGCGATGGTTCTGGATGAGGGATTCTTAAAGCTTTATAACGGCTTGCCGGTCCGCCAAAGAATTCCCCGCCGCCAAGACAGGCCGCAAACTTTTTGGAGCATCGGTTGCATTTATCTTTTTAGAACCGATCTGATTTTTGATCAGAAAGAACCTTCTTTTTACGGCAATAAAATTTTGCCATATATTTTGGAAAAAGAATGCATTTGCGACATCAATACGCCGGAAGATTGGGATATCGCCGCAAAGTCTTATAAAAAATTGAGAAAATAGAAAATTATTATTTTTTCTCCGGGAATAAACGGAGAATTAGGGGTTAATACTTTTATTGTTTCTCTTTCGATTATTCCCGGAGCTTTGTTCGACAGATTTATTTTTGGCCATTGTCTCAAATTGAGGCAATGGTTTGGAATATTTGTTGCGATAATCGCTGGATATTCCATTCTGCAATGGCCGTCTTTAAAACAATTGCTGAAGATGCCATTATGGATTTGGCTCTCATCCGTTGTATCTTTAAGTATGGCGATTGGCCAGTTGATCACTCAGAGAATAAAGGATATCGAAATCTTTCGCAATAATTTTTGGGCGGGAATAACTACATTTACGCTAAACTTCTTTTTTCTTTATGCGATGGATTCTTTAGGCCTCCTTAAAAATTTTTCCGAGCCGATGAGATTTTTATGGCTGTTTTCATTACTTATTGGGGTTATATTCATCGGAAGCTGGTCATTTAATCTGATGGCTTACAAAAATGAAGCTTATATCGCTCTGAAGAAATTAACGATGAATGGGATTTATTTGACGTTAACCATGGCAGCTGGAGTAATTTTCTTCGGGGAGTCATTAAGCGTCGGAAAGATTTTGGGAGTTGTTCTTTTTTTTGTTGCTTTTGTTCTTGTTGATGAAAAAACTTGGAATTTTTTCCGTCGGTGGTCAGATAATCAAAGTTGAGAAAATAAAAAACCTCGCTTGCAAGCGAGGTTTTTAAATATTGAAATAAGATATAATCCTATCTTCCCCCTCCGCTCAAAACCGTTTTTACCGTCTTGAGAATTATCGCCGCTTCCAAAAACAAGGAGCGGTTTTTTATATAATATAAATCGTATTGAAGTTTTTGAAGAGTATCCTTGATTGAAGAGCCATAAGGATATTTTATCTGCGCCCAGCCGGTGAGTCCCGGTTTGATGGTGTGGCGGATTTGATAAAACGGGATTTCGGAAAGTATTTCATTGGAGAAAGCAAACTCCGGGCGTTCCGGCCGCGGACCCACGAAAGACATGTCGCCTTTTAAGATATTCCAAAGCTGGGGAAGTTCATCAAGGCGCGTTTTGCGCAAAAAATTTCCCACTCGGGTTATTCGGCCGTCGTTTTTTTTGGCCCATTGGGCGCCGTTTTCTTCCGCGTTTTTAATCATTGAGCGAAATTTTACGACTTCAAAAATTTTATTGTCCTGGCCCACTCTTTTTTGAGAATAAAAAATGGGACCGGAGCTGTCCAGTTTTATGGCCAGCGCTATAAACGGATAAAGAATCAGTGCGATAATTCCGCCCAAGATTGAAGCAATCATGTCAAAGACTCTTTTAACCGCCTCAAAGACGATTTTTTTTCCGGTCATCAAATTTTCCAGAAACCAAACTTCTTCGATCGCGGAAACCGGAACTTTGCCCGTGATTTTTTCGTAGAAACTGGGAAGATCCGCCAGAGTGATTTTAAGCGGTATGCATTGATAAAGATTGCGCACGAGCTCGCTGTTTTTGTGCGGATTGACGCTTGTGATAATCACCTGTATTCTGTCTTGGGCAATCACGTGCGTAAGATCATAAAGGATTTCCACTTCATTGGGTTCGACTATTTTTTTGATTCGATAGCCAAGCTGCGGGCTGTCATTGATGTATCTGATCAGTTCTTTGGCTTCTTGGCTTTGGCCGATGACCAGAACATTATTAAGCAGGGCTCGGCTTCTGATAAAACGGTTGAAAAATTGCCGCCAAGCGACGAATAAAACGGCGAAAATCAAAAGGTTTATGAAAAGATTGGTTTTGGGAGTAACCTTGAAAAAAGGAAAAAAATAAAAGAAAATTATCGCCAGTCCCGCGTCTATGGCCAGAACCTTGGCCAGAGTGATGAAAAAATAAAGATTATTGCGCGCCATGCTGATTTCGTAAAGCCCGATGATATAAAAAGCCAGAATCCAGAAAGCGTAAATAATGGAAAAGGGAAAAAAATGTTCCTGCCATTGAAGAGAGCAGTTTTGGCCGTAACGCAAAACAAGCGTTGCCAGGAGCGCCAGATATAGGATCGCGATATCCCCCGCGACCAATATGAAAACTTTTATCCTGCCAAGCAATGTGCTCATCATTTAAATTCTAACTAATTTTTTGGTTTTTGGCAATATTTTAAAAGATTGTTTTATCTGATAAAATATAAGCGGTTATGAAAAGATTAAATCGGAAAAGAAGCAGACTTTGGGTTTTTGGCTTGGCAAGCCTTGTTTTGTGTTTTATTTTTTTAGGATCGGCTTTGGCTGGCTCGGCGCAGGCGTTTTTTCCCGGAGAAACAAAAGGTTTTAACATTAACTCGGAATATGATTATTTCGGAAGAAATTCAATCAGCGCGACTTTAAGGCAAGCGGGCGACAAAGCTCTTTTTTACGTGGATGATGAATTGTGGAACAGCGGAGGCAATGATCAAATAAATTCCGCCGTTTTGAAATTATTGAGCGAATTTGACGAAATCATTTATCCCCGCGTGACCAAGGTTTTTGGCGCGGAATGGAATCCGGGCATAGACAACGAGGGAAGAATCACCATTCTTCTTTTTAAAATGAAAGACATCGCCGGCGGTTATTTTAACACAATCGATGAATTTCCAAAAAGCGTTTTTCCTTTGTCAAATGAAAGAGAGATGGTTTATCTCAATTCCAATTTCTTGGGCACGGCCAGAATAAACAATTTTCTGGCCCATGAATTTCAGCACCTGATAAATTATTATCAAAAAGAAAAACTTCGCGGAGTCGTGGAGGATATTTGGCTCAATGAAGCAAGATCGGAATATGCGCCGACTCTTTGCGGCTACGACGAGGCGTTGGCGGGGAGCAATTTGGAAAAAAGATCGCGCGAATTTATCCAGAATTCTTCCGATTCTTTAACCGAATGGCGGGAAAAAATCGGCGACTACGGATCGGTTAACCTTTTTATGCAATATCTGATGAGCCGCTACGGGGAGGTTTTTTTGAAGGAAACCATGAGGTCGGAAAAAACCGGCATTGCCAGCATCAATGACGCCCTGGAAAAGCTTGGGTTCAAAGAAAAATTCGAAGATGTTTTTATGAACTGGCTTGTCGCCAATTACGCCAATGACTGCCTGCTGGGAGAACAAAAGATTTTTTGCTATCTTAATTCCAATCTGGCCGATTTTAAAATTATTCCCAACCTCACGACTTTTCTTCTTCCGGTCAAAAACAAAATTTTTTCTTTTTCCGACAATACCAAGGATTGGTCGGGGCGCTGGTACAGGATTTCAGGCGGCGGCGAAAATTTGGATTTAAAGCTGGAATTTAAAAGTCAAACGGGCGAAAATTTCAAGGCGGCGGTTTTGGTTTTGAAATCGGACGGAAAAAAAGAAATTCAGTTTTTTTCAACCGATCCGGAAGGAAAATTTTGGAAAATTTTTAAGGGTTTTGGCAGTGAAATTGATTCGATCGTTCTTATCCCTTTCAGCTACGGAAAAAAAGAAAATTTTACCGCCAATGAATCTTTGAAAAATTTTTCTTATTCCATGGAACTTGGAGAAACCGGTTCTTTGGCCGTTGCCCCCGTTTTAACGCCTTCTCCGGCCGTTTCTTCCGTTTCCCAAAAAATTCCTTCATATCCGGACGGCTCATTGATTCGGGCCGAGGAAGATTACAAGGTTTACGTGATCAAAGGAAACTTCAAAAGATGGATCCAGTCTCCCCAAATATTGCTTTCGTATTCGCATTGGGATTGGAACAAGATTATCAAAGTTTCAACGGCTGATCGTGATTGGTATAAAGACGCCGGCTTGATTCGGGCGGAAAATGATTATAAAGTCTATGAAGCGAACGGAGATATGAGCAAACACTGGCTCAATATCAGCACCCGGCAATTCACGGATTCCGGAAGAGATTGGAATATGATATTTGCGGTGAATAAGGCGGAACTGGATCTTTATAAAACGGGAGCGGATGTGATGAGATAATTTTCAAATTGCAAATTCTCCTCCTTCGCTCCTTCGGAGCTTCGGAAGGACATGGCAATTTCCAATTAAGGATGAAACTATTTATATAACTCCCCCAACCCCCTCTTATCTAAGAGGGGGAATCCGCCAAGAGAGTTTTATTCAGAAATTAGGCATTAAGAATTTTATCGTTTTATTGGAAATTATAATTTGTAATTTGGAAATTAAGAAAAATTTATCAATAAAGCAAATTAATTCATACAGATGTTTTCCGTTGATGATATTCAACAAAACGTTCCCCTCTCTTCCTTCGCCACCTTCCGCATCGGCGGAGCGGCTAAGTATTTTTTGGTTGTCAAAACAAGAGAAGAATTGATTAAAGCGGTAAAATGGGCGCGTGAAAACGATTTGTCGTATTTTGTTTTGGGAGGCGGCAGCAATATTTTAATTTCGGAAAAAGGTTTCAGTGGTCTTGTTATAAAAAACGAATCGAACGGTTTAAAAATTGGCGAAATGGAAGACGGAAAACTAAAAGTGAAGTGCGATTCGGGAGTTATGACGGCCAAAATAGTTTTTGAGACAACAAAGCTTGGTTACTCCGGAGCCGAATGGGGATTCGGAATTCCCGGCACGATCGGCGGGGCGATTTGCGGCAATGCCGGCCGTTTGGGCCGGGAAACATCGCAAATCGTGGAAAGCGTCACAATGCTCGGCGGCGACTTATCGGAGAAAGAAATCGCCAAAAGCGAATGCGGATTTGAATATCGCTCAAGCCGATTCAAAAAAAATCAAGAAATTGTTTTAGGGGCGGAGCTGGAGTTTGTCAAAAAATCGAAAGAAGAAATTAATTCGGTTCTCAATGAGGCCAAAGAAATCGTCCGGCAAGGCGCTCCTTTTCCTTCGGCCGGCTGCGCGTTTAAAAACTATGTTGTGAGGCAAAATGACCCGCTTTTGCTGAATCACCCGGATTTAAATGAAAAAGTCAGGGGCGGAAAAATCGGCGTGGGATTTTTGATTGATCAGAGCGGGCTTAAAGGCCGTAAAATAGGCGGAGCGCGAATTTGGGAAGGGCACGCCAATTATATTGTGAACGCGGGCGGCGCAAAATCGGGCGATGTTTTGGAACTGATAAAATTGGCCAAAGAAAAAGTTAAAGAAAAATTCGGAATTGAACTTGAAGAAGAAATCAGGGTAATAAAATAATTTCCAAATTACAATTTCCAATTTCCAAACGATTCCGAATTTTGAGCTTAAGATCAGAATTCGGAAATATTGGAAATTTAAGAATTAGGCATTTCATTAGAAATTGGGATTTGTAATTTGGAAATTTTCTATTGCATTCTTTTCCAAAAAGCTTATTATGAAAATATAAGCTTTTTTAATTGTTAAAAAATTTTATTTACATTTGAAAAAATAAAATATATAATTAAAAAAGATTTTTTAAACTATAAAAAATCATGAAAATAAATTTCAAAGCGAAGGATTTGGAATTGAACGAAGAGATAAAAAATCTCGTTGAAAAAAAGCTGGAGACTTTGCGAAGATTTTTTCAAGCGAGCGATCCGGAAGCCGTGCTTGCCGAAGTTGAACTTTCGCGGACCACTCTTCATCATCAAAACGCTCAAGATCTTTTTCGGGCGGAAATAAATCTAACCATCGCCGGAAAAATGTTTCGGGCGGAATCGGAGCAATCCGATCTCCGCACGGCGCTTGAAGAAACCCGCGATGATTTGGAAAGAGAGATAAATAAATTTAAAACCAAAAGGGAGACTGTTTTTATTCGAGGCGCGCGCAGCATAAAAAAGGCTTTGAGCCTTTCGCCCTTAGCGCGTTTCAATAGAAAGTCGCAAAATAAAGAAGATGGTACCGAATAAAGTGTTTTTCACCAAAGGAGTCGGCGTTCATAAGGAATACTTGATGTCTTTTGAGTTGGCGCTCCGCGACGCGGGAATCGCTCCGTTTAATTTGGTGACGGTTTCAAGCATTTACCCTCCGGGTTGCAAAAGAATCAGCCGCGAAGAAGGATTAAAAATCATAAAACCCGGGCAAATTCTTTTTGTCGTGATGAGCCGCAATGCCACCAATGAACCAAACAGACTTATGGCTTCATCCGTTGGTTGCGCCATTCCGGCGGATGCCGATCAATATGGTTATCTTTCCGAGCATCATTCTTTTGGAGAAAATGATCAGAAAGCCGGAGATTACGCCGAGGATTTGGCGGCTTCAATGCTAGCTTCAATCCTTGGCATCGAATTTAATTCGGATTCAGCTTGGGACGAAAGGGAACAGCTTTACAAAATGGGCGGCAAAATCGTCAAAACCACCAATGTCACGCAGTCGGCTTTGGGCAATAAAGACGGATTTTGGACAACGGTTTTGGCGGCGGCGGTTTTAGTGATGCCCGAAGACGAAAAGTGAGTGTCACCCTACGGAATTACGGATTGGTACGGATATTACGGATTTGATTTATCTGTATAATCCGTATATATCTGTAATTCAGTAGGGTTATGAAACCTCGCCATAATTAACAAGAGTTAATTAACTCAAGAAAACCCGGCGGAGGGCCGTGATTTTCTTTTGGTTTATGAAGCATTTAACTAAAAGATTGGTTGGGCCCCGCGTTCTCAACGAACCGATTACCGGCTCGGAAACAACGGCGGAGCTGTTTGAAAAGGCGTTTGGCGCTTATGTCGGGCGCGAAGTAAAAACCGCCTACAATATAATCAAGCGTATGGTTGAAAAAGATCACACGGTTGTTTTGGCGATTTCAGGAGCGATGACGCCGGCTGATTTTGTCGTGCCCTGCGTGATTCCCTTGATTAAATCGGGAATCGTGGATGTCATAACCACTACCGGCGCCAATATCTATCATGATGTGCAGCGTCTTGAAAGCGACGATTGGTTTCAGGTCAATCCTAATGAAGGCGATTTGAAATTGCGCAAAGCGGGTTGGACGAGAATTTATGACACCGCTTTTCCCGAAGACGATCTTTGGGCGACGGATAATCTGATTATTGATCTTGTCCGCCGGTCGGATTTCGCCCATCAGATGACAACCACGCAATTTCATTATCTTTTAGGCGAGCATCTTTCCAAGCACGGACGGAGAAGATTCGCCACGGCCGATTTAAACCGCAGCTTGCTGGTTCAAGCTTATCGGCATAAAATTCCGATATTTTGCGGCGCGCCACAAGACGGTTCAATATTTTTGAATTTGGCTTTTCTCAAAAGAAAGCTTGGCCCCAAATACAAATTCGGCATTGATATGGAACTTGATATCCATGAATTCGGCGCTTTCCACTATTTCGCCAAAAATAAGAGATCAAAAAAATTATCGGTGATAATTTTGGGCGGCGGAGTGCCTAAAAATTATTCTTTGCAGCCCGAGCCGTATTTGACGCAAATTTGCGGAATTGACGCGGGTGGCTACGATATGGATGTTCAAATCTCCGACGCTCACGTTCAAAACGGCGGGCTTTCTTCCTGCACGGCCTCCGAAGCTCACACTTGGGGAAAGACTTCGGAGGCGTGTTTAAAAAATTCCCAATATGTTTTTGCCGATGTCACTTCCACTTTTCCTTTTATCGTTCACGCTTTGATGCAGGAAGAATTGGAGAAGGAACCTCGCAGACTGATGGAGCATCGCGATGAAGCGATTGAACTTTTGGACAAGGTTCTCAAAAGAAAAACCTTAAGGGAATACTATCTCAAAGGAAAAGTTAAAAAAGGCGAACTGCATCCGGAAGCTCATTTTGGATCAAACCACGCCGGCCATGTTGAAAAAACGGCCGACAATCCGGAGGCGTAAATTATCGCGGATCTGACGCGGATCTTTGGACTGTGCCGCGGATAAACGCGGATTTTCAACCGCTCGGCGCCGTTGACGGATTTCTATTCGTAATTGGTTTTAAATTCGTAATTAGTGAGGATTCATGAATTTTCTCGACATCAATCAATCTTACAAAAACGCGAAATTCGTTGTCGCGCCTTTTGGCTTTGAAGCCACCACGAGTTATGGCGGAGGAACGAATAAAGGCCCGGCGGCAATAATCAAAGCCAGCGCCCAGGTTGAGCTTTTCGACGAAGAACTCTGGCGGGAAATCTACAAAAAGACAGGCATTTTCACTTTGCCCGCAATAAAACCCGCCAAAAATATTCCCGGCGCCAAGAAACAGATTTCAAAAATAATCTCAAAAATTCTTGCGGATAAAAAAATCCCGATTGTTTTGGGCGGCGAACATAGCATCACGCCTATGATAGTTGAAACATTTTCGGATTTCCTCCTCCCCTCGTCGAGGGGAGGCCATGGAGGGGTAATTAATCCTAAAATTACCTCCCCCGAACCCCTCCCTAAAAAGGAGGGAAGGAATTCCGCCGCTTCTTTCTCCATCCTCCAATTTGACGCCCACGCCGATTTGCGCGATGGCTACTTGGGGCAAAAATATTCCCACGCGGCCGCCATGCGCCGATGTTTGGATAATGAGGGTGTTAATTTAGTCCAAGTCGGGATCAGGAACATCAGCAACGAAAATGATGAGTTGGTTTTTTGGGAAGCAAACAAAGATCGCATTAAAACTTTCTGGGCCAAAGATAAAAAAAATTGGAAGCTTTCCGAAATTATGGGTTCTCTTAGGGAAAATGTTTATTTAACCTTTGATGTTGACGCTTTTGATTCTTCGATTATGCCTTCAACCGGCACGCCCGAACCCGGAGGATTGGATTGGTACGAAGTGATGGATATTTTGCGCGAAGTCGCCAAAACCAAAAACATCATCGGCATGGATTTTGTGGAGCTCGCTCCCATTAAAACCCTTCCCGCGCCGGATTTTTTGGTCGCCAAGATGATTTATAAGACGATAGGGTATATTTTAAAATAATTCATCGGATAGTAAAGAGACCTTAAAACGGTCTTTTTTTATTTCAGATCCTTAATATTGACAAAACATGTATAATATGATAAAATGTAATAATAAGGGATATCAAACCAAAGGCAAAAGGATAGTTCTTATTCATATCAAAAACCAGTAAGGGAGGTTATTATGAAGCCGTTTTGGTTCAATTTGACGCGCAAGGTGTTGAAGTGGGCAATGGGAACGGATCGGATTGAAGTCTCTCTCAGGCCGGCTGAAAAATTCCAAGGTTCTGTAAAAATTCTCGGCATATCGGGAAGTCCGCGCGGCAGAAAGAGCCGGAGCTATAAAATGATGGCGAAGGTTCTGGAACATGCCCGGGTATTCGGCGCCCAAACGCAGGAGATCATTCTCTGTGAAAAGACGATGAAACCTTGTGAGGGGTGTCTCTCTGATCCGGACAAGGAATGCACATTTCCGTGTATTCATTGCGAGGACGATACGAACGAAATTCTCCAAATGATGATCGATGCGGACGCATTTGTTTTTGCCACACCGATTCACTGGGCGGCGCCTTCGGCCATCATGAAAATCCTCATTGATAAGATGATCTCCCTCGAGGAGAATCATTATGAGATCGCAATGAGTGATGGTCGCGAGCCACTGCTTGGCAAACCATGCGCCTTGATCGCTTCGCAAGAAGGAGACGGCGCAACCGGCGCGCTCGGTTGGATGGCGGCGGAACTACGGGAAATGGGAGTTTGGACTATTCCCTGGGGCCAGACTTTCAAACCCGCCCTTCTGGAAAAGAAAATCGTGAAGCTCGGAATGTTTGCCCTGGGGGAACGCAAGTTCGAGTGGATCGAAAATAACCTGGCGGCGGCGGGAAGAAACCTTGCTTTGGTCACCAGACTCCTTAAAGAAAGCGGTTATAAGTGGGACGATTACGATGTAATCGAACCCAATTGTTAAAGAATAAAAGGCTGTGAAATTCACAGCCTTTTTAAATTGCGCAAAAATGGATTGTTGATGTATAATATAAATGTCGCTCTATTTATAAAGCGAAAATAAACTTTAAATAAAAAAATATGATGAATCCAGAATCAAATTTAGGCATTCCCGAGAATGTCCAAGCCGGGCAGAATTTAGAAAAACGCGAGGAAGAAAATGAATACAATCCCCTGGAGATATTAAGAGAAAGAGAATTTTATCCCGGAGTAATCGAGGTTGAGGAAGGCAAGGAAATCATTACAGACGAGGATTATAAAGCTTGCTTTGAATTTTTGAGGGAAAATATCAAAGACGGCAGTCTTTTGAACTTGAATTTTGGATCCGGCATCACTCATTGCCATTATATGCTTCCGCTGATTGACAGACTTTCTCATGTCACGGCTTTGGATATCAGCGCCAAAAACAATCAACTTATCGGAGAACTGCTCAATTCTATCCAAGACAAAGGAAATCCTGAAATAATCGAAGAGGAAGACAAGAAGATGTTGAGGGATCTGGCTCAAGCCGTTTCCAAAGATGAAGATTTTGGAATAAAAGAGAGTGGCGAAGAACTGCTGGCCATGCTTCACGAAAAAAGCCAGCACGAAGGAAAATCCGACATTATTACCGCCGATATGATTGAAGATATGGAGAAACTGGGTTCAGGAGAGCTGGTTGGCGATAGAAAATTTGATAATATATATCTTTCGTTTTCTATTTACGCTCGAACCAGAGAAGAACTGGTTGGATTCTTGAAGAACGCGAAAGAAAGATTAAACGAAGGCGGAAATCTTTTGATAATAGATTGCGAAAATTATACTAATGAGAGCGGGGAAGAGAAAGAGCTCTTCTCGGAGGATAAGGTCATAGAAGAAAAATATGGCGAAGTTTTTGATTGGACTTTGGATGAAATGAAAGAGATTCTAAATGAAGTTGGATTCAGCAGCGTTAATTCGCAAATTCGCGAGATAGAAGCCAAAGAAGATGAAGCGGAAGAATTTGGAACCTATCTTTTCATCAAAGCGCAAAAATAAATTATATTTTAAATAAATAAAAAAGAACCGCAATTTTTTGCGGTTCTTTGGGGTTTGTATCGCTGCGGGTTTTATTCTTCCGGCTGGAAGAACTTATCCCAGAGGAGGTTATCGGAGAAGTGAGTCATGAATTCCGTCATGGCCGTTTTGTTTTCGGCGAACGAATCGGGGATAAGGGAGATGACTTCTTCGATTGTCGGCTCTCCCTCAAATTTGATGACCGTATTTTTCTCCTGGCCGTCGTCTTTGAACATAACTTCCATTGAGACATAACGACCTTTCCAGGTGGAGATGTTGGTGTAGATCCCGAAAGCTTTTTTGCCATCATCCATGAGGATATACCGGAAGTAATTCCTGGAACGATGGCTTCGGCTGTGGCTGGCGAATCCTTCGGGCTTCCTTGCCATCATCCTGTCGATGATGGCCATTTCCAAGCCTTCCCTTAGCTTTTTCATTGAATGCTCCCTTGGATGAGTTTTATTTAGATGCAAAAGGTACTATCTGATTGATATTGGAATATATCATATCTGGTCTATCTTGTCAAGATGTAATAAAAAAGCCGCGTTTTTTTGCGCGGCTTTGGCGGACGGTTTTAATAACCGGAGCAGGCTGTTTTTGCTGAAGGTTTGGAAATGAAATCCTTCGCTATTCTCATTCCCGCTTCGGAAAGGAAATCCTCCGGAATCGTTTTGAGAATATCATCGCAAGAAGGGCTGTTTTCTCCCGCGGCTGATATTTTGGCTCCGAACTTTTTTTCTCCTTGCCGGATAAAAAAAATCACGGAGACTTTTCTTCTTCTCGAATTGGAAATTCGCGAAAAAACGGCCAGAACCGTTTCTCCTCTTTTTTCGAAAAATCTTTCCATCAGAAAATAGCTTTTTTCCGGCCTATTCTTCAAAAAGTTGGCGAATCCCTCGGGATAGTTATAGATCATCGCCTCTATCTCGGCGATTTCTCCGGAAGAAGCTTTTTCCGTTTTGATTGCGCCCGGGCCCTGCTCTGTTTCGGGAGGTTTGGAAAGAACTTTTTTTAGCGTTCCAATCATCATTTGCTCCTTTTTGGATTGGTTTATTAAATTATATGTGATTTTCTTTTTTGGATCAATCGGGGAAATTAAAAAAGCCCGCGGTATTTCTGCGGGCTTTGGGATTAATAGGGACTACGCCGGCCATTTGGTGACGGACCAATGTTTTCCCTCGAAAAGCTGGTGGCTGAATTCTTCGAAAACAGTGGCCCGGAAAAAGAGAAGATCTTCAGGTAGGAAGCCGATGATCCGAGCGAACATCCCGAAGGCGATGATGTTCTTGAGGCGCTGGTTGAACTTATGTTCTTCCAGCAGACTCTTCGGTATAAAGGAGAAGAGCCAATCGATATCCGCTTGGCTGGAAATACCAATGGGGTATCCTTGTGCTTTCTTGTTGTCAAGACGATATAGAATCTGGCCGTTTCTGTCTTTGAGCTTTTTATAAACTTCCAGTTCCTCGGCCGGAATGCCGACATATGGAGCGAGCTTGTCGAGCTCGACCAGATTTCTTATCCGAGCGGCGATGGTCGTATTCATTCGCTTGGCCTTGCCCCGGGCGCATTCTTTGAGTTTCTCCTTCGGATTTCAACAAATCTTTCAGCTGTCATATTATCCATGGCTTGCTCCTTGAAAACGGGTTTATTTGGTTGGGAACGAACTTCTTTCTTTGATACATAAGTATATCATATATAATCAACTGTGTCAAGGTTTGGAGCACAGAACTCAAATGGTTGATTTTTGACGGGATTTTTTGTATAATTCGGGGAGAAACATTTAATTTTAAAGGTAAAAATCCCTCTCTTCGAGCCTGTCATTCGACCCCGAGGGTCTTAGACCCGAACGGGAGGGCCTCAGAGCCTCGAAGGCCCAACCTCCCTTTAGAAGGGAGGAGAAAAACGATGTCCATATTCACCAAAATTTTCGGCGGGACGAATGAAAAGTCTGTTGCCAAATATAAAACGGTCATTGAAGAGATTAATAAGCTTGAACCGAAATTCGAGTCTTTTTCGGATGAGGAATTGAAATTGAAGACCGCCCAATTTAAAGAAAGATTGGGCAAAGGAGAAACTCTGGATGATATTTTGCCCGAAGCCTTCGCGGCTTGCCGCGAGGCGGCCAAGCGCGCGATCGGCCAACGGCATTTTGACGTTCAGTTGATCGGCGGAATGGTTTTGCACGAAGGAAAAATCGCCGAAATGAAAACCGGCGAAGGAAAAACTTTGGCGGCGACTTTGGCGGTATATCTCAACGCGCTTTCAGGCAAAGGCGCGCACGTTGTAACGGTGAACGATTATCTTTCCAAACGCGACGCCAACTGGATGGGATCAATTTATCATTTTTTGGGTTTGAGCACCGGCTGCATCCAGCACGAAAAATCTTATGTTTACGAACCCAAAAAAATCGATCTCAACGAGGTAACGGTGGAAATGGAAAATCTCAAACAGGTTTCGCGGCGTGAGGCCTATGCCGCCGATATCACTTACGGCACGAACAACGAATTCGGCTTTGATTATTTGCGCGACAATATGGTGCCGGATTTCAGCGAGATGGCGCAAAGACCTGTCCTCCGAAGCCTTGGCGAAGGGGGAAAACACAACTTCGCCATTGTGGACGAAGTTGATAGCATTTTGATCGACGAAGCGCGCACGCCTTTGATTATTTCCGCTCCCGACGAAGATTCGGGCAAACTCTACGAAACTTTCGCGCGGATTGTTCCCCGCCTCAAAGAAAACGAGGATTTTAACATTGATGAAAAATTGCGCTCGGCCACTCTCACGGAAGAAGGCATTGAAAAAGTGGAAAAAATTTTGGGTTTGGGGAATATTTACACCGAAGGCGGAATAAAATACGTTCATCACTTGGAGCAAGCTTTGCGGGCGCAGGCGCTTTTTAAAAAAGATCGCCATTATGTCGTCAAAAACGGCGAGATCATTATCGTTGATGAATTTACCGGCCGCCTTATGCCCGGCAGAAGATATTCGGAAGGCCTTCATCAGGCTTTGGAAGCCAAAGAAAACGTTACGGTGCAAAAAGAATCGCGGACTTTGGCCTCAATCACTTTTCAAAACTATTTCAGAATGTATGAAAAACTTTCGGGCATGACCGGAACCGCCATGAGTTCGGCCGAGGAATTCGGCAAAGTCTATAATCTTGAAGTGGTGGAAGTTCCCACCCATAAGCCTCTTTCCAGGGGTGATAAATCCGATTTGATTTTTCGCACCGAGATGGGAAAATTCAAAGCGGTGATCCGTGAAGTGGAAGAACGGTACAAAAAAAATCAACCGGTTTTGATCGGCACGGCCTCGATTGATAAAAACGAACTTTTGGACCAACTTTTAACCAAAGCCGGAATCAAGCATGAAGTTTTAAACGCCAAAAATCACGAACGCGAAGCTTTGATTATCGCCAAAGCCGGGGAGCCGGGCGCGGTGACGGTGGCGACAAATATGGCGGGGCGCGGAGTGGATATAATTTTGGGGGGAAGAATTGAATCTCACAACTCTCCCCAACCCCTTCTTAACTTAAGAGGGGGAGAGGGGGAGTTATCAAAGGATAGCTCTCAAGAAAAAAGTGAATGGCAAAAAAAACACGACTTGGTTGTTTCTTTGGGGGGACTGGCGATCATCGGCACCGAGCGCCATGAAGCGCGCCGGATTGACGACCAGTTGCGCGGGCGCGCCGGCCGCCAGGGCGATCCGGGTTCTTCGCGGTTTTTCGTTTCGCTTGAGGACGATTTGATGAGGATTTTCGCGGCCGATCGCATCAAGGGAATGATGGAATTTTTAAAGATGCCCGAAGACGAGCCGATTGAAAACAAAATGATCTCCAAGGCGATCGAATCGGCGCAGGAAAAAATCGAAGGATTCAATTTTGACACTCGCAAACATGTTTTGGAATATGACGATGTGATGAACAAACAGCGCGAAACGATTTATCGCAAGCGCCGGGAAATTTTGGAATCAAAAGATCTTAAAGAAAAAACTTTGGAAGCGATTTTGGGGGAAGTCAAAAAAATCGCCCAATTCCATGCCGCGGGATACAAAGAAGAATGGAACACGAAAGAGCTCAAAGAATCATTGGGCGCGATTATGCCTCTTCCGGCTGATTTTGACGAAGCGGTTGGGAAAATTGAAACTTCCGAAAATCTGGTTGGCTTTTTGGAAAAACTCGCCGCCGATATTTACGAGATGAAAGAAAAACAAATCGGTTTTGAGCAGATGCGAGAAATCGAAAAAGTTCTCTTTTTGCGCACCACCGATATGATGTGGATGGATCATCTGGACGAGATGGAGCATTTGCGCGATTCCGTTCGCTTGCGCGCCTATGGCCAAAAAGATCCCTTGGTTGAATACAAAAACGAAGGCCACAAACTTTTTCAGGATTTGCTGGCTGCCATTCAGGCGCAATTTACGAGCATGATTTACAAAGTGACTCTAACGCCGCCGGAGAATCGCCAATCGCGCGTCGCCAATCGCCCTTCGACAAACTCACCACAGGCAAGCTCGGGAAATAATTCGGTCGGCAGAAACGATCCGTGCCCGTGCGGGAGCGGGAAAAAGTATAAGAAGTGTTGTGGAAAATAAGGAGAAAGAAATCCTCCGCCATTCGGTACCTTCTTTAGAAAAGGAGGAATAAATCAAATCATATGGCAATAATCAGAAAAAAAATTTGGCCAGGATATTTGGAACTGATTGAATCGGGAAGAAAAAAATATGATTTCCGCCTTGATGATTTTGAAATCAAAGAAGGCGACACGATTATTTTTGAGGAATGGGATCCGAAAACAAAAAAATACACGGGAAGGAAAGTCCAAAAGAAAGCGGGCTATATTGGAAAACTGAAAATAGGTGATTCTTTTTGGTCCGAAGAAGAAATAAAGGAAAAAGGGATTAAAATCATTTCATTGGAATAACTTTTCTGTAAAAATAAAAACAGGGTTGGTTTATAAGTGAGTTATTTACGCTATAGCGTAAATAACTCACTTATGGAAATTTGAAGGGGACATTCAGAAATAATTAAAATAATTAAAAAGGACGGAATTTTTCCGTCCTTTTGCGTTTTTAACCAGATAAACCACCAGCGTAAGCTGGTGAGTGCGTTTAAAAGCGTAGCTATTGTACAATAAAATCACCTCGGGAAAGGAGGTGATTTTAAACATGAGCAGAAGCTATCTGCTGTATCAACTCGACCACTGCACTTACCATTGCAGTTATCATATCGTGTGGACACCACGATTCCGCGGTAAGGTTTTGGCCGACAACTATATTAAAGCAGAATTAAAAAGAATGTTCAAACAGATTGCCAACTGGAAAGGACTAAGGATTTATGCTTGGCACATCGGAGATGAGCACATCCATCTGCACATCTGCATTCCTCCCAAATATTCTATTGCCTACATCATTCAAATTCTCAAGGGAAAAACTTCTGGCTGGATCAAAAAGAAAACCAAGAAGTTTCCCAAAGGAGTCCTCTGGGCCAGGGGATACTTTGTTTCGACCGTTGGCATCACGGAAATCGCCGTGAAAAAATATATTGAAAACCAGCAACACCATCAAATTGAACTTTCTCAATTAAAACTTTGTTAGCCGGCTGGCGTCAGCCAGCAAAAAGATACCCCCAGCGTTTAAGCTGGGGGTAGTTCATTTTGGCCTCTATTATATGAGGCCGAGGATTTCCAACAGCCTCACGACTAACCATTCCCGCAGGAGGAACCGCCAGCGCGCGCGGGTCCACCATTGGTCCCCATCATGGTCGTAAGGAATTTCTTTCATCGTCGGCATCGGTTTGGCGTTGATGCCGAGCTTTTTGAGCGTCCGCAGAACCCGTGGCATATGGTCCTGGTGGGCCGCGGCATAAACTTGCGTGTCGGCGCCAAACATTTTTTTCGTTTTTGCGAAAAGATGCATTTGGGCCGTAACCTCTCTCGTGTCAAGATATTTTTTCGCGACACGATGAAAACGGACCACGAAAGCTGATCCAACTCCAATTCTTTCCAGCGCTTTATTTACTTCCCACTGGGAGAGAATGCGAATCGGCTCAGAATAATCAGACCAAAAATCTTAGCTTATAAATCTTTTTGTTTCCCGGGCGATCGCTTCATTGCTTAGCCCGGGTTCCTCACCCCGCAGATTAAATGAAAATGCCAAAATGATTATCATTGGCAACCTCCAATATTAAGTGTGAAAAGGACTATTCGTATTCGTGATTTTTAATTATACTATGCTTTTTCTCATTGTGTCAATAGTTGAGTTTCGCATGTTGAGTTTCGCAATTCAATTATTCAAAAAATCACTGATGAGTTAAAATTAAAAGGAGCGGGGTTTTTCCGCTCCACATATCGAAGGTTATTTTTATTAAGGAGAACAAAAAAGAGGGAAATGTTCAACCGCCGAATTTCTCACTTCTTTTGGCATTGAAGCGAGAGAATTCTCGAAATGCTTTTCGAGGAGTTCAAAGATGGAATCTTTTAAGCTCCTGAAGAGTTTGTTTTTGGGATAATTCTCGAACAAATTGCAAGCAATTTCGAGTAGAGTCTCATATTCTTTTTGCTCCCGATACGATTTCCAGCGAGGCTTTGAATATCCTCTGCTTGAACTAGGAGCAAGAAACTGCATACGGACAGATATCATGGACGCCGCCCGCTCTTCCCATCCTTCTTCCGCTCTTTCAATTCTTTCAATAATTTTTTGAATGGCTTCAAGGACGGGGTTTATTGCTGTTGCTTCCATCCGGCTTCTCCTTCTGATAGAGATTTTTTGCCTTGATATGGAAAGAACTGATTATTGGACAAAGTATCCAATAATTGATTATTATACATGAGTGGCGTTAAAGCGTCAAACAAAAATGGAAGAATTGAAAATAATCGTTTTTTTGATGGTTGAATTGCTGGCTTTGAGTATGGCTATTTTTTTGGCGGCAAATTTTTATTTTTGCGTTCGGGCCGGGGGATGCCCTTATGTGCCCACCGGCAAAAAGAGGATTGGCAGGATTATAGAAGAAGCTGATTTGAAAGAGGGTTCTTTTGTTTTGGAACTGGGTTGCGGCGATGGATACTTTTTGAGGCGGGCGGCGCAAGAACGCAAAATAAAGGGTTTGGGCGTGGATATTCACGGAATCGCGCTTTTGAAAGGCGTAATTTTGGCGCGGTTGGCGAAAATAAAAAACATAAAATTTCAAAGAGGTGATCTTTTCGGTTGCGATATTTCGCGGGCGCAGGTGATTTATCTTTTTTTAATCAGCGGCGTTTTGGAAAAATTGGCGCCCAAATTAAAAAAAGAATGTTCTTCGGGAACGTTAATAATTTCCCACGGTTTCAAATTGCCGCGATTTGATAAGTATCTTTTCAAAGAATTGGATCATGGCAGTTGGAATATGAGTTATCAGAGAAAAACGTATTTTTACAGATATTATGCCGATTAGTCTCGGTGGTTGACCAAAATGGATTTTCCCGCTAAGCTTACAATAATATGAAACCCCTCCAAAACTTTTTCTCGGCAATATTTACTCAAAAAAAGATGTCGCAGACCACCTGGATAGTTTTTGTCATCTCTTTAGCGGCCGCTTTGGCGGTTTTTTTAATTTATCCGAAAGTTTGGAATAATTCCGTTGATTTTATAAATGCCTTGAAGAATGAAGTCCCTGGCCTGAAAAGCATTTCCAATATTCCCCAATTTTGGGAAAGGCCATTCCGATTGGGTCTTGATCTGCAGGGCGGAATCCATTTGACTTATGAAGCCGACCTTTCCAATATTGAAGAAGAAAATTATTCTCAAGCCATGGCGGGAGTGCGCGACGTGATTGAACGGCGGGTGAATCTTTTCGGCGTGACAGAGCCCTTGGTGCAGGTTGAAAGCGCCGGCGGACGCCATCGCTTGATTGTGGAGTTGGCCGGCATCGGCAATGTCCATGACGCGATTCAAACGATCGGCGAAACTCCGTCTTTGGATTTCAGGGAGGAAAGAGCGCAGGAAGAAACCAAAGAAATTGCGGATCGTTATAATGCTTTATCCGATGAAGAAAAAGCCGATTTCAAAGAAGATCCTTATTTCAAGCCCACGGCTCTCACCGGAAAATTCTTGAAACAGTCAAATCTGCAATTTGATCCCACGACCAATAATCCCCAAATCGGCTTGGAATTCGATGACGAGGGAGCCAAGCTTTTTGAAGAAATAACTTCGCGCAATGTTGGAAAAAGGGTGGCGATTTATTTGGATAATTTCGCGATCAGCATTCCCACCGTTCAGGAAGCGATTACGGGAGGCAAAGCCCAAATTTCCGGAGATTTTACTTTAAAAGAAGCAAGGGAACTTGTTGCTCGGTTGAACGCGGGCGCTTTGCCTGTTCCGATAAATTTGGTCAATCAGCAAAGCATTGGCGCTTCTTTGGGAGAAAAATCTTTAGATCAAAGTTTGTTCGCGGGGCTGATCGGGATTCTCGCGGTTATGATTTTTATGATCGCTTGGTATCGCTTGCCGGGCGTTATGGCAGTGATCGCTTTGCTTGGCTACACGGCTTTCGTGCTGGCGATTTTCAAGCTCATTCCCGTAACTCTCACTTTGGCGGGAATCGCCGGATTCGTGCTTTCGGTGGGCATGGCGGTGGACGCCAATATTTTGATATTTGAAAGAATGAAAGAAGAATTGCGTTGGGGCAAATCTTTGGGCGGAGCCATTGACGAAGGATTCAAGCGCGCATGGAGCTCGATTCGCGATTCGAACGTTTCTTCTCTCATCACTTGCGCCGTGCTTTTTTGGCTGGGAACGAGCATTATCAAAGGATTCGCTTTGACTCTGGCGATCGGAATTCTCGTGAGCATGTTTTCGGCGATATTCGTTACGCGAAACCTTTTGAAACTTTTTGTGGGCGAGGGAATGAAAAAACATATGTGGCTGTTTGGAGGAAAAAACAAAGAGTAGCCGCTAAAACCTAATCGCTAATTTATGATCAATATTGTCGGCAAAAGAAAAATTTATTATTCATTCTCAATTTCATTGGCTGTTTTAAGCTTGATCGCCATTTTGGCTTGGGGGCTTAATTTCGGAATCGATTTTACTGGCGGCTCTCTGATGGAAATCGAATTTGCGGGTGAAACGCCGCAAGCGGACGCCATAAAAGAAAAACTTGCTTCAGTCGGAATTACCGAATCAACGGCGCAGCCGGCGGGAGAAAAAGGTTTTTTGATTCGCTTTAAGGATATTGATGAAGACACCCATCAGAAAATTTTGGCTTCATTGAATTCGCTTTCGCCGGTTGAAGAAAAAAGTTTTGAATCGGTGGGTCCGGTAATCGGCCAAGAGCTTAAAGACAGAGCTTATTCGGCGGTTGGCTTGGTTTTGGTTTTGATTTTGGTTTATATCGCTTTTGCTTTCCGCAAGGTTTCGCGGCTTATTACTTCCTGGAAATACGGAGTTGCCGCTCTTTTGGCTCTTTTTCACGATATTCTTATCCCAACCGGCATATTTGCCGTCTTGGGCCATTTTGCCGGAGCGCAGGCCGATCTTTTGTTTGTTACGGGGCTTTTAACGATTCTTGGTTTTTCGGTTCACGACACAATCGTGGTTTTTGATCGGATCAGAGAAAATTTGCGAAAAGGCGCGGGAAGTAATTTTGAAGATACGGTGAATATTAGCGTCAATCAAACTTTGGCGCGTTCGATCAATACTTCTTTTACCACTTTATTGGCATTGTTCGCAATCTATATCTGGGGAGGGGAAAGCATCAAGTCTTTTATCCTGCTTTTGATAATGGGAATATTCTTTGGAACCTACTCTTCCATCTTCGTGGCGAGCTCGATTCTTGTCACTTGGGAAAATTGGCGCCGGAAAAAGCTGGCCAATAAATTTTCTTAAATACCATTTTTACTTGACGTCAATATTGACATATCTTTTTTGATATGATATATTAGGATTATCAATAATAATTTGACGGCCGAGAGGGGCCGTTTGAAATATGATAAATCCAGTCAATTTAATCAGCGAAATGCTGCAAAATATACCTAATCCGCGCACCAAAGAAGTGATTGCGCGGCGTTTTGGCTTGAAAGACGGCCAAAGGCACACTTTGGAGGCTATCGGGCAGGACTATAAAATCACCCGCGAAAGGGTGCGCCAGATAGAAGAAAGCGGTTTGGCTGTTTTAAGGCAGGAAAAAATCGCCGCCAAATTCCAACCGGTATTAGATTTATTGGCCGAACATTTGTCCGAATACGGGGATTTCAAGCGCGAGGATTCTCTTTTTAATGATTTGAACTTTGTTTGCTTTCCTTCAAAGGAGATTGAACGTTTGCGCGAAGAGGATCCGATTGAGCTGAATCGCTGCCACGCGGCTTTCTATTTGATTATGACTTTGGGACGCAGATTCGAAAGAGTTCCCGAATCCGATCATTTCCATACCGCTTGGGCCGGCAACAAGGAATCGGTCAAAAAAGCCAAAAAAACCCTTGATTCGGTAGTTAAATATCTGGACGGCAAAAAAACCGTTCTTAAGGATTTTGAATTGGTCGGGGCCGTAAAAAATCTTCATCCGGAATTGTCCGACAAAGCCATTTCTTCTTATATTGACGCTTCAAAAAACATTGAAAGAAATCATCTCGGCCAATACGGAATGGCCAAATGGCCGGAAATCAGCCCCAAGGGCGTCAAGGATAAGGCTTATATAATTCTCAAAAGCGCCGGGCATCCTTTGCATTTCAGCGAAGTGACCAGTCTCATCAACAAAAGCATTCCTTCCGCCCGTCCGGCCTACATTCAAACCGTGCACAACGAATTGATCAAAGATCCCAGATTCATTCTGGTCGGCCGCGGACTCTACGCTTTGTCCGAATGGGGCTATCAGCCCGGAACGGTTCTGGAAACCATCAGCGGGATTCTTAAAAAAGAAGGGCCTCTCTCCAAACAGGAAATTCTCAAAAAAGTTTTGGAAAAAAGAATCGTCAAAGAAAACACGGTTCTCATCAATCTCCAGAATAAAAAGTTTTTTGAGAGAAATCAGGAAGGAAAATACACCATCAAATCTTAAGAGTTATACCCAACGCCGATATTCAAAATATTGGCGTTGTGTTATTATAAGAGGAGAAGACAACATTTTCTCTTTTTAAAAAAGAAGAATCCGTTGCTTTTTAATAATATTCAATTTAATGTTGGGGACTTTATTTAGCCTTTACATAAAAGCGATTGTTTTGGTGCTGGATTTGGGCTGGATTTGGATGCCTTTTTTTCTGGCCGTCGCTTTTTTTGAAAGCTGGATGTATTATATCCGGCGCCGCTATTGGCGAAATCTCAAATGGATAATTTTGGAAGTAAAGCCTCCCAAAGAAGTTGACCACACCCCCAAAAATATGGAGTTGATTTTCGCCGGACTTTGGGGGTCTTTTGGCACCGTGGGAAACAAACTGGAAAAATACATCAAAGGATTTATGCAAGATTATTTCAGTTTTGAAATAGTGGGTTTTAACGGAGAAGTTCATTTTTATTTGAGAGTTTTGGAAAAATTCCGCGATTTGGTCGAGGCGCAGTTTTATTCGCAATTTCCCCGGGCCGAGATTCGGGAAGTTCCCGATTATGTTTATTCAGTGCCGGCCACCATTCCCGACAAAAACTGGAATCTTTGGGGTTGCCTTTTGAGCTTGGCCAAAAGCGATGTTTATCCCATCAGGATGCATGGAGATTTTATGGATGAAGGAGAAAGGCCGTATCTTGACCCTTTGTCTTCGGTGGTTGAAATAATGGGAAAACTGAAGCCAAGCGAACAAGTTTGGATCCAAATGCTTTTTCGGCCGATAAAAGACGATTGGACGAAAAGGAGCGATAAGGAAATTGATAAGCTGATGGAAAGAAAAGTGGATCCGAAAACAAAAGACACGATCAGTTCCCGATCTTTGCTTTCTCTCTCTCCTTCAACCAAAGAAGCGGTGGAAGGCATTTCCAAAAAAGGGGACAAAAAAGGATTTCAAACGAAAATCCAATGGGCGTATATCGGCCGCAAGGAAATATTCACTATGGCCAATGTTTCGGCCGTTATGGGCGCTTTTAACCAATACAGCAATCTTAACGCCAACAGCCTTGTTCCGGACAAAAAGACGATGACTCGCGCCAATTATCTTTTCGCCAAAGTCCGCAAGGCCTACAAACAGAGAATTTTGATGAGGCTTTTGAGGCAAAGATCGTTTTGGGAAAAAGGTTATGTTTTTAATATCGAGGAATTGGCCACTTTCTACCATATGCCCACCGCCATGGTTTCGGCTCCTTCGGTTTCGTTTGTGGAAGCCATCAAAGGCGGCCCGCCGGGAGAACTGCCGCTGGAATAACTATATAATGCGAACCTACGAACTTAATGCTAACTATGCGAACTGCGAAATCTGTTAAACCGGATTTATTTTCGCAGTTCGTAGGTTGGCATTAGATTCGCATATTTCGCATCATAATTTTATGGAAAACAGTAATATCACTCTCTTTGGCGAAACCGATTTCCGCAATCAAAAGCGGCGTTTTGGCATAAAAGAAGACGATCGCCGCCGCCATATGTATATCATCGGAAAAACCGGCACCGGCAAAACCACGCTTTTGGAAAATATGGCGATCCAGGACATTCAAAACGGCCATGGCATCGCCATTGTGGACCCGCACGGCGAATTTGCGGAGAAGATGCTGGATTTTGTGCCTTCAAGCCGCATTAACGACGTGATCTATTTTAATCCCGCCGATTTGGATTTTCCGATCGCTTTTAACGCCATCGAAACGGTGGATGCCGAACACAGGCACTTGGTGGCTTCGGGATTGGTGGGTGTCTTTAAAAAAATCTGGGCCGAAACTTGGGGGCCCCGCTTAGAGTATTTGCTGCGCAACGCCATTTTGGCTCTTTTGGAATATCCGGGAGCGACTCTCTTGGGAGTTATGCGGCTTTTGGTGGATAAGACATATCGCCAAAAAGTGATGGATAAAGTCACGGATCCCGTGGTTAAGAGTTTCTGGGTGGATGAATTTTCCAAATACAAAGGCAATTTTGAAGTTGAGGCAATTGCTCCAATCCAAAACAAAGTCGGGCAATTTTTAACCAATCCTTTGATTCGTAATATTGTGGGTCAAACGAAGTCGTCAATCAATATCCGAGAGATTATGGATTCGGAGAAAATTTTTATTATGAATCTTTCCAAAGGGAAGATAGGTGAAGATACTTCCAATCTTTTGGGCGCGATGCTGATCACTCGTTTGCAATTGGCGGCTATGAGCCGCGTGGATATTCCCGAAGACGAAAGAAAGGATTTCTATCTTTATGTCGACGAATTCCAAAACTTCGCCACCGAATCTTTCGCCAATATTCTTTCGGAGGCCAGAAAATATCATCTGAGCCTAGTCTTGGCGCATCAATATATCGCCCAAGTCCGCGAAGAAGTGCGCGACGCGGTTTTTGGCAACGTGGGGACGATGGTTTCTTTCCGCGTGGGAGCGGCCGATGCGGATTTCCTGGAAAAAGAATTCGAGCCCGAATTTACCGTTAACGACATGGTGGGTTTGGGATTTGCCCAAATTTATTTAAAATTGATGATCGACGGTTTCTCTTCCCGGCCTTTTTCCGCCAGGACACTTGCGCCGATTCGATCAACCGAATCGAGCAGCAAAGAAAAAATTGTCAGAGTTTCGAGAGAACGCTATGGCCGTTCCCGCCAGGAAATTGAAGATAAGATTATGCGCTGGAGCGGACTTCTTGGCGGTGAGAACGAAGGAGGATCAGCTCATGATTCAATCGGCGGATCGGAAAGAAGCAGCCATGGCGATCCAAATGTTCCGATGTTTAAGGATAAATGTTCCGAATGCGGCAAGGAAGTGGAAGTGCCTTTTAAGCCGGACGGGGTGCGGCCGGTTTATTGCAAGGATTGTTTGATTAAAACCAGGGAAAAAGGCGCTTCGCCGGGGACTCAAAAACCGGCTGAAAATTTCGCGCCGCAAAAACACAATAACTTTCCGCAGGATTTTAAAAACGGATCGGAGCCCGTGCTCAAAAGGGTGGGTGAGACGGTTTCATTAAGAGACGCGTTTAAAACCGGACCGGTTTTCTGTCCGCCCGCGCCAAAAAGACAACACAAGGAAGTTGACTTGCGGGATTTGAGGGAAACGCTCAAGGAAATAACCGAGGGGCAAAATAGACCTCCGCAAGAACCCGAAATAAAAGAAAAGCCGCATTCTTTCCATGAAGAAAAAAAGCAAGATTCTCCCGTTTTGCCGAAGAACGAATTGAATCCCGGCGAATCGGTGGATCTCTGACAAAAAAACCTCCGTTTTTAGCGGAGGTTTTTTTGTTTTTGATTATTTATTAGCTCTTTCCGTGTATTCTCCGGTTTGCGTGTTGATCCGGATAACATCTCCTTCTTCAATAAACAGCGGAGCGTTAATCATGGCGCCGGTTTCGATTTTCACGGCTTTGTTGCCGCCTTGGGCGGTGTTGCCTTTGATAGAAGGAGGAGCTTCGATCACTTTAAATTCCATTTTGATCGGCAAATCGATATTGATAATCTTGCTTTCAAACATCACGACTTCCACGGAGGAATCGGGTTTGAGGAATCTTTTTTGTTCGCCGATGCTTTCTTCGGGCAATTCAAATCGGACGGACGGATTTTCCATTTCGCAAAAAACGAATTTGTCGCGATGGTTGTATAGAAATTTGACTTTTTTGTAATCGATTTCGGCTTCCTTAAAATTGTCGGAATTTTGGAAATTGCGGTTGAGTACTTTGCCGGTGATGAGATTTTTTATTTTGGTCTGGGCGACCGGCTTGCGCTGCTGCATTCTTAAAAAATCAAATTCCAGCACCTCATAGGGCTGGCCGTCCAAAATAAAAAGAGTTCCGGGTTTGAGTTCGTTGTAGCTGATCATGAGTTTGCGCTCCCCCTCTTCCTTGCGCGCTTCATATTTATAGCATAGAATGAGGTAAATTACAAACCCCCGCACCTAATCGGCATAATTGAATTCTCTTTCTTCTCTGTCATCCCCGCGCAGGCGGGGATCCAGATTAATTCAGAACCTGGATTCCCCCCGTAGCTGCGGGGCGGGAATGACAAATATAAAGCCAATGCCGATTAGGTGCGGGGGCAAATCTCATGAATAAGCCCGTCAAAAAAGTCATTATCGCGATGTCGGGAGGAGTGGATTCCTCCGTTTCGGCCGCCTTGCTCAAAAAGCAAGGTTTTGAGGTTGAAGGGGTTTTTATGAAATTTTGGTCGGAACCGGAATCGAAAGACCCCGAATCGGTTTGCCGGCAAAATTTATGCTGTTCCAAAGAGGCTGAAGAAGCGGCGCGGCAAGTGGCCGAGAAACTGGGCATCCCGTTTAAGGTTTTGGATTTCAGCCGCGAATTCAAAAAAGAAGTGGTTGATTATTTTTTGGCCGAACAGAAAAAAGGCCGCACGCCCAATCCTTGCGTCGTTTGCAATAAGAAAATAAAGTTCGGCCTGCTCTTTGATTACGCGCAAAAAATGAAAGCCGACTTTTTGGCTTCGGGCCATTATGTGGATAAGATTAAATCAAAAGGCGTTTTTAAAATTAAAAAAGCCAAAGACCAATCCAAAGATCAGACCTATTTCCTTTACCGCTTGAATCAAAAACAATTAAGCAAATTGATTTTTCCGGCCGGAGATATCTTGAAAGAAGATATTTATAAAATTGCCAAGAAACTAAAACTGCCTTATTGGCGCGCCGAAAGCTTTGATTTGTGTTTTGCCCGCTCCGGCGCCGAAAGCTTCGTCAAAAAATATTTAAAGCTGGTTCCGGGAGAAATCAGGAATCTTGATGGCGAAATTTTGGGCCGCCACGAAGGTTTGGCGATTTATACGATCGGCCAGCGCAAAAGAATTCCCGTTGCCCAAGGGCCTTGGCGGGTGGTTAAAAAAGATGAGAGAAAAAATATTCTTTTTGTGAGCAACGATGAAAAAGATTTGTATTCAAGCGAGCTTAAAATGGCGCGGGTGAATTGGACAAGCGGCCAAGCTCCGGAATTTCCTTTGCGGGCGGACGTAAAGATTCGTTATAAAAGCAAGCCGGCGCGGGCAATGATTGAACCGATTGATAAATCGGCCAAAAAATTAAAGGTAAAATTTTCAAAACCGCAGTTTGCCGCGACTCCCGGGCAATCGGCAGTTTTTTATAAAGGCAAGGAATTGTTGGGCGGGGGAGTCATCGAATAGCGAATCGCTAATAGCTGATCGCGAATCGGAAAGAAAAAATCAAAATCGCGAATTTAAAATAATCCAGGCAAAGAAAAAAGCCTCCAAATTTTTGGGGCTTTTTAAAATAATCGCGGGAAGGCCGGGGCCCAAAGCGTAATTTCGGAAATACCCGATTTTGACAGCTAAGCCGCTGTCTTGTCAGCCAATCCGTAACGGAAAGGCAAGCTTTGGGGATTGGGTTTGTGCCGTCCACGGTTTATGTTTTTACTCGCTCTATTTTTGGATAGAGTCTCCGGTTGCTTCCCGCGACAGGAAGAACTTTCTTGCATCATGCCTCTGGCAAGGAATGATTTTTTGATATTAGCAAAATAATTTTTATTTGTCAATAAAAAAAACAAGGCTCTCGTTTTGTGAGAGCCTTGGTGCAGAAAGAAGTTTGTCTGGAAAAATTGCTTGCTCTGACGCATATAATGGGAGGGATAAGGAAAAAGAGAAATAATGAAGATAAGCGCTGATGAATCAGACAAACTCCTTTTTATAAAGAACTGATTGAAAGGGAAATCGGTATGGAACCGGGAAATTAAGGCTGCGCTCTTTCCCTTTCAATTATATTTTATGCTTTTTTAAAATTTTGTAAATAGAATTATCCACAGGCAATATTCTTTTGCGAATTTTTTTTAAAATATAATTATTATAAATATTTTGCCATCTCTTGACAAGGTGATCAATAGGGAGTATACTGGAACCATAGGCTAAGGATGGAGTCTGAATTTAACCGAAAAGGGCTTGTTTGAGCCAACGGCAGACCCCCTAGCTCGCACATTTATATAAAAATATCAATTAGATCTTCGCCCCGCCTGCCGGCCGAACCCATCAATTTTATTTAGATGGCTGCGCGACCAGGCATGTGTGGCGAATTCGGGTTTCTTTTTTCGGACAGGTTGCGGGACAGGCATCCCTTTTAATGACAGCATTGCGATCGTCATTATTACTGACCGAAAATGAACCCGGAAAAATTGGAAGAGGAGAGGAATCCCGCCCGCAGACCTCGCCCCGATGAAAATATCATCGACGATCCGTCATTGGACGCCCCTCTCCCTTCCGCCTAAAAAGTCCCCGTCATTTTCGTAAGTAAGGGTTGCCGTACCCGATAAGAGTTTTATTGAAAGAAGCAAAAACCCTCTTATCGGTAAAATAGCAACACCGTTTCAAAATCAGCGACGACGGGGCAAAAAAGAGGAGCCAGTGGATTAAATACCCATTGGCTCCTCGGAATTATTGTTTCTTAAGACACCGAAGCCCCCCAAAAACACGAGGGGCTTCTTTTTTATCTTTTATGATTTTAAAAACGACGCAATCCATCACACTCAAGAGTAAAACAGGTTGTGCTCTGATTATTTATTATTGCGGAACAAAATAAAAAGAGCGCTTCGTTTGAAAGCGCCCTCATTTTGATGCAGGCGAGAAAAAATTTTATCTAAGAATTCTCGAGTTCTCTCAGATATTTTTTCCTCGTCGGGAATTATCGTGTTAGACGACCGCCTTGTTTTCGCATTAGCGAATGTTTCGAGTTCTTAAGCTCGATCTTTTTAGGCGTTGATAACACTAACTCCCTTTATAACTTTTGGAAAATTTGGATTACCCGTCCTTCCCTTTTGGACTTGGGAAGAGTTGGGGTGATGCTCGACTCATACTGCCTCCGTGGAATGGAGTTTTCTTGAGTGAGCGGAAGGTACTGACCGATCGAAAGCCGATAAAAACAGCCTTCGATCATATATAGAGATTATAAAATAACGATGAGCTTGTCAAGTCTTTTCAATTTTACACACACCTAGTCAGGATATTTGAATTTAATTTGGATAATAAACAAGTTTACTCCCAATGGCTTGTTTGTCTTCGAAGGATTCTTTGAATAAAAAACAATCCTGATTAGGCGCGGGGGCAAGGGAAAAGAAATCCGATTGAACTTTTGAATTTGCCGTGCTAAGATTTTTATATGACGGCCAAGGAATTACGCGGTAAATATCTTGAATTTTTCAAAGCTCGGGGGCACGCGGTTATCCCTTCGGCTTCTTTGGTTCCGCAAAACGATCCCACAGTGCTTTTTACCACCGCCGGAATGCAACCTTTAGTGCCGTATCTTTTGGGCGAAAAGCATCCCCAAGGAAAGCGGCTTGTCAATGTTCAAAAATGCCTCCGCACCAACGATATTGATGAAGTGGGTGATGCCACTCACGGAACTTTTTTTGAAATGCTTGGCAATTGGTCTTTGGGCGATTATTTTAAAAAAGAATCGTTGAGTTGGAGCTATGAATTTTTAACTTCGCCTGAATGGTTGGGATTGGATAAAAACCGTTTGGCTGTTTCGGTTTTTGCAGGGGATGACGACGCGCCATTTGATGAAGAAGCTTTTGAAATTTGGAGATCTTTGGGTATTTCTGAAAAAAGAATCACCCGGCTTCCCAAAGAAAACAATTGGTGGGGGCCGGCCGGAGAAACCGGGCCATGCGGACCGGATTCGGAAATATTTTATTGGACCGGCGCTCCGGATCAGGTTCCGGAAAGTTTCAACGATGATAACGATCTTTGGGTGGAAATCTGGAATAACGTTTTTATGCAATATAATAAAAACATAAAAGGCTCCTTTGAACCGCTTGCGCAAAAAAATGTTGACACGGGTTTGGGGCTGGAAAGGGCGCTGGTTACTCTCAATGGCTACGACGAGATTTATAAGATTGACGTTATCCGGCCGATTATTGAAAAGATAGAAGAAATTTCAGGGAAGAAATACGATGAAACTATCTCTGAAATCCCCCTTAATCCCCCTTTTACAAAGGGGGGAAATCAGAAGGCTATGAGAATCGTGGCGGATCATTTGAAAGCGAGCGCTTTTTTAATCGCCGATGGAGTTGAGCCTTCCAATACGGAGCGAGGCTATGTTTTGCGCCGGCTGATTCGGCGCGCGGTGAGATATGGCCGGCAATTGGGAATTGAAGGAATTTTTTGTTTTAAAATCGCGCGGGTCGCGATTGAAATATACAAAGATATTTATCCGGAACTTTCGCGGGAAGAAAATTCAATCGAAGAGCAATTAACGAAAGAAGAAGAAAAATTTGCCAAGACTCTTGAATCCGGATTGAAACAATTTGAAAATGTAAAAATCAAAATTAAAAATGACAGCGCAAAATCTGGAATTATTTCCGGGGAGATCGCTTTTAATTTGTATCAGACTTACGGTTTTCCCGTCGAGCTGACAAAAGAATTGGCCAAAGAAGCCGGATTGGAAGTTGACGAGGAAAAATTTAAGGATGAAATGAAGCGCCATCAAGAACTTTCCCGCGCCGGAGCCGAACAAAAATTCAAAGGCGGTTTAGCCGATCATTCGGAACAAACCGTCAAATACCACACGGCGGCGCATTTGCTTTTGGCGGCTTTGCGTCAAACTTTGGGCGGAGACGTAAATCAGCGTGGCGCCAATATAACAAGCGAACGATTGAGATTTGATTTTTCGCATCCGCAAAAAATGACTCCGGAACAAATTAAAGAAGTTGAGGATTTGGTGAATGAAAAAATCAAAGAAGACTTGCCGGTTGCTTGCGAAGAGATGGCCTTGGATGAAGCGAAAGCAAAGGGAGCGACTGGAATTTTCGATTCAAAATACGGGGAGAGGGTGAAAGTTTATACAATTGGAAGCCCTTCGACAGGTCCTTCGACAGGCTCAGGGCAATGCTCGGGGTCCGCGGCTTTCAGCCGCGAGATTTGCGGCGGGCCGCATGTTGAAAGAACGGGAGTTTTGGGAAATTTTAAGATCGTTAAAGAAGAATCGTGTTCGGCCGGAGTGAGAAGAATCAAAGCGGTGCTGAAATAACAGTTAATGCAAAATGCAAATTTCAAAACGCAGATTACTCTCTTTTTGTCATTCCCGCGCAGGCGGGAATCTAGATTAATTCAGAATTAGACTTGGGTCTGGATCCCCGTTTTCACGGGGATGACATCTATGGTTGGGTTTATTTTAATTTTAAAATTTATTTTATGTCTGACATCAAAAAACCCGGCGTGGGCTTTGGGGTGATGATTGAAAAGAAAGGTAAAATCCTTTTGGGCCGGCGCCATAGCGATCCCAAGAAAGCTTCCAGCGAACTTCACGGCGAAGGCGCTTGGACGATGCCCGGAGGCAAATTGCATTTTGGCGAAACTCCCGAGGAAGGGGCTTGCCGGGAAGTTTTGGAAGAAATCGGCGTGAAAATAAATTCAAGAAGGCTCAAGCTCATAAGCGTTTCCAATGATATGGTGAGCGACGCGCATTTTATCACTTTGGGATTCAGATATCCGAGTTTTAAGGGCAGTCCCAAAGTGATGGAGCCGGATGAAATCGTTGAATGGCGCTGGTTTAATCCCAAGGCATTGCCCAGCCCTATGTATTTTCCCAGCGAACGGGTGTTCAAGCATTTTAAGAGAGGCAAAATATACGGATAGGTGGATATCTTTATTGCGGAGAAGCGTTTTTTTGGATATAATTATTTAAGAAAATATCGGGCGCGAAAGAATCCTTCGTTTTGCCGCGCGCGCTTTTGAGTTGTAAATAAACTCCCGCACCTAGTCAGGATTGTTTTTTATTCAAAGAATCCTTCAAAGACAAACAAGCCATTGGGAGTAAACTTGTTTATTATCCAAATTAAATTCAAATATCCTGACTAGGCGCGGGGATAAAATAAACTATGGCGAAATTGATTTATTTAAAACCGAATCAAGACATAACTTCGATAATCGGCTATCTTTGGCAAACCAAAGAACCTGAAATCGCGCTCGTTGCTCCAAAAAATTCGGTTTTATTGGAGAATCGCATTGCGCTTAAAATTCTCAAAAGAGAAGCGGACAACTGCGAAAAAGAGATAATTTTTGTCATCAAGGATTCGGAAAGCCGCGAAGCGGTGGAAGATCTGGGCTTTAAAACCAAAGTTTCCTGGCCGAAAAGCGAAATAAGCGAAGAAGAATCCGAAGAGGAAGAAAAAGTTATCAAAGAAATGCCGGCTGAAGATTACCAATTGATGATTGGCAATCAGCTGAAGATAAAGCACGGAGCGGCTTCCAAGATCCGCTTTAGCGACATCAAAAAACCCGGGAATAAGAAAAAAGATTCGGATGAAAAAATTAAGAAAATAAAATCAGCCGAAGAAAGCGAAGATGATTTTATTTTGGGACATTTGGCGGAACCGGAAAAAGAATTTTCTTTGCCCATTCCCCAAGAAACCGATGATTTTAAGGAGAAAGCGGAGACTTTCCTTAAAATAAAAAATTTCGCTCCGCGCGAAGAAATTAAAGAAGAAACGGTTCAAGAAGAATCTGTTCCTTTTGAAAAAATATTTGGCCGGGAAGAAAAGGAGATATTCATTAAGCCGCAAATTCATAACTTTTCCAAGAAGAAATTTTCCGGTTTCAAATTTCCTGATTTTTCTTCAAAGATCGTCATGCTTTTTGTCGGTTCGGCCGTGATTGTGGCGGGATTGGTTTTTTATTTTGTTTTGCCCAAAGCCGAAATCGAGGTTGTTCCAAAGGTGGAGGCGACCGAACAAGATTTAAACGTTGTGGCCGACAAGGGATCGGCGTTTATTGATTTGGGGAAAGGCGTAATTCCGGCGCAAGTGATTCGTTTTGATAAAAAATCATCTCGGGAATTCAACACTACGGGTGAAAGCCAAGCCAACGAGAAAGCTCGAGGCGTTATGACGGTTTATAATGAATACAGCTCTTCGCCGCAGGGCTTGGTTGAAAAAACGCGTTTTGTTTCGGCGGATGGAAAAGTTTTTCGGACCGTCAAATCCATCACTGTTCCGGGAGCTAAAATCAGCGAAGGGAAAGTGATCGCGAGTTCAATAGATGTTGAGGTGGCGGCCGACGAAGCGGGCGAATCGTATAATATTTCTCCGGGAAAATTTTTAATCCCCGGTTTTCAGGGATCGCCAAAATACGAAGGTTTCTACGGCATAACCAAAGACGCCATGTACGGCGGCACGACGGGAATTTCTAAAATTGTTTCGGCGGATGATGTCGAAATGGCCAAAAATGAAATCTGGGCGGATCTTCAAAAAGATTTGGAGAGCGACATAAAAACGCAAACGCCCGAAGGGTTGAAACTTTTGCCGGAAGCCAAAAAATTGGAAATCAGCTCATTCGATCCATCCGTTAAGGCGGGCGGCCGGGCTGATAAATTCACGATGACGGTCAAAGGAACCGGAATTCTCATTTTTTTTGACGAGCGCGACATTATTGAATTAGCCAGAGAAAATTCGGAAATTGAATCTTTGGAAAGCAAAGATTATTCCGATAAATTGTCGGAAGTTGTTTATTCCGAAGTTAGCGCTGATTTTGAAAAAAGCAAAATAAGTTTTAAAGCAAAGGTGGGGGAAAAATTGGTTTGGAAAATCAATGATTCCATTCTTAAGAGATTGATCGCCGGCCGGAATGAAACTGAAATCAGAACGATTTTGAATGACCGCGAAGAAGTGTTGAGCGCCAGGATTCTTTTCTGGCCTTTCTGGGTGGATGCCGTGCCTGATAACCCGGACAGAGTGAATGTGAGCGTTAAAACGGATTGATTCTGCGGTGGGGGTTGACGAAAGCGGCTTTTGGGTATAACATTGTAATAAGCTGAAAATCAGACAAAAAGCTTTAATTTTAAGACCAGTTCCGAGTGGGAAAAGAAAATTTTATAAAAAAGAACGGACGTGTTGTTGAAGCGTTGCCTAATGCCACTTTCAGAGTGAAATTGGAAGACGATTCGGAAATTCTAGCTCATCTTTCAGGAAAGATGAGGATGAATTTTATCCGGGTGATGATGGGCGATAAAGTGGCGGTGGAAATGAGCCCGTATGATAATACGAAAGGCAGAATTGTTTTTCGGGAGAAATGATTTTCAACCAACCGTGCTAAGCAATCCTTCTTCTTCGATGAAGAGGTTCCGCGGAAGCAAAGCGGAGCTGACGGTGCGTTTAGCGCGTTTTGTATTGGTTTTTTTCCTCACTAATTACGAATAAATTTACTCCAATTACGAATAATTATAGATTAATTGCGAGATGATGCGCTTCATTCGTAATTAGTTCTTAATTCGTAATTGGCGAGGATTCATGAAAGTTCGCGCTTCGGTTAAAAAAATATGCCAGAAATGCAAACTCGTGCGCCGAAAAGGCAAATTGCGGGTTATTTGCGCGATCAAAAAACATAATCAAAGACAAGGATGAAATCATTTTAACATTTTAGCATTTTAGCATTTTAGCATTTGAATTATTGAATTTTGTTAATATGCTAACATGTTGATATGTTAAAATGACTAGCCATGCCCAGAATCGCGGGAGTAAATATTCCGGATAATAAAGTGATCGTCATCGCCCTCACGTATATTTACGGAATCGGGCGGACTTTGAGCAATAAAATTTTAGCCCAAGCAAAAATCGATCCGGGGGCGCGGGCCAATAAACTTTCGGCTGATGAAATTAACCGATTGAGAGAAATTATCGAAAAAGGATTGAGAGTCGAGGGGGAATTAAGGCGCGAAAGGATGATGAACGTGAAAAGGTTGAAAGATATCGGTTCATACCGCGGGATAAGACATATCAAAGGTTTGCCGGTTCGAGGCCAAAGAACGAAAACAAACACCAGAACCGTTCGCGGAAATATCCGCAAGACTATGGGTTCGGGCAGGAAGGCTTCGGCGGAAAAGACATAAATCTCGCTTCGCCCGCTTCTTTTCAAAAAACGCCAAAGCCGCATAACAAACAAATCATTTGGCTTTGGCTAAGCGCTCAACGCGCCGCATAAGACTATTTCAATATAAACAGCTTATGCCTTGGGCGCGTCTCGCGATTTTTTTGAAAAGAACGGGCTTGCTCGTCGATAATAAAATCTAAATTCATGGGAAAGAAAAAAATTCAAACACAAAGCGAACAGGAAGCGTTGAAAGAAAAAGAAGTTCAGGAATCAGCTCAAAAGAAAGCCGTTGCGGCTCAACAGACTTCCGTTAAAAAAGGCGTTGAAAAAGGCAAGGTTTTCATCCAATCGACCTATAACAACACTTTGATTTCTTTTTGCGACTTCAAGGGAAATATTATAGCCTGGTCAAGCGCCGGTTCTTTGGGATTCAAGGGACCGAAAAAAGCGACTCCGTATGCCGCTTCCAAAGTTATTGAAACATTGGTTGAAAAAATCAAGAAAGTCGGTATGAAGGAAGTTGACGTGTTTGTCAAAGGAATCGGCAGCGGCCGGGAAGCGGCCGTGAGAGCGATTGCCGCGCAGGGGATGTTAATAAATTCAATTAAAGACGTGACTCCGGTGCCTCATAATGGCTGCCGGCCCAGGAAAGTGAGAAGAGTCTAGAACCCTACGGAATTACGGATTAGTACGGATATTACGGATTCAAATTGGATTTATCCGTATATTCGTAAAAATCCGTAAATCTATAGAAAACCACAATGGCAAGATTAACTGAAGCAAAATGCAGAAAATGCCGCCGAATGGGTGAAAAACTCTTTTTAAGAGGTGATCGCTGTTTTTCGGCCAAGTGCGCCGTGACAAGACGAGCCGTTGCTTCCGGAAGAAGACAAGGCAGAGGCCGCCGAGGCGGAATTTCTGAATTTGGGCGCCAACTTTCAGAAAAGCAAAAAGTCAAAAGAATCTACGGCGTTTTGGAAAGGCAGTTTAAAAATTATTTTGAAAAAGCGCAAGGAAGCAAAGGCGACACTCGTCAAAATTTGATTCAACTTTTGGAAAGCCGCTTGGATAATGTCGTTTTTCGCTTGGGTTGGGCCAAATCAAGAGCGGCCGCGAGGCAAATCGTGAATCACGGCCACATTTTGGTTAACGGGAAAAAATTGGATATTCCTTCTTACGAGGTGAAGGTTAACGATAAAATTTCTCCGAAAGAAAAAATAAGAAAATCGAAGTTGATGGAAGAAATTATTCCGTCATTGAAAAAACATGAATTGCCGGGATGGCTTGGAATGGATCCGGAAACTTTAGAAGCGAAAGCCTTAAGCCGTCCTTCGGTTGAAGATTTGGGAGATTTGAGCTCAATCGGCTTGATAGTTGAATTTTATTCAAGGTAATTCGCTCCTCACCAATTACGAATAAATCCAATCCAATTACGAATTAAAGCCGGCTACGAATAGTTTTATATTCGTAATTGGTTCCAATTCGTAATTAGCGAGGAAAAATATGCAAATTAATCTTCCGCAAAGCACGAAGCAAATAAAATCCGAGCATAACCGGGCAATTTTTGAAGTTGAAGGGCTTTATCCCGGATACGGAGTTACTTTGGGAAACGCTTTAAGAAGAGCGCTTCTTTCTTCTTTGAAAGGAGCTGCTATCACCGGAGTTAAAATCAAAGGAGCGCAGCATGAATTTTCCGCGATTCCGGGCATTTCTGAAGATGTGATTGAAATTATTTTAAATTTGAGGCAAATTCGTTTTAAACTTCATTCCGACGAGCCGGTCAAATTAAATTTATCCGTTAAGGGAGAAAAAGAAGTCAAGGCTTCGGACATTCAAACAACTTCCGAAGTTGAGATAATCAATCCTGAAGCGCGCATTGCCACTCTGAATGACAAGAAAGCGGAATTGGAAATGGAAATTGAAGTGGAAAGCGGCTTTGGTTTTGTTCCGGTGGAAATCAGGAGAAAAGAAAAACTCGAGATCGGTTTGATTGCCGTTGATGCCGTTTTCGCGCCGATTAAAAAAGTTAATTTTGAAGTTGAAAATATGCGCGTGGGAGACAGGACTGATTTTAATCGCTTGAGACTTGACATCGAAACTGATGGCAGCATTACTCCGCAGGACGCTTTTCACAAATCATGCGAGATTCTGGTCGCTCAATTCAATTCTTTGATCGGCGAAAAAAAGGAAGAAGAGGAAAGCGGCCAAAAGGAAGAAGAAGCGCAAGATTCGGGAAAAATAAAGATTGAAGATTTAAAGCTTTCCACCCGGACCGCCAACGCTTTGGCGGAAGCGGGAATAAAAACAGCGGGAGGCTTGGCCAAAAAGACCGAAGATTCTTTGAGGGAAATGGAAGGAATGGGAGAAAAAGGAATTACCGAAGTGAAGAAAGCTTTAAAGAAATTGGGATTGGGCTTAAAAGAAGAGGTGTAATGCCAATCTGCGAATGACACGCAAATGCCGCAAATTTATTCGTATGCACGCAATTTGCATGCTATTCGCAGAATTTGAATAAAATTTGTAAATTGGAATTATATTTATGAGAAAATTCGGAAGAGAAACGGATCAGCGCCGGGCATTTATCAGAAGCTTGGCTTCCAATCTCGTTTTAAACGAAAAAATAAAGACCACCGAAGCTCGCGCAAAAGAATTGCGCTCTTTCGTGGAAAGAATTATAACCCAAACCAAAAGCGGAAATTTGGCCGGATTAAGATTGGCCAAAAAAGAACTTTCCGCGCCGGCTTTAAAAAAACTTTCAAAAGAAATAGCTCCTCGTTTTAAAGAAAAAAGGAGCGGCTATACCCGCATTACCAAACTTGGACGCAGAATGAGCGACAGCGCCAGCATGGCTTTTATCGAGTTGATCAAATAATATGAAAAAAGAAACATTGACTCACACAATTGACGCTTCGGGTAAAATTTTGGGAAGATTAGCGGTTGATATCGCCGTGTTTTTGCGAGGCAAACAAAAGGTTGCTTTTTTGCCCTATATTGAGCCAACTGATCAGGTTATTGTTTTTAATGCTGAAAAGATCAAGGTGACCGGCAAAAAAATGGCCCAGAAGCTTTATCGAACTCACTCTCTTTATCCGGGCGGGCTAAAGGAAAAAAAACTCGAAGTGGCGTTTAAAAATAATCCTTCTTGGGTTTTGAAAGAAGCGGTTTACGGCATGTTGCCCAAAAACAGAACCCGCAATAAGATTATCAAAAATCTGAAAATTTATAACGGAGAAATCAAATAAATCAAAGAATAGAATTTTTTATGGAAAAGAAAACTACCAAAAAAACGGCCAAGCCGGCTGCCAAAAAGATTGCCAAGCCTCATCGCAAAGAAGAAAAAAAAGAGGAGATTATTGTCGCCCAGGCCGCGCCGGAAATAAACAAAGAGATAATCGCCGAATCGGCTGAAATTTCAGCGAGTGAAATCAAGGAAAAAAAAGCCAAGAAATATTATGAAGCGGTTGGCCGAAGAAAAAACGCCATTGCCCGCGTCAGACTTTCCACCATTAAACCTTTTGAAGGAGATGAAGGAAAAATAACGGTGAATGGAAAAGATTACCGGGAATATTTTCCGGGGCTTAATCTCAAGCAAAATGTTGAATCTCCTTTGAGAAGATTAAAATCTCTTAATCGTTTTGAAGTGATCGCCAAAACCAACGGAGGCGGAATCAACGGCCAAGCCGAAGCGGTCCGCCACGGCATTTCAAGGACTTTGGTTGAATTCAACGCCGATTTTCGCAAGAAACTCAAGAAAGCCGGATTCTTGAAGCGCGATCCGAGAGTCAAAGAACGCCGCAAATTCGGCCTCAAGAAAGCCCGCCGAGCTCCGCAGTGGGCGAAAAGATAAAATATATCTCGATCAAAAAAACTCTCTCGTTTGTCGAGGGAGTTTTTGATTGACTTATAATCATTGGTATATTAATATAATTAACATTCAAATAATGGGCTGTTCTTGCAATTTTAACAAGGAGGAAAAGGTGGAAAGGAATGCAGAAAAACTGATTTGTCAGGTTGAGGCGAATGCGAGAAATGCCGCTTATGCGCTTTGTCTTCGCGTATTTGCCCTTATCACGGTCCTTATTGCTTTAGAGACTCGGATAAGAACATTGTATCGGCCATCAGATTTGTGGGTTTTATTATTTCTTTCGTTTTTATACATTGTTCTTTCTTTCAAACTCTCTTTTGATATAAAAAGGGAGAAAGAAGAAATAAACTCAAGGGAACTTGTAAAACACGCTTTGACTTACGATAGAGCAGGTTCGGATAATGAGATATAAAAAAAATCCCCGAGAAAAACTCGGGGATTTTTAAATTCTTGACTTATTTACATAAGAGGATCAATAATTAGTTTAAGCGCGAGGTTTCGATCTCGCTTGCCCTCTCACAATCACACAAGGAGGAGACCATGGCTTCGGTCGGGTCTAAAGAGAAGAAAAGCAGAGCAAGGGTGCTTCTCGATTTTGCTCTTGGGGAAAAGCGTGTTTCTCTGGGCGGATTGTCTTTTTCGGAATTTGATGTTTTTTTGGAAGAAGTTCTGAAAATTGTTGACTTGCGGGAGATACGCGGTTTCGTGCCGCTAAGAGATCTCCTGACGATTAAACCCGAGGCGGTTATTGGAAGGACAAGAATCCACACTCTCGACATTGAGCAACTTGGTGCGGCTTCGGAGTTGCGCTTTTCGGCATATGAGTTTGAAAAAAATCCGCCGGATTTGGATTCTCATGTGTTAAGAATTTCGCGCGGTTGGAATTTCCACGATATTGTTTATAAAAGATACGAATCCGAAGAGGAAACTCAAGACCGGGAGACCGCTCAATCGTGGGGAAATTCGTCTTACCATGCTTCGGGAAAGGGGACATTTTTGGTTGTTTGCCGGCCGCCCAATCACACCGGCGCGGAACAAAATTTGGCAATAATAGATTTTTTTTACAGAAAAGTTCCGCATAAGCCCAAGCATGTTGTGCATAAAGTTCACGCGACTTTTCTTCCGATTGGGAAATTCAGGCATTATTTCGGCCAGTCTTATCCCAAGATGGCTTGGGAAATAATAAGTGAATTAAGAACCGCTTGCTCTCGGACGGCCGCCGATCTGAGATCTCAAGCGACCGCCATGGAGAGGGACGAAACAAATCTGAAAAGAATCACAGAATCAACAACCTCGTGATTTTTTGCAGAATAACAATAAAGCCGGTTCAAAAAGAGCCGGCTTATTTTTATTCTTTAAAAAATCAAAAATTTTCCGAAAGATAATAGAAATTTTCATTGCCAAAATCGTAATAAATTTGAGGGGATTTGGCGGTGATAAAATCGGCGATATTGCGGCGGTCGCGGCCGTCAAGCTCGATAATTTTTATTTTATTTTCAATCACAAAGCAAATATGATCGTTGTCCGGATAAAAAATCGCTTGTTCGATTTTTTGGGCAAAACGGGTGATCATTTCTTTCTCGCCCGGCTTCTTGTAGGGCTGGAGCATTATTTCTTCCGCGTATAGAACCCAAATTTCGCTTTCCGAAAAAAACAGCAATCTTTTGTTATCATTGGAAAATTCCGCGCCGATGATTCCCGAAGCGATTGATTCAAGAATTTTCATTTCATCGTTTAACAAAAACAGTTCCTTTTGGGGAGTAATGACAGCGAATTTGTTTCGGTCGTTGGACGCGATAATTTCATAAGAAGAATGTTCCGGCAGGGGATTTTTTGAAATTTGTTCTTTGAGGGAGCCGTTTAAATTTGATCTGTAGAGATTGCGGTTTTCTTCGGAAATATAAAAAATTTCGTTATCTTTCAAAATCCAGCCCGGGGTGCTGGACGCGGCATTTAAAGCTTGTCCTTGCTTTTTTTTATTGCCGGAATTTTCCAAAAAATCTTTTATTGTGGTGGTGGCATTTTGGCTTAAAAGTTCGGCTTGCGGATTGGTCGGTATAAGCAAAACGCTTCTTGCTTCAGTGACGAGCTTGGGAGAAATATTAAGATTTTTTTCCCAGGAATGATAACCTTCCATTTCTATTTTTACGTTATAGGCGCGCGGAGCCAGATGTGAAAAAAGAGAAGGAGTTCTTCTTTCTTTTTCTCCATCAATAAAGATTTGCGCCTGGTTGGGCGTTGATTTGATATAAAGCCCTCCGGTTTTGGCCAGCCGCCAATTTTTCCAGTCAAACGAATAACCCGCCGTGTAGAGAATCGTGGGCGGGACGCTTATGAGAAATATAAGCACAAACAGGTAAAAAATCAGCCGTCGTTTGTTTCTGGTCATAGGTGAATTATAGCCATGAAACGGCTTAAAAATCAATGTTATATTTTCCTTGCCAGATGTGTTTCTTTAAACTAAGATAAAAGAAAGAGAGGTTGAAATTTTTATGGATAAATTCATTATAAACGGCGGGCGTCCTCTTGCGGGCGAAATTGAGGTGCGAGGCTCCAAAAACGCGGCTACGCCGATTTTGGCCGCCTGTCTTTTAACCGAAGAGCCCTGCGAAATAGACAATTTGCCTTTGATCGAGGATGTGTTTAGAATTATAGAAATTCTTAAAAGCATGGGTGTCGAGATTGAATGGACCGGCCAAAGAAAAATAAAAGTTCAAGCAAAAAACATTAATCCCGGGCAAATTGATCAGCATAAAGTTTGCCAATTGAGATCGTCGATTTTAATAATCGGCGGACTTTTGGGCAGATTCGATGATTTCAAAATCGGCCATCCCGGCGGCTGCATTATCGGGAGCCGGCCGGTGGAAACCCATTTTGAAGCTTTGATAAAATTAGGCATTAATGTTTCGGAGGAAAACAATTTTTATCAAATAAAAAAGAACGATTCCCAAGATTCCGTTTCCAGAAAAATTGTTTTAAAAGAATTTTCCGTAACCGCGACGGAGAATGTTTTAATGGCCTCGGTTCTTAGACCCGGGAAAACTATTTTGCGTATCGCGGCGGCCGAACCGCATGTAAAAGAATTGGCCGTTTTTTTGAATAAAATGGGAGCAAGAATCAGCGGGGTCGGCGCTCATGAAATTGAAATTGAAGGAGTAAAAAAATTAAAAGGCGCCGATCATTTTATTATGCCTGATCCGATTGAGGCGGGAACTTTTATTATCGCGGCGGCTGCCACGCGGGGAAAAGTAAGGATAATTAACGCGATTCCCGATCACCTCGATTCGGTTTTGGAGAAGTTGAGGGAAATGGGAGTTAATCTCTCGGTTGAAAATGGCAGCGTTTCAGTGGGCAGTTCTTCGCGTTTTAAGGCGGCTAAAATCCAGGCCTTGCCTTTTCCGGGAATTCCAACCGATTTGCAAGCGCCGATAGCTGTTCTTTGCACGCAAGCCGAGGGGACAAGTTTAATCCACGATCCTTTATATGAAGGTCGGTTTAAATACATAAATGAACTGGTAAAAATGGGAGCCAGCGCCACAATTCTTGATCCTCATCGGGCGGTAATCACCGGACCGTCTTTTTTGTCGGGAAAAGAAATTACCAGTTTTGATTTGCGAGCTGGCGCCACTTTGATCATCGCGGCGCTGGTAGCCAAAGGCGAATCGCGAATTTCCGAAATTTACCAAGTTGACAGAGGGTATGAAAAAATAGAAGAAAGGCTTTCGGCTTTGGGAGCGGATATAAGAAGAGTAAAAGAATAAAATTTCCAATTATCAATTTTCAATCAATATCAAATATTTAATATTGAAAATTGCTTTGCCCTTTGAAACTCAAATTCCGATTTGAGCGAAGAAGGGGATTATTGAAAATTGAAAATTAATAGCTTGTTTATAAAAAAAATAGGAATTGACCTGGGAACGGCCAATACCCTGGTTTATGTGCCGGGAAAAGGCATTATCATCAACGAACCTACGGTAGTGGCTGTTTCCATCAGCGACAATAAAATTCTGGCGGTAGGCAACGAAGCCAGAGAAATGCTCGGCCGCACACCCGATGCGATTATGGCTTTGCGTCCGATGAAAGACGGAGTGATTGCCGATTATCGGGTGACGGAAGCGATGCTTCGCTATTTTATAAATAAAACCGCCGGATCCCTGCGTTTTTTCAGGCCGGAAGTCATGGTGGCGGTTCCCGCGGGAATAACTTCAACTGAAAAGCGCGCGGTGGTGGATGCCACTCTTAATGCCGGCGCCAAAGCGGCTTATGTGGTTAAGGAGCCGGTTTTGGCCGCTATCGGGGCGGGGATTCCAATTAACGAACCGGCCGGGCATATGATTATTGATATCGGCGGGGGGACTTCGGAAGTGGCCGTGATTTCTTTGGGAGGAATCGTGGCTTGCGCTTCGGCAAGAGTCGGCGGCAATAAAATCGATCAATCGATTGCCGAATATATCCGCAAAAAACATAATTTGGCCATTGGCGAAAGAATGGCCGAAGAAATAAAATTTACCATCGGCTCGGCTCTTCCGCAAAAAGACGAACAGAAAATGGACGTAAGAGGCAGGGATTTAATAGCCGGCTTGCCAAAAACGATTGAAATAAAAAGCAACGAAGTCACAGAAGCGATTTCCGAAAATCTGCGCGAGGTGATCGTGGCGATAAAAAGCGTTTTGCAAAATACTCCTCCCGAACTTTCGGCGGATATTATCGATCGGGGAATGATTATTTCCGGAGGCGGGGCATTGTTGCGGAATATGCCGGAGCTTATTGAAAAAGCTACCGGTGTTGCTTGTTACGCGGCCGAAAATCCGCTTTTTTGCGTGGCCAAGGGCGCGGGAATAGCCCTGGAGCATTTGGAAATTTATAAGAGAAGCGTGATGTCGAAGAAATAGTATGCGAATCGCGCAAATTCATGCGAATTGCGCACATGCGAATAAAATGCGAATCCCATTCGAGGCATTTGAATAAAATTCGTAGATTGGAATTATATTATGACTATTGGCATTAACGCCTCGGCGGCTGTCAAAAAGAATAGAACCGGAGTGGAAGAATACGCTTATCAGCTCATAAAGCATTTGGCGATGATTCCCGAGTCCCAAAAGCATCGTTTTTTTCTATATTTGCCATCCGCAGTTTTAGCAAAGGAAGGTTTGCCCGACAATGTTTTTGATTTTTCTTTCCCTGAAAATTTTATAATAAAAAAACTTTGGTGGCCGCTGCCTTTCTTCTGGACGCAAATAAGATTGTCTCTGGAAATGATTTTTTTTGCGCCGGACGTTCTTTTCATCCCCGTTCATATTTTGCCTTTCATTCATCCAAAAAAATCCATTGTTTGTGTTCACGGCCTTGAATATGAATATCTGCGCGGATTCTATTCTTTTTCCCATCGTTTGTTTTTGCGTTGGAGCACCAAATTTTCCGCCGCGAAATCTTTCCGGATAATCGCGGTTTCTCAAAATACCAAGAACGATTTGGCAAAAATATATAAGACAGATACTGATAAAATAAAAGTGGTAAAACACGGGATTTCCTTTCCCCCTTTAGAAAGGGGGATTAAGGGGGATTTTTTAAGGAAGAAAGAAAAATATATTTTATATCTAGGCCGCATCGAAACCAAGAAGAATATCCAAGGAATTATTGAAGCGTATGAAATTCTGAATAACAAATATAGCATTCACCACAAGCTTGTTTTAGCCGGTTCAAAAGGATACGGCCATAAGAATTTAAAAATACCGAGCGATGTGATTCAGACCGGATTCGTGAGCCAAGAAAAAAAAGAAGTCTTGATGAACAACGCCGCAATATTTCTATTTCCCTGTTTTTACGAGGGTTTTGGTTTGCCGATTCTTGAAGCTCAAGCGGCGGGAATTCCCGTCGTGACTTCTTATAATTCTTCAATGCCGGAAGTGGCCGGGGAAGGGGCTTTATTTGTTGATCCGCGCAATCCGGCTCAAATCGCCCGGGCCGTTAAAAAAATAATTGACGACAATCTCTTGCGTGATAAACTGATACAATCGGGATTTGAGAACATAAAAAAATTTTCTTGGGAAAAATGCGCTCGGGAAACGCTGGATTTTTTAAGCAGCTTGGAATAGGAGGATGAGCTATGGAAGAGAAGCAAATAATATCTCCCCATGACGCCGCGGGAAGATGCGAAAAATGTTCCAAAGTAATTTTTGGATGTTGCTCCGAAGGATTTGCTCTGTGTCCGGATTGCGGCGAACCGGTCAAGCTTGATCCGATAAAGCATCGCGGACCGTGCGGAGGTTCTTTGGAGAAAATCCACTGACAAGTCAAAAAAGGAGCGGAGAATCCGCTCCTTTATTATTATAATCGATTAATTTTAAAAAATAATTTGCCCGTGAAAATAGCTTTAATCCATGATTTTTTGATCAGATTCGGAGGAGCGGAGAGGGTGCTTTTGGAATTGGCGCGAATGTTTCCGGAAGCGCCCATTTATACCCTGCTTTATGATAAAGAAAAAATGTCCCAATGGTTTGAACCGGAAAGGGTAAAAGTTTCTTTTTTGCAAAAATTCCCCCGCTTTTTGCGCCGAAATCATAAATTGCTTTTGCCTTTGATGATAGTGGCGCCGGAAACCTTTGATTTGCGGGATTTTGATTTGGTTATTTCTTCTTCATCCGCTTATGCCAAAGGAGTAATCACGAGGCCTAAAACCATCCATATAAATTATTGCCATAATCCGGCGAGGTTTATTTGGGATTATTCTTTTGAATATTTAAAAGAACAAGAGTTGGGTTTAATAAGCGGAGCTATTTCCAGAATATTTTTCAGCTATTTTCGCCTTTGGGACCGTTCGGCGAGCAAACGGGTGGATTATTTTATCGCCAATTCCCAATCTACGGCGCGGCGCATCCGGAAATATTACCGCCGTGATTCAAGAATAATATTTCCGCCTTGCCGGATTCCCCAAAACGGATTTAATGTCTGCGAAAAAAATTTGCAAGACATGGGCGCTGTTTTGCCAAATGATTTCTTTTTGATAATTTCCCAGCTCGCTCCTTATAAAAAAATAGACGCGGCGGTTGAGGCTTTTAATAAGCTCGGCTTGCCTTTGATTGTTATTGGCGATGGTCCGCAAAAAAAATATTTGCAAAAAATTGCCAAATCCAACGTAAAAATCATGGGCTGGCTGGATGACAAAGAAACTTTTCAGTATCTTCGGGGCTGCCAAGCCTTAATTTTTTCGGGCGAGGATGATTTTGGCATTGCGCCGGTTGAGGCGATGGGTTTTGGCAAGCCTGTTTTGGCGCTAAATCGCGGCGGAGCATTGGAAACGGTGATTCCCGGAAAAACCGGAGAATTTTTTGATTCGCCCACGCCCGAAGTCATAGCTGAAGGAGTGCGGCGCTTGCGCGAAAATATGCCCGAATACGATCCTATGGAAATTCATAACCATGTCAAACAATTTTCGGCGGAGAGGTTTAGAGAAGAGATAAAACAATTTATCGGTGAAAAATATCGATTGGCCGAACAAGAAAATAACGCGCAAAATCATTGCGATTCGGTTTGAAAAATGAATATTCTATTTTTCCGTTTATTTTTTTATTTCGGCGCGCAATTATAATTGCATATTGCGATTTGATTTAAAACGTTTATCGCCTAACTTTGCTATAGCGTTGCTTAGGCGATAGATATATTATGTAAATACTCAAAGAAGTGATTGTTTCCTATGGTCCGCTATAGCAAAGTTAGGCGATAGTTTTTAAGGGCTTCGCGGCAAGAACTCCCCGCGATGTCCAGCAGGACTCGCGGGGATGAATTGCCGCTAGCTGGCTATCTGCTGCCACGAATGTATATAAT
>Ga0076025_109_pt1 | contig 32282 bp, 34 predicted proteins | sample RifGroB1_FD_68102 | JGI IMG/M metagenome (GOLD analysis project Ga0076025, IMG submission 68102) | Parcubacteria bacterium GW2011_GWB1_42_6
TTGGGCGACGCGGTGCTGGAATTGATCGTGACCGAGAACCTCTACAAAAAATATCCCAACCCGGAAGGTGAGCTCACCAATTGGCGAGCGGCGCTCGTGAATGCCAATAAACTGGCTGAAGTGGCGGAAAAAATAGATTTGAACGATTTTGTCCTTTTGAGCCGCGGAGAAGCCAAAGATACCGGCCGCGCCCGCCATTATATTCTGGCCAATGCTTTTGAGGCGTTGATCGGTTCGATTTATCTTGATCAGGGATTCAAAGCCGCCCAGAAATTCGTGGAATCTTTTATTTTGGATGAGCTGCCCGAAATTTTGAAATTCGGCACTTATCGCGATGCCAAAAGCATTTTTCAGGAAGAATCCCAAGACAAAATCGGAGTGACGCCCGGTTATGAAGTGATAGATGAATGGGGACCGGATCACGCCAAAAATTTTAAAGTGGGAGTATTTTTGGGCGGCGAATTGATTGCCGAAGGCGAAGGAATCTCAAAACAGGAAGCGCAGCAAAAAGCCGCCGAAGCGGCATTGGAAAAAAAGGGATGGAACGGGAAATAGAGTTAATTTTCAATTATCAATTTACAATTTTCAATCAATATTCAATTTTCAATTCCGCCAAGATTCTTTGGCCAGATTCAGTTTGAAAATTGATTTATTGAAAATTCATTGGAAATTGAGAATTAAAAATTGAAAATTTTGCAATTAATGTTGACTTCGCTGAATATTTCAGTTATGCTGTATAAATATTAAAAATATTAAACCAACAAGCAGATGTTGACTATCCGACTCGCTAGAAGAGGAAAAAAAAATCAGCCCAGTTTCCGGGTTGTTTTGGCCGAGAAGGGCAGATCGGCCCAGGGAAAATTCATCGAAATTTTGGGCAATTACGATCCGATCAAAAAAACCAAATCGCTTAAAGCCGAGAGAATAACTCACTGGATTTCAAAAGGAGCGCAGCCTTCCCCGACCGTTCATAATCTTTTGGTTTCAGAAAAGATTATTGACGCCAAAAAAATCAAAGCTTGGCGGCCAAAAAAGAAAGCCGATGCCCAGAAGAAAGAATCTGTTCCGGCCGCATAATACGATCCAAAAGCTCCGCCATCCGTTGGATGGCGGAGCTTTTTCTTTTTGCATTAAATTCATCCTAAAAATTTATTGACACGTTTTATCCACAATGCTATTATAGCAATAGAAGCAGTGAGGGCATTTCAAGGTCGAACTGCTATGAACTTAACAGCTTAAATCTTCAAGAAAGACATGGCAAATAATATTGATCAGGAATTTGTCGAATATGTGATCAAAAGCATTGTTGACCATCCGGAAGATGTTAAAACCGAACGCCAAATTGATGAAATGGGAGTTCTTTTGACTCTCAAAGTCAATCCCGAAGACATGGGTCAGGTGATCGGCAGGCAAGGCGGCACTGCCCGCGCCATCAGAACTCTTTTGAGAGTTATCGCAGGGGTCGAGAGATATGGCGACGACCCGGCTGGCGCAGGATGTTGATCAGGTTGTGGACGAATTGAAACTGTAATCTATTTTATAGATTGATGTTAAAAACCGTGCTATACTTTGTGTAGCGCGGTTTTTTTGTAATTCTCCTCACTAATTACGAATTTTAAGCCTATTACGAATAGAAGAAATTTACTTTAATTCGTAATAGGTTGCATCCATTCGTAATTGGCGAGGAATTATTCGTAATTGGTGAGGAGACATGAAATTCGACATAATCACAATCTTTCCCAAAATTTTTGATTCCTATTTTGGCGAGGGAATGATTAGGCGCGCCCGAGAAAAAGAAATAATCAAAATAGAAGCTCATGATTTGCGGCAATGGACACAAGACAAGCACAAAAGCGTGGATGACAAACCTTACGGCGGAGGCCCGGGAATGGTTATGATGGCGGAGCCGATTTATAAAGCGGTGAAAAGCGTAAAAGATAATTATCAAATTGAGAGAAAAAAAACGGAAAATCAAATAAGCAGAAAGATTATTCTTTTTTCAGCCAAGGGAAAAAGATTCTCGCAAGCGGACGCGCGGCGATTTGCCAAATGCGACCAGCTGATTTTAATTTGCGGGCGTTACGAAGGCGTTGACGAACGGGTGGCCGAGCATATTGCCGACGAGGAAATTTCAATCGGCGAGTTTGTCTTAACCGGAGGCGAAATTCCTGCTATGATTATGGTGGACGCGGTGTCTCGTTTGATTCCGGGAGTTTTGGGCAAAGAAGAAAGTTTGGCCGAAGAAAGTTTTTCCCAAGAAGGATACGCGGAATATCCGCAGTACACCCGCCCCGAGGAATTTATGGGTTGGAAGGTGCCGGATGTGCTTTTGTCCGGCGATCATAAGAAGATAGAAGAGTGGAAGAAGAGAAATGCCGGCAATAATTAAAGAATTGATAATTTTATAATTTTTAATTTTGTAATTTTAAAATAATTTTTAATTTCTCAATGTTTAAAAATTAAAGCATTAAGGAATTATTTATAAAATTAAAAATTCAAAAATTAAAAATTTTATGATCTATCTCGCTTCCGATCACGCGGGCTATCCGCTTAAAGAAGAAATAAAAGAATTCCTCCTGGACAATGATTACGAGCTTGAAGATTTGAGCGGCGAAAAGCCGGATCCTCTTGATGATTATCCGGATTTCGCTTCGCTTGCCGCCCGCGGCGTTTTGGAAACGGAAAACTCCGGAGGAATTTTGATCTGCGGAACCGGCCAAGGGATGTGCGCGGCGGCCAATAAATTTCCGGGAATCCGAGCCGCTTTGATTTACGACGATTTTACCGCGCGCAGCGCGGCGGAACATTTAGACGCCAATATAATTTGTTTGGGAGGCCGAACAACCGATCCGGAGACGGCTTTAAAAATAGTGAAGATTTGGCTTGACACGAATTTTTCGGGAGAAGAAAGGCATAAAAAGAGGATTGGGAAAATCATGGAAATAGAAAAGGAAATAGTTTCGCAAAACATTTGAAATTAAAAACAAGTTTTCTAAAATAATTTTCAATAATCCAATTATCAATTTCCAATCAATATTCAATATCTAATATTTGATTTTCAAATAAATCTTTCTTGGCAGGGTTTATATATTTAAAATTAAGTATTTAATATTTATTGAAAATTGGATTATTGATAATTGAAAATTTATTCGTGCCCGAAATCATCCCCACTATTATTGCTAAGGATTTTGACGAGGTGAAACGGAAGATGATTCTCGTCGAGCCTTTTGTAAAAACCGTTCAGTTGGATGTGATGGATGGAATATTCGTGCCCAATATTACTTGGCAGAATCCCGAAGACCTGAATGATTTGCAAACAAACCTTGAATTGGAAGTTCATTTAATGGTTGAAAAACCGCAGCTCGTTTTAAATAAATGGCTGGTCAGCCCGGTAAAAAGAATCATTCTTCATTGGGAAGCGATGGAAAACATCCACGCCCACGAGCTCGTGCCTTATCAAACTTCCACCGGCATGGGTTTTCCGTTTGTCAATTTGGTTGATGAGGTGAGAAAAAAAGGCAAGCAAATCGGCATAGCTTTGAATCCCGGAAAACCGATTGACGTTTTGGAATATTTCATAACCGAAATAGATATGGTGCTTTTGATGAGCGTTGAGCCCGGGTTTGGCGGGCAGGAATTTAAAAAAGAGACATTGGGAAGAATCGCCCATTTGCGTGAAAAATTCCCAAGTGTTAAAATTGAGGTGGATGGGGGAATCAATCAAAACAACATCGGCGATTTGGTAAAAGCCGGCGCGGATATGCTTGCGGTGGGCACCGCCATATTTGATGAGGCCGATATCAAAACCGCCATTGAAAATTTAAAAAGCATAATTAACGAAGCGGCTCAAGAATAGGGAATGTATTTTTGCCTCCTCCCCTCATTGAGGGGAGGGCGGGGAGGGGTAATTCAATAAATTACCTCCCCCAACCCCTCTTTTTCAAAGAGGGGAGAAAAACGCTCCTTCTTCGCCTGCCTCTTCAAAAAAAATGGTGAAAAAAACAGGACGATTCGCCAAAGGGAGAGAGGGTTTCACCCTTATCGAACTTTTGGTGGTGATCGCCATCATCGGGCTTTTGGCCACGATAGTTTTGGTGTCTCTTAACAGCGCCCGGAGCAAGGGAGCTGACGCCAATATCAAGGCGAACATGAAAAATATTATGACGCAAGCCGAATTGGTTTATGACACCGCTGTTCCAAACTCATATGCAACGGTTTGCGCTGACGCAACGGTGGCAAAAATGTTAACTTCAATAGATGGAGCCAACGGCGGCGCGGCGGCCGATTATGTCTGCAATCCCGCGGCTGGCGCTTGGGCGGTTTCTTCTCCTATAAGAGCAGGCGGCCATTGGTGTGTTGATAGCGTAGGAAACAACAAAGCCGAAGCTGCCGCTTTGGGAGCCGGAGTCACGCTTTGTCCGTAATTACAAGTTTTGTTTTTTAATTTACCGCGGCCATCCGCTTGCTTTTCGCCCGCAAAGCGATGCCGGCGGACCCGCGGTATTTTGATAAAAATAGATTATAATGCGAATCTACGAACTTAATGCTAACTATGCGAACTGCGAAATAAAAAAGAATTTGTCATTGCGAGCCCCGCAGCTGCGGGGCGAAGCAATCCCGAGTTATTGCAGCTATCAACGGGATCGCTTCGCCTCCCGATTGCTATCGGGATTCTCGCGATGACGGATTAATTCGCAGTTCGTCCTCCTTCGCTTAAAGCTACGGAAGGACGCGGTAGGTTGGCATTAGATTCGCATTATAATTAATTTCATCTCATGTACAACATCCTCGATTCAAAGAATTTCGAAGAACTCAAAGAAAAGGAACCCCAAAGATTTCAATATTTGGCCGAGGGAGGATTTTATTTAAATCTCAAAGATTTGGAGCTTGAACCGATTGAGGGAATAGAACTTGATCGGATGGATCATTTGGCAAAAATTTTGCGCGGTTTGGCATTTGCCGCGATTGAAGGAATCAAATCGGGGCATCCGGGCGGCTCTTCTTCCAAGGTGGAACAGCTTTTAGCTTTGACTTTAAGCGGGGCGGTGGCTTTTGATCCGATGGAGCCCAAACATCCGGGCCGCGATCGAGTGGTTTGGTCGGCGGGACATTGCACGCCGCTTTTTTACGCCGTTTTGACTTTAATCTATGAATCGCTTAAGCGCGAAGGAAAAGAAATCGATAAGGAAAAATTGGGAGCGATTTTCCCAAGCTGTTTGGCCCGTTTCCGCCATTGCGACGGGCCCAGCGGCCACGTGGAATCAAAATACGCTTTTTCGGACGCCTCTACCGGTTCTTCCGGCCATGGTTTTGGCGCGGGTTTGGGATTGGCTTTGTTGCAAAAAACCAACGGATTGGATTCCAAAGTTTTCATAATTTCGGGCGATGCCGAAACCGAAGAAGGCATCAGTTATGAAAGCCGCAATGCCATCAATGCGATGGGTGTTGATAATATAATTGTTACGCTCGACAGAAATCTTTTTGGCATAGACGGCCCCACCGCGGATGTTATCAGCTCTCCATATATCAATCATTGGTTCGGTCCGGGTTGGAATATCATTGAAGTTGACGGGCACGATATCACCGAATTGGTTTACGCTTATAAAAAAGCGGATTTGGGTTTTGATAATCAAAAACCCACAGTTGTGATTTGTCATACTTGCAAGGGAAAAGAATATGGCAAGACCGCCGGCACTTGCGATTCCCACGGCATGCCCGCGCCCCACGACGAATACGTGCAAATAATGAAAAATCTTGGTTTTGAAATTCCGGGCGTTGAAGGAAAAATAGCTCAAGATATTGAAACAGTGATTTCTCAATTAACAACGGACGATGCCGAATATATGGTTGAAAGATTGGAATTGGGCAAGAAAAAAATCAAATCGGAAAAAGATTTGATAAAACAGATGGAAAAATCCCTCAAGGGACGCCCGATGGTTGATTACAAAAAAATCAAGCGTCCCGAAATCTTGCCGGCCGAGTTGGTTTTTAAAGAAGGCGAATCTGTCGCGACAAGAAAAGCGACGGAAGCTTTCTTCAAATGGCTGATGGAGCAAACCGGATTTTTCTATATTGGATCGGGCGACTTGGCCAAATCCATTCTGACAGTTGCCGCCGAGAATGTTTATGGAATAATCAATCAACAAAATCCGCTTGGCCGGGGAATCAGATTTGGCATTGCCGAACAAAATATGGCCATGATGTCAACGGCCATCACTCAAGATATATTGCCGGGAGGATTTCAGGCAATGACCGTTTTTTCCACTTACGGAGTTTTCACCAACATAATGAGCAATCCCGTGCGAATGGCTTTGATCAATAATCACATCAATCCGTCCAGAAAGGGATTTTTTATAATGCTGGCGGCGCACGACGGCCCCGAAACGGGCGAAGACGGGCCGACCCATCAAGGGCTCTATTGGATGTCGCTTTATGCCGCTTATCCGGGGATCAAAGTGTATAAACCGATGGATGCCAATGAAACAATCGAGATGCTTTTTTACGCTTTGGAAAAAGGGGAACCCGTGGCTTTGTCAATCATGCGTCCGGGGACTACGGTATTAAAAAGAGGCCCTTCGACAAGCTCAGGATTTAATTTTGAAGTTCCTCTCGCTCGCGAAGCGATTAATGGCGCTTATGTCTATAAACAATTTTCCGGAAACGGAAAACCCAAAAAAGTTTTGGCGATTTGCGGCGCGCAGGTTTTGGTGAACACTCTGGAAATTTTGCTTTCTTTGGAAGAAAATCTGGATGTAAAAATCATCGCCGTGACTTCGCCCGAACTTTACGAAGAATTGCGCGAGCGCGATCCCCAAAAAGCCCAATCGATTCTTTCCGATGAAGAGCGGCAATACGTGGTCACTTTGCACAACGGCTGGGCGGGATTCTTGAATTCTTTTATGTTGCCGGCCGGTTACGATAAAAAGGCCATCGGAATTGCGACTTATCTGAAAGCCGGTCCGCCAAAAGAAGTTTACGATCTGGCCGGTTTGAACGCGGAGGGGATTAAAGAAAAGATTTTAAAAACGATGTAGGAGAAAAATAAATTCCCATTTCTTTCCTGTCAGTCATTACCGCTTCTTTTTTGTCATTCCCGAGCAAGCGGGAATCCAGACCCGAATGTATACGAATTATTATTATGTTTATATTCTCGCAAATAAGCGCAACGGAACGTTATATATCGGAGTCACTTTGGATCTCAAGAAAAGAGTATACGAGCATAAAAATAACATAGTCGAGGGATTTATAAGCAAATATCAAGTTCATATCCTTGTTTATTATGAACAGACTCAAGATATACAGTCAGCTATTGAAAGAGAAAAACAGCTAAAGAAATGGAATCGTCAATGGAAAATTAGGCTGATTGAAGAGGATAATCCGGACTGGAAAGATTTATATTTTAATTTATAAATTTTAAATTAACCTGGATTCCCGCTTTCGCGGGAATGACAAATAATTTTTTAAACAAATTCTATGGACCAAAATATAAATATTGCACAAAAACAGAAGGGCGCCTGGAGAAAAAATTTCTTTTTTAAACAAAGAAGTAAAACGGTGGATTTGTTCTTTGGTTTATTTTTTCATTTCTTTGCGCATCTTATTTTAGTTTGCTTGTTTATAGGATTATTTTTTGGGTGGATGGCAATTTCTTTAAATAATATGGGATCCGGAGGTGCGGAAGGCGGGTGGATTATGATCTTTGGAATTCCTATAATCATCGAATTGAGTATATTTTTTTCCGTTATCATCGACCTGATTTTTGCTTTTCTTAAGAAAAGCATGATGTTTTTTGCCGGAGCACTCTTGGCACTTTTGATTCCCTTTCTTTTAAACTTTATTTTTTCAGGGCCTTTTTGGGGGCCATTTAATTGGATTTTTATGATTATTGATAAGGTTCTTCAATTTTGAATTTTATGTTCTCCAACTCTTTCGACATCATCACTTTCGGTTCCGCCACGCGCGACATATTTTTGAGGAGCAAAGATTTTAAATTGATCGATTGCGCGGATTTTGCGTGCGGCAGGATTTTTCCGAATACTGAAAACGAATAATTGATTTCTCGTAAATCGGCGAATACTTACATACTGTAAAGTATTTAAGAAATGGCCAGAATCAATTACATTAAATTGACCAAAAACGAGAAGGAAGATTTTTTCTTTCGGCTTTGTTTTGTTTTGGCTGAAACCAAAAATATCAACGAAGCGGCCGAATTGCTAAGAGATTTATTGACCGAACAGGAAGTTGAAATGATAAGCAAAAGATTGCAGATCGCCGATTTATTGATGGATGGAACAAAATATTCCGAAATTAAAATAATTCTGAAAGTTAGCGATCCGACGATTTCCAGAGTCAACGAATGGTTGCGGACAACGGGGGACGGGTTTCGCTCGGCCAAAGAGAAACTCGACCGTTGCAAGAAACAAGAAAAAGGGAAAATGGAAGATTCTTTTGATCCCTTGTCTTGGAAAAATTTAAAGAGAAGATATCCGCAATATTACTGGCCGGAGCTCATTCTGAAAGAAATTATAAGGAGTTCCAGTCAAAAACAGCTTGAAAAAATCAGGTCGGTTCTGGCGCAGATGAAAGACAAAACGGCGCTTTATAAAGATTTGAACCGTATATTGACTCGGGAATCTGTTTCAAAAACGGCAAGAAAACTCAAAAAATAGAGATATTTGTTTTTTGGCAAATATTTACATACTATAAAGTATTTAAGTATTTACCAAAAATAGAATTATGGAATTTCGGAGTCGGTGAATTCATTTGGGGAATTTGTCAGTGATGAAAAGCAGGCGGGCTTGTGGTATAATGAAGTTGTGGATTATTCGCGAATTCAAAAATCCGCGGATTTGAGTATAGATAATCAACCGCTATGTTTTTGATTAAAGAAGAAAAAATTAACAGACCAATAAAGGATTATTATGAATTCCGATTTGATGTCGCGGAAGATGGACTGTATTTAATCGAAATAGCCGCTCGCGCGAGATCCTGGAAACAGAATATTTTTAATTTTTTTGACGACGACGATTTGTATGTTAAAGTGGATGGAATATCATTTCCCAAGCTGAATGGAAAGAATGGATTTTTTAACGGCGAAGTTGCTTGGAACGGCAATAATTTGAAAAATTGCCGCAAAACGAACATTTTTATAATTCGTTTGGCGCCCGGGGCGCATAAGTTGGAATTTAAGGCCGATCAAGATCCCGTTTTGGAAGATATTTGCATATACGGAATCGATCAGGATCAAATAGAATATTTTCCAAAAACAAATAATCCGGCAGAGGATGGAGACAGAAGGCAGTGGATCACTTATGTTTTAATTGATAAACCTTTAAGTAGTATCGCAATCTCGGCAAAAACCGAGAAACGAAGCAAGAACGAAGGTGATGATATCAAGTTGATTCTTGATGGAGAAATCCAAAACAATGAGGTGAAAAATTCTCGTTCAGATTGGTACTGGCAAGGCCTATTCTCAGATGGACAGGAAAAGGAATTTAAAAAAGAACTAAATTTTCCCAAGGGCTTGCATTACATTGAGCTTTGGGCGGATAAAATGCCTTCTTTGACAAGGGTTGTTTTGAATTTGACCGTGCCAAATACAAAGAGAATTCCAACCGTTGAAAATTCTTTATGGACTGGAGATTTTAAAGACGATTCGGATGAAATCTTAGTGGCCAGGCTTTTATTCGGGGAAGCTCGAAGCGAGTCGAGAGAAGTAAAGATATGGATCGCGGGTTCAGTGTTAAATCGAGTCAACTCGAACGCATGGCCGGATTCGATTCGCGAAGTTATTTTACAAAAAGGGCAGTACGACCCTTTTAAAACCAGCGATTCCAATTACTTTAGAATAATAAACCCTTTAGGAATCGACTTGGAAAAGAATTCTTGGCAAGAATGTTATAAAATTGCCGATAAAATAATTTCAGGGGAAATTGAGAATCCGACAACTGCAACCCATTTTCACGGCAAAGGGGTTTCGGCTAAATTGTTTCAGAAAAATATTGTCCCTCAGGGAAAATTTCTTAAGAAGATAGGAGAGACTTACTTTTATTGGAGTCCGAATTAGCATGAGAAAAATAATTTTTGTTTTTCTGGCGGTTTTCTTGTTTCTTATTTTGATTTTAGCTTCTGTTTTGATGGTTAAGCCAAGTTCGGTTTTTGGTTTTAAAATCAAGCCCGAAGAACCTAAATTTTCCAGAGAAAAAGATATCGAAGTAATTTTAAAGCCATTGGGATTGACTTTTCGGCTGACTAAAACGGAAAGATACAAATCTAGCTTGCATTGGTCTCCCGATAAAAAAAGATTGGCTTTTTTTGAAGATATAGAAGATTTAACCGGGAAAATAGATTATGATAAAGCATGGGCGATCAATGTGATTGACGCGAGGACTTTGCGTTTGAAAAAGGTTTTCATTGGAGACTACCACGCGAGTTCCTATGAATGGATTTCCGATAAGATTATTCGTGTTTTTGTGAGCGCGGGATCGGGAGTGAGAATTTTCCGAGATTTGGATATTGGCGCCAAAGAACCATTTATCTTTGTCGAAAATTCATCGCCCGATCTTTGGAGTCCTGTTTTAGATAACCGATATTAATTAAAAATTGGCCGACGGATGAACGGAAGTTAATTTTTTTCATAATTTATTTTTTAAGGAAAAAATCCCTTTTAAATGTTCTCCAACTCATTTGACATCATCACTTTCGGTTCCGCAACGCGCGATATATTTTTGAGGAGCAAAGATTTTAAATTGATCGATTGCGCGGATTTTGTGAGCGGCAAGGCGATGGCTCTTGGCGCGGGATCAAAAGTCTATTTGGATGACTTGATTTTCGCTTCGGGCGGGGGCGGCACCAATGTGGCGGCGACTTTCGCTTTGCAGGGATTAAAAACCGCTTATGCCGGTTTGGTGGGCGAGGACGCGGGCGGAAAAGATATTTTGGAAGAACTAAAAAATTTAAAAATCTCAACGGATTTTGTGAAAAAGACAAGCAAGGCCAAAACACCCTATTCAATAATTCTTTCTTCGGGGCGTGAGCGCACGATTTTGGTTTATGAAGGCGCTTCGCATCTTTTAAGCGAGAGCGATATCGATTGGAATAAAATCAAAAAAACCAAATGGTTCTATGTCTCGGGCCTTTCGGGCGAATCTTCAAAATTGTTTGAAAAAATAATCAATTTCGCGGCCGATAACAAAATAAAGCTGGCGGTAAATCCCGGGCATGATCAATTGACAAACAATTTGGAAATTTTGAAAAAATGTTTGAATAAAATCGACATTTTGATCGTCAATCAGGAAGAGGCGAGCCAAATTACGGGGGTTGATTACAAAGATGAATCGGCGTTATTTAAAAAATTTGACGGACTGGTTCCCGGGATCGCCGTGATGAGCAAGGGGCCCGAGGGCGTGGCGGTTTCGGACGGCAAAAAAATATACCGCGCCGGAATTCCGCGCTCGGGCTATCTTGATCGCACGGGTTCGGGCGATGCTTTCGGTTCGGGTTTTAGCGCCGCGATTTTGCGCGGCGAAAGTATAGAGCGGGCAATTCAGCTTGGCACGGTCAACGCCACTTCAACGGTTCAGCAAATCGGCGCCAAAAACGGTTTGCTTAAAAAGGGTGAATGGGGAGAATGGGAGAGGGTAGATGTGAGCGGGGAAGATCTTGCTGTTTAATTTTCAATTTGCAATTATCAATTTTCAATCAATATTCAATATCTAATTTTCAATATCCAAACTCGGACACACCGGTCATTGCGAGTCCCGCGGCGGCGGGGCGAAGCAATCCCGTTATATCGCAGCTGTTGCCTATTCTTTTATGAGCTGCGCCGGTATCGCGGGATTGCTTCGTCGCTCTCGGGTCGCTCCTCGCAATGACGGAAATTTTCCGAGGTTGAAAATTGGATTATTGATAATTGAAAATTAAATTTATGTCCGACCAAGCAATCATCAAAGTTTCCCAGCTTCTGCGAACGCCAGTCGAGTCGCTCGCGGAAATTTTTTCCAAAATGGAAAATCTAACCGGCAAAAAGGATGTTGTCAATAAGATTTTTGAAGAAAACCGCCAAATCATCAAACAGAAAATGGATATTTTGGGCGTTTCTTTGGAAAAAGGCGATTCGCAGTTTATTCAATTTGAATTGATAAAAAAAGCGCGCGAGGCCGATGCCAGTTTCGCCAAATTTTTGGGTTATCCGGATTTTAGCCGGCAAGAGGGTTGCCAGAATTTGATAGATAAAGTTATTCAGGCGGCCAATATTGATGATGGCTATTTTTTGAAAGAAGAAAAAATGAGGGGATTTTTGGTTTTAAATCCTCCCAAAAATATTATCAGCGCTTTGGGCTATAAATCCGCCCATGAAATGCTGGAAAAAGAAGATATTTACGAAGTTTTCGCGGCTTTAAGGTTCGTGGAAAACGAACGCTGGCTTAATGAAATATTTTTCAGGCCGTTCAACGATCTCACGGCCGACAGTTTTGAATCTCGTCCGGTGAAGGTGAAAGTCCTTTCCGAAAAATGGGCGGCGATCGGCGAGAAATTCGTCGGCAAAAAGCTCCATAACATCAGTCATTTGAAAGAAATGGGATTGATTTTTATCATTCCGATGAAAAAGGAAACTTTTGAGGGGCAGAATTTGGAAACTTTCAGTTTGCTTTTGCACTATATGCACGAGATTGATTTTTATTGCCGGCTTTTCCGCAAATATTCAAGCGTTTCGGATTTTGGCACCAATATCGTGAAGCTCCTTTCGGGAACGGTTTCAACTTCCGTGATGCCCAAAAACAAAATGGTTTGGCGGATAATCCAAAGATATCTTGCCAAGAATGATCCGCAGGATCCGCGGCTTTTTGAAGCGCATGTCAATCCCGAAACCGTCCATTGGTTCAAGGCCGAATCGGAAATCGATAACTTGGCCGCGGCCAATCCCCAAATAAAGCTTGATTTTTGGCGGGGCAATGATGACTTTGCCGGCGAAATTTTTCCGGCCGGCCGCAAAGGCGAAGAAATCGTCAGTTTTGATCTTTTGGACAACATTATTTCATTGACGCATGGGGGATTGAGCAAGTATTTATATCATCAGCAGGAAGCGCTCTGGAATAAAATATTCGTTGAATTCATGGGAGAACAAAAGTTGGAGGATTTGATAGTGGAAAATATAGAAAAGGGATTTATAGAATTGTAATTTTCAATTATCAATAATCCAATTTTCAATCTCGGAAAATTTCCGTCATTGCGAGGAGCGACCCGAGAGCGACGAAGCAATCCCGTGATATCGGCATCGTTCATGAAAAAAGTAGGCAACGACTGCGATATAACGGGATTGCTTCGCCCCGCAGCTGCGGGGCTCGCAATGACTTGCGTGTCCGAGTTTAGATATTGATTGAGAATTGCAAATTGAAAATTAATTTTTTAAGCCAGTAAACAGAAGAATCAATGGATCCCAAAGAGATATTAAAAAAAGCTCAAGATGAAAAATATGCCATCGGTTCTTTCAATTTCTCAACCGCCGAGATTTTGAAGGCGATAGTGGCGGCGGCCAAAGAAACTAACTCGCCGGCGATCGTTTCCACTTCCCAAAAAGAAGCGGATTTTGTGGGCATTCGCGAAGCGGCGGCTTTGGTTGAAGCTTGGCGGCAAGCAACCAAACTGCCTTTGATTTTAAATTTGGACCACGGCAAAGATCAGGAAGAAATAAGGAAGGCCATAGCGGCGGGATATAACGCGATTCATTTTGACGGTTCTTCTTTTGATTACAAAGAGAATGTCCGCCAAACAAATAAGGTGGTAAAATATATTCGCGAGGTGGAGAAAACTTTTGATTGTTCCATTTTAGTTGAAGGGGAGCTTGGATATTTAAGAGGCAGTTCGGCCATAAATGACCATGTTTTGGAAATAAAGCCCGAAGATTTGACTTCTCCCGAACAAGCGCTGGATTTTGTTGAAAAAACCGGAATTGATTCTTTGGCGGTGGTGATCGGCAACGCGCACGGTATTTTCACCAAAAGTGAAGAAAAATTGGATCTTGAACGCTTGTCTCAAATCAAGGAAGCGGTGGGCGATCGGGTGTTTCTGGTTCTTCACGGCGGATCGGGGATTCCCGAGAACGATGTTAGAAAAGCCATAGAGTCCGGAATCGTGAAAGTCAACGTAAACACCGAATTAAGGATCGCTTACAAAGAATCAATCGAGAAAGAATTAAAAGACAAACCGAAAGAAACAACGCCGTATAAAATTCTTTCGCCGGCTTTGGACGCGGTGAAAAAAGTCGTGAAAGAAAAAATGGAGGTGTTGGGATGCGGAGGGAAAAGTATAAACTAATTTTCAATTATCAATAATCCAATTATCAATCAATATCTAATTTTCAATATTTAAGCTCTGTTAAGCGAAATCTATCTGAAAATTAATTATTAAATATTGATTGAAAATTTCAAATTGGATTATTGAAAATTAAACTCATGCCCAAAGTTTTCGTTACCCGCCGGATTCCGGAAATCGGAATCAATATGCTCAAAGAAAAAGGTTATGATGTTGAAGTGAGTGATGTTGACGGAGTTCTTCCCCGGAAAGTTTTATTGGAAAAAGTCAAGGGGGCGGACGCGGTTCTTTCTCTTTTGACCGACAAAATAAACGCGGAATTTTTGGACGCGGCGGGTCCGCAATTGAAAATAGTGGCCAATTACGCCGTGGGTTTCGACAATATCGATGTTAAAGCTCTCAATGAAAAAAATGTCATCGCGGCCAATACTCCCGGAGTTCTGAACGAATCGGTGGCGGAAATGAGCATTACTTTGCTTTTAGCTATTGCCAAAAAGGTTGTGGAAGCGGATAAATTCATGCGAGAAGGGAAATACAAAGGTTGGGGGCCGATGATGTTTTTGGGAAATGATTTGGCGGGCAAGACTTTGGGATTGATCGGCCTTGGAAGGATTGGACAGGTTGTCGCCCAAAGAATGAGCGCGGGTTTTGAAATGAAAGTTATTTATTACGATATAAAAAGAAACGAAGAAGCGGAGAAAAAATACAATTTGGAATATCGCGATTTGGAAAGTTTGCTGAAAGACTCCGACTTTGTTTCAATTCATGTTCCGATGACGCCCGAAACCAAGCATTTATTGGGAGCCGATCAATTTAAAATGATGAAAAAAACCGCTTATTTGGTAAATACGGCTCGAGGTCCCGTAATCGACGAAAACGCGCTGGTGGAAGCTTTAAAAGCCGGTTTAATCAAGGGAGTCGCTTTAGATGTTTATGAAAACGAACCGGCTATGGCCGAAGGCTTGAAAGATTTGCCAAATACCATTTTGATTCCTCATATCGCTTCGGCAACGGAAGAAACCCGCGGAGCGATGTCGGAACTGGCGGCCAAAAACATCATCGCGGCGCTTTCCGGAGAAGAGCCGATGACCCCGATTAAAATCTAGAACCCTGCTAAATTACCAATTCATTGCAAATCTTACAAATTGAATTTATTAGTAATATTTGTAAAAGATTAGTAATTTAGTAGGGTGTCCACATGAAGATAAAACACTTTCGTTCAAAATGCATCGGTTGCCGGTCTTGCGAAGCGGTATGTCCGAAGTTTTTTGAAATTGGGCAAGATGGAATGGCTGTGCTAAAAGGAGCCCGGGAAAAAGATGGGTGTTTTGAATTGGAAGTTGAAGATATTGATTGCGTTAAGGAAGCCTCCCAAGTGTGTCCGGTGCAGATTATCGTGATTGGGGAATAACTTGCGACCCTGCGAAATTACAGATAAATACGGATATTACGGATTTAATTCTATCCATATCATCTGTAAAAATCGGTAATTCCGTAGGGTGTCTTGATTTTTCTTAGCTAATCTGTTAAGATTGATGCCATACAGATGAATTGTTTAATCGAAATTTATGACCGAACTAAAAGCGGAGTCTAGGAAAATCGCGGGCAAAAAAAACAATCAGTTGCGAAGAACCGGCCAAATACCGGCTGTTTTATACGGCCACGGCATTGAATCTCAATCTGTTTCCGTTAATTCCAGGGATTTCAAAAAATCTTTATCCGAAGCAGGAGAAACCACGATTTTAATCCTTGATTTGGATGGAAAAAAACATAATGTGCTGATTCATGATTTGAGCAAAGATATTTTGACGGGAGAAACAACTCATGTTGATTTTTACGAAGTGAGGATGGACGAGAAAATCAAGACTAAAATTCCGTTGGTTTTTATCGGAGAATCTTTGGCGGTGAAATCCGAAGGGGGAGTGCTCGTCCACGCGTTGCAGGAGTTGGAAATTGAAGCTTTCCCGCAGGATTTGCCAAAAAACATCGAAGTGGATATTTCGGCCTTAAAGACTTTTGAAGACAAGATAAAAGTTGAGAGTTTGAGATTGCCGGATTCCGTTAAAATCTTGAATGGTCCGGAAGAAACAATCGTCTTGGCCGTTCCGCCCCGTTCCGAATCGGAACTGGCCGAGCTTGATACCGTGTCGGCCGAAGAACAAGTTGGCGAAATTAAAGTTGCGGGCAAAGAAGAAACGGCCGAAGAAGCTCCGGTTGAAGAAGGATCGGAAAAATAATAAAAGGCCATTTGCCGGCAAAGGCAAAAAAATAGTGAAGAATATTTTTTTAAAAAGGAAAAACGCGAGACTGCTCTCGGTCTTGTGTTTTTTGTTCGCGGCGGTTTTTTTGGGAGGCGATTCTTTAGCTTCCCCCGATGAGTTAAAGGAAAATTTAAGGCGGCAAATCGACGATTTGCAAAATCAAATCAATCAATACCGCGAAAATATTTCCGGTCTCCAAAGCCAGGGCAAATCCTTGAACAGAGAAATTTCTCTTCTGGACAGCAAGATGAAATCGACCGCCTTGGAAATAAAGAGAACCGATTTGTCAATTCAACAGGCGGAGATGGAGATTGGCAATAAAAACACGGCTCTTGAAGAGGCGGAAAAGAAACTTGGCCGCGAAAGGGAAATAATCGCCCAAAGCATCCGTCAAATCGATGAACGGGATGAGCAGGGAATTTTAGAGATGATTCTTAAANTTTAAAGGTTGATTTGGCCAACGACAAGGAAATTTTGGAAGGAAAAATAGAAGAACTGGGAGAACTGAAAAATCTTCAGCAAATTCAAAAAAAAGCTTTAGTTTCGCAGCAAGAAGAGAAAAAAAATCTCTTGGCTCAAACCAAGGGACAGGAAAGCGATTATCAAAAACTTTTGCAAAAAGCGAGCCAAGACGCGGCCGCCATCAGAAACAATCTGTATCTGCTTGAAGGCAGCGGAGTTTCAATGTCTTTGGAAAAAGCTTACAACTACGCCAAATTAGCCGGCGATCTCACGGGCGTGCGGCCGGCATTTCTGCTGGCAGTCCTTAAAAAAGAATCCAGTTGGGGCGGAAATGTGGGCACGGGAACTTGGCGCAAAGATATGCGTCCGGCGGATCGGGACGCCTTTGTGCTAATTTGCGAAAAACTCGGTTTAAATCCCGACACGACCCCGGTCTCTAAAAAGCCTTGGTATGGTTGGGGGGGAGCGATGGGTCCCTCTCAATTTATTCCTTCAACATGGGACCCGATCCTTGGGATATCGGCGACGCGTTCACGGCGGCCGGAATAATGATGTCTAAAAACGGCGCTTCGGCGCAAACCCGCGATGCCGAGTGGCGCGCGGCTCAAATCTATTTTGCCGGCGGCCGCTGGAACAATCCCACTTATTATTTTTACGGCGACCAGGTGATGGAGCTGGCCGGAGTGATTCAGGAACAGTTGAATATAATAACAAAATAATTCTTGAGAAATTTAAAAGCCCGCGTCGTTTTAGACGGGGCTTTTTTGTTGGGCCGGAATCAGTAGTTCATACCAATACCGGCGATTGGGGTTGCAGGCGGCATATCTCTGCGCATTTTTCAAGCACAAGCGCCGAATGTCCGCGACCATGACTTTTCTTGTTTTTGGCCATCAACTCTATATCATCAGGGCTGATGGTTATTTTCAATATTCTGGATAGGCGGATAATTTGATTACTCCACCCTTTCTGCACCCAACTGGGGTAAATTTTTTGAACCAGAATACGGTTCATTTTTGTCCTGAACTGATCAGGGATCTGCATATTGCAAATCCTGAATGCCACATTGTATTGGTTTTCTGACCTGCTCAAAATCCGAAGAATCCATAGCCATTTCTTTTTGGCGGATTCATCAATTTGAGCCAGAATTTCCGCTTCTCTTCCCGGATGCGCCTTAAGCGACATAGAGAATCTCGTATACTCGTCAGAGAAAGCTTCGATTATGACTCGAAGCGATTCTTCCAGATCGTTGCTTTTTAAAGCTCTGGATAGTCTTTTCTTGTGCTGCGGCTTCATTGCTTCTCTCTCTTCCCTTGTTTCTGCTGCGGTGAAAAATCCTCCCCCATGAGCCAGCAAAAAGAACTTGAATTTATTATAATTCTTGAACTCTGCATTGTCAAATAAAAAGTGGATAGCAAAAAACCCGCTAAAAGAGCGGGTTTTTTGCTTAGAATGTGGTAAATAAAAATCTGTGTCGTTTCAGCCGGTTTTATCATGTCTCTTACAAAGAAGGAACTAAAGGAACATATTTTTGCAAGTTTTGCAATTGGGCATCGGATAGATTTTGGGCATTCTGAACCGCTTCTTCCATTAAATCCCGCGAAAAGCTGATTTCCTGCCCGATTTCCATTGATTTTGGCGAGCCGGAATTTTTTTGAAGGTAATCCTCAATGTAAATCTTTTGTTCGGCTTTTAACGCGTCTTTTAATCCTTTATCTTTGATGTATTCTTTCAAAGCTCGTCTTGCCAAATGGGTGGCTCCTTCGCCTTTGCTTGCTTTTACGGCGATGGCTTGTCCGCTGACTTTGATTGTCGGTTCGTCCCGGTTGATGATTTGGGGGCTTTGCGGAATTTCATTTACAATCGCTTCGGATTTTTGCGTTTCGGGCGTAACTATGGAAATCTTATTTTTCGCGTCGGCTTGGGCGCCGGGACCGGCAACTTGCTCGGAAGCGGCGGGGGATTCGCTTGAATTGATGGCTGAATCGATTATCTGCTGGCGGTCTCTGTAATTTTTATAAAAAGAAAATATTCCTATTCCCAGAAGAATGATTATCACTCCGATAATCAAATTCTGCGAATTTTTCTGCAGCCAGCCGGTTTCATTGTTTTCCCCGTCAAATTGCGGTCCGGGCATAAGGATCGGATCTTGATTTTGCTGTTCCATTGGTTTCGCTCGGTTTCTCTATTGGAAATATTGCAGGCATTTCAAAAAAGAGAGGCCGAGTTTCTTGCTATTTTCGACCTTTATTCATATCCCTACGAAATTACGAATTTTATACGAATAGTACGAAATTGGATTCTTTTCGTATATTCGTACAGCTTCGTAGTTCGTAGGGAAAAGAAATTTTTTAATGTGCTCGTATTTTTTAAGTTTCTGTCTTTCTGAATGTTTTCACGATCGCGTCGAGTTTGCCGTTCATGATTGTTTCCAGATCGTGCCAGCTCTTGTTAATTCTGTGATCGGTAACGCGATTTTGGGGATAGTTGTAGGTGCGGATTTTCTCCGATCGGTCGGCTGTGCCGATTTGCGACTGTCTTTCTTGGCTCAATTGGTTCATTTCCCGTTCGCGTTTTATCTCATAAAGCTTGGCGCGCAGAATTTCCATGGCTATTTCTTTGTTTTGGGGCTGGGATCTTTCGGTTTGCGAAAAAACGACGATATTGGTGGGAACATGAGTCACTCTAACGGCAGTGGATCTTTTATTGACATTTTGTCCGCCAGGGCCGGAAGATCTGGCCGTTTCAATCCTTAAATCTTGAGGATTGATTTTTATTTCCGCGGCTTCAACTTTGGGCAAAATCGCTACCGAAGCGGTGGAAGTGTGAATGCGGCCGTTTTTTTCCGTAGCAGGAATTCGTTGGACTCGATGGACGCCTGATTCATTTTTTAATTCTTCAAAAGCGCTTGGATCCGAGATTTCAAGGCTGATTTCTTTGAATCCTCCAAGAGAACTGCGGCTGGAATCGATAACCAGAAATTTCCAGTCTTTTGACTGGGCGTATCGGGTGTACATGCGGAAAAGATCAGCCGCGAAATTGGCTGCTTCTTCGCCGCCCGCGCCGGCTCTGATTTCCATAATGATTCCTTTGCTTTGCATGATATGATGCGAACTCGAAAATTTTATGCCAATCCCGCAATCGCGGGACGCGGCTGGATTTCAGACATTCAATGTCGAGATCCCGGACATTGAATGTCTGAAATCATCAATTCATTTTCGCGGTTCGTCCCGCAACTGCGGGATTGGCATAATGATTATTTCTTTCCCTTTTTGCCTTTCGGCGTTTTTAAGACGGAAGATTCTTTCTTTTTTGACTGCAATTTTTTGAATCTTTCCACTCTTCCGGCGGTGTCAATCAGCTTTTCTTTGCCCGTATAAAAAGGATGGCAGGCGGAACAAATTTCAACCCTGATTTCGGGTATGGTTGATCCGGTTTCAAAAACATTGCCGCAAGCGCAGATTGCCTTAGCTTTGGGATAGTAGGTTGGGTGAATGTCTTTTTTCATTGTTTTTTGTTTGTTTTTATGTAATTACGGGGCTTTTTATCTTGTTCATTCTAACATAAAGATGTCTTTTGGCAAGGTTTGCTCGTTTTAACGCCGAATATTGCTTTTTTTAAAAATATAGTTTATACTTAAAAAGAATTAATTTAGAACCAAGCCGAGTGGAAAGAATATCCGCTTCGATTTTTTTACTTTATCGCAGCGAACGCAATTCTTTGCGCGGGCAAAATGAAAAACTTATATTTATGACTGAAAAAAGCATAGCTGATCCCAATACCGAGATAGTTCTTCCTTCTCCCCAGGAGCTGATTGAGGCCGGGGTTCATTTTGGGCATAAAACCTCAAAATGGCATCCCAAGATGGAGAAATTTATTTTCACGTCAAAAAACGATGTTCATATTTTTGACTTGGAAAAAACTCTTAAAAATCTTCAGGCCGCCATTATTTTTTTGAAATCTGTTTTATCGCGGGGCGGCGAAATCCTTTTTGTCGGCACAAAGCCGGCTTCAAAAGGGCTTGTCAAAGAAGCGGGCGAGGCTCTTAATCAGCCTTATGTTTCGGAAAGATGGCTGGGCGGCACCTTGACCAATTTCAAAACCATTTCCAAGAGACTTGAATATTTAAGAAATTTGCAGGAACAGCAAAAGACCGGCGGTTTGGACAAATATACCAAGAAAGAGAAGTTAAAACTTGGAAAACTGGCGGAAAAAATGGAAAAACAATTGGGCGGAATAAAAAATATGCGCCGCTTGCCGGATATTGTGTTTGTGTCCGATGTCAAAGAAGATTCTTTGGCGATTAAAGAGGCCAAAAGAATGAGAATCCCCGTAGTTGCCATTTGCGACACTAATGCGGACCCTTCTCTTGTCGATTATCCGATTCCTGCCAATGATGACGCTTCTTCTTCAATAAAAGCGATAATTGATTCGTTGGTTCTGAACCTCAAAAATGTTAAACCGGAATCAATCAATAAATAATTTTCTAATTTTTAATTTTATAATTTTTAAATAATTTCTTAATTTTTTAAACATTAAGATTTATTTATAGAATTAAAAATTCAAAAATTAAAAATTTTTGAATTCATGGTTACCGCCCAAGCAGTTAAAAATTTAAGAGAAAAGACCGGTTGCTCGATGATTGAATGCAAAAAAGCGCTGGAGGAATCCCATGGCGATGAAGCCAAGGCGATGGAAGTTTTAAACGCCCGGGGAGCGGAAATCGCCGGCAAAAAAGCCGATCGTCAAATTAAGGCCGGTTTGATAGATTCATACATTCATTCCAACGGAAAATTGGGAGTTTTGCTTGAGCTTGGATGCGAAACCGATTTTGTGGCCAAGAACGAAAACTTCAAAAATCTTTCCCATGAAATTTGCTTGCAAATTTCAGCTTTGAATCCCCAAGATATAAATGAATTGCTTATTCAGCCTTATATCAAGAATCCGCAGCAAACCATTCAGGACCTCATTAATGAAGCCATCGCCAGAATCGGCGAAAATATCAAAGTGGGCAGATTTGCGCGGTTCGAAATCCAGGATTAGTTTTTAGTTGGTTAGTTTATTAGTTTTTGGTTCAAAAACCCTCAACTAACCACTATCAACTAATAACTAATCAACTGATTTATGACTATTTTATTGGTTTTTGCCATAATCTTTATTTTCACCGGTCTTATAGGTATCGGTTCTTTGGTATTTAACAAGATTCCGACGCTTTTAAAGTTGCCCGAGAATCCGCAATTCTCGGCCAGAGAAACTTTGGCCGGCGAGATGAAAAATCGGCTGGAAGCGATCAAATACTCTTCCTATCAGCCGCTTATTTTGAATTGGCTGGAAAAACTTTTGCGCAAGATCAGGATTTTTATTTTAAAAACCGACAATCTTTTCATTGATTGGATCGGCAGCGCCAGAGAAAGATCGCAAGTTTGGACCATCAGATCCAAAGCCTGGATGGAGCACAGGCGCTTAAAAAAGAGAGAAAAAAACCAAATTCTGGAAACCTTGGATAAAGCCGAGATTTCCCATGAGCTTGAAAAAATAAAAGCGGAAGTGGCCAAAGATGAAGACAGAGCGTTCAAGGAAAAAGTGGAAGTTATCAATGGCGAAAATTTCAAAGATAAGCAAACGGAAGAGATTGAAACGGCAGACAGCTCGATTGTTTTGGAAGAGCCGGCTTTTGGACCGGATGCCATTTTGGCGGAAGAAGAAAAAAAGTGCATTGACGCGATCGCCCAAAATCCAAAAGATATGCTGGCTTATCGGACTCTCGGATTCGTTTATCTCAAGCAAAAAAATTACAGCGATGCTCGGGCCTGCTTCAGGCAAATCTTAAAATTAAATCCGGAAGACACGGAAGTTTTAAACAAGCTTGAAGAAATTAAAGGCTTGCGCAACAAAAAGCCGGCGGAAGTGGCAAATGGCATATAGCCAAAATGCCAGCGTAGCTCAGTGGCAGAGCAGCTGTTTTGCGGAGCGAAGCGCAGCCCCCACACCTTTTGTGCCGGAGTAGCTCAATGGCGGAGCAGTTGCTTTGTAAGCATCAGGTTGTGGGTTCAAATCCCACCTCCGGCTCCGAAGGTGTGGGGGTAAAGTTGTCGGTTTAATCCCGACGGGTGGCTCATAAGTAGTTTGTAGTTGGTAGTTTTTAGTTGAAATACGCGGATTCACAATTCTGAATTTCTGAATTCTTTTAAAAACTACAAACTAAAAACTAAAAACTTTCCCCAGGGGTGGCAGAGCGGTTTATGCGACGGTCTGTAAAACCGTTTTATGTAGGTTCGACTCCTACCCCCTGGACTCTATTAACAACGGATTTTATCCGTTGTTTTTTGTTGTCTTAAAAGCTGATTTGAGTTAAGCTGAAAATATAAGACTGAATATTATGAAAAAGAACAAAAATAATTTACGAGAAAAGCTTGAATATAAATGAAAAAGCACCGCCAAGGGACGGAACCCGAGGAAGTGCTTTCTCTTGTAGATATTTAGAGTATATTATAAGGAATGTTTAAAGTCAATGATTTATAAAATAAGCCATGATAAACAAAATTAATTGTTTTCTTATTGCGCTCAAAGCTGAACTGAAATAAACTAAAAATATGGATGACACGGAATATCTAAAAAACCTGCCCAAGAAAAGAATGGCTTCCGGAGTTATTATTCTTAATGAGTCCGGGGGAATTTTTAATTATAGATTTTAAATCGTGGAAACAGCCAAGACGCTGTTTTTTGTTTAACCATTGACATATTTGATAAAGCAATGCTATACTTGTTTAAGCTATGGGAAGTGGAGTTTGTACCACTTTCCAGTTGAAAAACCAAGAAAGGAGAAAACAAATGTCAGCAGTGACAGAAAAAGCAGCGTTTCCGAAAGTGCATACCCACAAACAGGACGGTTGGGAACTCACTATCAGGTGTGAGGGTGTTTACACCGAATTCGTCTTCGAAATTGCGCAAGCTGGCGACCCAAAGGGGTTTGTCACCCTTAATGGCCCAAACATATGTGTTTCGGTTGGCACTGGCCAACACACTTGCCCCACTTGCCTCACAACTGTCAAGCAGTTCCCAGTCAACCTCTCGAAAGGAAACCGTCTTACTCGCCAACTCGGTGAAGAGTTACGTAATAAGTACAATCTAGAACCGGATTGGCAGTTTCTCCTTGCGCTAGGGAAGAAGGCATTCGAACCTTACGACAAGTACTTTTCGTAACCCGCCCAACAGGGCGCGTGCAAAGTCGCTTCTGGATGGAGCGACTTTCTTTTTATTTCAAATAACAAAGAATTTACCGCCAAAGAAAAACTTGAAATTGTCAGCGGTGCGGCTCCGCCGCCTTTCAGATTTTTTGCGGGGGGCTTTCCTCGCCGCCTGCGGCGGCGAAAACGGTTCGCACTATTTCAAGAATACTGGACTAATTTAATTACTTGGTGATTAAAAAACGAATAAAACGGGGATATGGCCCGTTTTTTATGGGAATGAAATTAATGCGCCGGGTGTTATAAAACAACGGATTTTATCCGTTGTTTTTTGTTTTATTCGCTTCTTAATGATAAAATTAAAATACAAAATATGATTTTGGGAACGATGGAAATGGCATTTATTGGCAGCGATAAAAAACGGTAAAATTAAAATGAAAAAAGAAACATATCATTGGGCGCCTTTGGCGGAAATCTTTGCCGGTTTAAACAGCGGCCGGGAGGGATTAAGCGCCATGGGAGCCGCCGAGCGGCTTAAACAATCCGGCCGCAATATTTTGCCCCAAGAAAAGCCCTACTCAAAAATCAGGTTGTTTTTTAGCCAATTCAACAGCCCTTTAATGTATATTTTATTGGTTACGGTGGCGATTTCTTTCGCGTTGCGGCATTATTCCGACACCATATTTATTTGCGTCGTTTTGCTTGTCAACACGACGGTTGGTTTCTATCAGGAAAATAAAGCGAATCAATCTCTTTTGGCGTTAAAAAAAATGGTTAAGGTCAGAGCCAGAGTTTTGCGCGACGGCAATGAAAAAGAGATAGACAGCGAAGAATTGGTTGCGGGGGATGTTGTGATATTAAAGTCCGGCGATAAAGTTCCGGCCGACGGCCGCGTTATGGAGTCAAAAGGATTAAAAGTGAATGAAGCCAGTCTCACGGGTGAATCGCAAGCCGTTCGGGAATTAACACGCAAATTGGCGAGATTGTTTCTCTTCTCAAAGAAGCCAAGGCGCGCAAGACGCCGTTGCAGCAAAAAATATCGGTTCTTTCAAAATGGCTCGGCGCTTTCGTGCTTTTAATTATCGCGATTATTCTGGCGGAAGGATATTTTACCGGAAAAAGTTTTATAGATGTTTTTATGGCATCTTTGGCTCTGGCGGTTTCGGCAATTCCCGCAGGCCTGCTTCCGGCGATAACGGTTATTTTGGTTTTGGGGTTGAGGCGCATTTTTAAGCAAAACGGGCTTGTCAGAAAGCTGGCGGCAACGGAAACGTTGGGAAGCGTTACGATTATTTGCACCGATAAAACGGGAACTCTCACCGAAGGAAAAATGCAAGTGAGCCATATTTTAACGGGCACAAGAGAATTAATGGGCGATAATATCAGCGGACTCGCCAAGGGTGAAAACGCCAATGGCATCGAGTCGCATATTTTGGCGTTAAAAATGGCCACATTGGCAAACGACGCTTTTGTGGAAAATCCAGACGCGGAATTAAAAGAATGGGTGATACGGGGCCGCTTGACGGAAAAAGCCTTGCTTTTGGCGGGCATGCAGTCCGGCTTGGATAAGAAAGAGTTGGAAAAACAATATCCCGTTTTGGATAGAATCAGTTTTGAGTCGGAATATAAATTTGCCGCCACTTACCATAAAAAAACCGAAAATCAGAATACGGTTTATGTTATTGGCGCGCCGGAAGAAATTATCGCCCGTTGCGCCGATCTGGATATGGACGGCAAAAAAGAAAGATTGGGAACTGCCGAGTCCAATAAACTGATGGCGAAATTAGAAACGCTTTCACAAAAAGGTTTGCGAGTATTGGCTTGCGCTTATGGAGATTATGACGCCCGGACAAAATACGATAATCTCGCGGAATTGATAAATAATCTTTCGCTTATTGGCTTCATCGCTCTTAAGGATCCGCTTCGCCTTGACGCCAAAGAATCTATTTTGACTACTAAAAAAGCCGGTATTCGCACGGTTATCATTACCGGAGACCATAAGCTGACTGCCAAAGCGATTGCCGAAGAAATAGGTATCTCGGCAAAAGACGAGGATATTTTGGAAGGAAAAGAAATGGAACTTATAAGCGACGAAGTTTTAAAAGAAAAGTCAAAATATATTTCCGTTTACGCTCGTGTTTCGCCGCGCCATAAATTAAGGATTGTCAAAGCTTTGCAGGCTAATGGGGAAGTGGTGGCCATGCTTGGAGATGGTGTGAATGACGCCCCTGCTCTAAAAGCGGCGGATATCGGGGTGGCGGTCGGTTCGGGCACCGATGTGGCCAAAGAAACGGCCGATTTGGTTTTGCTTGACGATAATTTCAAAACGATATTAAAAGCTATCGAGCAGGGCCGAGTGGTTTTTCAAAATATTCGAAAAGTTTTTATTTATTTGGTGGCGGATGATTTTTCCGAATTGTTTTTATTTTTAGCCGGTATGGCCATGGGGCTGCCATTGCCTTTGTTGCCGGCGCAAATTCTTTGGATAAATCTCGTGGAAGACGGTTTTCCGGATATCGCGCTGACAACGGAACAAGAAACAAAAGGAGTCATGGAGGAAAAACCGAGGGATCCCAAAGAACCGATATTGAATAAATCCATAAAGAAATGGATGGCCGCCATATTCTTTATTACGGGCATCGCGGCGTTTCTGACCTTTTTTATCCTTTGGAAAACAACCGGAGATTTGCAAAAAACGCGGACGATGGTGTTTTCTCTGATGTGCGTTGATTCTTTGATCTTTGCCTTTAGCGTCAGATCGTTCAAGCGGACAATTTTCAGAAGAGATATTTTTTCTAACCGCTATTTGGTCGGAGGAGTGGCCATTGCCGCGATTTTGCTTATCGGCGCAATCTATTTTGCCCCATTGCAAAAGCTTTTGGCGACTCAATCTTTGCCGGCAAGCGATTGGCTGGTTATTTTTGCCGTCAGTTCGATAGAAATTATTTTGATAGAATTTTTCAAGAAGAGAATTTTTAGAAATCGCGGCAACGGATAAAATTATACAAAGATCCGGGAAAATGGTTTATGATATTGATATAAAAAAAGGAGGTGAATTTTATGATGAATTACAATTATATGATGGGCGGCGGAGGCGCGGGGGTGATGTTATTTGCCTGGATTATTTACGTTCTCGTTGCCGCGCTTTTGATGTTGGGCATCGCGGCTCTATGGAAATACATAAACAAAAAATAGAATCAATTAAAACAAAAAAGCTCCAATCTCTCTTCTCAAAAGGCGGGAAAGTCAGAGCTTTTTTGCGCATTTAGCTGGACAAATGAACTAAAAGTGTTAAAATTATTCCATGGAGATTGAAAATATCCAGCCAAATCCCGGCAAAAATATTAAAATTGAAGTTGACGGCCAAACATACGCGCGCTATCCGATAAAGACCAAAGTGGTCAATCCGGGCGATAATTTGGCGCAAGTGATAAAAGAATACGCGGGGCAATATTTAAAACAAGGGGATTTGATTTTTTTGAGCGAAAAGATGGTTTCTATTTCCCAAGGGCGGGCGATTCCGATAAAAGATATCAAGGTTTCAAGGCTGGCCAATTTTCTTTTAAAGTTTGTCTATAAATCTCCTTTTGGTGTTGGCATCGGCAGTCCTTGGACTATGGAATTGGCGATCCGAGAAACGGGAGCGGCGAGGATTTTATTGGCCGCTTTTGCTTCGGCGATAACCAAGCCATTGGGAATTCGCGGAGTTTTTTACAAGGTGGCTGGCCACGGAATCAACGCGATTGACGGCCCGGCGCCATATGTTATTCCGCCATATAACCAATACGCCAAACTGCCGCCGCTTGATCCGCAAAAAGCGACGGAAGATTTAAAAAAGCAGATTGGATATGACGCGGTGATTTTGGACGCCAATGATATCGGAATCGTTGTGATGGGAAAATCCAACAAAGAAATTTCCGATGATTTTTGCAAAAAAGTTTTCAAAGACAATCCTCTCGGCCAAACCAGTGAACAAACGCCGGTTTGCGTGGTGAGGAAAATATAATTTTTCCACGCCAATTACTAATTTAAAGCTAATTACGAATAAAATCAGAATTTGATTTATTCGTAATTAGAGTGAATTTATTCGTAATTGGTGTGGGGCGATATGGATATCAATCAAAAACTTAACTTAATAACCCGCAACACGGAAGAAATTTTGACCGAGGAGGAACTCAAGGAACTTTTGGAGACCAAAGAAATCCCGGTGGTCTATCACGGCACGGCGCCAACGGGCCGGCCGCATATTGGCTATTTGATTCCGGCGATAAAAATAAAAGATTTTATTGACGCGGGGCTGAAAGTGAAATTTTTGCTCGCCAATATCCACGCTTTTTTGGATAATATGAAAAGCCCGATTGAATTGGCCAATAAACGCGCCGAGTTTTACAAGCAGGAACTCTCCGCGCTTTATGAGGCGATCGGAATTGATATTTCAAAAATTGAATTTGTTTTGGGAAGCGATTATCAGTTAAGCAAGGAATACAGTTTCGATGTGTATAGGCTTGCGGCGATGACCACAGCCGATCGCGCCAAACATGCGGCGGCCGAAGTCGTGAAGATGGGGGAAAATCCTCGCCTTAGCGGATTTCTCTATCCTTTGCTGCAAATTTTGGATGAACAATATTTAGGCGCGGACATCCAATACGCGGGAGCGGATCAGCGAAAAATTTTCGGTTTCGCGCGGGAGTCGCACCCGAAATTGGGATACAAAAAACGGATTGAAATTATGACGCCGATGCTGCCCGGAATTATGGGCGGCAAGATGAGCGCTTCGGATGTTTCGAGTAAAATTGATTTATTGGACAGCCCCGAAACGATTTCCGATAAAATCAACAAGGCTTATTGCCCGGAAGGCGTTTTGGAAGACAACGGAATTATGATTTTTATGAAATACGTGATTATGGTTTTAAAATCGGATCGCGGCGATAAATTTATGGTTGAACGATCCGAAAAATTCGGCGGGAATATTGAATATTCAAATTATGAAGAGCTTGAAAAAGACTTTGTTGCCAAGAGTCTTCATCCGGCCGACTTGAAGAAAGCTTTGGCGGCGGAACTCTCAAATTTGCTCGAACCCGTCCGCAAGGCTTTTCAAAACAAGGAAAATATGGTAAAAGAAGCATACCCGGAGGGGTAGCTTGGAATTATTTCCTCCTTTGCAAAAGGAGGGTTAGGCCTTCGAGGCTCTGAGGCCATCAGGCTCGAAGAGGAGGATTTTATAGATAACTTTATCAAAGAGTAAGCCGATGTAGCTCAGCTGGTAGAGCAACTCCATGGTGGGTCGCAAGACTCCTGCCCGCTATCTAAGAAATTTAATAGCGAATCCCGAATAACGGTTAAAGGCCAGTGCATGGTTAAGACCGTGGCGCAAAAGCGCCCGAACGACTGACAAGGGGAGCTAAGTTTCAAAAGAAATAAGCTCAAGATACAGTCTAGCCCTCTTATGAGCATTTTATAAAAAGAGGTGTAAGCGAAGGAGTAGGTCTCCGGTTCAAATCCGGACATCGGCTCAAAAATGAAAATTGAATTTTTTCCCTCCTTTGCAAAAGGAGGGTTAGGGAGGATTTTACAGATAGTTTCATCAATATTGTTCCTCCTCTTATATAAGAGGAGGCTAGGAGGAGTTATGAATCAAATTATAACTCACCTCGTTCGAGTCTGAAGACTCTTCAGAGTCTGAACGACCTAACCCTCTCTTAAATTAAGAGAGGGAATCATAATGTAAGCTATTTATAAAATCTCCCCCAACCCCTCTTTTTCAAAGAGGGGAAAGATATGCCCAATAAGAAAATGATCATAATCGGTTCAATATTTTTGGTTGTCGTGGTGATTTTAATTTTGTTGTTTGCTATGGACAGCGAGAATAATCCGGAAAATAATTCATCGGCAAACGATCAGGGGATTCCCAGCTTCACGCCTTTGCCGAGCGATTTGCCGCGGGCCTCGGGCGAAAAAGCTGATATTCTTGCCGATATCGCTCAAAAAATCGGAGAAATTTCTCCGGTCCAGCCGGTTCTGGGAGGCAAATGGTTTATTGACAGATTCTGGTTTGTTTCGGGATCAAATGAGAAAGTTTATGCCGAATATGAAGACGGGCACATTTTAAGAAAAATTCTGTTGCGGGTCGATTCAAGAGAAAATAAATATTCATACGAGGTTTTGGCCTATTTTGAACCGGGCGATTCCGATTGGGCGGTCAAAACCGGCGCGGACAGCGAAATCGGCAAGGCTTTGGAGCTTTACGAATTCGATGAAACCCGCCAGAGTTGGGTGAATAAGAACTAAACTCGAAGCACGAAGCACGAAATCCGAAACAAATTCAAACATGGATTCCCCCGCAGTTGCGGGGCGGGAATGACAGAAATTGTTTCGAGTTTCGAAATTCGAATTTCGGATTTTTAAAGTTTATGAGCCAAGAAAGATTAATCAAGCTTCAATGCGCGGTTTGCAAAAGCATCAAGCATTGGTCTCGCAAAAACAAAAGAAAAGTTGAGCGCAAAATAGAGCTCAAAAAGTTCTGCGAAAAGTGCAAAAAGCACACGCCGCACAAAGAAACGAAGAAGTAGCATGTAAAAAACTCTCGCTTTGGCGAGTTGAAGCGGGCTTGCCCGCCTTCGCTCGCTAACGCGAGCAAAGGCGGGATTAGTATAGTGGCAGTATGACTCTCTCCAAAAGAGTAGGCGGGGGTTCGATTCCCTCATCCCGTGCTGACTTGACATAACATTATAGTTTACGCTATGCTGTTTTTATGTTCTTATCAGCACAGACAAGGATAACCATAAAATCCGAATAAGGGGGTTTTGATATGCCGGTGATTAAAGTGTGGTGCCTGCCTTCGGGTCAGTCCGAAGATGATCTAAATCGTCTTCATAAAAAGATTGTGGAGGCCGTTGTGTCTGTTTCCCAATTGGGTCTTCGCGATCAGAACGATATGACTTGTCTTTTTCCTCCTGATCTTATGAAATATGGATTAGGAGAAGAGATTATCGTTGAAATTGGCGGTTTATTTAAAAAGCCTGAAAGGACGCGAGATGTTCTCCAGTGTCTCGCAAAGAAAGTCGGGGAGGGGATCAAAGAGCTCTATCCCGAGGCAAAGGTTGAATGTTTTGTTTCGATCATCGATCTGGAAAATGGATTTTGGACTTCTCGTTTGTAGGGCGAAGGAGATAAAGAATGAATATTGCTCTGCAAAGAGTTTGCGGAGGATGCACTGCCTGTTGCAAGACGCACGCGGTGTATGAGATTGAAAAACCCGTCGGCAAGTGGTGTCCGCATTGCGAGCCTAGCCGGGAATGCCGCATCTATGCCGATCGTCCCAAAGGCTGCCGCGGATTCAGATGCGAATGGCTGAAGGGATTCGGAGAAGAGGATGACCGCCCGGATAAGTCAGGGTTAGTTCTCGATTATATTTCTTTTCGCCCCCTCATACCAAGACTTTTTCAGATATGGGAATCAAGAGGGGGCGCTCTCCGAGAAGCCGGAGTGAAAGAATTGATAGATTTATCTTTGAGAAATTGCATTCCTGTGGTGTTGTTTTACTCGTCGGGCAAAAGAGAATTTTTTTCCGGCGGTATGGAATTATCAAAGGAAGTTGAGCAGGCCATGAGAAGGGAGAAAGTTAAAATATTGTAATTTATAAAAAATTTCTTTTTGAGCCCGCGGCCAAATAACGGTCGCGGGCTTTTTGTCTATTTAAATTGGAAGAATTTTAGGGTTAAGCCGTTTCGCGGAAATTCCAAGCCTGAATAGCGAAACTCAATTTTATTCGTATTTTCTGTCATTCCGGCCTTGAGCCGGAATCCAGATTCGGCTTTGAATGCCGGATTCCCGCTTTCCCTTCTTCGCATAAAGCTACGGAAGGGCGCGGCGCGGGAATGGCACCCGGGGTGAGTTTTGCCATTCAGGTTCCAAAAGCTTGACAATATTTTATTAAGCTGATATACTAATTATAGTACTTTTCACCTACCGACCCCCCTCAATTTGTATGATCGGATTTTAAATTTCTCTCAGCGCCTTGGGCGCTTTTTTTGTTTGCGGCAAGCTTTCAGCGCTTCATCGG
>Ga0076025_112_pt1 | contig 25830 bp, 23 predicted proteins | sample RifGroB1_FD_68102 | JGI IMG/M metagenome (GOLD analysis project Ga0076025, IMG submission 68102) | Parcubacteria bacterium GW2011_GWB1_42_6
TACTCATATAATACACTAAAAAATGGCTTAATGCAAGAGTATTCTGATAATCAAAAAAAATCATCCGCGAAGCCAAAAATCGCCAAAATTGCCTTTTTTTTGGCTTTTATCGCGGCGCTTTCGGGGACGGGATTTTTTATCTTGCGAAACCGGGAACAACTTGCCTGGATCGACTTAAAAGACGGAAATCCGGCTTCCGCTTTTTCCGGCGGCAACAAAAAAAATCTTTTTGGAGGAATCTCAAACCAAGAAAAAAACACAAAATCTCCCGTTAATTTTTTAATCCTGGGAGCGGCCGGGCCGGGTTATGAAGGATCAGATTTGACAGACACGATCCTTGTGGCCAGATTTGATCCGGCGGCAGAAAAACTTTTCCTTTTTTCTTTGCCGCGCGATTTGCTCGTGAGCATTCCCGGCTCTAAAAATTTCACCAAAATCAACGCGCTTTACGCCTATGCCAAGGACAACAAAGACGAGTTTGAATGGATAAGGCAAAAAACCCAAGAAATAACCGGCCTGCAAATCCATCATCATATTTTGGTTAATCTGACAGCTGTGAAAGAATTGGTTGATATTTTCGGCGGCCTGAATATCCAAGTAAAAGAAGATATCGTCGACACTCAATTTCCCGGCCCCAATTTCAACTATCAAACCTTTGAAATTAAAAGCGGCTGGCGATTTATGGACGGCGAAACGGTTTTAAAATACGTCCGCAGCCGGCACTCGGAAGGCGGAGACTTTGACCGCGTCGCCCGCCAGCAGCAAGTGATCCAAACGCTCAAGCAAAAAATTCTCGGCCTTCATTTCTGGAATATCGAAGAATATATTGATATCTACGACGCGATTTCAAAAAATATAAAAACGAATATGGGCATTTGGGAAATAAAAGATTATTGGGAGGATATCAAAGATTTGCCCGGCGAAGACATAATCAAAAACGAAATCAGCCGAAACCTGGTCACCACCGGCCAATTGAATTTCAGCGGTTCGATGGCCTCTGTGATTATTCCAAAAATGGGAATTGAGAAGTATGATGAGATTGAGGAATATATCGCAAATACTATTCAATAGTTTCTTCTTTTTTGTCATTCCGCACTTGATACAAAATCTAGCATTTGAATTTTTAATTTTATAATTTTTAAATAAATCTTAATGCTTCAATTTTTAAACATTAAGAAATTAAAAATTATTTACAAAATTAAAAATTCAAAAATTAAAAATTATGTTTATCATCCTCGGCCTGGGCAACCCGGGCGAAAAATATAAAAATACCCGCCACAACGCCGGGTTCGCGGCGATTGACGATTTTCAAAAAGAATCGGGCTTTTCCGATTGGCGCAAAGCAAAGGATTTCAACGCGCAAATCAGCGAAGGCGAAATCGGCAACCCGCCTTCGCCCGCCACAGCGGGCTTCGGCGAGGCAAAGAAAGTTATTTTAGCCAAGCCCCAAACCTTTATGAATCTTTCCGGCCAAGCCGCCGCGGCTTTGGTTAATTTCTATAAAATTGACTCAAAAAATATCATCGTTATCCACGATGAGTTGGCTCTGCCTTTGGGTTCTTTGCGTATCAGCCAAGGATCAAGCGCCGGCGGCCACAACGGAGTAAATTCAATTATCGATTCCCTTGGCACGCAAGACTTCATTCGAATTCGTATAGGAATAAAGCTGGATGTAAATTCCCCCCTTTATAAAGGGGGGTTAGGCCGTTCAGGCTCTGAGAGCCTTCAGACTCGAATGAGGGGGATTTTTTCAAAGTTTTTTTCTACTCCGGCCGAAAAATTCGTCCTCAAAAATTTCTCCCCGGCCGAAAAAGAAGAACTTTCCAAAGCTATCAAAAAATCCACCGAAGCGTTAAAAATTATTATTTCGGAGGGCGTACAGACCGCAATGAACAGGTTTAACTGAAAAAATAAATTCCTCCCCTCCTTTTCAAGGAGGGGTTGGGGGAGGTAATTCTGAATTTTTAAATTAATTACCCCGCCTCAATCCTCCCCTCATTGAGGGGAGGAGGAAAATTCTCGCCTAAAACAAAATCCCGCCTTTTTTGACGGGATTTCTTGTGATTAACCAAGAAATAATCGACGATTAATTTTCATCTCTGAAGATCGTCCTGTTTCGTTCCTCCCCCATAGAAATATAGCGGTTATTAAAAACCCGAAACTAAAAAACAAAACAGCAATTCCCATGAGACCCATAAAAATCGAATACAAAATACTGTTTTTTCCTGAAAAAATAGGGCACGGATCAAAGAAAAATATATAAACCAGCGCAACCAAAACAAGAATTAAAAAGAAAAAAGAAAATAAGGCCAATTTTCTATCACCCGACATAGCATTTCTCCTTGTTAAATAACCATCCTCGTTTTCGCCCAATATCCTACCTGCAAGCGCTTAAGAAATTTCCAAAAAAGGATACCCCTTAATCTTTAAAGGCTACTCGCCGAAAGTTTAGGAGGGATTCTTTCGGCTTTGGCCGCTCACAGATAGGATGCTGGGCAAAAAGGGCTTAATTTGACTCTTGTTCTGCAATATTGTATTATTGGACATCAAAGGTAAGTTGTCAAGCGTCGCGAAAAATTTGTCATTGCGAGGAACTTGCGACGAAGTAATCCTGTGATATAGAGTTAACCTCGGATGTCATTCCCGCGCCGCGCCCTTCCGTAGCCTTGCGCAAAGGAGGGAAAGCGGGAATCCAGACTAACCCAGAATCAAATTCGGATCTGGATCCACGCCCGCGCTACGCCAGAGGCTTCGGCGAGGCGAGCTTTCGCGGGGATGACAAAAAGAGAGCTGCAGTATATCACGAGATTGCTTCGCTAATTCCAAACGAATTCGCTCGCAATGACAAATTCCAAACAAGAAATTATTATCCCAAGTTTAACCCCCTATTTTTTAGAAAGGGCTGATTTTTGGTTTGAAAAAAATCTGGAAAAAATTAAAAAAGCTTCGCAAAACCAAATCTGGTGGAAAGAGAATGTTTTGATTTTGGAAAAAGATTTGGCGATTGATCTTTTCGCCCTGATGCGCCAAATCACCGAACTGGGTTACGAAAAAGCGCAAACAATCGGCGCGCCCGGCGAATTCAGCCAAAGAGGAGGAATTTTGGATATTTTTCCCTTGGGCTCGCAAAAAGCTTATCGCCTTGAATTTGCCGGAAAAAAAATCGGAGAAATTCAAACTCTGGAAATAGAAGTTTTGAAAAGCGAGAAGAAAATAAAAAAAGAACTCTCGGGAAGAAAGCCGGAAAATTTGATTCTGGGTTTAAAACCGGGCAATTATCTCACTCATCTGGATCATGGCATCGGAATATTTTTGGGTTTTACCAACAGCCCCGGCGGAGAAATTTCAACCGCCCCGCCCGATCAAAATTCAAACGCTAAACTTTTCGTTTTGCGATACAGCCAAGGAGACAGGCTTTTTGTGCCGCTGGAACTGGAAGAAAAATTGAGCCGCTACATCGGCTTTGAAAAACCGATCATCCACCGGCTTTCGGGTTCTTTGTGGTTCAATACCAAAAAGAAAGTCAAGGAAAATACGATCAAACTGGCCAAAGAACTTTTGGCAATTTACTCCCAACGCGCCAAAGCGCGGGGATTTCAGTATCCTTCCGGAGAAGCTTTCGAAAAAGAATTGGAAGCCGATTTCCCCTATATTGAAACTGACGATCAAATCAAAGCAATCAACGATGTTAAAAAAGATATGGAATCGGCGCGCCCGATGGATCGCTTGATTTGCGGCGATGTTGGTTTTGGCAAAACAGAAGTGGCTCTGCGCGCGGCTTTTAAAGCCGTGCTTGGCGGCAAACAAGTGGCGGTGCTCGCGCCAACCACGATTCTCGCCAACCAGCATTTCCGCAGTTTTTGCGAACGCCTCAAAAAATTCCCGGTGCGGCTGGCCATTCTTTCAAGATTGCAAAATAAAACAGAACAGACGCAGATTATTAAAGAAACGGCAACCGGAAAAATAGATATCCTAATCGGCACTCATCGCATTTTGAGCCGCGATGTTGATTTTAAAAATCTGGGACTGGCCATAATCGACGAGGAGCAGAGATTTGGAGTGAAGCAAAAAGAAAGATTCAAAGAATGGCGCGCCGCGCCCTCTTCCTCCTATTCTGTCATTCCTGATTCCTCCCCTTCTGTCATTCCCGCGAAAGCGGGAATCCAGACCCCTAAATTAATCTGGATCCCGGGTCAAGCCCGGGATGACACAGGGAATGGGGAAGCAACAGAAAATATTGCCATCGACATTCTTTCTATGTCCGCCACGCCCATTCCCCGCACGATGAATTTGGCGTTGGCGGGACTTCGCGATATTTCCGTGATTTCAACTCCCCCGCCGGGAAGATTGAATATTAAAACTTTTGTGGAACCGTTCCGCGAAGATTTGATCAAGGAAGCGATTGAAAAAGAATTGAACCGCGGCGGGCAAGTTTATTTTTTGTATAACAAGGTAGAAACCATCGCTTCGGCGGCAAAAGAATTAAAACAGATCCTTTCCTCTCCCCCTCGGCCGAGGGGGAGAGTTAGAGAGGGGGTAATTAATTCCGAATCCAAATTACCTCACCTTAATCCTCCCCTTATTAAGGGGAGAAGGGAAACAGTTATCGCCGCCATTCACGGCCGGATGCATGAAAAAAATCTGATCCGAATCATCAACGATTTCCGCGATAAAAAAATAGATATCTTGGTCGCCACTACTATCATTGAAAACGGGCTGGATTTTCCCAATGCCAACACATTGATCGTGGCCAATGCCGCGCGATTGGGCTTGGCGCAGGCCTACCAGATCAGAGGAAGAATCGGCCGCTCACATATCCAGGCTCACGCTTATTTTTTATACCAACCGCATCATCTAACCGAAGAAGCGCAAAAAAGATTGGACGCTCTCAAAGAAGCCGAAGCGTTGGGCTCCGGCTACCAAATCGCGATGAAAGATCTTGAAATCCGCGGCGCGGGCATTAACGCCGTGGGCTTGAATTTGTATCTCCAAATGCTTTCGGAGACGATTGAGGAGATGAAGGAAAGCATTTGACATATTATCAATAATTTTATATAGTACGATAGTCAGCAAGACTAAAGATCTTTGGTACCTAAAAACCTTATAAAGGAGTAGATCATGGCAACAGATGGACCGACGCCCACGCCTTGCGACCAAGAAATCTTTGAGAAAGGAGAGCTCATAGCTCTTTTGGATGGTAGCTCAAATGCCGTCGAGAATTGGGTCAAAGAAGTCGCAGAGAAGGCAAACGCTCGTCTCGATTGGCACTATACTGGCGGCGTTGCTCAAGTTCTTCACCTCGGAGATATGGAAAGCCGGCGGCGTGTTGAGAGGGTGGCTGTGGATATGCCACAAGTCGAAAATCCCATGGTTATGCGCCGCATACCTGCAGATTCACCTGGTTTATATCGCAAAGGCGTCACAGAGACGCCAAAGAACGCAATCGCCGCGTTTATGGATCCGGTTTCCGGCGAACAAGCTTTTATATAATTCAAAGAATTCCCGCCGCGCGAAACACTCCGCGGCGGTTTTTTTATTCGGTTTTGAGATTTTTTTGTTAGATGGTATAGTTTACTGGAACCCTACCAAATTACTAATTCATTACAAATTTTACAAATTGAATTTATTCGTAATATTAGTAAAAGATTCGTAATTTCGTAGGGTGCTCATATGCATCCCCAAGCGCCATATTTTCATGCTTTCAATCTTTTTAACGAGCGGATCGGTCCGGCTCGTTTTAAAAAAATCATCGATCATTTCGGTTCGGCGGAATATGCTTGGAAAGAAGGAAGCGCGAGCGATTTTATTGAATCGGGACTTGAAGAAGATTTATCTCGGGAAATAGTTCTGAAACGATCGCAAATGGATTTGGGGCTTGAACTCAAAAAATTGGAGAAGGAAGATATAAAAATACTAACGATTCTTGACGAAGAATATCCCAAGCTCTTAAAACAGATTTATTCCCCGCCGTATATATTGTATATAAAGGGATCATTTAAACCCGAAGATGAATTCGCTCTCGCGATCGTGGGCACCCGCCGGCTTTCAATGTACGGCAAGCAAGCGGCGATTATGATCGCGCGCGAAATTTCCCAGGCCGGAATGACAATAGTTTCGGGACTGGCTCAAGGAATTGACACTTTGGCGCATCTGGCGGCCGTGGAAAATAAAAGCCGAACGATTGCCGTGATCGGATCGGGAATTGATTGGCAAAGCGTTTTTCCGCCGGGAAATAAAAGACTGGCCCAAATGATAATTCAAAACGGCGCTCTGATCAGCGAATATCCGCCCAGCGCCGCCGCCTTAAAGCACCACTTTCCCGCCCGAAACAGAATTGTGAGCGGCTTGGCTCTGGGAACGCTGGTTGTGGAGGCGCCCGAAAAATCCGGAGCGCTGCTGACGGCCCGCCACGCGCTGGATCAAAACAGAGAAGTTTTCGCGATTCCCGGGCCGATTTTTTCGGAAACATCTTTGGGACCGAACAACTTGATAAAAATCGGGGCGAAACTTGTCACCCAAACCGCCGATATTCTCGATGAATTAAACCTGCGCGACCTTGCCCAAAACATTACCGCCAAACAAATTTTGCCCGACACCAAAGAAGAAGCCGCCATCATTGCGATTCTCTCGCAAGAGCCCGTGACCATTGACAAAATCATCCAAGAAACTAAAATGGACACCGCCCTAACCACTTCAACATTGGTGCTGATGGAAATGAAGGGCAAGGTTAAAAATTTGGGAGGAATGCAGTATGTTTTGGCAAGATGAAATTTTTAATTTTTGAATTTTTAATTTTGTAAATAATTTTTAATTTCTTAGTTTTTAAACATTAAAAATTGGGATTTATTTAAAAATTACAAAATTAAAAATTAGAAATTTTATTACCTATGAACCTCGTCATCGTCGAATCCCCAACCAAAGCCAAAACCATCCAACGCTTTTTGCCTGCGGGATCTGCCCAGAAAAGAATTGGGCGTGGATATCGAAAACGGTTTCAAGCCCAAATACGTGGTGCCAATGCTTGCCAGAAAAAAAGTGACGGATCTTAAAAAGAGTTTGCAAAAATCCGACAAGGTGATCCTCGCGACCGACGAAGACCGCGAAGGCGAAGCCATTGCTTGGCACTTGGAAGAAGCTTTGGCGCTCAAAAAAAACAAAAAGCAAACAGAGCGGATCGTCTTCCACGAAATCACCAAAAACGCGATCAACGAAGCCCTGAAAAATCCCCGCCAAATCGACATGAGCCTCGTGGACGCCCAGCAAGCCAGAAGAATTCTCGATCGGATCGTGGGTTATCAAATCTCCCCTTTTCTTTGGAAAAAAGTTGCCAAGGGCCTTTCAGCCGGCCGTGTGCAATCGGTAGCCGTGCGATTGATCGTTGAACGCGAAAGAGAGATTCTCGCATTCGTTCCGGAAGAATATTGGACGATTTCGGCTTTTTTAAAAAAGAAAGGAACTTTGCCGGAAGAAGCGTTTGAAGCGTCGCTTATCAAAAAAGATGGCGAAGCAATCACAAAGCTCGGCATAAAAAGCCAAAAAGAAGCCGATGAAATTTTAGAAAAATTGGGAGGCGCGCAATACAAAGTGGCGAAAATCGAATCGAAAGAATCCCATCGCTATCCTTCTCCGCCTTTCACAACCAGCACTCTCCAGCAGGACGCGGCAAAAAAACTGGGGTTTTCGGCCAAGCAAACGATGCAAATCGCCCAACAGCTTTACGAAGGAGTGGAGCTGGGCAGCGAAGGATCAATCGGACTTATCAGTTATATGAGGACCGATTCGCAAAATCTCGCGAAAGAAGCTTTGATCCAAATCCGCCAAGCAATCACAGCAAAATTCGGCCCCGAATATCTTCCGGAGAAAGAAATATTTTATAAAACAAAATCAAAAGGCGCCCAAGAAGCCCACGAAGCGATCCGTCCCACCGATATCGGGCAGGAGCCGGAAGCAATCAAAAATTTTCTCACCCAGCACCAGTTTAAACTCTACCGCCTTATTTGGAAAAGAACCCTGGCCTGCCAAATGAATCCGGCTGTCTTAAGTTTGACGGCGGTGGATATTAAAGCGGAATCAGAAAAATCCCCCTCATTCGAGCCTGAAGGCTCTCAGAGCCTGAACGGCCTAACCCCCCTTTCTAAAGGGGGGAATGGATCGGTATACACTTTCCGATCAAACGGCACTCAAATAAAATTTGACGGATTTTTGAAAGTTTATGAAAACAAAGTGAGCGAAGTTTCATTGCCTTCTTTAAGCGAAGGGGAAGATTTGGATTTGGAAAAAATTTCTCCCGATCAGCATTTCACCGAACCTCCCGCCAGATTTTCCGAAGCCATGCTTATAAAAACATTGGAAGAAAACGGCATCGGCCGGCCTTCCACTTACGCGCCGACAATTTCCACTATTGTGGAAAGAAATTACACGCAAAAAAACGAACAAAAAAGATTCTTTCCCACCGAAATCGGTTTTACGGTCAATGATATTTTGGTTGAGCATTTTCCCCAAATCGTCGACCTTAATTTCACCGCCAAAATGGAAGAAGAACTCGACGAAATCGCCGAGGGGCAAAAAAAATGGCAGCCGGTCATGGAGGAATTCTATGCTCCTTTCAAAGAAAACCTTGATAAAAAATATAAAGAAGTAAAACAGCAAAAAGCCGAACCGGAACCCACGGATAAAATTTGTCCCGAGTGCAATTCGCCAATCGTCATCCGCACCAGCCGCTTTGGAAAATTCTACGCTTGTTCCAATTTTCCCAAATGCCGCCATACCGAAAACATAAAAAGCGATACCGGCATGCCCTGCCCCAAATGCGTGGAAGGGCAAGTGATTGAAAGGCGTACCAAAAGAGGAAAAATATTTTTCGGCTGTTCGCTTTACCCCAAATGCGATTTCGCCTCCTGGAACAAGCCGACCGGACAGAAATGCCCCCGTTGCGGATCATTTATGGTGGTTGATAAAAAAGGGAACGAGAAATGCGGCAATAAGGAATGCAAGAATAAAGAATAATTTTCAATTATCAATTTTCAATCAATATCAAATTTTCAATTCTTTAATTTTCAAACTGATCAATCTTGGCGGAATTTGAAAATTGAGCATTGAATATTGAAAATTCATTGAAAATTGGATTATTGAAAATTAAGAAATGTATTCATTTGAGACTCTTCTCAAAAAAATTGAAGAACACAATCCGGAGGTTGATTTGGATTTGATCAAAAAAGCTTATAACTTCGCCAACGAAGCCCATAAAGGGCAGACCCGCAAAAGCGGCGAAGCGTATATGGAACATTCCATAGCAACCGCCCAAACCTTGGCTGAAATGAAACTCGATTCAACGGCAATCGCCGCCGGCCTTTTGCATGATGTGGTGGACGACACGCCTATAACATTGGAACGGATTAAAAAAGAATTCGGCAAAGAAATCGCCCGCCTTGTTGAAGGAATAACGAAATTAGGGAAAATAAAATACCGCGGCGTCGAGCGGCAAGTGGAAAATTTGCGCAAAATGTTTTTGGCGATGGCCGAAGACATCCGAGTCGTCTTGATAAAACTGGCCGACCGCCTTCATAATATGAAAACTTTGGGCGCCTTGCCGCCCGAAAAAAGGCATCGCATCGCTTTGGAAACTTTGGAAATCTACGCGCCGCTGGCCAATCGCCTGGGCATTGGACGAATTAAGGGAGAACTGGAAGACTTGGCTTTTGAATACGTGATGCCAAACGAATATCAATGGCTGAAAAACCAAGTTCGCGACAAATTCGAGGAAAGAGAAGAATACATAGAAAAAATAATTCCGGCGCTCAAGAAGGAATTGGCCAAAGAAAATATCCGGCCGTTAAAAATTTCTTGGCGGGCCAAACACTACTACAGCCTTTACCGCAAACTCCAACGCTACGAAATGAATTTGAGCCGAATCTACGACCTGGTCGCACTAAGAATCGTCGTTCATTCGGTTGAAGACTGTTATTCAACGCTGGGAATTATTCATAAACTCTGGCGGCCGCTGCCGGGCAGAATCAAGGATTACATCGCCCTGCCAAAACCCAACGGCTATCAGTCCTTGCACACAACCGTCTTTTGCCAAGGCGGAAAAATCATTGAAATTCAAATCCGAACCGAAAAAATGGATACGGAATCGGAACACGGCATCGCCGCCCATTGGTATTATTCCGAACAAAAAGGACTCAAAGCTTATTTTAAAAAATTTTTCACCCAGGCTCCGGAAAAAGAATTAAAATGGATTCAGCAAATTCAGGAATGGCAAAAACAATCCAAAGGATCGGCCGCCACGGACGAATTTTTCAAATCGCTTCAAATCGATTTTTTTAAAGACAGGATCTTCGTTTTTACGCCCAAAGGCGACGTGATTGATTTGCCCGAAGGCGCCACGGCGGTTGATTTCGCTTATCACATCCACACGGAAATCGGCCATCGCTGCCAAGGAGCGGAAATCGACGGCAAGCTCGTCTCATTGGATACTCCGCTTAAAAACGGCCAAGTTGTTAAAATTTTCACCCAAAAACAAGTTAAACCCTCGCGCGATTGGTTGCGATTTGTCAAAACCAATATGGCGCAAAACCGCATTCGGCAATGGTTCAACCGGAACCGTTCGCGATTGGAGCCGGAAGAAATAAAAGAAGAAACGAAAAAAGAACCAATAAAAACGCAGCCGATAAAATCCGAGAGAGTTTTCACGCCCGTCGCCCAAGTCCAAGGCGATGATAAAATCGCCACTGTTTTGGCCAAATGCTGCAATCCCCAACCGCCGCAAGAAATCAAAGGCTATATCACGCTTAACCAACGAATCACAATCCACAAAGCCGATTGCCAAGCGCTGGCCAAAGTCAAAGATCCAAAAAGAATAGTTGAAGCGGAATGGAAAGAGAGTTAATCGGTTTTCAGTTAGTTAGTTTCGCCCCGCTGCTGCGGAACTCTTAGTTGGTTAGTTTTAAATCCGACTCCAGATGTTGAATTTCTGGAATTTTTTGTTTTTGTGTAATCAAAACTCCCATTTTGCCAAATGACAGAATGGGAGCATATTGCAAAAACTAATAAACTAATAAACTGACCCTGACCCTATCCCTCTCCCGTCAACTTCTTTATTAATTCCATCAAATCGTCTTTATCCCTGTAGTCGATCCAAACTTTTCCGCCCAAGCCGCTTTTTTTGATATGGGCTTTGCGGCCGAAATAAAGTTCTATCTTTCTTGAAAGGCGTTTCAATTCCGGATCATAAACCAAACGCCGGTTATGATCGTGCACATAAACTTCGCGCGTCCGTTCTTCCGCCTGGCGGACAGAAAGATTCTTTTCAACCACTTCGTCCATCAGCGCCATCTGTGCCGCAATGTTTTTAGTGCCCAAAATCGCCCGGCCGTGGCCTTCCGAAATCCGGCCGCTTTCCACCGCGCTTTGGATGGCTTTGGGCAAATTGAGAAGACGCAAAGTGTTTGTTACCGCTTCCCGGCTTTTGCCGACTTTTTCGGCAATTTCTTCATGAGTCAGATTGAATTCTTCCTGCAGTTCCTTGAAAGCCTTGGCGCGTTCAATCGCGTTCAAATCCGATCTTTGCAGATTTTCCACCAATGCCAATTCCAGTTTTTGCTGCTCGGTGATATCCCTGATTATCACGGGAACATGGGAAAGCCCGATCATTTTGGAAGCTTCATAGCGCCGGTGTCCGGCGATGAGCTGATATTCCACATCCTGGCCGTGCGGACTTTCTTTGACGATTTTGGTCGCAATCAAAGGCTGCAATATTCCATGCTGTTTTATGGACTCGGCCAAATCCTTCAAAGAGATCGGATCCATTTCCATGCGCGGCTGGTGGGGATTGGGCTTGACTTTCGAAACTTCAACATTATAGCCATAATAATTTCAGTTCTTCAGCTTATCAGTTATTCGGTTTTTCAGTTTTAAACTGACAAACTGACAAACTGATTTAAGGTCTTATCGCCGGATCTATTTTTGCCGAAACGCTGTCCAATCTTATCAATTCTTCGGCAAGCTGCCTGTAAGCTCTTCCTCCTTTGGAATCGGGATCATATTGAAAAATGGTTTTGCCAAAACTCGGGGCCTCGGCCAAACGCACGCAACGGGGAATTTCCGACTCAAAAACATATCCCGGAAAATGCAGCCTGATTTCTTTGGCCACTTGGCGCGAAAGATTATTGCGCGGATCATGCATCGTGAGCAATGCCCCTTTTATTTTCAAATCTCGGCCGAGATTATCTTGAATCAGATTAACCGTTTTTATCAATTGCCCAAGTCCTTCAAGAGCGTAATATTCGCATTGCACCGGCACCACGATTTCATCCGCCGCCGTTAATCCGTTGATTGTTAAAAGTCCAAGGCTTGGCGGGCAGTCAATCAGAATATAATCGTAATTCGTTCTCACGCGATGCAAAATGTTGTAAAGCTTGAATTCTCTTTCTTCCGTCCCCACTAATTCAATCGCCGCTCCGGCCAGATCGCCGTTTGAAGGCATTATATCATAACCGAAAAGATTCGTCCGCCGGATAATGTCTTCCGGATAAAATTCATCGGAAAAAGCGTGATAAAGATGTTTTTCCAAATTATCCGGTTCAAAACCCAGGCCGCTTGTCGCGTTGGCCTGCGGATCCAAATCCACCAGCAAAACATATTTTCCCATCGCCGCCAAATAGGCCGCCAGATTCGTGGTGGTGGTTGTCTTTCCGGTGCCGCCTTTTTGATTAACAACGCTGATTATTTTAGCCATAAACTATATTATGATGCCAATCCAGACATTCAATGTCCGGGATCTCGACATTGAATGTCTGGATTCCCGTTCGCGGTTCGCACTATGTTTATATTTTACACCCAAACCCCAAAATTGACAAAAGCCCTTCAAAAAGCTAAAATTAGCTTACATTTTCCCTCCTTTTTAAAGGAGGGTTAGGGTGGATTTTACAAGTAGTTTTCAATATTGAAAGCTATCTCTAAAATCCCCCTTCCTCCTTCGCGTAAAGCTACGGGAGGACACAGTAATCCCCCTTTTGCAAAGGGGGAAATAAAAATTCTTGCCCGAGTGATGAAATGGCAAACATGCACGACTCAAAATCGTGTGCCGAAAGGCTTGAGAGTTCGAGTCTCTCCTCGGGCACCATTTTTATTTCTCATGACTTATGGTCGGAGAAGATAATTATAAAAACAATCTGGCCTACATAATAGGAGTTTCTATTGGGGACGGCAATCTCTCAAACCCGAACAATCGAGCAGTACGATTAAGGATAACATGCGATCTGAAATATAAATCTGTCATTTCGGAAATATCCAACTCATTAAAGCAGATATTCCCAAATAACAAAGTTTCTCTGGTAAAAAGAAAAGATAATTGTGTAGATATAAGCTGTTATTCGAATAAACTTGAAGAAATCTTAAATTGGAAAGCGAAAGAAGGATCTAAATTTAAACAAAAAGTTCGAGTACCAAACTGGGTAAAAGAAAACAGGAGTTTTACAATAAAATGCTTAAAAGGATTATTTGAAACGGATGGCTCCATTTATTTTGATAGAAAATACAAAATGGCAAACTTCGTGACAACTATTCCCGATTTATCACAAGATATTCAAGAAATGATCCAAAGTATTGGGTTTAAACATAGCTTACAATTATATAAATCAGACAATAAAAAGACAAAATACACTATAAGAATAACAAAAGATATTGATAATTTTATAAAAACAATCAATATAAACAAAAGATAAATCCCGAGAAAAATACCCTTAAAGCATTTCTCCTAAAAACACCCTCATCGGGCGTTTTTTGTTTGAAAAATATAAAATATTTTATTCATCAGCCAGCCGATTATCAATCCGGAAACCGCTCCGCCCAAAATATCCAGCGGATAGTGGATCCCGGCAAAAACTCTCGCCAAACCCATCAAGATGCTGCCCGCGAAAAACCAAATCCCCCATTTCCAGTTATTCAAAAAAACCACCATGCTCAAAGCAAAGAAAAAAGCCGCGTGCCCCGAAGGAAAAGAACACAACGCCGATGTTTCAACAAGCTGCCTGGCGCCGCCGATTAAAAACGGCCGGGGATGGCAATAAAAATAATAAACCGTTTCCACTATTCCGATCCGGGAAACTGCCGCCGCCGCCAGAGCCCAAAAAGCGATCAACAGATTTTTGCTTCTTTCTTTTTTGCCCGAAGACATAAAGACCGGAACAATCAAAAAAAGAACCAAAATATATTGCAAGTAACTCGCAAAAAATATTCCCAGCCCGTCCCAAACAAGGCTTTTTCCCGCGAAAGAATTTATCCAATCAAAAATTTCCTGATTCATTATTTTAGAGCAACAATGATTAAAATAATCGCGGCCAGAATAAATCTATACCAAACAAAAATTTTATAGCTCCCATTCCGCACAAAACGCAAAAGCCAGCCGATTGCCAGATATCCCGAAATCGCGGCCGAAATCATTCCTGCCAAAAGAGCCAAATTCAAAATATCCCCCGAAAGCTTGGGAATTTGCGCCAAACCCGCCCCGAAAATTATCGGAATGGAAAGTAAAAAAGAAAATCTCGCCGCGGCCGGCCGAGAAAATCCCAGCATGAGCGCGGCCGAAATTGTGGCGCCGGACCTGGAAACTCCGGGAATAATCGCCAAGGCCTGGGCAAGCCCGATCAAAAATCCTTTTCCAGTTTTTATTTCCGCCAGATCGTTTTTGCGCCGGCTTCTTTTGTCCGCCAGCCAAATCACAATTCCAAAAAAAGCCAGCAAAAAAGCGATCAGAACCGGCGAGCGGAAAGCCGTCTCGGCCAAATCTTCCAGTAATAAGCCGAAAACAGCTCCGGGGATTGAAGCGATTGCCAAAATGAAAAACAAACGCGTTTGAAAATTATATTCTCCGAATTTTTTGATTTTGAACTCAAGATTTGCCAGAATATCCAAAAGATCGCGCCAAAAGTAGGCGATAACTCCGATTAAAGTTCCCCAATGCAAAGCCACGTCAAAAGCCAAACCCGGATCCGGCCAATTAAACAGCCATGGCGCCAAAACCAAATGGGCGGAAGACGAGATGGGCAAAAATTCCGTCGTGCCCTGAATAATTCCCAAGATTATGGATTGAAAAAAAATGATCATCTGGCCATTTTAACATGTTAACAAAATCAGAGAATTCAATTACGTTCATGTTTTCTGTCATCCCCGCGAAAGCGGGGATCCAGACCCGAATTTAATTTTAAATTAACATGGATTCCCGTTTCCACGGGAATGACATCTGGTTTTATTTTTGCAAGCCCCAAATCTCAAAATGGTTTTTCAGCTTCTCAATATTTCCAATAATTTTCCTTTGCTCACCGGACCCACGCGGACAATCTTTGGCAAAAAACCGCTTAAATCCAGAATTGTCGAGGGTTGGGAGCATTTAAGATTTCCCGCGTCCAAAATAAGATCGGGCCGGTGGATCGCTCCCTCGAAATACTTAAAAACGCTGGCGATTTTTGTCGTTTCTATTTCCCCCGAAATATTGGCGGAAGTCGCCACAAACGGCCGCCCCATATTTTCGCAAAGCAAGTGAGTGAGTTTGTAATCGGGAATCCGCAAACCGATCGTCTCTTTGCCGGCGGTCAAAATTTCGGGCAATTTGTCTTTTTTTCTTAAAATCACGGTTATGGCTCCGGGCAAAATATTTTTTAAAGATTTCTCTATTTTTGAATCAATCAAAGCCACTTTTTTGGCCATCGCGATGTCTCTCACAATCACCGAAAGAGCTTTTTCCTGTTCTCTTTGTTTTATTTTAAAAATTTTTCTGATCGCTTTTTCATTAGTGGCGTCGCACCCCAAGCCATACACCGTATCCGTAGGAAAAACCACCGCGCCGCCCGCAAGCATCACTTGCGCCGCTTCAATAATCGCCTCTTCCGATTCTCTGATATTTTCAGGATTAACTTTTAAAATCCGCATAAGAAAAATATAATTCCAATCTGCGAATCATATGCAAATGCTTGCCCTTCCATAGCCCCGCAAATGCGGGGCGAAGGAGGGCCGCGAATGAATTTGAATTTGAATTTGGAATCTTATTCGCAACATTTGAATGTTATTTGCAGATTGGCATTACATCTTTATCTTACCTCAAACAAACTAAAAATCCAGCCCTTTTAGGCTGGATAAGTTCAAAATATTTTTTATTTTACCGCCAATAGATCCTTTAATTCTTTCACGGCCGATTCCAGCTTTTCTATTCTTCTATTGTGATCGTCAATAAGCAATTTCTCAATCCTATCCAGCCGATCATTGACGGAATTGAATTGCTGGTCAACTTCGGCTTTTTTTGCCATTTCGCCAAATCCCCTTTGAATCATTCCAGCCAAAGAATCAATTGTGATTTTTTTCTTTTTCATGATTCCATTATAAGTTTCAAGTTCGTTTTGTCAATCAAACCAAAATCACCTCGCAATCAACCCTTTCAATCTTCCCGCGATTTTCTGGCCGCGATAAGAAATTGAACTTTTTACCGAGCTGACGATCCCCGTTTTTTCTTCATAAAGAGGCATCAAGATAAAAAACTCGCTGCCCTTGCCCTCGCCTTCCGAAGCCGCCCCGATTTCCCCTTTTTGTTCTTCAAGAAGGCGCTTGGCGACATAAAGGCCGATCCCCGTTCCTTCGGTGTGGTAATGCGCCGCCTCGCTCCCCCGCACGAATTTTTGAAAAAGGATCGCGATTTCTTCCCGCCGCATTCCCATTCCCGTGTCTTTGACGGCCAGCCGCACGTTTTTTCCTTTTTCTTCAAAATAAACTTCCACTTCGCCCTCTTTGGTGTATTTCACGGCATTATCAATCAGATTCATCACCACTTGCCTCAATTTTTCTTCATCGCCCAAAATAAAATATTCGCGGCCGGGATCCTTGAATTTGAGATTAATGTTTTTTTCTTCGGCTTCGGGCGCCAATTCTTCAACAACGCTGGCCGCCATTTGCGCCAAATCCATTTTTTTCATTTCCAGCCTGATTTTGCCACTTTCAATGTGCGAAAGATCAAGCAAGGCGTCCACCAGCCTTATCAATCGTTCGGCGCTCTCGTATGTTTTTTTTAATTTGTCTTTCACCTCATTGCTTATCTGGCCGTAAGTCCCCTCAAGCATCATCGAAACAAATCCTTTGATGATTGAAAGCGGAGTGCGAAGCTGGTGCGAAGCGATGGAAATAAATTCCGTCTTGGCCTTATCCAACTGCTGGAGCTTGATGTTGGCGTTTTTGAGTTCGGCCGTTTGGCGATCGACTTCTTTTTGAAGGGTTATGGAGAAATTTTTCGTTTCTTCATAAAGCTCGGCGTTCTTTATGGCCACGGCCGATTGCGCCGCAATCGCCCTTAAAGTTTCCAGATCCTCTTCATTATACATATCGCCCGATTCTTTGGCGCTCAAAACGATCAAGCCCAAAGTTTCGCTTTTCAAATTCAAAGGCATCATTATCGCCACATTCTTTTTAATCAAAAAATCCAGCGCCGCCGCGTCTTCCGGCCGCAAACCGGTTTTAAGTTCTTCAACTATAATCGGCTCCGAATATCTGAAAAGCCTGTCAAAAAGAGATTTATTTTCCAAAAACAACCTCTCGTCCCCCAGCTGAAAACCATTGTTAAAAGCAGCTTCGTATTTTTCCTCTTTAATATTTTTCACCAAAATCGCCGTGGCTTTGGTATGAAAAGAGCTCACCAAAGTAGCCGAAATAAATCCGTAGATTTTGTTGATATCCAGAGTTGATCTCAACCGATCGCCCAAACGCACCAGCACCTGCCGGCTGTCATAAAGCGAAGTGAAAAAATATTTGTTGGCGAGATAGTAATAATAGTTTCTAACGCTCGAAAACGCCGGCAAAGCCGCCACTAAAATCAACAAATTCACCCAGTTGGAAAATTCCGCAAACCTCCCGAAATATCTTTCAAAGGCATATTGCACCGCGAAAGCAAAAATTAAAATGGTAAAAACGGAACTTAATATAACAGACCACTTTCTCATCACAAGCTTAATATCCATAAGGCGATGAACAACAATCGCATAGGCGATTAAAACAGAAAAGACTAATGGAGCAATTAACGAAATAGGATAAATTCCTATTTTATAGGCTGGCAGATAAGCCGTGCCGCCAATCAAATTGAGAATAGCGAAGGCAACAACATAATATGTTATTCTATGTCTTTCTATAACCGAGTTCGATTCTTGGAAATAACGATAAAAATTATAAAGCAGGGCAAAAATATAAAAGAAAAAGAAGATTAAAAAGAAATGATGAAGTAATTGAGCAATAGTGTGGGCGCCCCATTTATAATGATAAACTCCCGAAACAAAATAATCAGTTCTGCTTAGAAATAAAAATACTACCGATAAAATGTAAGAAATAGCCAACATCATCTTTCTGATTCTATTGGAATGAGTTACCAGAAGGCTAAAATGATATTGAAAAGCCGGCATGAATACCACCCCCAAATAAATAAACCTGTCCCAAAAAACAATACTTTCGTCTCTATTACTGATAAACATCATAAATGTGCCAAATTGCCAAATCCCAAAAACAATTGTTACTATAAAAAACAACCTATTAATAGCTACGTCCCATTTTTTCAAAAAAACCACAACCCCTAATCCTAAAATAAAGACTGCGCTAAGGAGTGGATAAAATTGAGCTAAAGATAGAGAAGAGCCGAACATGTTCAAAACTTAATTTTACTTTTTTATTTTAACACACTTTCGACCAAAAATAAAAAGCAGTCAATTCTTTGTTGATTTTTTGAATTGACTGCCTTGTTTATTTTTTTAGAGCATGAAAGTCCTCGAACTTTCGAGAATTTCCTGCATTTCAAAATATTTTTTAGACTCTTCCCACTTGTCTCCTGACAAATTCAAACTTGCGACCGGCTTGCCGAAACAAGTCGGCTCCGGCAAAGCAAATTTACCTTTGCCGTTTCCCAAGAACTCGCGGAGAACCTCCATATTGGCTTCATTAATCTGAAACCAATCGATTTTCCTCAGCTTGGGATTAGTCGAGATAAGAAATGTTTCGCAGAAGCAGCCCCAAGTGACAAAATTTGTCAGCCTCAGCAACCACGGCGTGATCGGTTGCAACACGTGCTTTAATTCTCGACTGAAACCAATGCCGGCATCGATTCTCACAACTTTATCCGAAACCCGACGAAACATCTCGGGTGTCATGCAGGTAGGTTCAGACGGATCGATAATAAGCAACTGTCTACCCGGCTTTCTCAGAAGCTCAATTCTTTTCGGAGTCAACAGACACCAGGGAGCGCTATTACACGCTATTACCATGTCAACCTTACCCACACTCTCGAAAGAAGTACAAATATCGAGGTCAAATTCCCTTTTTAATCTTTCCAGAGCTTCTTTCCTTGAAGATATCGGATTGCCGATGCCAATAACTTTGGCGCCTAACCGTGCAGCAGAGCGGAAACTTATGTTTCCCAAAAACCCATAAGGCGCGATAACAAGCACCTTGGAAAATTCGGGAATAAGCCCAAAACGTTTGAACGCGTCTCGAATTCTTTCCCAGAGCAATAGGCCGGTAAAATTATCTCCCAGCGTGAAAGTCACGCCCGGATAGAGCTTTTTCAATTCTTCCCAGATGGGAAGCCGTTTGGTTGCCGCTGCGTACAAAATTGTATCTGCACCCATACCAACTGCGATTCTTACAGCCTCTCTAAACTGCATGCAAGCCCTTTCAAGGCTTTCCTTTGTAGCAGTATTTCGATCGATGTCTTTGGTCAAAGACCCAATCATAAAAAGACGGAATCTCTCACCCCCCCAAATATATCGAACCCAAGAAAGGACATCTGGAAGATTTTTTTCACTCCAAAATCCAAATCTCCGAACATCCGGCTGATCCCTATAAACAGAGATCGCGGCCGCTTTTATCTGCTCGGAACAATCAACTTCTCTCAACAGAAGCCTGATTGAACGAGCAAATAAGAAATAGAACAGAAACTCAAGAATATCGAAAATTTTCTTCATTGTCAGCCTCCAGTGAATTCATTCAATGTTCAATGTAACAAATGGGATATTCGATTTTATAAGAACTTGTTTATTAACTAATAGATAAGTCTAACACCGAAAAACCACTTTGTCAAGACTTGCGCATTTCGTTTCAATTTTACTCAAAATCATTCAAATCCGTCCAATTCAGACGAAATTTTTCTCACTTGAATCATAACATTTTTTTGAACAATAAAAAACTTGATTCTGGCTAAATAATCTTTTATAATTTGGTAAGTTATTTAACAATCACTTACCAAAAAAAGGCGAGAGAAAAATGAAAAAGAAGATTTATTCGACCGGCGCAAATAATGCCATCAACAGAATTGAAAAAGAAATAGGATCCTTGGGATTATCCAAAATAATATCAAAAATCCCGAACTCCGATCTGCAAACTCTGCTTTTGGAAGCATTTAAGAACAGGGCCGAATCAATAAAGCCAAACGATCTGATGAATTCTTATCTAATCAACCCGTATTTGGGCGTCAGCGAATTAGATCAACGAGAAATTATCAAGTTTGATTCGCTGTTCTATGAAGCCGTTCCGAAAGAGTTTTCAGCCGTGGAGCTGTCTCTGGTCTGTCCCATTGGAATTAACAGTGTTCTCGCGAAAATCAACCAGAATAATGTTCTTTCAACAATTCGAAATCTGGAAGTTATCGGAGATCCCACCATCGCTTTGGCTCTTGAATGCGCCGCTCGCAGAAAACAAGCCATGAAAGATAATCCCAGAAGCAATTTCCAAGCTAATCTCGCGACAAGCCAAAGGCTTTTGCGTCTTCAGCCCTTCGATAAATCACTGGGATATATGCAGCACTTCAAGTGTTTCGGAATGTGCACTGCGGGAAGAGATTGCGGCCATGAAAAATTCCAAATTGAATCCCTAAAAAAACACATAAAAACTTATCTCGAATTCATACGACTTATGAATAGAGACTGTTTCGGAGTTAACGAGATAGAGGTTTATCTGTCGGATATTCGGATAATGGAAGAAATCATCCGCATTTTTTCAATCGACCGGAAAAAAGTGATGGAAAACACCCAAAATCCGTCCTATTGCGTCTTCGCCGAAAACAAAATTGGTCTGGCCGAAACCGTGCCGGATATAACCGATCTGGACCAAAAAAACTTGGACAAATATGGAATCAATAAACACCTCTTCCAGCTGATTAAGTTTCAGAAAACGGTTTTAGATCCTTTTCGCAAAACATATCCCGAAATGGCTTTTGGTTTTGATTTGGCCCGGATTGCCGGAATAGGATACTATGAAAATCATTGCTTCCACATCTACGGCAAAAACAAATCAGGGTTGAGAATTCAGCTTGCGGACGGAGGATTCACCGATTGGACAAAGAAGCTCTTGAATAATAAAAAAGAAGCGCTCCTGACCAGCGGGTTCGGAGCGGATCTTTGCCATAAAATGTTCAGGCGCTGACGATCAAACAAACGCAAAAAGGTTCTTTCTGGAATCAAGAACGACATCACGGCCGTATCTGATTGTAATAATCGGATCCGTGTGCCCGATATTCGTGTTAAATAATATCGGGTACTTTTTTTTGCCGGAATATTTGATAATCAATTCTTTCAATCTTTGAGTTTCTTCGGATGTGTAATCCGCCGGCCTGCCGACAACTAAGCCCGTTATTTCATTGAAAAAATCCATGTTGTCCAAATCGGTCAACAACGCGTCCACCGCCCCTTCGTTCAATTCATCGGCTTTTAATATATCAAGAAAATAAACCTTTCCTTTGGGATTTATCCAATATTTCGTTCCCGCGAGATGATTGATGGACAAAATCGCGCCTCCCGCGATTTTCCCTTTCGCGGTTCCTTTTTTCAGCCATTCGTAACCGGTATTTTTTTCAAGTTTTCTGGCTCTGGTCAAATCGGTTTTCTTAAACCAATCTAGAAGTTCGCTGGTCCATAATTCCGAGGCCTGAATTTCATATTTTTTTTGATGATTTTCAGCCGAAAGTTCTCTATTGAAATAATCCAAGGTATAATCCAGAATTTTGGGAAATTCCCCGAATTGCGTCATAGCGCAAGGGCCATAATAAGTCGCCAAATTCGCCTGAGTGTGCAAAGCAAAGTGAAGAACGGTTATATCCGAATACCCAATGAAGATTTTCGGATTTTTTCTGATCAGTCCGTAATCGAGATGCTTTATCAGGTGATTGCTGTTATTTCCTCCTATTATGCACATTATCATCTTGATTTCCGGATCTAAAAACATGGAATGGATATCATCAATACGGTCTTCAACGAAGCTTGAAATATAACCGGAATTTTTCATCGCGTTTTTACCTATCTTGACTTTATAGCCCAAGCTTTCAAGAGTTTTCTTGGCGTTTTCCACCCGATGAGGCGCAAGACCGCCCACTCCGGCCGAAGGACTGATAAAACCCACCGAGTCTCCCTTGCGAATTTTTTTTGGAATTATCAAGGCCATATATTTTAATTTAATTTGTTATTTTTTCAAAACTATAAACAAAACAACCGGGCCTTATCGCGATTAAACCGTCCTTGCGTTTAAATTTTAAAAAATATTTTTTTAATTCGCTTAAAACTTCTTTCTCCCGCAAAGAGCGGTTAAAAAAAGTTTCCATATGAAAATTCATGAAAATCTCCAGCGCTTCATCTTGCGATTTATAGATTATTGGCTCGCCTTTCAAATGCCTGATATCCAGTTTTATTATACCTCTTTTTTGCAATTTTCTTAAAGAATAGTTTATAAATCTTTTAGAGGGGCTTTGAATTTTATTTTGAGAAAAAATCGGCAAATTTTTTTTCCACTGCCTTATGAGTATTTTTTGTTCGTCGGAAAGCGAATCAAAATGAATCAAAAAAAATTTAGACCTCTTTTCCATATTGCAAAGAACCATCTTCTCCATCAAATTGCCGATCCTCTCCTTGCCCGCGGCTAAACCCAATCTGGAAATCATCTGGTGAACAGCATGAGAAAAACTCCACAAAGAGAAAATAAAATCATATTTTTCCTCTGCCTGCTCTAAATATTCCAAACCATCGCAACATTCAAATTTCAAATCTCTGCGATTCGGAAAATTTTCCTTGGCATTTTTTATCATTCTTCGACTTAAGTCAACCAGACAAAGCTCGGAAAAATCAGCTCGATCCAAAAATATTTTTGTGGCCCTCCCGTTTCCGCACCCTATCTCAAGGGCTTTTTTCATCTTGCCCTTGGGTATATTGCTCGCAAATATTTCCAAATCGGTTTTTCCTCTAAAAATATAGTCCCTAAGCAGCCGATTATAATATTCGGGATCCACATATTCCTCCATTGTATTTTTTATGTTTAACCACGGATAATTTTTCATTTTCTGGCAACAATAAGAATATTCATCCCTTTATTAACCAAACTTGATAAGCCGTTAAAAGCCATCTCGATTTCCACGACTTCTTTGAAAAATACGGGATCGTTTTCCAGGGCCTTTGAAATTGTGCTTCTTTTTTTATTTTTTGAATCAAAATCTTCAGCTCCCGGTTGCACAAAAACAGGAACGCCGAAAGAAGTTATGTCGCGAAATCCCGAATTTTTGAATATTTCTTCCAAGGTTTCTTTCGAAAAAACTTTTAATTCCGGCACCTTGGCGCCCCATTTAACGATGTGCCTGCGCTTTGTGTTTTTAATTTCGCTAACGGAAGCTAAGCTATTTATTTTCGATGTTAAAGCGTTGAAGAAGTTTTGCCCCATCACAACAGCCAATCCCCCCTTTTTAATAATCCTATAAAGATTACCAGCCATTTTTTGAGGAGACAGAAGAAAGCTTATGGGATTATAAATACTAATCGCATAATCCGCCGATTCATTCGGCACGGAATCCATTTTCTCCAGATCACCCTTAATAATCTTTACATTGTTTAAAAGGCCTTCTTTTTTAAAATTTTGTTCCGCCTTGGCAAGCATATCATCGGAATTATCAAACAAAATAAAATCACAATCTTTATAAATTTTATTCAATTTCACAATCCAGCGACCCGTTCCTCCTCCCGCGTCCAACACGACTTTTCCTCGGCAACCATTTTTAGGAATATAATTTTTGATAATCCGCAGAACAATTTCATCGGAAAGTTTCCAGAAAAATTGATTATCCGCGCTGTCCACATTTCCTGAATAGTTTTTGAAAAAATCTTTGAATCGATTTGAATTCATATAATTAAGGATGATTTTGATTATGAACCCGAGGGAAAACTTTCGCCTCCCAAATAAAGGGAAGCTGTAAAACAGCTTGCACGAATCTCTCTATGCCCATTCCCCAGCCCGAATGAATTTTTGGATTTTGAATATCGCGAGATTCTATGTATGGCTTATAATCCCGCATAGAAAGCTTAAAACGATTTGCTTTTGCTTCTGTTTCTTCTCTTGTGCGAACTCTCTGTCCGCTTCCGATCACTTCTCCGTATCCGGGAAACAAAAAATCGGCATTTTCAGCCAGAAGCTTATTTTTTTCGCATTTTGCGTGATAGAAAGCAACCTCATTTTCTATGAAATTAGTGATAAAAACCGGCTGGCCGATCGCCTCTGTAATCAAGACTTCTTCGTATGCGCCGAATTTTTTTATAGTCGGCTGATTGTATTTAGGATCTCCCGTCTTCTCCTTCAATAGTTTAAACGCGTCGATAAAAGATATCTCTTCAAAAGACTTTAAGCGAGAAAACTCTTTTAAAAGACTCATCTGTTTTTTATCCAAAAATACCCCTAAATCGCCAATATTATTTTGAATAATATAGCTGACCAGAAACTGAATATATTCTTTTTGAATTATTAAATTTTCCTTAAAATTTATATTGCCCTCAAACTCGACATGAGTGAATTCGGGAAGATGACGAAAATCAGCTTTTTCCCTCCTAAAGCTCTTTTCCCAACAAAAAACACTCTGAATTTCAGGATTTGTTATCGCAAATTCAAGATAAAGCTGGGATGATTGGGTTAAAAAGGTTTTGTGATTAAAAAAATTTATTTCAAACGGATCAACATCGGAAGGAATTGTTCCAGTTAGAGCCCCGGGAGAAGAAATCATTCGCGTTGTAATAGGCAGATCAAATAAAAGCGCACCCCGCAATTTCATAAACTCTGTTGTCGCCAAAAAGACACTGCTCCAGATTCTGACCAAAGATCCCCATTTTTTGCCGTTTTGCCTTATTTCAAGATGGCGATTCACTAAAGAACAATCTGGTTTTAGACCTCTAATTTCCCGAATACAAGGGAAAAAATTATTCCCTTTATAGAATAATCTACCTTTATTTGTCTTATACGGGCCTATAGACATAAAATGGATGGTTAAAACTTTATATGTAATAATACAAAAAAGATCTCTAAATAACAAGGCTTCATCTGTAATCCAATAAAAACACAGCTTTTATAATATAAAATAAAACGAAGAAGAGAATAATATTTTTTTGTTAAATAAAAAAGAGGCGAGTTTCTTTTTACTCGCCTCATCTGATAACCGCAACGTGGAATATCTTGTGCGGTGTTTAAACTACTTTGATTTTCCTACCCTTAAAGGAATCGGCAAAGATTTCTAGCGACTGACGATGATTAATAATGGGTTATCTATGCGGAGATTTTCTAAATTATTCAAATATTTTTCCCACCGGCCTTAAAAAGATATGCTCTCCTTTCAACATATTTTCCTCCTTCAAAAAATTTTTAACGAACTTTGTTTTTCTAAAAAATTATGATTAATCATATCATAATAATAAAATAAAGTCAAATTAAAAAGCGAAGCCGTTTTTGCGAGCTTCGCTTTATTTTTCTTTTTTGATTACTTCAAAAGAAACCAGTTTCCCTCCGTTTTTCCTGACT
>Ga0076025_116_pt1 | contig 23872 bp, 24 predicted proteins | sample RifGroB1_FD_68102 | JGI IMG/M metagenome (GOLD analysis project Ga0076025, IMG submission 68102) | Parcubacteria bacterium GW2011_GWB1_42_6
TGCCAGCAGGCAGAGCCGGAATCCAGATTTTATCTTAATTTTCTGGATTCCCGCTTGGGGCGGGAATGACAAATCGGGTGTTTCGTAATTCAAGGCAATATTTAATTTTCAAACAAATCTTTCTTTGCGGAGTTTAGATATTGAAAATTAACCATTACGCTCCTCTCTTATTTTGCCTTTTTGAATAATCTTCAACAGCCTTGATATATTCTTTTTCTCCGAATTCCGGCCAAAGGACGGATGTGAAATAAAAATGAGAATTGGCGGTGAGCCACATCATAAAACCATTGGACCAATGAGGTTCTCCCCCTGTTCTGATAACCAGGTCAACGGGAGGAAGATTTTTTGTCCAGAGGCTGTTTTTTATCGTTTCTTCGTTTATATCTTCTTTTAAGGAAGATATTTTTTTAACAGCTTCAATCATTTCGTCTGTTCCGTTATAGGCAAGCAAGAAATTCAGCCGATATTTTTTATAATCTTTAGTAATGTTTGCAAGATTAATAACCGATTTCTTAAGCTTTGTCGGAAACAAAGATTCCCAACGGCCAAATGCTTCAACTCTCACTTTATTTTGATGGATAAATTCGCTTTGGCTTAATTTATTAAAATTAATTTCCAGAAGCTTGAACAAGAAATCAACTTCTTTCTTGCTTCTTTTTTGGATATTGTCTCTGGAGCATGCCCATATCGAAAGACAATAAACTTTGAAATCCAAGGTTGCCTTTAATATTCCATTAAAGTTTTCAGATCCTTTTTTATGCCCCAGAAAAGATGAAATTTTATTCTTTTTCGCCCAGCGCCTGTTTCCATCGGGAATAATGGCAATATGATTAGGAAGGTTTATCATAAATTGCCTTGAATTGCGAAACACCCGATTTGTCATTCCCGCCCCAAGCGGGAATCCAGAAAATTAAGATAAAATCTGGATTCCGGCTCTGCCTGCTGGCGGATTTGCGGATAAATACAGATATACGAATGGATTTAATTTAAATTTATCCGTATATTCGTAAGTGTCTGTAAATCTGTAATTAGTTGAATTTGTCTTCATGCGGACGATACTGAATCGCTTCGGCTATGTGATTGGCTTGAATATGATTTGATTCTGATAAATCCGCGATGGTTCTGCTTATTCTTAAGATTCGATGATAAGAACGAACGGAAAGGTGAAGATTATTAATAGCAGTTTTGAGAATATTTTGTCCCGTTGAATCAATTTGGCAATATTTTTTCAAATGCTTTCCGCTCATTTCCGAATTAGTCAGAATTTTTTCTTGATCGAATCTTTTTTCTTGAATTTTTCTTGCCTTAATAACCCGTTCTCTTATAATCCGGGAATCTTCCCCTGCTTGCTGGCCTGTCATCTTGTCAAATTGCATTGGCGGCACTTCTATGTGCAAGTCTATTCTATCAAGCAATGGTCCTGAAATTCGGCGTTTGTATTTGCTTATTTGTCCAGGAGAACAGACGCATCTCTTTATTTGATCGGTTAGATAGCCGCAAGGACAAGGATTCATTGCCGCTACAAGCATAAAGCGAGCCGGAAATTCAAGAGCCGAGCTGGCTCTGGCGACAGTAATTATCCCGTCTTCGAGAGGCTGACGCAAAGATTCAAGCACATCCCGGTGAAATTCGGGCAATTCATCCAGAAACAGGACTCCTCGATGGGCCAGAGTAATTTCTCCGGGTCTCGGATGATTGCCTCCTCCCACAAGCGCGGCCGAAGAGGCCGTGTGATGCGGGCTCCTGAAGGGGCGGTTGGTTACTATGGGTTCGGTTTGATTAAGCCGTCCGGCAACGCTGAAAATTTTAGTCACTTCAAGAGCTTCTTCAAAAGACAGGGGAGGTAAAATAGTAGTTATTGTTCGGGCTAAGAGAGTTTTTCCGGTGCCGGGAGGACCGCAAAAGAGGATATTGTGATGTCCGGCAGCGGCAATTTCCAAAGCCCTTTTAGCGTGTTCCTGCCCTCTTATTAAAGACATATCGAATTCCGATTCTATTTCCGTATTGAAGCTTTCTAAATCGGCTTTTGGTTCTGGCGGCAGGTCTGTTTTACCTTCCAAAAATAAAATCAACTCTTCGAGGGATTCTATTCCATAAATATCCAAATCTTTTACCAGAGCCGCTTCAATCGCATTGGTTTTTGGCAGGAATAAGGTTTTAAACCCCTTTTCTTTAGCCATAAGAGCGGCAGAAAGCGCTCCGTTAACCGGTCTTAATTTCCCTTCAAGAGATAATTCTCCTATAAATAACTTTGAATCAACATCCGGCACTCGAATTTGATCGGAAGCCAATAAAAAAGCGATGGCAATGGGCAAATCATATGAAGGTCCTTCTTTCCTGATGTCCGCCGGAGCAAGATTTACAATAACCCGGCGATTTGAATGATGAGGCGGCGAAGCTCCCGAGTTTTTTACGGCTGCCGAGACTCGCTCTTTAGCTTCGTTGACGGCGGCATCAGGCAAACCGACGATAGAAAACATATGAAGACCAGGAGCCATATCGACTTCCACTTCAATAGGAAGGCAAGAAAGGCCGACAATAGCGGCGGAAGAGACTTTGGAAGACATATTCCTAAAAATTTCCAATTTTCAATTCTCAATTTCCAATATTTCTGAATTTTTAGCTTATGCTTAAAATTCAGAATGTTTGGGATTTGGTCATTGGATTTTGGACGTTTTATTAGAAATTAGAAATTGGAACTTGGGAATTGGAGACCTTATTCGTATTATATTCTCAATCCCAATAAAAAACACCCTTTAAGGGGTGTTTTAACGGTTTTTTCGTATTTATTTGTTGCATTTCACGCAAATCTTGGCTTCCGGCATAGCTTCCAATCTCTTTTCATCTATCTCTTCTTGGCAATTCTCGCATCTGCCATAAGTTCCTTTCTCTATTCTTTCCAAAGCGGCTTTGATTTCAGCTAATTTTATTTCCAAGGCCTGTTCCATTGAAAGGTTGCTTTCGTAAGAAGCCACCTCAAAGGCTTCTTCGTCGGAACTTTGGGTGCCGTAATCGGGAAATTTGGCATCATAGTCATTTTTAACCAAGGGATCTTTTTTAGCTATGGATGACAATTCTTCTTCGAGTTTGTTTTTCCTTTCTTCAAGCTGTTTTTTGAATTTTTCTATTTTTTCTTTTTCCATGGATTTGATCTCCTTGTATTTATTTATTCTTCTATTCCATTCTATCTCTTTTCGCGCGGCAAGGCAACAAAAAAACCCTCAACAAGGGTTAAAAATGCGGGTTTTGCGCTTTTTGGCGTAATGAGGGGCATTGAAAGCCCAAATTTATATTACTTCTGGGGCCAATGCCCCTCAACCTCTCTCGATTATACCCTTTCAGGCGACCTTCCGGGCCTTTAATTTTTTATATTTGAGGCCCTTTTAGGCACGACAATAGAGAAAGGAAACCACTATTCGGTTCCGCTGACTGTTCCTGCTATCGCAGGCTTTGAAAAGAACTAATAAAAACTTATTAAAATATTTGGCAGTCAGCCGTGAACTATTTATAATTTACCAATTATTAGGCAGATGTGTCAATAAAGATATCCACAGAGTTAAAAATTCGAAGCGCGAAATCCGTCCCGCGGCGGCGGGACGGATTTCGGATTTCAAATTTCGGATTTTTCCATTCTCTCCATTACTTCAAAGCTTTTTGAATTGGGATGAAACATCAAGCATGTCGGGCTGACGCAGATTTGGTCGGCCGGTTCTATTTTTAAATTTGAATTTATCCGGCGCGATTGCCGCTCCCCCGCTTTTTTTTCCAGCCAATCTCCGAATTTGTTGGAAAGAAGAAATTCAAAAATTTTAACCAGGCCGGCGAAAAATTTTATCTCTTTTAATTTTTGCGATTCGCTTCCCGGCCAAGGATGCGCATTTAAAAAATTTTTAATCCAGCAATTTTGTTTTTGAAATTTTTTGAATATTTCATCGTCTCTTTCAATCAAAAGTTTTGCCCGTCCGTATTCCTGGGCCGAATAGAAATTTCTCGGTTTGGCTTTTTCTGAAATTTCCAAATATTCTTCCGAAACGAAACAGTTCAGGCAGAATCTGTTTTCGGTTTTTCCGGCCTTACGGCGCATTCCGAAAATTTCGCAAAGCGCCGTAATAAAAAGACGCGTTGACCAGATTCTGTCTTTCCGCGCGATAATCAATAAATCAAAATCGCTTTTGGGGGAACAATTGAAAAAATTCATTGATCCCGTCAAAACTATCGCTTTGAAAAAAGGCAGGAGAAAAAGCCATTTGATTTTTCTTTTGAGAACTTTCCATTTTTGCTGGCTTATTTTTATTTTTTTGATTCGCGAGGCGGTCGGATCTTCCTGATTGTTGGGAAATATCAAGCCGTTTTTTTGCCGGATCATATTTTTGACAATTCGCGATTTTTCAAGGATTTCGATCGTGTCAAAAAAAGATATCTTTCCGCTTTGGGCGGAAAGATATCTGTAAAGTTCAAGCTCTGCGAGCGGCCTTTCCAAAAGGCCGTAAAATTTTATTGTTTCAATGACTGCCTTTTCTTTCTCATTCATTTGATTAAAAAATTATTTGCCCGAAGATTCCAAAATTTTATCAATCGCCGCGTACATGCTTTGCTTGGATGTCGCGACAACCAAGAGATTATTGACTACGGCGTAATCGAGGGAAATATCGGAAGTCGGCAAATTGACATAGCGGATGGAAATTCCTTGATAAATATTATCTTGGAATTCCTTGTTGAGAGCAATATCTATTTGGTTGTTAAGAAATAATGAATCAAGCTCCTGCAGGATGGAATTTTCTTTGATTTTTATAGCTTGCATCAATTGCGAACCGTCCTGAAACGGATATTTGACGGCAATGGCCGCTCCCGCCCGGTTATGCGGCGCGAAAGGGGTTGAAGACGAAGATTGCTGGCTGTAAATAAAGAAGGAAAACTGTTCCGGATTGACAAAATCAATATCCGTGCTCGTTCCAATCGCGTTAAAAAACGTTATGTTGAAATAGTCCGTTATTTCTTTAAGGGTCAAAAAGCTGTTTTCGTTATTTTTGAAAATAACATGTGAAAAACCTTGGTTTCGCGAGGTGTTTGTCAAAATATTGATCGCTTGCTCTCTCGAGGCGTCTGTTGCCGGATAATCAAGAATTGAAATTTCCGTCCCATCCATTAAAAATAATGGATTTGGCTGCGGAACGGGTGTTGGAGTGGAAGTTTGGAAAGGAGCAGGCGTGGGAGTATTTTGAGCAGTCGGCCCTTCGCCTTGTTTCTGCCACCAATACCAACCGCCTGCCGCCAAGGTTAGGGCGATTAAAATCAAGCCGATAGCCAAAGCGAGTTTAAAGCCGGATGATGATTTGGCCGTGATTTTTTTAATTTCTTCTCCCGGCGGAACCAAAGGTTTGACGGGAGGAACGCTCGGTTTTTTTTCGGCTTCCGTTTTTACTTCCGGTTTGGAAGGCGCGGAAGGATGATTTTGCGCTATTGTCGGAGGAATAATCGGTTTTGGCGGAATCGGAGGCGCGGCAGTTTGAGGCTTGATTTGTTCTTTGAGCTGGGAAAGCGCAGGTTTGGGCGGCTCAATCGGAGTAATTTTCGCGGTTTCGGGGATTATGGGCTTAAGGGAAGGAATATCAATAGATGATTTGCTTTTTTGCTGGATCGGAAGATTGGGCGGAGCGGAAGCGCCTGGCGCGGGTTTCATCGAAAAAACCGGCGCGGGCGCTTGTTTGATTGAAAGATTTTTTTCGGACGCGTTTTGGCCTTGCGAAGCAAGGTCTTGTTTCATTGTCCTAACCAAAAGCGACGGGACATTGGATTGAATTCCTTTTTGCTCATCCGCTTTTGGAGCGCTGGCGCCAGGGCCGGATGGAGCGCTGGCCGAATTTTGTTTGATATCCATGATTTTTAGGAACCCGGCTTCTCCTGACTTTCGGGGCGCAATAAAATGAACCCTTTGGGCAGGACGCCTTGCACTATTTTAAAATTAAAACGCAAAATCAATTGGAAGCTTCTTTGAGAGAAAGATTTATTCTTCCTTGGTCGTCAATGTTTTTGACTTTTACCGGAATAATGTCTCCCACCTTTACTATATCATCAACTTTGCGCACGCGGTAGGGGGCAAGTTCGGAGATATGCACAAGCCCTTCCTGTCCCGGAAGAATTTCAACGAAAGCGCCGAAATTTATTATTCTGGTGACCCGGCCCTGAAAAACTTCCCCGATTTTTACTTCATGGGTGATGTTTTTAATCCATTCCAGAGCCTTTTGGGCGGATTCCTGATTTTCCGAAGTGATAAAAATCATGCCTGAATCTTCAATGTCAATTTTAACGCCGGTTTCATCAATGATTTGATTGATAATTTTGCCGCCCGGTCCGATGACCTCGCGAATTTTTTCCGGATTTATTTGGAAGATGATGATTCTGGGGGCGAACGGAGAAAGCGATTCGCGCGGCTGGTTGATAACGGCATTCATTTTTTGGAGAATGAAAGTTCTGGCTTCTTTGGCCTGTTGAAAAACTCGGCCGAGAATTTCCGGAGTGACTCCTTCGATCTTTACGTCCATCTGAATGGCGCAAATTCCGGTTAAAGTTCCGGCAACTTTGCAATCCATATCGCCGTAGTGGTCTTCGGGGCCTTGAATATCGGTTAGAATCTTGCAATTTTCCGGATTTTTTTCATCGGCGATCAATCCCATGGCGATGCCCGCCACGGCGGCAGAAGATCCGCAGACCGAGGCCATTGAAGACGATCCGTTTGAAGACAAAATTTCCGAAACCAAGCGAATGGTGTATGGAAATTCTTCTTCGGGCGGAATCAGCATTGAAAGCGCTCTTTCGGCCAAAGCGCCGTGGCCGATTTCTCTTCTGCCCGGGCCTCGGAAGGGCCCCGTTTCGCCCACGGAAAAAGGCGGAAAATTATAGTGATGCAAAAATCTTTTTTTGTATTCCGCTTCCAGTCCGTCGATGATTTGTTTTTCGCTGGGCGCGCCCAGAGTGACGGTGGAAAGAGCTTGAGTCGCTCCCCTGCTAAACAGCGCCGAGCCGTGAGTGCGCGGAAGGATTCCCGCTTCGCAAGTTATTTCTCTCACTTCGTTTAATTTTCTTTCATCGGGCCTCAAATCTTTTTCCAGGATATTTTTATGGACGATTCTGTCGGTTTCTTTTTCAACAATATCGGCGGCTAAAAATATTTTTTCCTGGATATTTTCCGTTTCGGTTTCTTTGACCATTTTGATGAGCGAATCGTTGATTTGGCGGAGTTCGCCGACTTGGGTTGATTTATCTTTTATGTAAATGGCCGGCTCCAGTTTTCCGGCAATGAATTCCTCAACTTTCTTTTTGAAGGCCGGATCGGCTTCTTTCAGTTCCACCGCGGCTTTTTTCGGACTAACCGAATCAATGACTTCTTTCTGAAATTCTATGAGTTCCCGATACGCGTCTTGGCCGATTTTTATCGCTTCAACCATTTCTTCTTCGGAAGTTTCTTTGGCGCCGGCTTCCAACATATTCACTTTATCTTCGGTGCCCGAGACCACGATTTCCAGGGAACTTATTTCTCTTTCCGAATAAGTGGGATTGACCACATATTGGCCGTCCATTTTGCTCACTCTAACTGCGGCGATTGGTCCTTGCCAAGGAATATCGGAAATTGAAAGCGCGAGGGAGGCGGCCGTGATTCCCAAAACATCCGGATCGTTTTCTTTGTCAAAAGACAAAACGGAGACAACGATTTGAATGTCTCTCCTTATCCTTTGATCAAAACGCGGCCGAAGAGTCCGGTCGATTAATCGGCCGCTCAAAATCGCTTCATCCTGCGGACGGCCTTCTCTTTTTATGAATCGGCTGCCTTTAATTTTTCCGGCGGCATAGAGTTTTTCCTCAAATTCCACCGAAAGAGGCATATAATTGCAATCGGCTTTATCTCTTTTGCCCATAACGGCGGTGGCCAAAACCACCGAATCGCCATAACTCAAAAGAACGGATCCCGAGGCCTGTTGGGCCAAACGTCCGATTTCGATTTTGAGAGGGCGTCCTTTAAAATCAAAAGAAAATATTTTCTTTTCCATTTATTTGAGCTCCGGACAGAAACTCGAGATTCAAAGAGTCAGAAAAAGAAACAAAAGCGCAACCATATTTCTGTAATTGTATTCTTGTTTCCTTTCCTCTCTTGAAAAACGGCGTTTGCCCGAAGCCGGTTAAAATTTTTATTTTTTGAATTTTTAATTTTGTAAATAAATCTCAATGTTTAAAAATTAAAGAATTAAAAATTAGAAATTATTTTATCAAATATCTCTTCATATCCTGGCTTAAATCCACAAAATCATCCACTTCTTCGCGCAAAATTCCCGAAGCGCTGCGTCCAAAAGCGATCAATTCCACTTGGCAGCCGCTTTTGATTTTGAGATATTCAACCAAAGGAACAAAATCTCCGTCGCCGGTTACTAATACAATCGCATCAAGCTTTCCGCTTAATTTAATCGCGTCCACCGCCAGTCCCACGTCCCAATCTCCTTTTTTCATTCCGCCCGGAAAAATCTGCAAGTCTTTTACCTTCATTTCTATGCCCACTTTGCTCAAGGCTTCAAAAAAAGCGTTTTCTTCGCCGCCTTCGGTTTTAATGGAATAAGCGAGGGCGCGGATCAGCTGGCGGCCGGCAACGGCGGTTTTTAAAACTTCTTTAAAATTAACTTTGGCTTGGTATAAATTTTTGGCGGAGTGGTAGAGATTCGGCACATCGATAAATACTCCCACTCTTTGGTCTTTATGCTTTGTGATCATAAATTATAATGCGAAATATGCGAATCTAATGCCAACCTACGAACTGCGAACAAATGCAGAAGAATCTAATCGGATTTCGCAGTTTGCATAGTTAGCATTAAGTTCGTAGGTTCGCATCGTGATAAAATTACAAATCTAACCCAAGAGGCGGTGCCTGCTTGGGGTGTTTCGCTTATCTTTTTATTTCGAGTTTGTTAATGAGACCTTCATATCGCTTGTCATCTTCTTTTTGGAGATAATCGAGCAATTTTTTGCGTTTGGCCACCATCTTGAGAAGCCCGTATCGGGAATGATTGTCTTTGCGGTGGGTTTTGAGATGCTGGGTGAGGCGTTTTATCTGCTCGGTTAAAATTCCGGCTTGCACTTCCGTTGAACCTGTATCGGTGTCGTGAATCTTGAATCCTTCAATGATTTTTGTTTTTTTGCTTTTTTTGGTTGCCATAAGTTTTTATGCGGCGAAGGCGGAATTTGATCCATTGTCGACCGGATCAAACCCGAATATACATATTAAAACTGACAAATTAAACATAACATAAATCCGTTTAAAATGCAAACCCCCACACCTAATCGGCATTGTTTTCCATTTAAAGAATCCTTCGGGGATAAAACAAGCTATTCAGAGTAAACTTATTTGTTATTAAAAATAAATTCAAATATGTCGATTAGGTGTGGGGGCAAACCCGCGGACAATTATAATGCAGACCTAAGAAATTTATGCCAACCTGCCGCGTCCTTCGTAGCTTTAAGCGAAGGAGGGCGGACATGCGAAAGCCAGAAAACACTCGTCATTGCGAGGAGCCCCGCAGCAACGGGGCGACGAAGCAATCCCGTGGAATAAAGATAATCTCACTTAGCAGGCTCCTCCCCTTAGCATAAGGGGAGGTTGGGAGGGGTTATTACATTTATGATTTCATCATTATTTGCTTTTTATGTCGCACATTGATATAATAAAAACAGGAAAATTCGAAATCCGAAGCACGGAATCCAAAACGCATTTATACGCTCGTTATTGAAATAACTCTCCCAGCCCCCTCTTATATAAGAGGGGGAAATTCTAAATATCACCGAGCGTTCCCTCTCTTAATATAAGAGAAGGTTAGGTCGTTCAGACTCTGAAGAGTCTTCCCATTCGGGTCTGAGACCCTCAGGGTCGAATGACAGACTCGAACGAGGTGAGTTATAATTTTTGCAAATAGTGTATGAATATAGAATCTTTGGTTCAAAATTATCTTGAATATTTGGAGATAGAGCGGGGCCGGTCGAGAAAAACGACCGAAAATTATCGTCACTATTTGGATCGTTTTTTAAAATGGGCCAAGGTGAATTCGCCAAACCAAATAGATGCCGATCTGGTGAGGCAATATCGTTTATATCTGAATCGGCTCAATGAAAATAATAATCCTTTAAAAAAGATCACGCAAAACTACCATATAATAGCTTTGCGCAATTTTTTGAGGTATTTGGCCAAACAGGATATTAAAACCCTGGCGGCGGAAAAAATAGAATTGGCCAAGCAGGCGCCGCGCGAAGTGGAGTTTTTGGAAGCTGATGAATTGGAAAGATTGCTCAAGTCGCCCGCCGGGAGCGGCCCGCGGGATTTGCGGGATCGGGCGATTCTGGAACTTTTGTTTTCCACCGGCTTGCGCGTGAGCGAACTTTGCGGGCTTAACCGCGATTCACTCAACCTGGACCGAGGGGAATTTTCCGTTCGGGGAAAAGGAGAAAAAATCAGGGTCGTGTTTTTATCGGACACTGCCCGCTCGGCGCTTAAAAATTATTTGGCGGGAAGAAAAGACGTTGAATCCGCGCTTTTCGCGCGAATTCCCAAAGGCAACGAGAAGGCGCAGGCCAAATACGATAATTTGCGCTTGACCGCGCGCAGCGTGCAAAGGATAATAAAGAGGTATTCGGTGATTGCCGGCATCACGCGGAAAGTGACGCCGCACACTTTGCGTCACAGCTTCGCCACCGATCTTTTGAATTCCGGCGCGGATATCCGATCGGTGCAAGCGATGCTCGGCCACTCCTCTATCACCACCACCCAGGTTTATACGCACGTGACCGACAGGCAACTGAAAGAAATTCATAGGAATTTTCATGGGAAGAAGAGGAAATAATTTTCATTCCCGCTGAAGGCGGGAATCGAGCCGCTTTTTTGGCGGCAAAAAAGCGGCGGAAAAAACCGCGCCCTATTCCAAATTTTAAGAAAATCTAGATTTGCTCGGCTAAAATCATTTCGGTAAACTCGTCGCTACGCTCCTCCCCTCAATGATTTCTTAACGCCTCGCTCATCTGATTTTCTGATAAAATTTCTCGTATGGGCGGCTTGGCAGAAAGATTAAATACTTGCCCCCGTAGCTCAATGGATAGAGCAGGACCCTTCTAAGGTCAAGATGTAGGTTCGATTCCTACCGGGGGCACAGAATCAATTTTTAGTTGAAATATATTCGTAATTGGCTTGCATTTATTCGTAATTAGTGAGGAAATATGCAAAATCAAGAGCTTCATCGCATCGCTTCCACGGCGATAATAGTCAATAAAGAAGGAAATTTTTTGGTTACGCAAAGAAGTTTGCAGAAAAAGGCTTTTCCGGGGAAATGGACTGTGCCGGGCGGAGGATTGGAAACTGATGATTACGCGAATACGAAAAAAACGACCAAGGATCATTGGTATTTCGCGATTGAAAGCTCTTTGCGGCGGGAGATCAAAGAAGAAGTTAATTTGGAAGTCGGGCCGTTAAACTATTTATTGGATTTGGCCTTCATCCGCCCCGATGGAGTGCCGGTTGTGATTTTGAGCTTTTGGGCGAAATACAAGCCGGGAAAAATAAAGCTGGATGAAGATTCGATTGATTATAAATGGGCTGATTTGAAAGAAATAAAAAAACTTGATATGGTTGAGGGGCTTTATGAAGAGATTAAGATGGTGGATAAGATTTTGAAGAAGAAATCTTTTTCCTTCCCCCTTCTAAAGGGGGATTAAGGGGGATTTTATAAATAGTTTCATCCGTATGCCCGAATTTCATTTAAAATACGGCGAGAATCTTAAAAGCTTAAGCCGCGGATTAAGATCGAATCTCACCGATGCAGAAAGAAAGTTATGGTTTAAGCTGAGAAATGGCCAAATAAAAGGATATCTATTCAATCGCCAAAAGCCAATCGGAAAATATGTGGTTGATTTCTATTGCCGCAAAGCAAGGCTTGTTATTGAAATCGATGGCGGAGAACATTACGAAGACGCAAATATTTTGGCGGATAAAATAAGAGATGAAGAATTTAAAAAAACAGGACTGAAAGTTTTGAGGTTCACGAATATTGATGTGATGAAAAATATTGAAAATGCAGCGGAAAGAATTTCAAAGGAACTGGAATAATTATTATAAAATCCACCCTAACCCTCCTTTAAAAGGAGGGAATATCCGCGCCGGTAGCTCAGTTGGTAGAGCAACGCCCTCTTAAGGCGATGGTCGTGGGTTCGATCCCCTCCCGGCGCACAATCCAGATTGTCATTCCCGTGCAAACGGGAATCCAGTCCGTCCTGGGCGGATCAGAGCCTGGATCCCCGCTTTTGCGGGGATGACAGAATAAGATGCGAGGATGAAGGATGATTCAAACAACTTTTTGCGAAGTTGTTTTAGAGTGTCTTTATAATTGGTATGTATTTTATGTCGGGAAAGAAGACGCCCACGGCTTTTTCATAAGAAAAATTGACAGAAAAAAACTTTGGAATAAACCCGGCGAGCTGATTTTCGAAGTCAATCCGAAAAAATAAAACAAAATCCCTCAATAATGAGGGATTTTGTTTTATAAAAAACACTCGATTTTTTATCGGGTGCGGACGCGGAACAGGAAACAAAGAAAATTGAATATTCTTTCCCGGATGCCGATCGGAAATTTTCCTCCGATGGGAATTTTGGCGTGTTTTTTGCGAAGGCGTTCTTGCTGCTGAATTTTCTGCTGAATTTTTCTTTGCGTTTTCTGACTAATTTCAAAAGCTTCCCTGGGAAGAATTTCAGACTTCATGGCTTTCTCCTCTCTAAAAAGAACTTTTTACCTGAAGATATCTCTATAGCTTTTTTTTACTCCCTCCCCCAAATCGGTCTTCCTTCTCTCCATATCCCACATCACATGATTGAAAAGCTGTTTATTGAAAATCGCTTGGCCGGTTTGGGAAGGAATCTCGGGTGATTTTATTTCATATTCATAAAAAAGAATCGCTCCCCAGATAAGGAAAAACAAAGCCACGGGCGCCAGAATATAAAGAGGGGGCGTCTTTTCAAATATTTCCAAAGGCGCTTTGGAAATAATCTTTTTTATTTTGCCGATTGCTTTTAAATCTAATTTCATGCGCTTGAAAATTATTTTTGATAAACGGAAACATTTAAGACGGCGTTAATGTCTCCGGCGCCAAAAGAAGCGCTTATGTCTTTTAAGTCTATCGTTCCCGCTTCATCCATCCGATTGATTTCAATCAAAGCCACATCGTTGTAAAAGGGATTGTTTTCCAGGCAAATCAGATATCTAAGAAAATTTTCAAAACCGCTCCAAAGAGATATTTTTAAATTAAGCGGCTCGTCTTTTTTAGCCGGCTGTCCCGTCTTGGCCGAAGCCGGAACTGTTTTTTTGCCCAAAATTTGGATATTCTGCCGAACTCCGGTTTGCGCGGCTATGTCTTCCAGAGATTTTATGAAATTCAGCTGCGTTTCTTCGGTCAATAAAGAAGGTTCTTTCCGGAATGTTTGAAAGGAATTTTCATAATCTTTTCTTAAAGATTCTATGTTTTTCCAGTTGGCGAAAAAATTCTCCGCTTCTTGTTTTTTCAGAACCATCGTTTGCCCGTCTTGGCGGACTTTTTCGAGCAAGATGAAACAAAAAGAAGTTAAAACAATCACCGCGATCAAAAAAACTGTTAGAGAAATCCAAATCTTCTTTTTGGCGGACCATTCGTTCATTTTTTCAGTACTTCGGGGTTAAAACCGAAGCTTAAATTAAAATCAATGTTTGATTGTTTGACGAGATTGGAAAGAGGGCTTTCGATGTCGCTGAAATGGGGCGAACTTTCCAGGCTGTCTTTGAATTTGATTATTTGTTCTCTGTCGGAAACGAAACCGGCCAAAACTATTTTATTGCTTTCGTCTATCCGCAAAGATTTAAATCTGACGCCCGCGGGCACGAGCGGAAGCAACTGTTCAAAAAGCAAAGAATAATTTTTGTGTTCTTTTTGGATACTTCTGACTTTTTCAAGTTCTGAATTGAATTCCTGGGCCAGTTTTTTGTAAGAGCTCAAATCTTGGCCTTGGCTGCCTGTTTGAGCCACGCGATACGAAGTCTCGGCGGTTTTAGACTCGATTGAAATCAGAACGTAGATGAAAAGCAACATTAAAACAAAGCCGCCCAAAATCGCGCAAAAAGAGGCCGCGTAAAAAACAAGCCAGCGGTTTATTTTTTCCAAATATATTTGTTTTTTTTGCCCTGGAGGCAAAAGATTCAGTTTTATCATTATTCCAAAGCCAGCCCCAAAGCTGTCGCGTATGAGCTTAATTCTTCTTCGGGGATTTTAATGACGCTGTTGATTAATTCCACATTGGCCAAGGGATTGCCGATTTCGGCCGGCATTTCCAACTCTCTGGAGAGAAACAGCGCGAGTCCCGAAAGATTCGCTCCCCCGCCGCAGATCATGATCTTATCTATTTTTTCTTTCCGCGAAGCGGAGCATCGGTCGGTGTAATAATCCAGGCATTCTTTGATTTTGGCGATGAGTTCGGCAAAATGCAGCCGCGCGGTTTGAAAAATCCGGCTTTTAGGATCCAAATCGTCCAATCCTTTTTCCATTTTTATTTTTTTCGCTTCTTCAAAAGAGATATTGAGCGAATCGGCCAGCGCCGCCGTGAAAGAAATATTGGAAAAAGAAATGCTGGTGGTGAAAAAAATTGATTTATTGGAAGCGATGGCCAAGGACGTTTTTTTGGCTCCGATGTCTATGACCAGAAAAGCTCCGCTTTCGCCTTTTTTTATCAAAGTTCGGGCGGTGGCGATTGATTCTATTTCAAAAGCCATCGGTTTCAATCCGGCTTTTATTAAAACATCAAGATAAGGATCAACGGTTTTTTTGGGAAGCGCGCCGACAATGACGTCAAAATGGTCGGGTTCTCGGCCGATAATCTGCCAATCGTAATAAATTTCTTCCTGCGAAAGAGGGATATGGGCTTCTATTTCCCATTTGATGGCTTCAGCCATTTCTTTTTTTTCCATGGCGGGCATGCGGATCACTTCGACAAACGATTCGGTTTCGGGCAATGACGCCGCGCAATAAGGGGTTTTTATCGTTTCGCCTTTTACCTCTTTTACCGCTTCTTTTATTGTTTCCACTAATTTTTCCTCGTTTTTTATTTCCCCTTCTTCAATCAGTCCTTTGGCTATTTCTTTTCTGCCGAAAGACGAAAGCGCGTATCCTTTTTTTGTTTTTTTGAGTTGGGCGATTTTAATCGAAATATCGCTCAAGTCGATTCCGAATTGAGTTATTTTTGGATTTAAAAAAGATATGGTCGAAAATTTCATCATTTTTCTATATTTTACCACAGAGAGCCTTTTTTTTGAAAATTTATCCCGCGCCCAATCTCCAAATATTGGGATTAGGCGCGAAAATTCACTCCACTTCTTTCCAGCTTTCAATCGCCCAGCCGGCTCCGGAACCGGAAGAAAATTTGGCCGAAGCGAGGCCCGATTCATAAATAATTTGGGCGCCGTTGGAAAGAGTTATTTGATAGCCGGTTACTTCTTTGAGTATGGCATTATTGGATATATTCACGTTTCCCCTGGAAGCGTAAAAAATCACCGTGTTGGCGTTGTTGCCTATGGTGATGGCGGTGCCGGTTTTATTGGAAAGAAAAAGAAGATAGGTTCCGGCGCCGTTGCCGTAAAAAACCGAATTATTGGTTATATTAATGCTTCCGTCGGCGAGAACTATCCCGCTAAGGCTGCCGTAATTGCCGCCCAGTCTTAATTTTGCTCCGTTGGAAATAACGATATTGCCCGTCACGTAAACCGTTCCGGTGATTGTGAGATCGGCATTGTTGGAGACATTCAAATCGCCATCTATTTTTTTGGGTCCAAGCGAAGCGATTGCTCCGTTGGTAATCGTATAATTTTCCGAAATTGTTCCGCCGGCTTGGGCCCAACTTTTCCAATCCGAAATATTAGCGTCTGAAATCGGCATTTCTTCCACTCCGGGATCCTGGCTTCCCGGATATTGAGTTCCCAAAACCGTTGATCCGGAAATACTCTGGTAATAGGCGTCTCCGCTGATCGAACAGCCGGTTATGGTATTGGCGTGCGCGTTGCCGCCCACCGCTACGGAAGAAAGGCTGTTGAAATTTCCTCCCAGCCAAGCCTTAAAACCAAAATCGCCGCCGGCCGAATACCACTGGGGAGTTGAGGCGTTCCAATTAGGGCTATATTGGCCTTCTCCGCCGGCGTAGGAATCAGAGGAATCTTTAGCCCAAATAAGATAATCGTTTGAATCGGTGGACGAATCAATCGCGATCCAATATTTTGTTCCGGCTTGAAGCATGGGCGGCGCGCTCAAAGAAATATTGATCCAATCAAAAGAAGATTGGCTTATTTGGCCGGTCTGGAGCGTGCCGGAAGCGCCCGAAGCGACCAAATTTCTCGATGGTTTCCCTCCATTGTCGGTGAGAACGCGAATCGTTCTATTCGGAGGAGAACCGAACTTTTTCAAATTAAGCGAAATTCTTGTGAGCCTTTCGGTTGAACTTGGGGTAAACGATTGGGCGGCGTCAATCGCGGAACCGCTTTGGCCAAAAATGAAATCGGAATCATTGATAATGCTTTCTTGATTGACATTGGCCGGACTGCTCGCCACCCAGGCGTCGCCGGTTATAATTGCGCCCGAGCCGCCTTGAACCGGTCCGTTTGAATGGACGCTTCCCGTAACGAGGCTGTTATTGCTCATGCTTAATCCCCCTTCGCCCACCTGCACTCCGTAATAAAAAGAAACGGAGTCGGCGCTCACGTTGAGGGCGACTTCCAGATTTCTGAAACGATTGCTTTCTTCGCCTTCGGTCCTGATGATTTTTTTGCCGTTATCGTCCGTGACGCTGATTTCAACATTGCCCGAACCCACCGAAATGGAATTGGAAGCTTCGTAATTTTTATTTTTAATGATTCTGTAGAGAGTGTCTTGGATGCCCGATTCCGCCGCGTAATAAGCTTGGGCTGATTTGACCGCATTTTTGGCTATTTTGTTTTCGTTGATCGCCAGCATTCCCAAACTGCTAATTATAATCAGTGAGATGGAAATAACGATAGTCGCGGCTAAAATTACGGCGAATCCTCCGTTTTTTTTGTTCATACGGTTGGCGCGGAAAGAAGATTTAAGCTTGTTATTCATTGATTTTGGCCGAATTAATCAATTTAATTCCGCTTTGAGGGCCGCTTATTCCCCAAACGCTTGATTTGGATTCCATTTCCAGAATAATTCGCACCGAAGGCGAAGTGGTTGAATTTTCCATTTTTTCAAAAGTCAAATTAGTCAGAACAACTTGATTATTGGTGATAGCCGCCGCCGCGGCGCTTTCTCTTTTTACGCATAAAGCTTCTTGGCACTGAAAAAAGTCAACAAACGCGCTTGTCTCGTCGGGCAAGGATGAATTTTTTTGTTCAAGGCTGATTTGCCCCGGATTAGTTTCAAACGCGCAAGTCGGATCATAAAGACTTTGAGATTTTTTTATTTCAAAAATCATTGTTTCCATGGCTCGGGCGGCATTGTGAATAAGCTCCCGGTCGGCTTTGGCTTTAGCTCCGATTCTGATCGTCCAAATCGCCATGGCGATGACGGACGCGAGAACTATCGTTCCCACACCGACATAAACAACCATCTCAATAAGAGTGAAGCCGTTTTTCTTTTTTAAAATTTTAATTATCATTTTTTGGCCTTGTTCCGTCCAAGATAAGGTTGAAGTTATTTTTACGGTGTCTGGATCAATATTGCCGTTTGAGGCGATATTGTCGTTAATGTCGCGATAAACGTTTTCAAAAATCACCGTTCTCGCAAAACCGTCAATATTTTCGCTGCCGGCGGCAAATATCCATTTTGGGGGGCTGCCGGATTTAATCGGGTGGTAAGGCAGGCCGGCGGCGAGTCCCGCCAAAAAATTCCAGTCTTCATCTTTGATTGCTTTGACTGCTTCAATCGACTCGGAAGCCAAATTGACGGCTGAAAGATTCTTTTTATTCGCTTCGGTGGATTTGAGAGACAGATAACCGAATCCGGCCAAAGCGGATAAAACGATTCCGATGATGGCCACCGCTACCAGGATTTCAATGATTCCCGCGCCGTTTTGAAATTGAATTTGTCTTTTCATCTTATTGGATTTCGGGAGCTTGCGCCCAAGGCGATGTTCCTTGAATCAAAGTTCCGTCATTTTCAAAGTTTAAAATATTTTGTCCATCCAAATGAATATTGAGAGATTTGGAATTGTGTCTTTGGTCGCGATGGACGCAAAAAAGGGTTTCGGTTTCAGTGATGCTGTGGGAATGAATTTTGATTTTTTGGATTTCCCCGCCGATTGTCAAATTTCCTTCCCATAAAAAGCTCGTTTTGGCCGGATTGAGTTGATCTTGGTAATTGATGTTTTGGCTGAAACCGTCCGGAGGCGAGGAAAAATTCAAAACCGACGAAGATCGGGTGTCTTGCGAGAAAAGAATATGAACATGGCGCGAATCTTTAATTCTTTGGGTATCGGCGCCGCCGGCCGCGGCCAAACCTATTGTTCCGGAGTTTTCGATAAATATTCTTCTAAACTGCGTTGAATCCTGATTTGACTCGACTTGTATGTAGCCGTTGTTGGGAGTGGATCCCGAGAGCCGGTCAAAAATTATATCATCTCCTCCGCTTAAATTTATTTGACTAATGACCAATTGTTGATTCAGCTGATTATTTTCATTGCCGGGATCGAACGGATTGAAAGAATCGCCTCCAAAAGACGTAAAACCGGTTGCCGTGAAATGAACTCCGAATTTGCTCGCGCCTTCGGAAGCCAAGGTTTTATTCCGAGCGGCTTTAATAGCGCCGATTATTTCCTGCGAGGCCGCTTCAAGCCGGCTTTTTTTCTCAAACATATTAAAACCGGCGAAAGTCATTGAAACCAGCAGAAAAATAAAGAAAAGAACAGTCAGAATTTCAATCAGAGAAAATCCCGTTTGTTTTAAATGGATTTTTTTTATCATCAATTACATTCCTTCCATGATTGAATACATCGGCGTGAGCATGGAGATGGCAAAAAATCCCACCACTGCGCCGATAATAACCATAAGAATCGGTTCTATTATGGAAGATAAATTTTTGGTTGTGTTGTTTATTTCTTCCTCGTAAAATTCCGCGAGAGTTATGAGAATCTGATCGGTAGTTCCCGTTTCTTCGCCCACTTCAACCATCTGCTCCACGATCGGCGGATAAAGATCGGGATAATTTTTAAGCGATTGGCTCAAAGCCTGGCCTTTTTGGACTTCTTGGGCTGATTTTTCAAGCGAGATTCGGAATTGTTCGTTGGAAAGAGTTCCCGAGACTATCCCGATCCCTTGGACAATCGGCACTCCGCTTTTAATGAGCACTCCCAAAGTTCGCGCCATGCGGGCGGAATTCATTTTTTTTGAAATGGGGCCGAAAACGGGTATTTTAAGAATAAATGAATCAAAGAATGTTTTAAAAGAGGAAGTCTTGAGCAAATATTTAACGCTTGCGGCAACGGCCGCGACAATCATAAGCCCAATCAGCCAATGTTGGCTCATAAAATCGCTTAATCCGATAATAAATCGGGTTGAAAGAGGAAGCTCCGTTTTTAATTCTTTAAAAACTTGCGTGAGTTTGGGAACTACCAAAACCATCATCAGAGCTCCGATTCCTATCATTGCCGCGATAATCACTCCGGGATAAATCATGGCATTTTTTGCTTTTGATCTTAACTCGTAATCTTTTTTCATCTGATCGGCCGAAACCTTGAGAACTTCTTCCAGATTGCCGCTCGCCTCTCCCACTTTGACCATATTGATAAAAATTTCGGGAAAAACTTTTTTATGTTTGCTCAAAGAGTCGGCCAGAGTGAGGCCTTTTCTTATATCAGTATTCAATTCTTTAAGAACTTTGGCGAATTTTTGGTTTTTAGTTTGTTGGCTCAAGGCCTCGATAGACCTTGTCAAAGGAATTCCGGCGCCGGTCATAACGGCCAAATGCTGCGCGAACATCATCTTTTCCATCAAAGAAATTCCCGTTATTTTATAAAAAAAATCGGAAAACCGAAATTTTTTTCTGTCCGATTGCCGCGCTGATTTTGCCGAAGTCAAAATATACCCTTCGCTTCTTAGTGCCCGGGCCAGTTCCGATTCGGAAACGGCTTCCTGTGATCCTGATTTTAATTGACCGCTTATTGATCTGGCGGTGTAGGAAAAGGTAGACAAAGTATCACCCTGCGGAATTACAGATAAATACGGATATTACGGATTTAATTCTATCCGTATCATCCGTAAAGATTTGTAATTCCGTAGGATTCTATTCGCTGGTTGCTCTCAAAACTTCTTCGAGCGATGTGATTCCTTTGGCGGCTTTAATAAAGCCGTCTTCAAGCATAGTGATCATTCCTTCGGATCGCGCCTGTTTCTCTATTTGGTCCGAGGTCGCTTGTTTGACTATCATTTCTTTGAGAGTTTCGGTGATTTCGACTATTTCGTGGATGCCGATTCGGTCTTTATAACCGTCGGGGCAATCGGGAGTGGGTTTGGGCCGGAAAAAATCAATATCTTCAATTTTGTCGTCTTTGGGAATTATTTTTTCCCGCTTCATCGCTTCCAAAACTTTTTCCAGGTTGATTTGTTTCGAAAGTTCTTCCATTTCGGCTTTGTCCAGACGGTATTTTTCTTTGCTCTCGGGGTTGAGGCATCTCACCAGTCTTTGGGCTTCAATGCAATTGATTGTTGAAGCGATTAAAAACGGTTCGGCTTTCATGTCTATCAATCGAGGAAGCGATCCGGCGGCGGAATTGGTGTGCAAAGTGGAAAGCACCAAATGTCCCGTCAAAGAAGCGTTGATTGCCAATGACGCGGTTTCATTGTCGCGAATTTCTCCCACCATAATAATGTCCGGGTCTTGCCGCAGAAGCGAACGGAGGCCGGAAGCGAAAGTGAGGCCGATTTTGGGGCTCACTTGAGTTTGATTGATGCGCGGCATTCGGTATTCGATCGGGTCTTCCACGGTGGAAATATTCACGTCGGGCGTGTTTAAAATGTCCATCAATGTGTAAAGCGTGGTGGTTTTGCCGCAGCCGGTGGGGCCTGTCACAAGGATGAGTCCCGTGGGCTTGTTGATTTGGCGGTGAATGATTTCCAAATCTCTTCCCCAAAAGCCGAGTTTTTCCAAAGACAACCCTTTTGATCCTTCGGGCAAAAGACGCATCACGACTTTTTCGCCGTCAAAAACAGGCAAAATTGAAACGCGGAAAGAGATTTTGTATTCATTGGTTTCAATCTTAAATCGGCCGTCCTGGGGCAAGCGGTGTTCGTCGAGTTTTAAATTGGAAAGCACTTTTATTCTGGCCACCACTCCCGGCGCGATTTGTTTGGGAAGAGTCATTGTTTCGTGAAGAATTCCGTCCACTCTGTAGCGCACGATCAATTCTTTTTCCATCGGTTCTATATGGATGTCGGAAGCTTTTTGCAAAATGGCGTGTTTGACCAAAGTGTCCACTATTTTTATCACTGGCAAATCTTGAGCGGCTTTTTCCAATTCTTCTTTGGGCAAATCTTCGGATTGAACCGCGCTTTCGGTGACGATGGGCATAATATCGGACGCTTCTTTGCCGATGATTTCTCCAAATTCAGCTTTTAACGATTTTTGATATTGGCGGAGAATGTTTTTGATGCTGGCGGCGGAAGTGAGCCGGGGCAATATTTTCAGATTGGCTTTTTTGCGTATAAACTCAATGGTTTGCAAATCGTCAGGATCCAGCATGGCAACCTCAAGATTCCTTCCGTTTTTTCGGAAAGCCACGATATTTTGTTTTCTGGCGATGGGTTCGGGAATTATCTGAAGAATTTCCGGAGCGATTTTTTCGTCTTCCAGATTAACGAAAGGAATTCCCAGAATATAAGCCTTGAGTTTGGTGAGTTCTTCTTCTTTGGCTACCCCCGATTTTACCAAAATATCTTCAAGCCTTTGCCCGCTTTTTTGCGCTTCTTTCTCCGCCTTTTCGAGCTGGCTTTTATTGGCCAAGGAGCTGTCTAATAAAAACGCTTTGAGTTGAGAAGGATCGACTTTCATTAATATCCTACGGATTTACAGATCTTTACGGATATACGGATGGGATTCAAATTAAATCCGTAATATCCGTATTTATCCGTAATTCCGTAGGGTTCTGTTTATTTGATGTTTTCTTTCACTTTGTCTATGACTTCTTTAAGATCATAATTGGCTTTTACCAAGTATGTGTTGGCGCCAAGCACCAAAGCTTTTTCTATATCCTGCGAGCTTTCCAAATTGGTGAGCACAATCACCGGAATTGATTTGGTTGAATCGTCTTTTTTCAATTCATCAAGCACTTCGAACCCGTCCATTTTTGGCAGAATTAAATCGAGCAGAATTAAATCGGGCTTGATTTCTTTGGCCAGATTCAGGCCGATTTCGCCGTCAAGAGCGTTCTTGACGGTATAGCCCTCCTGCTCAAGAGCCAGGCTTAATGTTTTTTGGAGAGTGGGTTCGTCTTCAACAAACAGTATTGTTTTCATAATAATTATTATGCGGAATATGCGAATCTTATGCCGACTTACGGACATGCGAACAAGAATTCATTTCGCATTTCCGTAGGTTGGCATAAAGTCCGTAGGTCCGTATTATAATTTTTTTAAAGGCTGTACACCGGCAGCGTGAAATAAAAAGTTGTTCCTTCTCCTAATTTTGACTCAAACCAGATTTTTCCCTTGCTTTCTTCAACAACCGATCGGGCGATGAATAAACCCAGCCCTGTTCCAACCGTTTGGTGTTTCATCACGTTGTCCGAGCGGAAAAATTTTTGAAAGACATGTTTTTGCTGGTCTTGCGGAATGCCCACGCCCGAATCTTGAATACTCACTTTTACGCATTTACCCGCGATTTCCGCCTTGATTTTTACTTCTCCTTTTCCTTTGGTGTATTTGATCGCGTTATCGATCAAATTTTGAATGACCAAAGCGACTTTTTCCGTGTCGGAATAAACATTGGGCAGAGTTTCTGAAGCTTCCAACGTTATGTTCACGTTGCTGGCTTTGGAAAGCGGCATAAAATCATTGATCGTTTTTTGAATCAAAACGTAAAGATTGGTTTGGCGAGGACGCAAAACCACTTTGCCCATTTCAATCCGCGAAACATCCAAAAGGTCGTTGACCAGTTTTATCATTCTTTCATTGCTTTCTTTTATGAGCGTGATGTAATTCATCTGCTCCGGAGCGAGTTGCCCCAACCGCCCTTCCATCAAAAGATTCAATGTCCAGCGCATGGCCGAAAGAGGCGTTCTCAACTGATGCGAAGCCACGCCCACGAATTCCGTTTTCATTTTGTTGGCTTGAGCGAGCTTGTCGAAACTTTGGGTGATGGTGTGGCCGATGATTAAAATTACCAGCGTTACTCCGATAACCATTAAAGCGACAATTTCGGGTTCCGTGTATCGGCGGGCGATAAAATAGGTGCTCACCATCGCCACCATATTGATTAAACCCATCAAAAAGAAAACAAAGCTCGGGCATTCCAGGGCCGGCAGATTATATTCTTTGCATTCGGCAAAAATCCTATGGAAGATTTGAAACCTTGATAAGAACCTGATCATTTTGTTTTTTTGAGTTTACTATTTTTTTATCAATTCAATTATACCACAGAATCGATCAGTCAAAAATAGCAATGTCAACAGCTTGAAGAAAATAAAAATTTTAGGTAAAATATATTAAATGCGGGGTGTAGTATAACGGCAGTACGTCCCGATTTTCCGGAGAATTGTGTAACGGCTAGCACGCGTGCTTTGGGAGCACGTAGTCCGGGTTCGAATCCCGGTTCTCCGACATCACTGGTGGGCGGGATG
>Ga0076025_106_pt1 | contig 21443 bp, 21 predicted proteins | sample RifGroB1_FD_68102 | JGI IMG/M metagenome (GOLD analysis project Ga0076025, IMG submission 68102) | Parcubacteria bacterium GW2011_GWB1_42_6
GGAGTGGAAGTGCCGATGCCGACGAAACCGGAGCTCAAAACATTGAATTTTGAATTTATGTCAAATAAAGAAGAAGGCGCTGCCGTCCCGATGCCCACGTTTCCGTTCGCAAGCACAGTCATCAAGGTTGAAGTTGAAGTTCCGGCTGTAGTTGAAGCAATCGTAAAGAGAGGCGTATTAACAATGGTTGAAGCGGAATTTGAAATAGATAATAAAGAGTATGGAGAAGTTGTGCCGATGCCGACGTTGCCATTAAAATAAATATCCGATGAATTGGTAAACCATTGCGAATATAAATTGGTTGAACCTTGAGCGAGAGCGTCGGTGGTTGTCCCGTTAAAATAAGTATAAAAGTAATTTCCAAAACTCGTGGTCGGGAAATATCCCGCCAAGGCGTGGTTGCCCCAGCCATAAGCCAAATCGTGTTCAACAAGCCTCGTTGAGGTTGGAATCTCATAACCTGAAGTCAAAGTCAGAGCCAGCGTTCCCGCCGCCGTTATCGGGTTGTCTGAAATGGAGAGTCCCACGGGCACACTCATATCAACTGAAGTAACGGTGCCGCCGCTTCCCGAGACGCAAACCCCATTAATCGCGAAGCAACCTGTCGCGATATCTATCCCTCCGCCAAAGGTTGAAGTGGCGGTGGAGGTGGAAACCAAATACGGGAGAACGAGAGTTGAATAAAGAGTCGAAGTGGGAGAAGAGAAATTGGCGACTTGGTTGATTGAGAGAATGGAACCCGGAGTGGAAGTGCCGATGCCGACGAAACCGGAGCTCAAAACATTGAATTTTGAATTTATGTCAAATAAAGAAGAAGGCGCTGCCGTCCCGATGCCCACGTCCCGAAGAAATTGTCGCCCAATAATAATTGCCGCTGCCATTCGTTGCCAAAACCTGGCCGCTCGTTCCTCTGTCCGAAGGCCAAAGCATGCCGCTCACCGTAAATGATCCGTTAACCGTTATATTGCTCAAATTGTCTATTTTCTGCGTTGGCGCCCAGTTGTATATGTTTTGAGTTACATAATTGGCGCTTTGCTGAACAGCTTGTTTTTCTCCGTTGTTTATCAGAGTTAAAAGTTTTGATTCCAAAGCCGAGAGATCGCCGGGAGTGGCATAGAAAGATTGGGAATCGGGGGCATAACCAGAACCGATCGTCACCGTTTTTTCAACTTCTTTTTCCCTGATTATCTCTTTTATAACCGTTTCTTTTTGCTGATAAACGATTGACTGGGAAGATTTAGCGGCCGTCTTTGCGTTTTCCTCGGCCAAATTTTTGGCCGGAGCGATGGCTCCGCCATAATCCATCAACTGGCCGAAATGAGTCATGCGTGGAGAAATTTCAAAAACCGTTTTAAACATCCCAAGATCGCGATTTTGAAACAACCGGATCGCTCAACTTGATAATCGATCGGCGCGCATCGAATTTAAGGCCAAGGAATTTCCGCAAAGAGTTGTTTTCATTTCCAATTTGCCCTGGAATGGCGGCGATTCTTTCCATTTTTGAATTAAAGCCGCGGCCGGCCAAAGCAAATTCCACTGAAATATTCCGCCCGGCCTGATCGTATAAGTCGTAAGCCGAAGAGAATAAAAATGCCAATGAATTCAAATCAAGAGTTTTATTCGCCAATTTAAATCCGCCCTCAAGCAAAATTGATGCCGTATGGCCAAGCCATAATTTGGCCCCTTCGTTTTTATTATCCAAAAAGTCGTAAAAACTCCGCGTTTGGGACGGTAAATTTAAAACCAAATCGGATAAAGGCCTCCAAAGCTCTCCGGGCTCCGCGTTTTTTTTCTCTGATATTTTGATGGTTTTTTTCGAACCCGAAACGCCATTCGCGAAAAATGCCCTTCTTTCCGTTTCAAATTTAATTTTCAATTCATTTTTGATCTTGGATATTAAATCGTTTTGACCGATATCCGCGATATTATTTCCCTCCGTTTTTTTATCGCCCCGAATGATTTCTTTGCTATTTTCTTCGCCTGATATCTCTTTTTTATCCACACTATTGTCCCAAACGCGCCCAATTCCATTTTGGGCGACTTCTTTCCGAAAAGATTCAAAAACATCCATTTTTTGTTCAGCCGTTGCCCGGAAACTTTCTTCGATAAGAGCCAAGGAACCATAATTGGCGTTTGCCCAGATGCCGGCAACCAACAAGATTGAAACCGGCACTAAATATTTGACCGACCCCCCGATTGATGATTTCCAGAAATATTTTTCGCAAATTTCCGATTCCAACGCCAATTTCGCGCGCCGATAGGCCAAATTCTCAAAAATATCGGCCGATAAAGATTCTATCTCTTGGCCCGCGAATTTCAAAGCGCTTCGCATTTTTAAGACCGCGCCCAATAATGAAAAACGGGCTATTGAAGATTTGCCTTTTCCAAATTTTTCCAAAACACGAGAGATTTTCTTATTCAGCAAAATCCGAGACTCTTTCATTTTTTCGTCTAAAAACACCGGAAGATCTATGAATTGCTTTATCTCTTCTTGAGCTTGCTTAAGACCAAAAACACGATCGGTTTTTTGCTTTATCCGGCCAAATTCATGGCTTACGGTTTCTATTTTTTTTGAAAGTTCCGAAAGTTCTTTTATGTTAACTTCCTGTTTTTCCTGGTTTATTTTTTTTTCCGTTATATGATCGAATTTCAAGAAAGAAGAAATCCATTTTGTCTGAATCGGTCTTTCTTCGGCAACCAAAAAATCTTTTTTGCTTTCGTCAATCGCATAATTTTGAATTTCGCTTTGGTGATAAATTTTTAAATAAGAATTCAGCCATTGTTTGGTAGTTGACCAATTCCGTCCGATTTTTTTTGCTCTTAACTTCCCTTGCCTCGCGCGCAAACTCAAATACTCCTGAGAGTAATCGCACATCTCAGAAGCTTTTTGAAGAGAAATATATTTTATTTTTTTCTGCATTCCCTCCGAGGAATCCATTGCACTATTTTTATTTTTCTATTTTAATTTTAACCTCGGCAAAACATGCGGTCAATGTGGATAAGTCGTATCGGATAAATATCGGCTGCGAATTCCATTTTTATCTGAAATTTAAATTTTTTTTAAAAAATCATGCTGTCCGGCAAGATACTTCATCCGATATTCTCTTGAATAAAAAATCAAGCGGCGCCAAAACCAATTACTCATAAAAATCAACCGTTGTTTTTTACATTCCGGTTGTATTTTTACAATTAAAGCAATTAATCATGTAAAATTCTTAATTACTTTGAATTACGAAACTCGCTTATTGTCATTCCGGCCTGCCAGCAGGCAGAGCCGGAATCCAGATTTTATCTTAATTTTCTGGATTCCCGCTTGGGTAATTTTCTGGATTCCCGCTTGGGGCGGGAATGACAAATCGGGTGTTTCGCAATTCAAGGTAATTATGGTCTTAATTGGGGTACTTATAAGCCCAATAACATCAATCATCGCCATTGCTTTTATCAATAAGCGAAAAGAGCTCATAAATCCAATATTCATCGCCACACCGGGATTTTCATTTTTCTCTTTTTTTCTGGAACAACATTGATAAACATTGATATAATCACTCCAAAATACCCGCAAACATTAATAATGATAAGACAAATAATTTCACCTAATGCTTAAAAAACATTAATAGACAGATATGCTTCTAAGCGCAATTATTCGGTTTATAACAGACTCAACGTATGAAATTAACTTTTTACCGCAAATATAAAATATGCCTTTCAGTTCCATTTAACAGCGAAGAAACAAGATTCCGCTTTCTGTATATTTACCAGAGAACAAGCAAGATGAATCAACATTAAAAAACATAAATAAAGTTATTGTTTATTATTAATAAAGGATACAAAGATTCGCTAAATTGTTATTTATATTTTTAATAAAAAGACGATGAAAAGACAATGGACGAACTTCTTGACTTGTGATAAAATGCAATAAGAGAAAAATAATTTAACAATCATGCAAAAATATCTGACAATTCATGAAGCAGCAAGAATTCTTCATGTCACTCCCCTCACTCTTAGGAATTGGGATAAAAACGGCAAACTTAGAGCCTATCGCCATCCGGTCAATAATTACAGAGTCTATCGCCTTGATCAAATAGAACTTTTTTTAAGACAACTTGAAACAAGCAAAGCAAAAAAAGCAACAAGGAAAATAGATGTTTTTTGATTCTTAAAAATCATTGAGTTGGCGATCTATCAAGAATATCGCGTTTACTCCGGATTAAGGTTTCCGGATTCAGGATGTTTTTAATGAACAATTTTCTCGCTCGCCTATATATAGGATTACTCTCCCAAATAAGGCTTTTCCGTTAAAAAATTCATCATCCGCAAGCAATCTATTTTTAATTTTTTCATATCGGATACGATATCGGATGAATTTCCATAAATCCTTTATTTGAGACATTTTTTACAAAAAAGTGCCCAAAATAATCAATAATATTCAAAAGTGGCTGCTGGAAATTTTCTTTCCAACCTTCTGCGCCGGCTGCGGCAAAGAAGGACAGCTTTTATGCCCTGATTGTTTAAATAAAATACCCATCAGATCAGGTATAAATTGCTTTTACTGCGGCAAAAGATTGGCCGGGGAAACGCTGTCCTGCTCCAAATGCAAAAACAAGTTTCATTCAAGTCTGGAAGCCGTGTTTATCGTTTCAGAATGGGAAAGCGAGCTTATAAAAAAATCTATTTATAACCTTAAATACCTATTCATAAAGGATTACTCAAAGGTATTGGCTCAAATAACGCTCATTTTTCTTCAAAAAACAGCCCTGATTGAGGCGATCAAGACTGATTCATTGCTTATTCCCGTTCCCCTTCACCCAAGACGCCTGGCCTGGCGAGGATTTAACCAGGCCGAGGAGATCGCCAAGATCATCGGCCAAGAACTGGATATTCCGGTTTTAAATATTCTGGAAAGAAATAAATACACACTTCCTCAAGCCGAGATAAGGGATAAAAAAGACAGGAGAAAAAATATCGCATCCGCTTTCAGGCCCGATAAGCTATCTCCCGGCCTTTTGGAAACATTTAAAAATAAAAATATCATTTTGATTGACGATGTTTCCACCACCGGCTACACGCTTAATGAGTGCGCTAAAGCGATAAAACCGCTAGGATTCAAAAAAATCTTCGGATTGGTAATTGCTCGAGGATAAATCCCAAATTGACTAAAGCGATCAAAATTGATACAATTTTTTTAGAAAAGAACTCCCCGGAGGCGTGCGTGAGCGGTTGAAACGGACGGTCTTGAAAACCGTTATGCCAGCAATGGCATCAGAGGTTCGAATCCTCTCGCCTCCGCCTTCGCCTCGCAGTAGCTCGGCTTCGGCGTGACGCAGTCCGCCAGAAGACGAGCGAAGGCGGGTTTTATCAAGGCTCATTTCAAAATTAGTCAGTCATGGAGAGGTGGTTGAGCGGCTGAAAACAGCACCCTGCTAAGGTGTTAGGCCTTAACAGGCCTCGAGGGTTCGAATCCCTCCCTCTCCGCCAGATGTCCAAGTTTGAACCGAGATAAAATAAGGATTTCTTAGGTTAAATTTTGGAATTTTGATAGAATATAAATATGTCTAAAGAAAAACACACCCATCCATTTGAAAAAGTTTTGAGCGTATCAAAAGAGAACATCGCTCTAGAATTACGCGATTTTCCAGATCTACCCTGGACTGACTTTTTACTTAACCCTCGGCGTTTACGTGGAAGCGATTTTCTAATGCGCTGGTCACAAGGGGTATGGAGTGAAAATCGTCTTATTGAAGCTGTAAATCAAACTGAGAAATATTTTGCTATTCCCTACGGCCCAAGTGGAACCGCTCCAACAGATGATGTCCGGGCATTCGAGCTTTATTTTGAGCGATTGGAAGAGGCTGGACTGGGCAAAATCAAACGACCCGATCTATTAGTTTTTAAGAAATCAGATGAGCCAGAAGTAAAGAAACTACTAGAAAGTGTTGGTGGTATACAGGAGTTACCTTTTACCCTAGAAGAAAAGCTTAAGCCTCTACTTGGAAAAGCTGTTATTGCAGTTGAGTGCGAGAATAGTCTATGGAAATCAAAAAAGATGCCAGATTATGCCACTGAGTTTAGTCCGCAAAAGCGACTTGGTGGAAAACTGGGGCTGAAAAAAGTGGCCGTTCTCCCAACAATAATAATCAAAGAAGAAGATCGTCTACCTCTAAAAGGTTGGCAAGAACAGAATGGTGTAAAAATTCATTTATGGCATGTATTTTATGATCAAGCATTTGGCATTTCTTTTGATGAAGCAGAGCGACTCATCGCTGAAGGACTAATACAGCCAACGATTCAAACTTTCCAAGCACCCGGTGGCGCGACAACTAAAAAAGCCATTTATAAAACTTACTATCGTTACGCGTATCCGTTGGGCGATGCGGTTGAGGAACCCACACTGGTATCAGATTCTGTCGAGGATAGAAATGGTCACATTCTTCCTTATGTAAAATTTCATGGAGGAAAATTAGTATTGAATAAAGAAGCAATTAAAGTTTTAGATTCTATTACATGAAAACAGCCATACATCAGAAACTCCCAACAAATTGGGACCAAAGAGAAAAACTACGAGATAAGGGACAATTTTGGACTCCCGCTTGGGTTGCTGATGCTATGGTTGCTTATGTGGCACAAGGAGCAGATCTAGTTTTTGATCCAGGCGTTGGTAAAGGTGCGTTTTATGATTCTTTAAAGAAGCTAGATCGAAAAACAAAATTCTACGGAACAGACATTGATCCTACAATAATTGACGAGGCTAAATCAGAAGGAATTTTTGATGATAACTCTAAAGTTGAAGTAAGAGACTTTATTCTTAATCCTCCGCAAAAATTATTTAAGGCAATCGTAGCTAATCCGCCATATATTCGTCATCATCGACTCTCGCTAGAGCAAAAAAATCAGTTTCGTAAAATAAGCTTGGTGAATCTTGGTAGTACTCTTGATGGACGGGCAGGACTCCATATTTATTTCTTAATACAGGCATTAACGTTATTAGATAAAGGCGGACGACTCGCATTTATTATGCCAGCGGATACTTGTGAGGGTGTGTTTTCTAAAAAACTTTGGAGCTGGATTTCAAAAAAATATTGCATTGATGGCGTAATAACTTTTGAGCATAAAGCGACGCCATTTCCAGGCGTTGATACAAACGCAGTTATCTTTTTGGTAAAAAATGAAAAGCCAAAAGAAAAGATAACGTGGGCAAAATGCCTTAGCCCACAAGACAAAGGACTGTTTGAATTTTTGAAAAACGATTTAGTTGGTAAGAGCTATAAGGATATTGATATTTATGAACGAGATTTAATGGAAGCATTGTCGGTAGGGCTTTCAAGAGCACCGAGAACAGATCACGACTATGAGTTTACTCTAACTGATTTCGCCCGCGTTGTACGTGGTATTGCAACAGGCGCTAATGAGTTTTTTTTCCTCACGCGAGAGAAAGCAAAAGAAGCCGGTATTCCTGATAAGTATTTTATTCCTGCCGTAGGAAGAACGAGAGATGCGGAAGGATCATATCTCACAAAAGACTCCCTTCTAAAACTCGAAGGGAAAGGTCGCCCAACTCTTCTTTTTTTTCCGAACGGATCACGTTGGGATGATATGCCAGAAACAGTCAAAACCTACATTCTTAATGGGGAGAAAGCAGGACTTTCAAAACGCGCGCTCATCTCCACAAGACAACCTTGGTATAAAATGGAAGTAAGAGAAATACCTATATTTTTATTTTCCTATCTCGGTCGTCGTAACGCACGTTTTATTAAAAACGAAGCAGGCATTGTTCCGCTGACTGGATTTCTTTGTGTCTATCCTCGATCTAATGACGCGGAATACATCAAAAAATTATGGACAATTTTACAAGATCCAAATACAATCGCAAATTTACAACTGGTCGGAAAATCATATGGCTCAGGTGCGATTAAGGTTGAGCCAAGATCACTTGAACGGTTGCCCATCAGTTCTAATCTCGTTCACGAACTTGGGCTAAAGCCGATCAGATCAGAGTTATCTTTATTCTCTTAATTTTATGTCGAAACAAAAAAGGCAAAAAGTTGAGTGGCAAATTAAAGATAATGGGTGTTGCTGAAGTAAAAGAGAAATTTTTTAGGAAATAGTGTATGTCAGTTCGTTTTTGCCTTTGTTAGATTTAGGCTTAGGCGTTTCAAACCATTCTGGGTAAACTTTGAAGATACGTCTTAATTCCTGTATACTTTTATCAATATCCTCGAATTTGAGCCACTTTCTTGGTTCAAAGTTCCGGAGATCATGCCCGCCTTCGCCTCGCAGTAGCTCGGCTTCGGCGTGACGCAGTCCGCCCCAGAAGACGAGCGAAGGCGGGAAGATAAAATATATGTATTATGTGCATAGCTTAAAATGCAAAGATGGTTTCTATGTCGGCTGTACTGATAATATTCAGGAAAGGATAGAGAAACATCGGAAAGGTCAAGCGCCAGCGACGGTCAATCGACTACCCATAAGCTTAGAATTCTACTTTGCCCTCGATGATAAATACAAAGCATTTAAATTCGAAAAATATTTAAAATTAGGTTCCGGCAGAGCATTTTTAAAAAAACATTTCTAAAATCCAATCCCCCATGGATCAAAATTCTCAAATCATTCATTCCTGGACAAGCCCGGAATTTATTAAAAAAGAAAGAGGCCGAGCATGGTTTTGGATTATAGGCGCGGCGGGACTTTTATTTTTGATCGCCGCCCTCTGGATGAAAAACTATGTTTTCGCGATAATCATTCCTTTGTTTGTTTTTGTTATTTTTTCTCAAGCGTTCAAAGAACCCGAAGAAATAGAATTATTGATTTCCAACGAAGGAATGGGACACGGCGAAAATTTCACGCCGTTTAAAGAAATGAAATCTTTCTGGGTATTCAGAGAAAAAGATTTGCCTTATGTTTCAATCAAAATGGGAAAAAATCTCAAGCCGAATCTTTTTATTCCGATTCAAAACGAGGATCCGGAAAAAATTCAGGAAATATTGATAAAATTTATCCCACTGGAAGAGCAAGAAGAATCCATGATGGATAATCTGGCCGAAAGATTAAAAATTTAAAATCATTCGAGCCCTCGCGATTCAACGGATAGAACGCGAGATCGCGGAGCTCGCGATAGAGGCGCGCCCCCGCACTTTAATGTCCCTATAGCTCAACGGATAGAGCGCAAGCTTGCGGAGCTTGAAATTAGGGTTCGATTCCCTATGGGGACACCAAAGTGCGGGGGTGAAATTCCTCGCGAGCTCACACAACAAAAATTTAAAATGTAAACCTCAAAGTTGAAAATGATCACCGCCTTGGCGGGATCCCGCGATAATAATAAATTAAAGGCGGCGGGACAATGTAAATTCTAAAAAATATAAATCTGTCGCGAAGCGACACATTAATTTTACATTTTGAGATTTAAATTTTACATTATTTTGTATTCTCTCTCTTCCCCCATCCAATCCGTCTCCCGCGTTGCGCCCGCTTACCAAAAGCGGCTTTTAAAATTGGGGATAAAGAATGTCCGAGATCTTCTTTATCATTTTCCTTTTCGTTATGACGATTTTTCGAAAATAATTTCAATCGTTGATCTCAAGCTCAATGAAACCGCCACCATTCAGGGCGAAGTGACGGAAATAGAAAACATAAAAACTTGGAAAAAAAAGATGACGGTCACCCAGGCTTTTGTCTGCGACAAAACAGGAATGATAAAAGCCGTCTGGTTCAATCAACCCTATCTTATTGATCAAATAAAAGAAGGCTCTCGAATCAGTCTTTCGGGAAAAATCGCTTTTGACGGCGTTCTCTTTATTTCCAATCCGGCCTATGAACGTTTGCCGCCCGCCGCTGATCGCCAAACGATGGATAATGAATCAAGGACGACAAGCGATAAGCGATTCGCGATTCGCGATTTGCGCCACACGGGCCGCATAGTGCCGATTTATCCGGAAACCTCGGGCATAACTTCCAGATATTTAAGATATATCATTCAAATAATTCTCTCTTCTTGCTTTATTGAAGACTGGCTGCCCCAAGAAATAAAAAAATCCAAAAATCTGCCGGATCTTAATGAAGCGATAAAAAAAATTCATTTTCCCGACTCGTTTCAAGAAATCAGCCGAGCAAAAAGACGGCTGGGATTTGACGAGCTTTTTTCAATTCAACTCGTCTCGGTCCGGCAAAAATTCCAATGGCAGAAACAAAGGGCGCCAGGAATTGAATTTAACCAGCCCTTGATAAAAAATTTCGTGGATGGCCTTCCTTTCAAACTCACCGACGCTCAAAGAACCGCCGCCTGGGAAATTTTAAACGATATTTCAAAAACCGTCCCAATGAACCGCCTTTTGGAAGGAGACGTGGGATCGGGCAAAACCGTTGTGGCGGCAATCGCGGCTTTACAAACCGCCTTTGACGGCAAACAAGCCGCCTTTATGGCGCCCACGGAAATTTTGGCGCGCCAACACTTTGAAACAATAAAACATTTTTTTTCAAACCAAGACTTGCCGATTGCGTTTCTGGCCGGAAGCGATTGCCAAACAAATCTGCCGCGCCATTTCGGCAAAAAAGAAATAATCGAAAAAATAAAAAAAGGCGAAATAAAAATTATCGCCGGAACCCAAGCATTGATTCAAAAAAAAGTGGAATTTAAAAATCTCGCCCTGGCGATTGTTGACGAACAGCATCGCTTTGGAGTCGCCCAGCGCGCCTCTTTGCAAAATAATATTTCCCGAATCAAAGATGATTCGCCCAAAGAAATTCCCCATCTCCTTTCAATGACCGCCACTCCCATTCCCCGCACTCTCGCTTTGGCCATCTATGGCGATCTGGATATCTCCCGCTTGAATCAAGTTCCCAAAGACCGCAAAGAAATAATCACTAAAATCGTCAAACCGGCCGAAAGACAAAAATCCTACGAGTTCATCCGCCAACAAATCAAGCAAAGCCGGCAAGCCTTCGTGATTTGTCCGCGCATTGAAAACGAATCAAATAAAGAAACCGGCGCGCAAATTTTTTCAGACAAAAGGAAAACGGCGTGGTTGGAAACAAAAGCGGCCGAAGAAGAATATAAAAAGCTTTCAAAAGAAATTTTTCCCGATCTGAAAATAGGATTGCTTCATGGCCGCCTCAAGCCCGCTCAAAAACAAAAAATAATGAAAGAATTTTCTGCCGGATCGATAGATATCCTTGTTTCCACTTCGGTGATTGAAATCGGCATCGATGTTCCCAATGCCAGCGTTATGATGATTGAAGGCGCCGACCGTTTCGGCTTGGCGCAGCTTCATCAATTCAGGGGCCGAGTCGGCCGAGGCAAACACCAATCATATTGCCTGCTTTTTTCGCAGTCAAATTCCAAAGACTCCGCCTTGAGGCTCCGGGCATTGCTTGAAACAAAAACCGGTTTTGATTTGGCGGAAAAAGATCTCCTGCTTCGCGGACCCGGAGATTTCATCGGCACGCGCCAATCAGGCTTGCCCGACCTTTCAATGGCTTCGTTGACCGATTTTGAACTTGTCAGGCAAGCAAAAAATGAAGCAACAGCGATTCTTTCCAAAGATCCCGAATTAAAAAAATATCCGCTTTTGGCGGAAAAACTTTCAAAATTCAAAGAGATAATACATTTGGAATAAACGCGGATCTAACCGGAAACAACCGTTGCTTCCAATTTTCTGTTTTTGGGCGTCACCCAAAAACCCATATATTTTCCCAGCATCAATCTCGTTTGAGCGTCCAAGCCGGGAAAAGTGCCAAAGACGATTATCGTCAAAGGCAGCAAGGCCCATTGAATAATCATCAATAAATAAACCGCGAAACTTTTATTTTTGGGTTTTGGAGGAAGAAGCATCGCGCCATAGATCGCCGAAGAAACCAAGCCAATCATCGCCAAAGTCATAATCACTCGAGTGACCTGCGGCAAATTGTAAGAAAGAACGGTAACGTTGAAAATCTGCCCGCCGAAAAATAAAGGCAGCCAGCCCAGAAGAAAAATTATCAAAGCATTGGTCGCCCAAGACCAGAAACCTTCTATGTGATTGAATGACCATTTGAATTTTGTCATAAAATCTATTTTTTCATTTTGCCAAAAACCATAAAGCAAATACGGAATATTTTCAGCCCCCCAGCCCCAACGCCGCTGCTGCTTAAAAACATTGATTGAAGTCTTTAAAACATTTTGAGCCAGATTGGCATCCATTGAAACAGGATAAAAAAGCGGAACAACTTTGTAGGCTCCGTCGTAGAAAAGAAGGGCTTGCCAGAAAATTCTTGAGTCTTCGGAAACATTTTTGGTCGCCCAAAAATCCATTTCCGCCAATGTTTTGAAATTCATCGCGTGGGAAGAAAAGGTGGAAAGACGCTCCGGCCGCCCTTGCTGCATCAAATGCCAAAAAGTTCCGCTTTGCGCCACCACTCGCGAAAAAGAAGGCGTATCCCAAATATTATTGTTAAAAACCGGCACCGGCTGAAAACTGGAATGGATCCGATCTTCGGTTCGCAAAAAAACATAAGTCAGACGGGAAAAATATTGGTCAAAAATAACCGTATCCACGTCAAAAACCGAAACCAAAATATTTTCATAGGGCAAACCTATCTTATCTATAATTTCTTCTTTAACCCGCCGCCCCGCCCAAGTTTCATTGGAACCTTTGCCGGAAATTTCGCCCTCGATGCCAGCCGGATGAACCGTTTTTAAAAAACGAAAAAAGGAAGAACCGAATTCCCGTTCGATTTTTTCGGCCACGATTTTTCCTTCATCCCCGGCTCTTTCTTCCGCGGCCAAAACCACGATCAGCTTGTCTTTGGGATATTTTGATTTTTGCAACGAACGAAAAGTTTGCGAAACAACTTCGTGCGATTCTTTATACATCGGCAAAATCACCAAGTGGTACACCCGGCTCCAATCCAAATCATCGGCGATTTTTTCGTTTTGAAGCTTAGACAGCCAATCCGCCGCTGAAACCTTTTTCATTTCCAAAAAGCTTGTTCTTAAATGGATGGAAAGAAAAACGGTTTTAAGCAGCCAGTAAATATCAAACGCGATAATGAAAAAAGCGATAAAAACCGGCGAAGCCCAAGACATAAAGATGACAAAAAGAAGAGTTCCCCAAGCCAAAAAACCCGGCAACATTTCAAAAAAGCGATACAACCGCTTTTGCGCCGGATCGTTTATGTCGTTTGCGTTGCCGATTTTTATGTAATCCGATTTGGTCATGTTGGCATTTTAACATGTTAACATTTTAGCATTTGAATTTTGTTAATATCTTTGAATTACGAAACTCGCTTATTGTCATTCCGGCCTGCCAACAGGCAGAGCCGGAATCCAGATTTTATCTTAATTTTCTGGATTCCCGCTTGAGGCGGGAATGACAAATCGGGTGTTTCGCAATTCAAGGCAATATGGCAATATGAGTTCTACCTCGCCGACTCCATTGTTATGTCAAAAACGTTTGATTGCTCGGGATAGTCGATTATGAATTTCAAAACCAAAGCCATTTCTTGAGGCGTCATAAATTTTTCCCGAGGCGCTTCGCGTTTTCCCCAATAATTAGTATCCACTCCCCCGGGACGGACAAGGCTCACTCTGATATTTTTCTTTTCTTCCTTGACTTGCATCCGCAAACCTTGAGTGTAGCCCTCCAAAGCGAATTTTGAAGCGCAATAAATCGGAGCGACGGGATTGGCCTGAACGCCGGCCGGAGAAGAAACATTAATGATATGGCCGGAATCATTTTTCTTCATTTGCTTTAGAATTTCCCGAGTCAAAAAGACAAGTCCCTTCACGTTGGTGTCCATAATGTCATCGTACTCTTTCTCTTTGATTTCATCCAGGCGAGTGGGAAAACCGACTCCGGCGTTATTCACCAACACATCGATTTGAGGGAATTTTTTGGTTATGATTTTTGCCGTTTGCGCAACCGCTTTTGCGTCGCGGAGATCGCAAGGAAAAGCCGCGCAGTTTTGATTTTTCTTTGCGAGCGCTTCAAGCGTTTTTTTATTTCTGGACAACATTAAAATCCGATGGCCGTCTTTGGACATCAATTCAACCGCCGCTTTGCCTATGCCGGAGCTGGATCCCGTGATAATGATGGTTTTGGACATGAATTTTTGAATTAGAATTAATATGATATTATCTAACGATTCTAACCGAATTAGAACGTTTTAGCAACTCTTGAGCTTGGTTTTTGAAATACGGAAAAATCCATTTGCAAAATAGTTAAATTTCTGTTATGTTATTTAAAGCATCCGAATTCCGGCCCTATCGTCTAATGGTCAGGACGCCACGCTTTCCACCCTGCGGGTGACCACCCGAAGGGGTGGCAATGTTATGTTTTATGTTTATCTACTAAAAAGCAAAGCAGTCGATTGGAAATATATCGGTAGTTGCGCCGATTTAAGAAAAAGGTTCTTTGAGCATAACAATAGCAAAGTGAGATCGACAAAAAATAGAAAGCCTTATGATCTGGTTTATTACGAAGCTTATCCTGATAAAACATCCGCGCTAAAGAGAGAAAAAGAACTTAAAAATAACAGCAGCAAAAAAGAAGAACTTTACAAAAGATTATTTTGATTTTGGCCCTATCGTCTAATGGTCAGGACGCCACGCTTTCAATGTGGCAATAGGGGTTCGATTCCCCTTAGGGCTACCAATATTCATTTTTCAGATAAAACGCGACCACGCTTTTCACCCTGCGGGTGACCACCCGAAGGGGTGGCAATGTGGCAATAGGGGTTTGGCCAGCAGGCCACCACCCGAAGGGGTGGCGATTCCCCTTAGGGCTACTCTTCTTTTGTAAATTCACGCTTTTGCGCGTGAGTTTTTTTGTTAATATGTTAAAATGCTAATATGCTAAGATAATTTTTATGCGCGTACTTGCCATTGAGACATCCTGCGATGATACGGGAATAGCTATAATAGAAACCGGCCAGAAAAATCAGCCCGAAATTCTGGCTGATTTGGTTTCTTCTCAAATAAAAACGCACGCTCCCTTTGGAGGCGTGGTTCCGACTCTGGCCAAAAGAGAACACCAAAAAAACCTCATTCCCCTGCTGGAACAAGCCCTCGGCCAAGCGAATTTCCTCAAACCAAAGAAATTCTTTTCCCGCTTTAAAAATATCCCCTCGGACAAAGAAAAAATTTTAAAAGAAATTCTTGATCGTGAAAAAAATCTCAAAAAAACATTCATAAAGTTTGCTAAAAAATATCAAATTCCCCAAATTGATTACATTGCCGCGACAATCGGACCGGGGCTGGAACCCGCCCTTTGGGTGGGAGTCAACGCGGCCAGAGCGCTTTCTTTTTTTTGGAATAAACCCATAATCCCGATCAATCATATAGAAGGGCACATTACCGCCAATTTTATTTTTAATAAAATCGGCGGAATTTCCAATTTCCAATTTCCAATTTCCAAAGAAATTTTCCCATCCGTTTGTCTTGTTGTTTCGGGCGGACATACGCAGCTGATCCTTATAAAAGATATCGGCCGATACGAAATTTTGGGAGAAACCCGCGATGACGCGGCCGGCGAAGCTTTTGATAAAGTGGCCAAGATGCTTAATTTGGGTTATCCGGGAGGACCCGCCATTTCCCGCGAAGCGGAAAAGCGGAATGCGTCTTTCTCCCAAACAAAAACTTATCCGCCCCTTCCCCGGCCAATGATGGATTCCAAAGATTTTGACTTTTCTTTTTCCGGACTCAAAACCGCCGTTCTTTATTCCTTGCAAAAGATTGATAAAAAAGAAATAAAAAAACTGATTCCGGCGATTTCGGCCGAATTTCAAAAGGCGGTCGTTGATGTTTTGTCTTATAAAACTTTCAAAGCCGCGAAAGAATTTTCCGCCCGGTCGGTTATGCTCTCGGGAGGCGTGGCGGCCAACAAAGAGTTAAGAAACAGATTCATGGAAGAAACGAATAAAATTACAGGATTGAAACTCTTGCTGCCGGCCGCGAATTTTTGCACCGATAACGGCGCGATGATCGCCATGGCCGCCCATTATCACTTGAGAAAAAACCTCCCCCTCGCCAATTGGCAAAATCTCTCCGCCAAAGCGAACTTAAGAATATGATATATTGAAAAGATTTGATATAATTACGGCAGATCGCAAATCTAAAAAATGGATTTTAAAGCAGCGTTTTCTTTCATTCCCTATGCCATTCTTGGTGTTTTGCCAAGCCTCATCTGGTTGGTTTTTTATTTGCAAAAAGACCGCCGCCCCGAACCCAAAGCAATGATACTCAAAGTTTTCTTCTGGGGAATGATGATGGGGCCCTTGGCCTTGATATTTCAATTGACAATGAGATGGCTTTGCGATCCGACGGCCGAATGGTCTATTTTTTTCGCGTCGTTGGGCAGAAATGATTATCTTTTTTTGCTTAATGTTTTGGCTTTCGCTCCCATCACGGAAGAATTCGTCAAATATTTGGTTGTCCGCCAAACGGTTTTAAAAGATCCCGCCTTTGACGAACCCGTGGACACGATGATTTATATGATTGTGAGCGCCTTGGGATTTGCCGCCATAGAAAATATCGTCAATCTTATTCCCAACGGACAAATGACATTGGAAACGGCTTCTTATCAAATGATCGCCAGATTTTTGAGCGCGACTTTTTTGCATACTTTGTCCTCGGCCGTTCTCGGATATTTTCTGGCCATTTCGATGCTTGATTTTAAAAAAAGAAAAGTCATTTTCATCACCGGTTTCGCTCTGGCGGCGGCAATGCACAGTTTTTACAATTATCTTATCTTGCTTTTTGACAAAGCCGATTTTATGCCCAAAGCCATCGCTGTTTTTCTTCTCTTTATGGCCACCATCGTTTTTTGGCAATTCAAGAGATTAAAGAAACTGATGGCTGTCTGCCGACTACCCTACTAAATTACTAATCCTTACAAATATTACTAATAAAAAATCGGATAAAATTATTGAATTGGTTTACCCAGAACTAAGCTACAAGATAATTGGATCAATCTTTGAAGTTTTTAATAATCTCGGATATGGTTATCAGGAGAAATATTACCAAAAAGCAATAGCAAAAGAATTAAAAAGATTAGAAATTCCCTTTAAAGAACAAGCGCCGTTTGAAATAAATTTCAAAGGAGAAATTATTGGAAAATATTTTCTTGATTTTTTAGTAGAAGATAAAATCATTTTAGAAATTAAAAAAGAAACAAACTTTAGAAAGCATAATATAGAACAAATTTTCGGATATCTCAAAAAATCAGGCCTAAAGTTAGGTATCCTCGTAAATTTCACAAAAGACGGCGTGAAATTTAAAAGGATATTAAATTTGCATTAATTAGTATATTTGTACTATTAGTAATAAATTCGTAATTTAGTAGGGTTCCAGTTATTCACAACCGCAGGACTTGAGATTTTCGGCTCAAGTGATATTATATAAATAGAAAAAGTATCGGTTTGCGAATTTCAGAGAAACTTCCATGGAAATTCTTTGGAACGACTCGGGAGGGTTCGCGAACAAAAAAATGACAAAGAGACCTTCTTTTTTGGAAAGGCTCACCGGCATGATAGAAGAAGACGAGCAAAATAACATAAGCGTAAATTCATCAGATAATAACATGGAAGAAGAAAAAGAAATGCCGGAAAAAATTAAAAACAATCCCAAAAAATCCAAAAAGATTTTTTTGCCGGCCGAAACCGAAATGAAAGAAACGCAGCAAGACTGGATGCCCGATTCGGAGGGACAGCTTACGATTGACGTTTATCAAAACGCCAGCGAGATAATCATCAAGTCAACCATCGCCGGAGTCAGCCCGGAAGATTTGGATATCACGATCACAAACGATATGGTGACGATCAAGGGTAAAAGAGAAAAAGATGAAGAAATTCAAACCGACGATTATTATTATCAAGAATGTTATTGGGGCGCTTTTTCGCGATCAGTCATACTCCCTGTTGACGTGGAAGCCGACAAGGCGCAGGCCGGAATGAAGAATGGCATTCTCACTATCCGCCTGCCAAAGATTGAAAAAATCAAAACAAGAAAAATAAAGGTAAACGGATAAAAAGATTTCCATCCCTGACGCAAAATTATTCAAAACAGCTCTCGGGCTGTTTTTAGTTTTGCTATTGTTCAAATATTCTTTTTGTGTTATTCTTTTAATATATTATGAATAAGATGCGAAAAACAATTTTAATCGCTTTAATAAGTCTGGCAGTTTTAGCTGCCGGATTTTTAAGTTTGGCTCTGGCTAATTCCGGAAATATTGTTTTGGGAGTAAAAACAGCGGGAGTGATTTTGGGCGGAAAAAATCAGGAAGAAGCCCAAGCGATTCTGCGCGAAAAAGCAGCTAATTTCCAAAATCAGAAAATTGTTTTTCTGTTTGAAGGCGAAAGGATTGAAATAACGCCAAACAGTCTGGGTTTTTCAATTAACGCGGATCAAACAATCAAAGAAGCGGCGGCTTTCGGGAAAAATAAAAATCCGGCTATAGCTTCAATTAATCAAATATATTCTTTGATTTTCGGGCAAAAAGTTCCTCTTGATTACAGCTTGGATAATAAAAAATTCAATGAAGCCCTGAAAACGATTCTTTCGGGCGAGACACCGGCTGTGAACGCCCGATTTTTATTCAATTCACAAAATCAGGATTTTGAAATAATTTCGGAACGCTCCGGGCAAGTCATCAACCGGCAAAAACTCACCCAAGACATTTTTGAAAATATTGACCGATTTTCAAACTCCCCCATTGTTTTGGCGCTTGTTCAAGACAATCCCCGAATCACCCGCAAAATATTGGAAAGCAAAAAAGAAGAAGCCAAAAAATTAGCGGATCGCGCTCCGATAACCTTGAGAGCCGAGAATTTGAGCTGGCAAATAGAAAGACAGCAACTTGCCGATTGGATCGCCGTTGAAAAAAACGCGCTCGGAATGAGTTCTTTGACGCTCCGAGAAGATGAAATAAAAGATTTGCTTTCTTCGCTGGTTCCGGCCGTCAATCACGAACCCGTTAACGCCAAACTCGCATGGAATCAAGAAAAAATCGAAGCGTTCGTCCCGTCCCAAGACGGCAAAAAGCTGGATATTGAAAAGAGCGCGCAGGAAATCAAAAAGGAAATACTCGACGAAAAAACCGAAATTTATTTGCGCATTGATTCCATGCCGGCGGAAATAAACGATGAAAATATCGAAACGCTCGGACTCAATTCTCTCCTGGGCAGAGGCGAATCCGATTTTGCCGGATCTTCCTACAACCGCTCCCAAAACATAAAAGTGGGCGCGACAAAACTTAACGGAGTTTTGTTGAAACCCGGGCAGGAATTTTCTTTCGGAGACGCGATCGGCGAAATCAGCCAACAAACCGGTTATCTGACTGAAATCGTAATCAAAAAAAATCAGTTGATTCCCGAATACGGCGGCGGCATTTGCCAGGTTTCCACCACGGTTTTCCGCGCGGCCGTGAATTCCGGAATGAAAATAACTCAACGCCATCCGCACGCTTTTGTGGTGAGCTATTACAACCCGATCGGTTTTGACGCCACGGTTTATCCGCCCAATCCCGATTTGAAATTCATTAACGACACGCCCGGCCATCTATTGATTCAATCGAAAATCGAGGGCACAAAAATAACTTTTGAATTTTACGGCACCGCGGACGGCCGAGAAACCAAAGTGATCGGCCCCAAGATTTTGGAATCCAAACCGGACGGTTCGATGAAAACCGTGATCACCCAGGAAATTTGGCGCGACGGCGTTTTGGAAAGAAAAAATCCTTTTTATTCCAATTACAAATCGCCTTCGCTCTACGCAAAACCATCGGCTTCCCCCACGCCAACGCCAAGTCCATCTGTTCCGCCGACAACAACTCAATAATAGAAAAAAATCCATTCTTATTCTATCGTTTCCTTCTTCCTGTTATCCTTTATCTCTCTTCTGTCATCCCTGCCCCCTATTGTCATTCCCGCGCAAGCGGGAATCCAGACCCAATGTATGCAAAATATTATTATATCTATATCCTAGCCAGCAAGCGCAATGGAACTCTATATATTGGAGTTACTTCCGATTTAAAGAAAAGAATATATGAGCACAAAAATGATTTGATTGAAGGATTTACCAAAAAATACAAAGTCCATATTCTCGTTTATTATGAACAAACTCAAGATACAGAGTCGGCCATCAGAAGAGAAAAACAATTAAAGAAATGGGATCGCCAATGGAAATTAAGATTAATCGAAGAAAATAATACTGAATGGAAAGATTTATACGATGATTTATAAGTCTAAAAATTAGTCTGGATTCCCGCCGGAGTTTATCCCGTATTTATTACGGGACGGGAATGACAAAATTTTATGTCGGAGTGGCGGAATTGGCAGACGCGCCAGCCTTAGGAGCTGGTGAGGCAACTCGTGGGAGTTCAACTCTCCCCTCCGACACCCTCCTGCGCTAAAGCTTCGGAAGGGCAAGTTTTGCTCTTTATAAACTTTAGCGATTATTCAGAAGGTCTTCCGCAGCCTTGGCGAAGGAGACCCCTCCGACACCATCATAAAAACGCCCATTTTCGGGCGTTTTTGTTTTATCTTCTTGCCCTTGACAAATACACATATTTTGGATTATAATTCTAAATCAGAAAAGGATAGTTATTTGATAACAAAATAAAGTCAAAAAACAAAAAAACAGGAGGCTTGCCATGGCGGATAACCGCAGAAATGATCGCCAAGACGATCAAAGAAATAATCGCGGCCAAAACAACCGGCCGAGAGAAGACACAAGAACGACAATCCAGCTGGAAATCGGCGAAATAACCAGAAACGGAGATTTTTTCCGTGTTCCGGTGAGCGCCTTTGCCCGGCAAGGAAACCGGCTAATCGCCGACAAGCCCCTCATCGTCTCCCATGAATATGGCGAGATGTACGAAGAATTCTCTTACACGCCGGACGCGAACACCGGCCGAATCAGAGCGCTTGCTAGAGTTCCGATCGGCCAGAAAAAAGTTTATGTTTGCGTCCAGCTTTCCGGAACGCCTTTCTTTTCCGAAAGAAAAGAAATCACACTTCCGGAAATCACCCCGAATCAAGAAAAAGAAACCGACTTTGAACTGGACGTCTCGGTTCTTCCAGGCGGCGTGAATCAAATTATTGTTTCAGTGATTCCGCCCAAAGAAGGAATAAAATTTCTTGCCATAAGCAGATATTTGCCGAATGGACAAAAGAAATTCCCCTCTGATGAAGACGGGATCGCAAGAACCAGAATAAAGATTCCGGCCGGAGAAAAAGAAAGTGTAGTCATTCGGCAACTGGGAACCAACAAGGATACGGAAATAACCTTGAGGGGACCCGAAAAAAAGATCCCGAAGTGCAATATCACCGAATGCCCGGCTTCCAATCCTTTCGCAAGTTTTTTTGCGGGATTAAGAAAAGGGGCTAAAAAGTGAAAAATCACTATTATTTGTCGATAATCGACAAATTTAAAAGAATCATTGCCGAATTCAAATTGAATAAATCGTATTTTTGGGATT
>Ga0076025_103_pt1 | contig 21323 bp, 25 predicted proteins | sample RifGroB1_FD_68102 | JGI IMG/M metagenome (GOLD analysis project Ga0076025, IMG submission 68102) | Parcubacteria bacterium GW2011_GWB1_42_6
TAGTGAGGTTAATTTTTATTAAACTCCGCACTAATATTTTAACCGACTATGACATTTCTATTTCCTTGTACTATGACATTATCATTTCCGTATTACACCCAAACAAAAAAGGAATCCATTGTCTTGGCGACGGCCTACTCTCGCCGGAGCTTAAGCCCCGACTACCATGGGCGCTGGCCGTTTTAACTTCTCTGTTCGAAATGGGAAGAGGTTTTACCCGGCCGCTCGAATCACCAAGACGATGGATTCCTTTGAAAAATTACCTCACCTCCTCGGAGCCTGAACGGCCCGCCCTCCCCTTGATAAGGGGAGGAGGATAAGGAAATAAAAATGTAAAAATATGAATCAAGTTTTTCAATCTTGAATCGCGCAAATTGCTCTGTTATGAGGCAAATATGATCTATTAGTACTCATTCGGCTGAACCCGTTACCGGGCTTACACCTAGAGCCTATCAACCTCGTCATCTTCGAGGGATCTTTGATACCTAATCTTAGGGTCTGCTTCGCGCTTAGATGCTTTCAGCGCTTATCAGGTCCAGACATAGCTACCCAGCGATGCTCCTGGCGGAGCAACTGGCACACCAGAGGTCTGTTCTTCTCGGTCCTCTCGTACTAAAGAAGACTCCCTTCAAGTATCCACGCCTGCAGCAGATAGAGACCAACCTGTCTCACGCATATTTGTCACTTATTACTAAGTGTATGGACTATACCACTCTCTTCTTGCGAAGAGAATCGACGTATTAGCCGCCATTTGCATGGCGACTCTCTCCCTTGCGGGATCAGTCTCTACGGGGTTAATGCACGTCTTTTCCGCTTTTTTGAATAATTCAATTCACGGAAAGAATCTATTAATTCCATTAAAGCGTTAAAGTCATCTTTGTTTTTGATCTTATTTTTCAGTTCAATGATTTTAAGAGTCATTTCAACCTGTTTGCGTTTTAAAATCACAAAAGGTCTGACCAACATTAGAAATCCTTTAATATCATCAATTTTATTGATTATATATTCAAGAATTCCATCTTTTCGTTCTCTGATATAACCTAAGTTAATCAGATCGCAAATTTCTTTGAACTTTTCACGGTTTTTCGCCGATTGAAATAAAACAACATACGGCGCGATTTGAAATTTATAGCGATAATCGCTATTCGGTTTCGCTCGCACATATATGCTGCCATCTCCATCGAGAAAGCCCGCGATATACGCTCTTTTTGATAATGGAATCGATTTTTTCATGCACAACTTCCCTCGGTATTATCCTAACATATGACAGGTTGAATGTATATGAAGGACTTCACCGATATGAGTCGATTTTTTCACTTCGATGTTGCCATCGAAGGCCGCCAAACTTATTTAACAGACAATAAGTTTTGGTTGACGGTTTGAACCCAGCTCACGTACCACTTTAATTGGCGAACAGCCAAACCCTTGGGAGCTTCTTCACCCCCAGGATGTGATGAGCCGACATCGAGGTGCCGAACAGTGTCGTCGATATGGACTCTTGGACACTACCAGCCTGTTATCCCCGGAGTAGCTTTTGGCCGATGATCTTCCACCTTCCTATGAAGTATGGTCGGTTCACTAAGTTCCGCTTTCGCGACTGCGCGACATGCCCGTCTTGCAGTAAAGCTGGCTTCTGGCTTTACCCTATCGTCCCGGTTTCCATTCGGGACTAGCCAACCTTGATAAACGCCTCCGTTACTCTTTAGGCAAATTGTTGATCCTGCCCAATTTATATTTCATCGAAGAAAGAATGAATGGATTTATCGCGTCCAAAAATTTTTGGATCGTCGCGCTTAATAAATAAATTCTGAAACCGGTCTTTTCTCTTTTCAATCCTGTTTCAATTCCAAATTTGTTATTAAGAGCTCCTCGCAATAATTCCAGATCCTCCTTTCCGAAGCATTGACTATTAATCAATAAAGCTCGATGCCTGTTCGACTTTATTTGTCCGTCATCCATAAACCAAACCGCTAAGGCTAACGGTGTCAATAACTTGCTGATGATCTTGGGAATTTTCTTTTTTCTTGATTCCTGATCATAAAACTGTTGGGCGTAAAATCTGAAATTTCCGCACGAAACAGTTTGAAAACCGTAGTTATCGTAAATCTTATTGCCGATCCTTTTTTCCCTCGGCAATGGTTCAGCCAGAACAAGATTCCGCAACTTCGCATACAGCCAATCGACATATTCTTTGTGCTTCAAAGTTTGTTCGATTTTCAGTCTGTATGTCCTGCCGCCGTTTTGAGTTTCAAAACAGCCATCGCCGAGCATTAAACCGACAATAATCGATTTCTGCTCTTCGTTCAGGACGATTTTAGATCTAAAATCATTAATGAATTTTGAATTCATATTTAGGATACGCTTTGCGTCGCCGCAAAGATCAGACTATATCACATCGCTTTTTAAGCGACTCCGGCGTGTAGTCGTTGAGGGGTCGCATTTTCATGCGACTTCCCTGCGGATTGTCTGCACCAAAAGATTTTTACCCTTCGATCAGGTACTTTTGGATACTCCAGATGTTCCCGCATATAGCCAGAATGCCCCATTATTCGGCCGCCACATAACTTCTTTTTCATTTCGTAACGGATTTTGTAAAAAAATGAAAAATACTGAAACGGACAAACTCTAAGGCAAGCGCCCCACTTAAACTGCCCACCTGGCACTGTTTTGCGCTTTTCGATTCTGCTCCCGATCAAGGAACAAAATCGAAAAGCGCAGTTAGTATAAAGCATTTGGAAAACGGGTGTTTCATTGGCGGATCCATCCAGGCCGAAACCTGGACTTCAAATCCTACCCGCTACGCTACGTATCCAAACACAAAACACAATACCAAGCTGCAGTAAAGCTTCCGGGGTCTTTTCGTCTTGCTGCAGGTACCCGGCATCTTTACCGGAATTGCATTTTCACCGAGCTCTTCGTTGAGACAGTCGCCGAGTCGTTACTCCTTTCATGCGCGTCGGAACTTACCCGACAAGGTATTTTGCTACTTTAACACGGTTCAATTTATTTTAGATCCGGCAAACTTGCCGGAACCTGCAGTCGCCTGCAGGATTGGACTATATCTTCCGAATTCATATTCGTTTCAGCGTATAGTCTCTGGGGATTCTTTTAGAGATTGAATATCACTTAAATTAAATTTTCTTTTTCGGCCTCTTCCTTCGTTTAATTTTTCTCTTATCAAGGCTATTTGTTCAAGTCCTGTTTCTGTCAGATGTTTATCGCCAACAATCAAATCAACGATTTTACAAAAAAGAGAGAAATTAGTTTTGGCTTTAGAGGAAAGCAACTCAAACCTTTTAAAAAAAGGAATAACTCTTTCCTTTAAAGAATTTGGATTTTCCACTACGAAAATCCAGCATCCGTCTTTTCTTCTTTTTAATCTGCCGCAACCCAAATATTTTTTCAGGAGGAACAGATTCGTATTGTCTCTTTGAGACACATTGAAGCTTGGCGTAACTTGCCAACCGGACCTATAATCATTTTTTCTGGCAAAAGAAACATTAAAGCTCCCTTAGCCATCAACGAATCCGGCCATATACCATCCTCTTTCGGATGGTATGCTTTTTAACCAATCTTTATGATCCATATATTTGACTCTCTAAAAGTCTTTCCTGCGGATTGTCTGATTTCCAAATGGAATACTGATAGATTTTTACTGTCTGCGGTGATAACGCAGTTAGTACTATCAGATTGATCAGGGTTTCCCGCATATAGCTGAATTTTATAACTACAACCCGTGAGTTTATAGTTACCGCGGACGTTCACTGGCGCTTAGCCCGGATAGCCGTTCCTGTCTTGCGACAAAAACGACCGCCAGGTTTAACGTTCCAGCACTGGTCAGGAGTCACCCCCTATACATCCTCTTGCGAGTTAGCAGGGAGCTGTGTTTTTGGTAAACAGTCGCTTGGCGTCTTTAGCTGCGGCCCCGCAATTGCGGGGCGGGTCATATTGCGAACTTACGACCGCTGTATTGCCGAGTTCCTTAACGAAGAATCACTCGTTCACCTGAGGCTACTCGCCTCGCCCACCTGTGTCGGTTTTCGGTACGGTCACTGTCAATTTAGCTCTAGAGGTTTTTCTTGGCAGCGCGCTCAACGAAGTTGTTCCCGAAGGAACTTCCGGCAAATCTCGGAGTATTGCGATACGGATTTTCCTGTATCGCCTCCTCGATTAACCGATGGCAAATCCAATAATGCACTTCATCTACAGCGCTGCGTCGCCCCGTCGAAAATTGATAGTGGTGCCGGAATATTAACCGGCTGTCCATCAGAGTCGCCTCTCGGCTTATCCTTAGGACCGACTAACCCTTGGTTGATAAACATTGCCAAGGAAACCTTAGGCTTGCGGTGTGCCGGTCTTTCACCGGCATTGTGGTTACTTATTCCAACATTCTCTCTTCCCAACGCTCCACTCCGACTCGCGTCGTGAGCTTCGCAGCAGTTGGAAATGCTCCCCTACCACGCGAGCGTAGCTCGCGAACAGTTAACATTTTACAATTAACAATTAACTTCTTGGGTTAACTGTCAAATGTTACAGGTTAATTGTCCGCGAGCTGCGCTCGCATTCATATCTTCGGTATTAAGTTTGAGCCCCGTTGAATCTTCGGCGCGAAATCTCTAGACTAGTGAGCTGTTACGCACTCTTTAAAGGATGGCTGCTTCTAAGCCAACCTCCTAGCTGTTTGAGAAATCTCACCTCCTTTTCCACTTAACTTAATTTAGGGACCTTAGATGATGATCATAGGCTGTTTCCTTTTTGACCATGGAGCTTAGCCCCCACAGTCTGACTCCCAAGCTCTGATTCAACGGCATTCGGAGTTTGATTAGAAGCAGTAGGCAAAGCCATCCGCTTCCATTCAGTGCTCTACCTCCGTTGAGAAACGCTTGAGGCTAGCCCTAAAGCTATTTCGGGGAGAACCAGCTATTACCAGGCTCGATTAGCTTTTCACTTCTTACCTCAGTTCATCACCGAGTGTTGCACGGCTCGTGTGTTCGGGCCTCCCCTTGATATTACTCAAGGTTCACCCTGACCAAGGTAAGCTCGCTCTGGCTTCGGGTCTTTTGTGTACTACATATTCGCGAATTATTAATCGTTGATCCCAAAGGATAAGCGATTAATAATAAGCGAAAATCGCCCTATTCAGACTCGGTTTCCCTGCATCTCCGGCCCAAAGGCCTTAGATAAAGCAATACACAAAAACTCGTTGGATCGTTCTGCAAAAAGCACGCCGTCACCACTGCAAAGCAGTGCAAATTCGAAATCATAAATTCGAAATTCGAAACAAATTCCAATTCTCAAAATCATAAATTTCAAACGGAATGAATTCGGTTTGGAATTTAAAATTTGGGATTTGTGATTTGTGATTTGTTTAGGATTTCGATATTCGGATTTCGTGCTTGCATTGCCTTGCAAAGGCTCCGACTCTTTGTAAGCATATGGTTTCAGGATCTATTTCATCGCCCTCGTCGGGCTGCTTTTCACCTTTCCCTCGCGGTACTAGTTCACTATCGGTGATATTGAGTATTTAGCCTTGGCAAATAGTCTTGCCTGTTTCCGACAAGGCGTTCGTTCCTCGCCGTACTCAAGATTGATAACCGGGAGCATTAAACTGTTTTCGCTTACGGGACTATTACCCTCTTTGGTTCCGACTTTCCATTCGGATTCTGCTAACAGGATAATCTTTGTTGACTCCTCTCCGGATCGCTCCGAAGCGTTACCATCTTACAACCCCCAACCACACGCATCTCGCTATGCTCGATGCGGCGGAATTTCCAAATCCCAATTTCCAATTTCCAAAGCCCGCAAGCGGGGTATTTATTTGAAAATTGATAATTAAAAATTGAAAATTCGCATCAAACAGAATGAGATGCGTATAACTGGGTTTGGGCTCTTCCCTTTTCGCTCGCCACTACTAAGGGAATGGATCAGTTAATTATTTCGTCAGTTTATGGAAACCATAAACCGATAAAATAAAAAACTGATTGTTTTTTCTTTTCCTCCGCTTACTAGAATGTTTTACTTCAGCGGGTTTGCGCTCGCCCAGATTTTTGGAGAGGACAATTTTTGTCCTCTGCTTAGAAAAGAACTTTTAAAGAGGGATCGGCACGTGAAGAAATACTTTTACACTGGAAGGCACATACCAGAGCCGTCAAATAATTTTGTTCTCGAGGACGAATCTGTCGCGAGAATTATTGACTGAGCCAGTCTGCTCCTCGCTCTGGATCCCGACAGCAACGATACCGATCCCTCTTTTTTAACATCTCCAAAAATCTAGGCGAGTTATTGCGGTTTGCGCAATAGGGTTTCCCCATTCGGAAATTCCCGGGTCAAAGGTTGCTAGACACCTCACCGGGACTTATCGCAGTCACGCCACGCCCTTCATCGCCTCAATATCCCAAGGCATCCACCATACGCCCTTAGACTTGCCTCATAACGGAAAAATCTGCTATGGACAATCCAAGATTGTAACCACTTAATTCATACATACTTACATTTTTCATTTATTTTCATCCGCGCATTTTTTCAAATGCCGAATGAACGGATACCTACTTATTCAATTGTTAAAATTCTATCCGCTCACTTCCCGACAGCTGGCCGAGAAATTTTTTAGCTTGGCCAAGTGTCGGAAAATGAATTTTTCTTTTTCGCATGGGCGCTTTCGCGTGTATTTGCGCTGTTCGCATGCAATAAAAAACCGCTTTTGGCAAGCGGCTAAACGCGTCCGTTTTTTTGAACGACTTATCCGCTTTTAGATATTAAATATGGTCCGTTTGTTATCATCAAATATTTAGAATTGTTTGTATGTCCATTCTATCAGAACCATGAACGTTGTCAAGTAGTTGTATTAGTTGTTAAGATTATTAAATTATCCCATCATTTATCCCATTATTTTAACCTTATTTTAGATTATAAAAGAGAAAAAAATAAAAACCGAAGCATTGTCTGCTCCGGCTTGTTTTTTTAATGAGTTTCCAAGCTATTGAACTATTACGAGTTTCTTGACACAATCCAGCAATTTTCCCCGAATATCTTCTTCTTTACAAAAGCAAATACTCGGCGAAGAAATTAATTTTCCCCACACCTCAAGCTCCGGGTATTCTCTTACCCCGACAAGTATGACCTTATATCCTTCGGCTATAAGAATTGAAGCTTGTTGCAACCCGATCATCGGATCGGGACCAGGGAAACCATTTTGGATGTCAGATATTTCAATCTGAACAAGACCAATTTTTTCTCTGTCCATCTGGTCGTCAAAATATTCCGGAATCAGGGACAGAATTTCCCTTTCGTTTAATCCATCGCTAATTATAAACAAGAAAATACCTCCTTAAAACTAACCAACAACAAACCAGTTAGGAAGATCGGCTTTTCCTGATTTCAAGTCCTGCAAATCTGCCGCGGAAATTTCGTCTTTATGCTTCTCTTCTATTACCCTCAAATAAGCGTCGCGAAGATCGGAATAACCTTTAAATCCTTTAAAAACAGGGTCTATAAAACCTTTTTTTATACTCCATTTTTGGACGAAATCAGAAGGCAATTCATCATTTTTTACAGTACCTACATTTCCGAAATTGCGGCACAAAGCAATCAACAAATCCTTATGGCTCGTGTTGCCATCAGCAAAAAAGCTGATTTCTTTTTCATTGTCTTTGGACTTTAAAACAACAAAAGCCCTAATATCTCTTATGCCATTCGGAATGCAAACGGAATTAGATTTATTGATTTTGTAATGATTTAAAATTTCATCACGGACTCTTTCTAATTTTTGTTCGTGAATTTCTCGGGGTTCTCTTCTCCTATTGTGAGCCTCAACATAAACGCCGGTTCCGGCAATATTTGTATTAATTGCTGGAGTTTGTCCAACTTCAATCTTGTAAGCTTTTTTGGGCGATGATTTTTCTTCTTTATTTTCTTCCCAAGCAGGAAATTGTGTTTTCTCAAAACTCATATTTAAAAGAACGGATTTCCATATTAACATGTTGTATCTTTATTGTCAATATTAGCAACTCCGTCCCTCTTTTGAATAACATTATTTCTCCTTCTTATATTCCAAATACGAATATATAACCAATGCCACGAGCATCAAAATTATGCCGCCGATCAAAATCCAAAAAGAATAAACAACCGGCAAGAAGTAAGCCGCGGCCATTATTATTCCCAAAGCGATGAAAAGTTTTCCGCCGAATTTATGGGTCTTATTCCAAACTTTTTCCGAGTGGAGCGTCCAAGGCAGGCGGATGCCCACCATATAGTTCTTTTTTATCTCCGGCATAACCAAACCGAAAAGCAAGAACAAAGCCGCGATTCCCAATATGATCATTCTCGCCACATTTATTTCATATCCCATTCCCACTAGCAAAGTGATTATATATATAAACGAGAGAAATAAAACCACCCCCGTCTTCATCCAAAAATAAATAAAAGAAAAACTTTCAATATTTTTCCTCATCGGGTCCAAAAAAATCAATCCGCTCATCAGCGCGTAAACCGCGATGATTAACGCCGGAAAAAAGGATACGGCAAAATTCTTTGAACTCCAAGCGTCAATATCTCCATTGATATTCCAATGGCTGGGAATTTGATCGGGCAATTGCGGATAAAGAAAAACCGCCAAAGCCATAACGGCCAAAATTATGAATATAGGAATTATTTCCCACTGGCTGAAAAGTTTTGCTTTCATATATTTTATTATTGCTTATATCTTCATTATGCGGCAAAAGGGAAAGGATGTAAATAATCAAAGCTTTCCTCCCCTCCTCAGTTGAGGAGGGGGTAGAGGGAGGAGGTGTTTAAATTAAATTTCATCTCCCCGCCTCAATCCTCCCCTCGTCTGAGGGGAGGAGGAATTATTCGCGTGGGCATTTTCGCATGAGTTTATGCCATTCGCATGCAAAAAAGAGCCCCTGCTTCCATCCCGCTTGGCGAGATTTCTGCAAGAGCTCTGTTGCTGCATGGAAAGAATTATTCAACCGTCTCAACTTCCACCTTGGGCGACAAATTTCGGAAAAGCAAAAGACATTCGCATTTACGCAGGTCCCAATCAAAAGGCCTGAGTTCGAACACAAAATGATCAAACCTCGTATGAAGGGCCGAGGACCAAACCAAATGGTTATTGAGCGAATTTTTCCACAGGACGTTTTTCATATCCAAAGAAAAACAGTCTTGCCCTCGAGGAAAGTAACTCCACGCCTGCTCGATCGCAACAACCAACCCCTGCGCACCAACTAGAAGATCGCTTCTCCTTCTTACAAAGTTTAAGCAGTCTTCGAAACCAACATTTACCCGAGCCTCGAAAACACAGACTCCGATTCTTTGACCCGAAGCAAGCTCGTCGGTCACTCGGGCAAAACGCTTATCCTCGAAAAGGACACCATCCTCCCTCGGAAAAGCAAACTTTTCCTGGTGGTTTTTTTTGAATGCTCCCAAACAAGTTTTATGAACAAAATCTTCAGGGACAAAAAAATTGAAAAACCCGATCTGCTTAAAACGAGAATCCCTGTTCCCGAGGAGCCAATCGCGATCATCGGCTGTTAGCCCCGAAAACCACTCCATCTGCTCAATGGTCATTTGGCCATTGCGCAGTTTTTGGAGCATATCGATTTGCAGACCAGCCAATTTGGCCGCGTCTACGCCGATGTTTTTAGGCATCGTTTTTCTCCTTTTCAATGAACATCTTGGTTCCCGCCAAGCCGGAGCAAGAGAATCTTGCAATGATTTAGTATGGCACAGCGGTTGTGTATTAGTCAATGGTTGGGATTTTATTCCCCCTCTTATATAAGAGGGGGCTAGTCCCGGGATGAACCCGGGATTCGGGGAGTTAATTCAATAAAATATAAATGTAGATTTATTCTTATTCATAACCCCTCCCAACCTCCCCTTATCTTAAGGGGAGGAGAAAATCCAAATCCGCGGCAATAAAAAAAGCCCTGTTCTTGTCCACGGGCAACGGGGGCACGAGCAGAGCTCAATTTGCTTAAAAAAATTTTACGCTTCTTTTGTTTCTTTCTTGATTATTCTCCAATGATAAAGATAAAGCGGCAAGCCGACTATTATCATAGCTATGGCATTGGAAGCTTGCCTTTGCCGATCAGAGGTCAAAGGATCAATCTTGCTTTGAGTTTCCTGCCAAGCTTTATAATCCGCCAACCACCTTTGAATTTGAGCTTTTTCTTCTTCGGTTAATTGGGCGTTTCCTTGTCCCGAAACTATATTATCAAGCTTCTGCTCCGAGATTGGAGCAGACAAAGGCATCTTCTGGTAAGAATATTGCTGCGAATCCGCCTGCTTGAAAACGGTCATCTTTAATCCCAAATCTATCAATTTAACCGCGCCGATCACAATCAAAGACAATCCCACTATCGTGAACAGATACAAATAAATTTTTCTTATCAAAGGATATTTTTCCATAATTACGGCTAATGTCATCCCCGCGTAAAGCGGGGATCCAGATTAATAGGGTCTGGATTCCCGCTCGCTTCGCCATAGCTTCAGCGAGGCGAGTTTTCACGGGAATGACAAGTGAGTTCTTTTGAGTTCTTTAAAAAAATTAAAATATATATTAAAAAAACTTCACGCCTCAAAAAAGGGATTGGAAATTTTTATATTAAGATTAACAGCTTGTCTAAATAAGAGATTAAGCGGCGGCAACTTCTTGTTTTTTGCCCAAGATTCTGAACATCTTGGTGCCGCAAACCGGACAAACTCCGGTCATTGCTCGACGCTCAACGCCACCCTTTCCTTTCATGGCAACTTCTTTGGCGTCTTTCATCTCTCTTTTAGCCTTGCATTTAACGCAGTAGGCTTCATTCATATTCGTATTATAGGCTAAACATTAAATTAAAGCAAGCCTATTTATGCACAATCTCTACTTCATCAGATTCAACCCGATTTCCTCCGAGTATTCTCTTTCGATCTTTCCATCCAAAACCCAAACGATAATTTCACAAGTCGCCGCCACAACCATTTTTTTGATATGTCCGGCTTTCGCATTCATCTCTTCATCCGAAAAAACGCCATGAACGTGAATAATTGTCTTTTCTCCCATTTTGGCGATATTGCCGCTCATACTCGCAATCTCCATTTTTTCGCCAAAAACCTTATCCGAATATTTCTTTTCATCAATATCATACCAAGAAAGCTCAACTTCTCCCGCCGCCCCCAAACCTAAAAAATATCCTGCCTCAATTTTTTGTTCCGCGCAAAAATCAATCAAGCTTTCAATAAATTCCTCGCCCTTATTAAATCTCAAAATATATTTATTTGATTCTTTCAGTATTATTTTCATATAATTTTAGCTCCGGCGGGAATGTCTTTTTCGGGGATAACCAAAACCGGTCCATCCTCTCCCTCTGCCGCCACAATCATTCCGTTGCTTTCTAATCCCATCAAATTTCGCGGCTCAAGATTCGCTACAATAACAATATTTTTTCCGATCAGCTCCTCGGACGAATAATATTTGGCGATACCCGAAACAAGCTGGCGATATGTCGGCTCACCCGTTTCGTTTTTACCATCTTGGACTTTGAGCTTTAAAAGCTTTTCTGAACCCTCGACTTTCTCGGCCTCGATAATTTTAACAACCTTGAGTTCTATTTTTTTGAAATCATCAATAGAAATCATGAATAATGTAAAATTGAAATCTCAAAATGGAAAATGACAATGCAAAATTTAAAATCAGTCCCGCATAGCGGGACACCCAAATTTTACACTTTGAGATTTACATTTTCAATTTACTATTAATTGCCCGCACGCCCCTCCAATTTCATCCCCAAACCGCCAGCGCTGGACCGCTTCAATTCCTTCTTTTTCCAAAATTGCTTTAAATGCTTTGGTCCGCTCACCGCTTGAAGGCTTAAAAATTCCCGTGGGACGTAAAGATTCAAAGAATCCGCGTCCCGAGGGGTTATATAAAATCAAATTCACGAAAACCAGCGGTTTTTTCATTTTTTTTATCAAACCCGCCAATTCTTTGGCGCATTCATCGGAATCATTTTTATCTTTTATCATTATATATTCAATCATTACTCGACGATTAGTTTTTTGGGTATGTTCATCAAGCGTTTCAAATATTTCTTTGACCGAATATTTTTTGGCTATTGGCATCAAGCTTTCACGCAATTTGTCATTTGGCGCGTGAAGCGACAAAGCCAAGTTTATTTGCATTGGTTCTTCGGCCAGTTTTTTTATCCCCTCAATAATTCCCGCCGTTGAAATGGAAATATGCCGCGCGCCGATATTCAACCCATCTTTATCGTTTAAAATTCTTATCGCCGCCAGAACATTTTCATAATTTAGAAACGGCTCGCCCATGCCCATAAAAACAACTCCGTGGATTCTCGCCGCCTCGTCATTGCGAGGAGCGACCCGAGAGTCATTCGACCCTGAGCTCATGGCCGAAGGGCGACGAAGCAATCCCGAATTAGAGCTGCCGCTCTCGGAAGAATATTCTTCGAATGTATTCCTCGGGATTGCTTCGTCAGCCCTCACGAACTCGGGCTTCCTCGCAATGACGCCAGCTTTTGATTCTTTTTTCAACATTCTCCCCCAAAACACCGCTTGCTCAACAATCTCATCGGCCACGAGATTTCTCTTGAACCCAATTTTTCCCGTGGCGCAAAAAGAACAACCCAAAGGACAGCCAACTTGAGAGGAAACACAAACTGTGTTGCGGCCGTCTTTGTGTTTCATTAAAACCGTCTCCACTTTCTCATCATCGTCAAAAATGATCAGCGCTTTTTGAGAATCGCTTTTTTGCCCCGGCGTGATTTGGGCGTTGATTTCCAAAGAAACTTCTTTTTTCAATTTTTCCCGCAATTCCGCCGGCAAATTCGTCGCCTCGTCCCAACTATTTATCAAGTTCCCAGAAACCGCCTCGCGAGCTTGTTTGAGACGGAAAACCGGTTCGTCTTGCAGAATTTTTGAGAGATTGGATAGATTCATGGGTAAATTTAAAAATCCCCCTTAATCCCCCTTTTTAAAGGGGGAAAGAAATCCGCATTCACTCCCTCCTTTAGAAAGGAGGGTTGGGGGTGGATTTTTCTTTTATTCTACCTTTTCCCGCTTGTTTTTTCAATTTTTTCATATTTAAAGAAAAAACTTGACATGATAGAGGAGTTTGATTTAAAATACTTTCAGAGTTATTAAGAGATTAATCCTTAAAAGGAGGCTGAAATGTGTCAGGTAGTAGAGGTATCGATCGATTTTTCCGATGAGGCGTGCCAAAAATTCGGATACAGTTACAAAGAGCAAATTACCGACCCGAATGGACAAAAAGGTATTATTTTGGGAGTTGCGCCAGCCCAATGCAGAAAAAAATTAGACTGCTCGATATCAGACTGCCCCGCAAAATCCGGGGAAAAAGTAATATGGTGGGAAGAAGTAGAAACAGGAACATTTAATTTTTCCCGAGGAAAAAAGAAGAAAGCGTAAATATCCGGAACACAAAAGCCCGACTAACACAGCCGGGATTTTTTCTTTGAGAATTTCGTATTCCTCCCCTCCTTGGCCAAGGAGGGGTTAGGGGGAGGTAATTTTTAATTTTAAATTAATTACCCCACCTTGATCCTCCCCTTATTAAGGGGAGGAGGGATCCTGGATCCACGGTTTTACGGCTGCAAAATATCTTCCGATCTGCCGTCAATGGAAATTATCACTTCCTGAACGGTTGGAAATTGTTTGAGAGTTTCGGTGATTTGCGCGCGAATGGCCGAAACTCGGCAAGAACCTCCGGCATTTAATTCCAAAATATCGTTAAAATCAACCCGCGCCACGCCGTCTTTAAGGCTCCAACTTTTCACGAATGTTCCTTGATTAATATTGGTGTCGTATTCCTTTTCCACATCAACCCGATTCATTTCGCCAAGCAAAGCTTTTAAAGTATTTTCTATCAAGCTTCCCGATTTGGAAATAATTCTATCCACCGGAAAAACTTTGTTGCAGGAAATCTGCGGATCAAGATTATTATTGCTGTAAAAAACCTTGATCGTCCTGGTTTCATCGGTATTTAATTTTACCGGCGTGGAAACCAAATTAATCACCGAACCGTCTTTGGCAGAATATTCAAAAGAGTCAACAAATACATCTTGGCTGGCCGGTTTTTGGTAGAGATAAATAATATCTTTTTTATACGGACCAAATAAACCGATATCCGGGCTTTGCGCCATTGTGAATCCTTCAAAAAGCGTATTGCCCTGGGCATCTTTTACTTTAATGCTAACCTGACTTTCAAAAGTTCTGGCTTGGCCAGTGATGCTGAAAGGCAAAGTCAAGCGATCGCCGGATTTTGGCGATTCCATAGTAACATTTTTTTCGGGAGTGGAAGTTGGAGTGGGCGTGGCCTGTGGAGAGCAATTTCCCGAAGGCGTGGGGCCGGAAGGATTGCCGCGCTTCACCCATTCGCCGTTTTGGCAAACCCAATTATCCTCGCCGCCCAAAAATATCAAACCAAGCGCGGCCAAGATAATTAAGAGAACAATAATCGCGGAAATTAAATATTTTTTATTCATAGTTTTTATTTATTTTCTCTTCCACCTTATCTTACCCTAAAAAAAGCGGGATTGTAAATAAAAAAGAGAAGACTTGGAATATTCTTCTCTTTAAATAAAGGTTTCAGGCTGACTGAAGATCGCGCCCCGTTTTTGCTGATAAAATCCAATTATGTTTTTGGGGATCTGTTGAAAAAACAATATCATCTCGGCTCAAAACTAAAGAAAAAAAATTCTTCAAGGCTATGAGCGCGCACCTTTTTTCTTGAGTCAGAGAAATATCGCATACGTCAATAACAATAATGCCGACCAATTTCTTTTGTCCGGATGACATCCGCCTGACAAGAGGCAAATAAATAATTTTCTTTATTCCAGTATTTTCTATTATTTCCCTGAAATAAGAAGTCAGAGGGTTATCCCTCGGGTTTTCTATTTCAAGAATGGATTCGCTTTCTCCATTCCCGGAAAAAACCTTTTGATAAACAGCCTCAAGATCCGGATGATTTTTTAATTCTTCATCCAGACCGATTAAGTGTTGATCATACGGAATTCCCCCGCTTAATTTGCAAAAAGGAATTCCTTGTTCATTTTCATAAACTTCAAACAACACCAATCTGTCCGCGTAAAAAGCGCATTCATGAATCATCTCCGGCTCAATTTCTTCTCCGGCGATGACACTTCGCATAATTCCTTTAATTGCTGAATTGAAATTTATGCTCATCTTCATCACCACCCTTCCCTTTTTAAAGAACATTGTGTTCGACTCTCACTTTAGCTTTCCGTCTCCAGCAAGCGCAGAAACGCTTCGCCCAAGGTTTTGGGAGGAAGCTTTTCATAGCCCGCTTTCTCCCTGATATCAGGAAGAACTCTCTGTGTCTCTGCTTTGCCGGCTTCGATAATCTCGCCGGCTTTTTGGAAGTTAAGTAAATTATAAGTCATCACGGCCGGTTTGACAACAAAGTCGGCCTTGTCCAGAATATGTTTGGCGATTTGATATTCCACCGCGCAAAAAGAGTTAAGAATCGCGGAATAAACATTCTTTGAATTTGATAAATTTTCCGGCACATTAACCCAGCGGCTGGAAACGTCCACCGCGATCACAAAATCGGCGCCCATGGCGCGGACAACATCCGCCGGAACGGGATTGCAGAATCCCCCGTCCATCAATAATTTCCCGCCGACTTTCACGGGACTGAAAATTACAGGAATGGCGATTGAAGCTTCAATCGCCAAAGAAAGAAGTCCGCTTTCCAAAATTTCCTCGCCGCCGTTTTCAACGTTGGTGGCAACGGCTTTAAAAGGCACGCGGCAATTTTTGAATTCATGATGATTAAAGCTCAATTTTAAAATATCCGCGATGCTTAAATCTTTAAAAAAAGTTTTTCCTTTGGTGGCCAGAATTTTTTCGGGACTCGTGTTTTCGCTTTCGCTCGCTTTTAGAATAAGATTTTCAAGAAATTTAATGTCTTTATTCAAAGCGTACCAGCCGCCGATAAGCGCGCCCATGCTGGTGCCGGCGATAAAGTCGATCGGAATTCGCGCTTCTTCCAAAGCCTTAATAACGCCAATATGCGCCAAACCCTTGGCGCCTCCCCCGCCCAAAGCCAGACCGATTTTTTTGCGGCGGCAAGGTAAATTTTCAGCTTGTTTGCTCATTATTTAAAATATTTAATCTATTTTTCACCGCTTCGCCCCGCAGTTCCCCAAGAGCATTGGAAGCGATCCATTTGGCGGTTTTGCCGTTTTGCTTTAAAATTTCTTGGGCCGCGGCAATCGCGAAAGAATTCAAAACCGCGTTTCTTTTGCCGATTTGGCGCAACGCCCAATTAACCGATTTCTTGACAAAATTTCTTTCGTCGCTTGCCTGGATTTTTATCAAAGGAAAAAATTTGAGGAATTTCTTGTCCGAAGCGCTTTTATCATGAACCGCCAGAGCCGCCATTAAAGCAAATCCCGCCCTTTTAACAAATTCCTCTTTGCGGCCGGACCATTCAACGGCTTTCAAATAGGCAAACGGCGTTTTATCAAAAAGCCCGCCGCAAACCTGATCGCAAACATCCCAGGAATCAAGATCGCGCGCCCAGCTTTCCATTTGTTCTTCCGTGACCGATTCCGGCTGATCAATAAAGCCGGCCAAGATTCGGGCTTCGTGGTTTTTTGTTTTCCAAAGCGCCGAAGCCAAAGAATGATTTTTGCCGATCCTCTTGGCAATTTTTCGCAAAACCGGAACCGGCGTTCCAAAAGCATTTTCCACGTTTATGCCAAATCGGGCCATCCCCGCAAGAGCTTGGGAATTTGAAAAAGATTTCAATTCTTTCAGGATTTCATTAACTTTTTGATTTTTGTTTTCTTCCATTTCATTTCGGAAATTAATAATCAAAACACCCGCTTTTTCATTATACAAAAAAAACGGGTGTTTTGGAATACGCAAGACCAACTTAAGTTATTTCGAAAACTTTATTCCTTTCCCGAAAGCCTTTGACCAATCTTATTTTTGACGGAGAAACCTTAAAATACTTCGCCAGCAAACGGATTATCGCCAGATTGGCTCTTCCTTGAACCGGTGGTTCCTTAACCGAAACCACAAAACGATTCTCGCCTATTTTTTCCACCAGATCCTCGCCCGAATCCGGATGAGCTTTTACAGCGATAAGCATACTGTCATTTTAACATTTTATCATATTAACAAAAATCATAAATTTAAATGCTTTTAAACTTTCCTTGAATAAATTCCTGTCAGTTCCGCCGATTCCAAAATATGATCGTTAATAAATTTTTGCGCGTCCGCCACGGCGGCGCCGGCAGGCAAATCCATGCCGGCCATCGCGTCAAGCGCGTAGACGCGAAAAGAATAATGATGAATTCCCGAAGGCGGGCAAGGGCCGTCGTAGCCGATATTTCCGGAACTGTTTTCTCCTTCCAAAGCGTTTTCCGGAACGCTGTCTTCAAAAATTTCGGCTGTTTCCGGGCTTATATTCCACAAAACCCAATGCGTCCAAATCCCCGCGGGCGCATCTGGATCGTCCATCACCAAAGCCAAACTTTGAGCGCCGGAAACCACATCCTCAATAATCAATGGGGGATTTATATTTTCTCCCTCGCAAGCATATCTGGAAGGAATTTCTTCGCCGTCTTGAAAAACAGGACTGGATAGCTTCATAAAATTTCCAAATTATAATTTCCAATTTCCAATAATTTCCGAATTTTTAGCTTATGCTAAAAATTCGGAATATTTGGAGCTTGATCATTGGGATTTGGATGTTTTATTAGAAATTACAGCGTCCTTCCGTAGCCCCGAGTTTATCGAGGGGCGAAGGAGGAGAAATTGGAAATTAGAAATTTTTTCTCCGCTTCTTCCCAATTCACCACATTCCACCAAGCCTCGATATATTCCGGCCGGCGGTTTTGGTATTTGAGATAATAGGCGTGTTCCCAAAGATCCAAAATCAAAATGTCTTTGGCTTTTAATTTATAAATCCGAATATTATCATGATTTGGCCAAGCCTCGATTTTTAATTTGCCGTTTTCTTCCAAAAGCCAAATCCAGCCGCTGCCGAAAAAATTTGCGGCAAGCGCGCCAAAATCCGATTTGAATTTTTCAAAGCTTCCAAAATCCCTCGCGATGGCTTTTTTGAGATTTCCTTTTGGTTCTTTAGCCAAATTCGGAGCCATAATTTCCCAAAATAGGCCGTGGTTATAATGGCCGCCGCCATTATTTCGAACTGTTTGTTTGATTTCTTCCGGCAGCGAATCAAGAGAAGAAAGCAATTCCCCGATTTCCATTCCTTGAAAATCGGGAAATTTTTCCAAGGCTCCGTTTAATTTATCAATGTAAGCGCTATGATGCTTGTCATGATGAATCTTCATTGTTTGTTCATCTATGAAAGGCTCAAGCGCGCCAAAAGGATAAGGAAGATCTGGAAGTTCGTAAGCCATGGATTTCTGATGAATTTAATTGATTTTATTCAATTATATCATTTTTTACAATTACGCGGTATGTCCCATTTTAGTCAAAACGTAAATCGTGTATAAAGCCGCCAATCCCACCAAATCATAGATTATCATCGTCAAAGTTTCTGTTCCAAAAAGACTCTCAACGAGATTGTAATCAAAGAAACCGATCAATCCCCAATTGATTCCGCCGATGATCAAGATTATCATCGCGATCCAGTCAAGAATATTGAATTTATCCATTTTTTTCACCCCCTTCTATAAAGCCGCCAATAACCGGCGGCTTGTTAAAAATTAATATTAAACATTGTCACCCGGCCTTTTTATCAAGCCAATAATAAACAAAAGGATTGCCGCGCCGATAATTGCCGTTATTATTGATCCCAAGAACCCCCCGGTTGCCACGCCCAGCTGCCTGAAAAGGTAGCCGCCAACCAGGGCTCCCAAGATTCCCACAACGATGTCGCCCAAGACTCCCAAGCCCCTGCCCTTCATTATCAGGCCGGCGACCCAACCCGCAATTAAACCGACAATTATGAAAACTATCAGATCCCACATCTTTTTCACCTCCTTTCTCTTGCCTCGCCATAGCCTTATAAAGGCGAAGGCGGGACAATTTTCTCAAAATCTCCGATTTTGTTAGAAAATTGAGTGTCCTTCCATAGTCCCGCATCCAATAAACGGCGGATGCGGAACGAAGAAGAACATTCTCATTTATCATTAATAATTTATAAAAATCTATTCCCCGTTTAATCCTATTCCCTCTTCGGTCTTGCCAAATTTTTGCTCGTCTCTGTCCGGAATTTTTTTTAAATTTCGCCTCATTTGTTTTTCCAAATCAGAATTTTTCTCAATCATTTGCGGATAATTTTTTTTAAGATATTTCATCATTCCATCAATGGTTTCCTGATCGGTTTGGCCAAAGGAAATATAGTCATCGTTTTTGCAACCGATATCTTTGCAGGAGAGAGATCTCATGGCGCCATTCTACGGAATTACAGATAAATACGGATATTACAGATTCAAATTGAATTTATCCGTATCATCCGTAAAGATTCGTAAATCCGTAGGGTTCAGATTATTCGTATTGCCTTCCCGAAGGTGAAACGCAGTTCCAAATTTCCATCATCGGCAATTTTTTCATCATCTTTTTCAGATAAACAAAAAAACCGCGCCAAAACACGCGGTATCCAAAAAAAGACGGGCTTGAAACATATTTTATTTTTTTGTTTCCAACAAAACGGCCGATTTGCCGCATCTGAACAATCGGGCAATCAAATTCTTAAAATCGTTTAAACAATAAAGAAGTATATAATTTTCGGATTATTTGTCAAATTGGTTATCCACAAATATGATATGAACTTTAAAATTACGCGCCAATCCAGCAATTGATGAATCCAGACATTCAATGTCAGGGATCTCGACATTGAATGTCTGGATTCCCAATTTGCGATTAGCGATTATTGCGTTTTTGCCTGAATTATATTTTTGACCGCGTTTACCGGAATAGAAAAACCTATGCTTTGAGAACCAATAACAGTGGCCACATTTATTCCAACAACTTTTCCGTTCAAATCAACCAAAGGCCCGCCGGAGTTTCCCGAATTAATAGCCGCGTCGGTTTGAATCACATTTTCCAATCTTTCAACCTGATTGCCGTTTGAAGCCTCAATATTTCGATTGAGTCCGGAAATTACGCCAACCGAAACCGAATTGGAATATTCGCCCAAAGCGTTGCCCACCGCAAAAACCGATTGGCCAAGCTTCAAGGAATCCGAATCGCCAAACTCAACCGGTTTGTATTCGCCTGATATTTTTAAAAGCGCGATATCATTTTTTTCATCGCGATAAACAACTTGCGCTTCTTGCTGGCTTCCATTGGAAAGCAAAATAGTGTAATGGGCTTGCGTGTCCCGGGCCACGTGGCGATTAGTGAGGATATAACCGAATCTTCCGACGATAAAACCCGTCCCCGCTCCCACTTTTTGAGTTTCAAATCCTTTTTGCTGATATTGGGGAATTCTGATGCCTGAATCTTTAAAAAACGGATCGCTGCCAAACGGATTCACATAAACAACCTCGAGTTTTGGGACATCTTTCGTTATAACAATAGAAACCACCGAGGAAGCTATTTTTTGCACTGCCGCGGTTAAAAGTTCTTCTTGCGATTTTTCATGAATAATTTCCCTCCTGACCGTTTCTTGTTGAGCAATCTGCTTGTCAGCCGCCACAATTTCCAGTTTTTGCGAGAGAGAAGCGACTTTTTCATTTAGAAGATTGATTTCATCGCTTTTTTTCTCCGCGTTCGCGTTTAAATTTTCCAATTTGCCCGAAACCGAATAAATCCAAAAAGAAAAAGCTCCGACTACAATCAGAATTAAAATTATCTTGTTTATTCTGTTCATAATCAGGCTGCGTTTAAGCATTCCAGACATATTTTACCAAAAAACAGCCAAGCTCTTCAAGCAAATAAAAATCTTCAAAGCAAATCATCGGGCGTTTCAATAAATCCCGGATCGCTCGGCAAAGAAAAAATCGTCGCCGCGGGAAAAGAAGTCGGATCGGCCGGCGAAGAAATAAAAGGCGTTGGTTGGGAGGTTAATCGGTTTTTTGATGATATAATCTTGAAAAAACCAAAAATAGGCCAAGATTGCCGCCGCCACCAAAAAAATTAATCCTCCAATAATAAATAAGGCGTCTTTCAGCATAAATCCATTCTGCGATTTAATTCAAATTCAATCAAGCCAAAATTTTTATTAAAAAACGCCCCGATTTTTTTTCAGAGCGTTTGCGATCTCAAGCCGAAAATTTCGTCTTTTTCCGCTCCTTTCCAATCACCGTTATAAGCGGCTTCCAGAATTTGAACAATCTGCTCAAATTCTTTTTTCT
>Ga0076025_104_pt1 | contig 20340 bp, 15 predicted proteins | sample RifGroB1_FD_68102 | JGI IMG/M metagenome (GOLD analysis project Ga0076025, IMG submission 68102) | Parcubacteria bacterium GW2011_GWB1_42_6
TCCGGAATAGCCAATCGGAAATCGCGAATATTTTTTAATCAAAGTCTCCACCGCTCCCAAATTAAGGTCTTCATCCGGCGTGGGATAGACGGAAACGCAATGATTGATAATGAGCTGATCGTTATGTTTTAAAATCAGATTCACCGCCTCGTCTATTTCATCTTCGCCAGCCATGCCAGTGGAAAGAAAAACCGGCTGTTTTCTTTGGGCGATATATTCTATGAGGGGCATGTGAGTCAAATCAAAAGAAGCGATTTTCCAAGCATCCATTCTCACGTTATTAAGCATCGCGGCGCTTTTTAAATCAAAAGGAGCGACAAAAAATATCAAACCCAGCGAATGAGCCAATTTTCTCAATTCTTTCAGCTGGCGTTCATTGAATTCCAGTTTTTGCCGATATTCGCCGTAAGTCGCGCCAAGAGCCCTTGAGGAAGTCTGGGGCCTGGAAAGCATATCCTGAATGAAAACTTCCGAGAGAGTTCTTTTCTGGAATTTTACCGCGTCCGCCCCGATCCAAGCCGCTTCCATGATCAATTTCTTGGCCATATTCAAATCGCCGTTGTGATTGTTGCCGATTTCGGCGATTATAAAAACCGGCTCCTCGGGGCCAATAAATTTTTTACCCACTTTGATCTTTCGCGGATTTTTTGTTGAATTTTTATTCACGGATATTCGTCATTTCTTTTTAAAAATGCAGTTTGCCAGAGTTTCCCGGCCGCGTTGGTGCTTTGAATCCAAACGGAAACCCAGACTTTCCATTATCGCCGGAATTTGGCGGTTTTGGGAGTTATTCTCGTCAATTTCTATTAGAATAGTCCTTAGATCGGGATTTGACAAGACTTTCCGCGCTCCTTCCGCGACTTCCCTTTCGGGCCCGTCAACATCTATTTTTACGTGATTGGGGAGAGGCAAAGAAAATTTTTCAACAAAATCATCAAGGGAAAAACCGAGCAAAGGCGAATATTTTTGCCTGTTTGAAAGACCGATCGGAAAAGCCTTGAAATTTTCGCCGCAATTATTTAAAACAATATTTCGGTTCAGAGCCAAGAAAGCCACCGGATCGGGTTCAAAAGCGAAAATCCGGCAGTTGCCGCCAGCCGCCGCCCAAGCCACGAAAGAATAAGCTCCCACGTGCGCGCCGATATCGTAAAAAATTTCGCCCGGCTTCATATTTTCTTCTATCCAACGAACTGTTTCAGGTTCTTTGCCACAAGCGTTGAGTCTGGTGAGTTGCGCGCAATTTTCCACGCTCATTTTTATGTCTTTCTTGGAATAATCCAGCCGGCCGCAAACAACAATATTGTCTTTAATGAAAGTCTTGGCGCCGGACCAAAAAAATTCCGGCCAACCGATTTTTCGGCCGGATCTTCTGGCAAATTTTGAAAATTTCCATTTTTTGATATCGCGCAAACAATTCCACTGCTTTGCCGGAATGATTTTTTTTGCCGTTTCTCCAATAAAACTCATAAGACTGCCTATCGGCTTAATGAAAAACTATTCTTATGCTATTTGGCAATAATTTAATATTTTAACCGATGTTATAAACCCGATGAAAATATGATTCTTTGTTCAGCAGCAAATCATCGGGCGAACCTTCTTCCACCACTTTCCCTTTTTCCAAAACCAAAAGCCGGTCGGCGTCCATAACCGTGGAAAGGCGATGGGCGATAACGACAATGGTCATATTGCCTTTGAGTTTGGCGATGGATTTTTTAACCAAAATTTCCGATTCGTTGTCCAAAGCGCTCGTCGCTTCGTCCAAAATCAAAATTTGCGGCCGGCGCGCCAAAACCCGCGCCAGAACCAGCCTTTGTTTTTCGCCGCCCGAAAACCTGGCCCCCCGCTCGCCCACGATTGTTTCAAATTTTTCGGGCAAAGAATCCACCAGGTCAAAGATATCGGCCGCTTTCGCCGCTTCCTTCATTTTTTCATCCGTTATATTTTTGTCAAAAAATTTGATATTTTCGGCCACCGTGTCGTTTTTGAGAAAAATATCCTGCGAAACATAACCGATATTTTCGCGCCAGTTTTTTAAACTGACGCTTTTGGCGTTTTTTCCGTCAATCAGAATGCCGCCCGCCTGCGACTCAAAAAGACGCAGCAAAAGATCAACAATGGTTGTTTTTCCGGATCCCGACGGACCGATTATGCCGACCATCTCGCCTTTTTTCACTTTAAAATTCAGATTGTCAAAGAGTTTTTTTTCTTTATCGTAAGCGAAATCAATATTGGAAAATTGGATGGACTCGTTGAATAAAAATTCTTCGCGCCCCGAATCTTTCTCGGGATTTTTGGAAAGCTGTTCTTGAAAATACATCAAATCCATCACCGGCGGAATCGTTTCGTTCACCGAATGGAGCCACTTGCCGGCTTTATCGACAAAAACAAAGATTCTTTGTATCAAATAAACCGTGACGATGAAAGTGGCGAAACTGAAATCCGGCCGCGAGAAAGAAAGTCCGAAAATCACGCAAATCAAAATTATGCTCACGGGCTGCATGCTTTCGCTGTGAAGATATTTGACCGTAGTGGATTTCACTTTGGCATGGCGGTACCTTCTGAAAAGATCGCCAATGATATTCACCGCTTCGCCTTGGACATTCATTGATTTTATCGTTTTGAGCCCCAGAATATTTTCGTTTATTTGATTGGCTATGTCTTTGCCGATAACCGTGAGCTGCTGAATGTAAGTTTTGACGCGGTAAAGAAAAGGCTTTGAAAGATAGAGAATGACGGCGCCCGAAAGCAAAACCCAAGAAGTGACCCGCCAATCGATCTTAAGCGCCATCGCGGCGTAAATCAGAAAACCGCTTAAATCCAGAAGCATGGCGCAAATTTTCTGCAAGAGGCCGGAGCTGGAACTCACCCGGCTCATAATGTAGTGCTCCAGGTGGCCGATCTTCATTTTCAAAAGAAACGGCCATTTTGCCTGGAAAGTTTTTTCATAGATTTCGGTCCGAACGCTGTATTCATAATCGCTTAAAATTTTGGTCTGCAAAATGCCCGAAACGGCCAAAGCCGCGCCCTTGAGAATGAAAAGCAAAGAAATAAAAATCAGCAGCGAAACAAGATTCAAGTCCAAATGGAAAAATAAAAACAGTTTGTTGAGAGCCTGTGAAATTATATCTCCTCCCAAGCCGTCATGGTTTGTGACAAAAGAAAAAAGAGGAATTAAAGTGCCGATGCTCAAAGCGTCAAAAAATCCGGTAAAAAATCCGATCAAGGCCAGCGCGAAAACCCGAACCCGGTATTTGCCGTACATCTTTTTCAATAGAAACCAAAGATTTTTTATTATTTGGATAATTCGTCTGATTAATCTCATTTTTGCTTGATTATCGCTGAAATAGCGGCAAAGCCGCGGAAATTTGATATTTTGACCCTTCTATTGTATATTTTAGCCGTATGGAAGAAAATAAGCAAAACAATTTAAAGGTATTGGGAATAGTCGGAGCCAGATCGGGTTCCAAAAGCATTCCCCATAAAAACATCCGGCCGCTTTTAGATAAGCCCCTTATGGCCTGGATTATTGAGGCGGCAAAGAATTCCAAATACATTTCCCGGCTCATTCTCTCCACCGACTCTTCCGAATACGCCCGAATCGGACGCCAATACGGAGCGGAGACGCCTTTTGCAAGACCGGCGGAATTCGCCAACGATACCGCTTCGGACATTGATTATCTCACTCACGCCGTGCAATGGATGGAAGAGAATGAAAATTGGAAACCGGATGTTATTTTGCGCCTTCCGCCCACCACGCCGCTTTGCAAAACCGAATCAATCGACGCCTGCGTTGAAATCTTAATGAACGATCCCCAAACCGACTCCTGCCGGACGATCACTTCCGCGCCCAAACATCCATATAAGCTTTGGAAAATAGAAAATGACGAATTGAAACCTTTTATTTCCAAAGAGCTCACGGGATTTGACGAACCTTCCAATATGGCGCGCCAGCTTTTTATTCCGGCCTTCGCCCACGTTGATGTGATCGCCGTGCGGCGCGATATTTTGATGAACAACCGCCTGCTCACCGGCAAAAAAGTGAAATTTGTCAAACTTCCCAAACACGAAGCGATCGATATCGACACGGAAAACGATTTTTTGCTGGCCGAAATTCTCCTGAAAAAAAGATTGGGGTTAATTTAGACCCGCGTATTTCATTATCGCGTCAACCACCCGCTTTGAAGCCAGGTTATCGGTTTGGAAACAAGCTTCTTTCCGGAGAACTTCGCGTTTTTCTTCATCAAGATTCGGATTTTTCAAATAGCCGCTCAACGCTTCAAAAAGTTCCTCGAAATTTTCCGTCTTGCGGACTCCGCCGGTTTCAATGATTTTCTTGAAGTGTTCCCGCAAGCCAAACCGCCTCACGGACCTGAAAAACGGTCTTTTTTTATATCCGTCAAAATTGGTAATCACGAGCGGCCGGTCAAAAACCCCCGCTTCGATCAAGGCCGTGCTGTAAACGGCGATAACGATGTCGGCGTGGCGCATCAGATTGAAATAATCGGCCATTTTTTGTCCGTTATCAAGCGTCTCTTCAAAAAAAACCACGGAAGGATTACTTCTGAAGCTGTTGTACTTTTTCATATCGAAATTCTGATCGGCTCCGCGTCCGCCAATGTAGGGTCTGATGACAAGCTTGACGCCTGGATCAAGTTTTCCCTCTTTGATCCACCGCAATATTTTTTCAATGACATCCGGCTCATCCGGGCAGTAAGCGCTGCCCGAAATATAATAAATGTATTTGGCGCCGGGCGCGAAATCGTATTTATCCAAAACCTCCTCCCTCGAAACCGCGTAATCGGCATTGCCCAAAAAATCAAACTGGGGATAACCGGTCAGAAAAATTTGTTCGGCCCGATAGTTCTGGTATCTCATCGCGAAATCCTTGATCTGTTCGCTCTGCGCCAAAAGCTTGTCCGTTTGAACCGGAATATAATATTTGTCAAAATGGTCCCAGTTGGAAATCATTCCCAAAGTCAAAATTTTTCTTTTATTGGCTTCGGCAACCAAAGCCTGGTCGAATTGCCCGAAAAGATGGGGAGCAAAAACAAGATCGGGTTTGTATTTTTCAAAAGCGTCTTCAAAAATGCCTTTTGAATAGGACCGGTAAAAAATTTCCGGAATGATTTTGTCGCGCATGAATTTGAGCCGGCCGAAAGTGTTGGCGATGAGAAATTTTAAAGGCATCAAATAGATCCGGCCTCCCCCCGGCGGTTCCCCGGGCCTCATTCCCATCGTGGTGAGCATAAAAGTCGTGCCGGTAAAAATAAAGTGGGCGTAAAAAAAATAAAACAGTTTCTGAAAAAAACTTCTTTTTTTGGCGTAAGGATAATGAATGAGTTCAATCTTGCGATTCGCGCCGAATTTTTCTTCGATGAACGGCCGAAAGCTTTCTTCATAGCTGGCGGGCAGCAAAAAAACAATTTGAACGTCATCGCGTCCCTTTAGCGCTTCGCCCAGCCTGAAAAAAGCGCTGCCCGAAAAAAAGAAAAGATTTTTATAAACATATTCGAAAGACAAGCTGAAAAATATCGTTTTCATGGTTTTTATTCCGTCTTTTTGAAATTAGCTGATTCTTTGGCTGATCTGATTAAACTTTCAACGGCTTCTTCGACTTGCTCCGTTTTTATTGAATCAAGCGCCAAACGCTGTTGGCGCGGATCGCCCGCTTCTTTGAAACTGAAAATGGAAGGAGGAACGCCCGATTTAACCGCGATGATATTTTCGCCCCGCGGCACAAGCTCATTGGGATCAACCGGACCGACAATATCCACCAAGGGGATCTTCAAAGCGTGGGCGACATGAACTGGTCCGGTATCAACGGATATGAATAATTTCAATCTCTTGATCAGCGAAGGCAAATTTGCCAAGTCGGAATCAAAAGATTTGAAAAAGCCGCCTTCTTTCAAACCAGCCGAAACTTCGTTTATTCTTGATTCGTCGGCCGCGGATCCGATGAATATGATTTTGGCTCCGCGTTTTTCAATAAGATGCCGGGCGACTTTTTTAAAATTTTCGGCCGGCCATTCTTTGGCTTTGTTTCCCGCCGACACGCTCATGCCGACCAAAAAATCGTTTTCCGAAATGCCGTTTTGGCGAAAAAAATCTCGCGCTTTTTCTTCGCTTTGTTCGCCCGTGAAAATTTCCTTTTCTTGTTTTAAATCGTCTATTCCAATAAACCGCAAAAGTTTTAAATGATGCTCCGGCAAATAAGCGTGATGCCGATACAGAAGTTTAAAATTGTTAAGCCAATCAGTCAATATTTCGCTGGCCGGCCTGTTTTGGCGGACGGTTTTGACCCGATTCGGAACAATGCCCAAAAAAGCGATCAAAGAGCTTAAAGCCGTTCCGGAGAGAGAAAAGCTCCAATCGAATTTTTCCCGGCGCAGTTTTTTAATCAGCCGATTCAAGCTCTGGTTTTCATATATCAAAAGATCGTCGATGCGCGGGTTATTTTTTAAAATTCCGGCCGCCTTGCTTGAAACCAAAACCGCCAAACGGCTTTGCGGATAAGTTTTTTTTATGGCGGCGAAAACCGGCGTGGAACAGACCAAGTCGCCGATTCTGGTTAATTGCGGAATAATCAGAATCTTCAAGCCGCTTCCCGAAACCGCGCGTTTTTTGAAACGGATCAAAATAAAAAACAGCGGCGAAACGATCAGGCTCGCCAAAATCAACAAATAAAATTTCAACCGGTCAACCGTTGGATCCATTTTGATTTGATTCTATAAAATTTAAAATATTTTCCGCTCGTCTGCTCCATTCGAAGCGCTTCACTTTTTCGGAGGCTTTGCGGATTTTTTGGCAAGCGGTTTCGGAACTATTCAAAGCCAACCCCACGGCTTCGGCTAAAGAAGCGACATCATCGGGTTCATAAAAGAAAACTTCTTCTCGGGAAACAATCTGTTTGAGAGCCGGCGTGGCGCTGGCGACAATGGGACGATTGGCGGCCATATACTCAAAAATTTTCATCGGCGAAGTGTAATAATAAGAATAAGGATTTTGTTTCGTCCCCAACACCAGCAAAACATCGGCCGCCCCGTACCATAAAGAAACTTCTTTGTAATCTCTTTGGCCGGCGCAAACCATATTGGCCGGAATTTTTTCGATGCCGATCGATTTTTGCAGTTCTTCCCCGGAGCCGCCGATTAAGCAAAAATCGCATTCGCTTTTTTTGGCCGCCGCCCCGACAAGAATTTCCAAACCCTTCCAATCGTAAATCTTTCCGCAATAAAGCGCCATCGGCCTGTTTTGGGAAAGCCGAAGAATTCTTCTGCATTCTTGGCGGCTTTTGGCCGGCGCAAAAAAATCAAGATCTATGCCGTTGGGGAAAACCAGAATTTTTTCCTTGGGAATGCCGAATTTTTTTATCAAATCTTCCTTGATCAGATCGCTGATCGTTATAATCCCTTTGACGCGTTTGAAAAAATAGGAATAAAGAAATCTTTTTCTCTTGGTGTCGTGCATCTCGTAAAAAACCGGCCAACCGAGAATCGGAGCGATAAAATAGGAAACTTCATCCAAGTCAATCGAATAAAAAATCGCTTTTTCTCCTTTCAGCCTTTTGGAAAAAAGATAAAAAAAATAAGAAAAAGCGAAAGAAAAGGAACTAAGATTGTAAGAAAAAGGATTGGAAAAGCCAAAATTCAGAAAAAAAAGTTTTTTTACTTTTATCGGAGTTTTGAGGCCGTAAAATTCTTGCATTGGCCGGGAAAAAACATTTTTCCTGCGGGGAACGACCAATTCCAAATCCACGCCCTGTTTGACGAGGGCTTCGCACATTTTGGCCAGCTGAATTCCGTGCGCCCGTTCGGTGGGAATCCGGGCGTTGGCGACATAGTAGATTTTCATAACTCCCGAATTATTTTTTCCGTTAATTTATCCAGGCCGTGGTTCTCGATCGAATATGCCCTTAATTGCCGGCCAAGCGTTTTTCTTTCGTCAAACGGCGCATTGAGCAAAGCTGAAATTTTTTCCGCCAAATCCCGGCTGTTTTCAAAAATCAGCCGGCCGGGCAAATCTTTTTCAAATGATTTATTCGCGACGACAACCGGGACTTCGCAGGCCATCGCTTCCAGGATCGTCTTATCCAAGGATCCTTCGGGGGTCAAATTGACAAAAATCTCGTTTTGATTGTAAATTTCCGGCGTTTTGAGATTGGAGATTTCGCCCAAAAATTTGATTCTTCCTTTTTCTTCCAAATTTCGGGAAAGCGTTTTTATTTTCTCAAAATATTCTTTATCTCTTTCGGGCGCGCCTCCAATAATATTCAAAACAAATTCAACCCCGTTTTTTTCCAATTCCTCGGCCGCTTCGATTAAAACTTCCAGTCTTTTCACCGGAGAAATCCTGCCCAAACACAAAATGGAACGGGGAATTTTTTGAATATTTTCATTTCTTTTAAAAACCTCCGCGTCTATTCCGGCCGGCGCGATTTTGGCATTTTTAAAACGGGCCGTATAAGCAAAAGGGGAAGTATAAAAAACCGCGTTGGAAATTTTGGCCGAAAGCCAAGTAAAAAAACTTCCGTGGCGATGATTGTGCCAAAAGATGATTTTTTTGCCCAAAAAACGCCAAATCAACCCGCCCAAAATAACATATTCCTGATTCATATGGACAAAAACGCAATCGTAATTTTTTCTTTCTTTGATTATAAATTTATATAAATTAAAAAGATATTTCAAGCGTGATCGGCCGCTTTCTTTGCCTAAAGAAAGGACTTTTACGTTTTTCGGCAAATTATATTCTCCTTTTTCAAGACAGACCGCGATGATCTTCTCAAATTTCCGAGAAAATTTTAAAAGCCAGGAATGGACAAATCCCATCACATCATCGTTCCTGTCGACCTTTTGGGTTAAAAATAATAATTTCATAGGCAATTTTCCAACGCTCTTTTATAATTGATCAGATATTGTTCCTTTGTTGTTGGCGCTAAAGATTTCGCCGGCGCGAGATTTCCGCCGATCGCTCCGAGAATCTTGTCGCGCAAATCATTTTCATCGCCAACGCTGAAAATTGAGGCGCGGTCCAAAAATTCGCGGCTTATTCCCGCGTCGCTGGAAATAACGCGGCATCCCGCCGCCACGGCTTCAACAATCGTCCGGCCGTAGCCTTCATAATTGGAAGAAATAAGAAAGAGATCGGCGGTCTTCAAATAAGAAACCAAATCGCCCGCCCACGGCTCGAGAATAATGTTTCTTTCCAATTCCATGCTCTTTATTTTCTTTAAAAGAAATTCCCGCTCCGGCCCGTTTCCGGCGATTATCATCCCAATTTTCGGTTTGGCCTTCAACACCCGCGCCATCGCGCGAATCGCAAGCAAAAGATTCTTCTCTTTGGTTAAACGGGAAGCTGCTAAAATTATAAAGTCGAACTGCGGATATTTATAGCGCAAATTCGTTCTTACGAGCGAACTCTTAATCCCTTCCACGTCCACGAAAACAGGCAAAACAACCGGTTCGGCTTTCAATTTTATCCGCGAAGATTTAATGGAATCGGCGATTCTTTCGGAAACGACTCTGATTCCATCGGCCCGAGGCAATAAAAATTTCGCCAGCTTTATTCTGATTCCGTTTAAAAAAGATTCCCGGCCGAAATAAGGATTCAAGAAATCAGTGTGAATTTGAATGTGCAATTTTACTCCGAATTTTCTTTTGAGCCAAAAACCGATGAGCCCCGCAAAAAACGGATCTTGCGCGGTTATAACGCCAATCCGCCGGTTTTTAATTATCAATCCCCCCTTTTTGACGGCAGAAAAAAATTTCAGAATTTTATTGGAACCCGAGGAAAAATAAATCCATAATTTTTCGCCTATCTTTTTGTCTTGGCCCGAAGCGAGAACAAGTATGTGCGTTTCGTCAAAAAGACGGCTGTATTCCTCCTGCCGCGAAGATTCCGGAGACCCCGATTTGGCAATATTTTTATCAAGCCCGATAGCTAAGATTTTCATTGATTCAATATTTTAAAATTCGCAAATTGGCCTCAACCGCCTTTTTCCAAGAAAAATTTGATTTTAATTTTTCCCCGGCATTGGCGGCTAATTTTTCGGCCAAATCATTGTCGAAGAGAATCTTTTTCAAAGCCGACTTTATTTGTTCTCCGTCGTTAAAATCAAAAACCAATCCAGTATGACCGTCTTCAATTATCTCCGGATTGCCTCCCGCGCCTGTTGTCGCCACAGGCGTTCCCAAATAAGCAGCCTCCAACAAAGTATGAGCCATTCCTTCGTGCCTGGTGTTTAAAATATAAGCGTCAGCGGCCAAATACCAAAATATGACTTCATTTCTGGGCAAATCGCCCAAGAATCTCGCGTCAACGCCGAATCGATTTTTAAGTTCGCGCGATTTCCCGGCCAGTTTTTCCAGCTCCGGCCCGCCGCCCAAACCGACAAAAGAAATTTCGGGAAAATCTTTTTTGAGATCGGGCAAAATTTCCAGAATTTTTTCCACGCCTTTCCCCGGGATCATCCCGCAAACGGTCAAAATGACTTTTTCTTTCAAATTATTTTGTTTTTTGAAAAATTCCTTGTTGAAATCGGACGGAATCGGCAAATAATCCACGGAATTGCGCGCGACTTCTATCCGCTTTTTTTTGACTCCGAAACTTTCCAAAACTTTTTTATTAAAATCGCAATCGGTGACAACAACCCGGCAATTTTTTAAAATCGCGCCGCGGCAAATTTTTAAAACATGAATTTTTAAATTTACGAATCTTTTTTGAAAAGAGAAAAAATCGTCATTTTCGGCAAGACCCGAATTTAAAGCCGTTTCCCAGGCCGAATCCCCGGTAAAACGGACTATTAAGCGTTTGCGGCAGACAGCGCTCGCGATCAAAGCGGAAAATCCCGGCCAATAAGTGTCAAACGCGTAAATTTGATCGTTTTTAAAAGCCAAAATCACCGCCCGGCTGACCAAATTCAATATCCGAAAAAATTTATTTTTTTTCCGGGAAATTCTCTCCACCCGGCAAGGCAGCTTGTTTTTTTCATCGTCCCCGAATGTGAGCACGGTTATTTTAAAACCCTCTTTCGCCAAAACGGGAATCAGGTTGGCCAGCAAAGAAGCCGGCCCTCCGGACGAGGGCGGAAAAGACCCGGAAATAATCAAAAGCCGGTTGTTTTTCATCTCTTAATCGGTTAATCCTTTAAAAATACCCTCCATTTGTTCTGAAATTATTTTCCAATCGTATTTTTCCCGAACCATTTTGCCGGCGTTTTTTATCAATTCCAATCTTAGTTTTTCGTCCTCAAAAATCATCATTATTTTTTCGGCAATATCTGCGGGATTTTTGGTTTCGCAAAATAAACCCGTAGCTTGTCCCAAACTTGTCCGCGATGAGATTGCCGAATCCGCCGAAGGATCCTTCAGAAAATCGGGAATTCCTCCAACTTTGGCGCCGACTACGGGCACTCCGGCGGCCATCGCTTCCAAAAAAGAGTTTCCCAGGCCCTCCGAAAGGGAAGGACGGCAAAAAACATCGGCCAAAGCCAGATACAGAGGCACCTCTTCGTTGGGCTTTTCGCCCAAGAATAAAATTTTTTCTTTCAAATCCGATTTTTCGGCCAGCGATTTTAAATCTTTTTCCAGCGGCCCCGATCCCAAAATCAAAAGTCTGGCCGGAATTTTTATTTTTTCCATCGCTTCGATCAAATCGCCAATTCCGTTTTTTTCAACCAATCTCGAAACCGTGATTATTATTTTTTCATCTCCTTTTATGCCAAGCTTCTTTTTTAATTCCGCGATTTTGAAAATCGCGCGCCCTTCCGCGGCTCCGCCCGCGCAGCGAAAGAGGGAGAATTTATTAAAGTCCACTCCGTTTGGCGCAACCGAAATCTTTTCTTCCGAAACTCCCTGCGATTTGGCGTACTCTTTCAAATAAACACTGATCGCGGTTATGTGATCCGCTCTCTGAAAAATTTTTTTGTAAATAAAACCGAGCCATTTTGATCTCGATTTGATATGTTCCAAAGAATCTCCTTCTTGCAGAGTCAAAACATAAGGCACGCCGCTGAATTGTCCCTTGAAAAGCAAAGCCGCCAATCCTCCGAACGAGGCCATAATCGCCCAAACCAAATCATATTTGTTTTGGCCGTAGAGTTTCTGCGCCAAGCGGAAACCAAGCCAGGGAAATAAAAATTTGTCCCGCTTTCCGCGGCCCTTTCCCGCGCGCCAAACATTTACCCGGCCGATTTTTTCCCGTTCGGGCAAATCTTTTTTAATCCTGGCGCAAACCAAATCGAATTCCCAGTCTTTCAAACGATCCGTGATTTCTTTGACGGCTATTTCCGCTCCGCCAATCATTGGCAGATAAGCTGTGGAAAATATCAAAACTTTTTTCATAAACCAACCTCTTTTTTATATTCTTCAATCCAATCCGGCAAATCAACTTCCGGCTCCCAATTCAGAAGTTCTTTGGCTCGAGCATTATCGGCCAAACTTTCTTTCACTTCAAAACGAGGAGCGACATTTGTTTTCGGTCCGCCTATCATTTGGGCAACCTGATTGACGCTGTAACTGCGTCCCCGGCCGATATTTATCAATTCCCCCTTGCCCGCTTTTGGACTTTTGGCAGCCAAGATATTGGCTCTCACAACATCTTTTACATTGGTGTAATCTCTCTTTTGTTCTCCATCACCCACGATTGTCATTGTTTGGCCGCTTTTTCTCTGATTAAAAAAAGTCCCCAAAACGGAACAATAGGCCCCTTCGGAACTCTGCCTTCGGCCATAAACATTAAAATAGCGCAAACAAACGGTCGGCAAGCCGTAAATTTCGCTGAAAATTCGGCAATAAATTTCGCCGACATATTTTTGCAAGCCGTAAGGAGATATCGGGTTGGGGGCCATATCTTCTCTCCATGGATTTTTTTCCTGCCGGCCGTAAGCCGAAGAAGAAGCGCTGTAAATCATTCTTTTTACTTTCGCGTCTCTGGCCGCCACCAAAACATTCAAAGTGCCTACCAAATTTATATCATTGCTCTCAACCGGATTTTCAATTGAGATTTGTATCCGAGGCCAAGCCGCCAAATGAAAAACATAATCAACATTTTCAAAAACCGGCTTGATTTTTTCCAAATTCCGAACATCCAATTCATAAAACTCGGCTTCGGGATTGAGATTTTCCTTTTTGCCGGTCAGAAAATTATCAATAATTTTGACGCGCCATCCTTCTTTAATAAGCTCATCAACCAAAGTGGAACCGATAAAACCGGCTCCGCCAACCACCAAAGCTGTTTGATTGTTTGATTCATTCATATTTTTATAAAATAAAGATGGGCAAAAATTTGCTTTTTTCAACGAAAAAAGCAACCCTTCAAGGTTTGATTTAAATCCATCTTTATATTAAGATTAGCTCAAAAGAGGCCAAAAGTAAACCATTGAACCCTGCTAAATTACGAATTATTGTCAGTCTTGCGAATGGATTTAATTTGCATAGATTCGTAAATTAGCAATATTTGCAAAAGATTAGCGGTTTAGCAAGACGCCGATATGCCCAAAATTCTCTATTTAATCACCCAATCCGAGTGGGGCGGAGCGCAAAAAAACGCGGCGGATTTGGCCGCGGAGTTTTTGAGTTCCAACGAAACGCTGGTAGCCGCCGGCCCCGATGGCGACGGAGCATTTTTTAATGAATTGGCCCGGCGCGGCATAAAAAGCATGATGGTAAAAAATCTCCATCGGCGCGTAAATCCGATTAAAGATATCGCCGCTTTTTTTGAAATCAAAAGTCTTATAAAAAAAGAAAAACCGGACATAATCCATATCCACAGCTCCAAAGCCGGATTTATAGGCTCTTTGGCGGCGGGAAAAAAAGCCAAAGTAATCTACACCGTCCATGGCGCCGTTTTTGAAGCGCCTTTCGCCGCTCCTCAAAAAAAACTTTTTTTGCGGCTCGAGAAATTTTCCGCCGGCTTTAAAGATAAAATCATCTGCGTCTGCCAAAACGACAAAAATCTTTGGCTGAAACATAAAATCGCGCCGAGCGAAAAAATCGAAGTTATCCATAACGGCATTAATTTGCAAAATATCGATTTCCTGCCAAGAGACGAAGCCCGCCGCCGATTATTCAAACAAAATATCAATCCCGAAACAAAAATAATCGGCTCGATCGCCAATTTTTATCCCGAAAAAGGGCTTGAATTTTTGGTTGAAGCCGCTTGGATAATTTCCAAAAATCCCGCCGCCAAAAATATCAAATTCGCGATTATCGGCGAGGGCCGAATGAGGCCGTTGCTTGAAGAAATGATCAAGCAAAAAAATCTGGCCGAAAGATTTGTTCTTTTGGGCCAAAAAGAAAAAGCCTCCCGATATTTGAAAGCTTTTGACGCGTTCGCGTTGCCATCAATCAAAGAAGGCCTGCCCTACACGATTTTAGAGGCAATGGCGGCCCAAATTCCGGTGGTTGCTTCCAAAATCGGCGGCGTTCCCGAAATGATTCAGAATGATCACAACGGCTTGCTCGTTAAGCCCCGCGACCCCCAAGAACTCGCCCAAAAAATTCTTTATCTTTCGGCTAACCCCGATCTCGCCCAAAAATTCATCCGAAACTCGCAAGAAAAACTCAAAGAATTTTCGTTCGATCAAATGTTTGAAAAAACAAAGAAAGTTTATTTTGGATAAAAAACATCTTGCTAAAAAAGCCTCGCTCGAGGCTTTTTTTAACGGCTCAACGCGTTGAGCCGTTGGATTTTATGAGTTAAATATTATTTAGCACATCTTGTGAATTTTCTCCTACTACACTATTTTTTTTGCATTTCTTTATTGGCAACAAGTCTCTTCAATTCTTCAGTACGCTTTTTTCGACTCTCCCTAGCAACATACCAGTCGTCAACTAACTGTTCTATTAATCCTATCAAGAGCTGTGCTTCACCCGGTTCAACATCAACGATAATATTTATATCCTTTTCCATGTGTGCACCTATATTTCCAACACTACGAACAGCATCTATACTTTCCCAAACATCCGGATCAACCTTGTCTTTGAGTTCATCTATTTCGTCTTTTAGTTGTGATTTTTTAATTTCCCAAAAATCACGAATCATACCCTGCAGACATCTACGAGCAAGTGTTGCTGAAGCCTTTGGGCTTAAATCCCGAATACGGCACGCTTCGTAATAATCCTGCTGTATTGGCTGCGGAATATAATCCGACAGAACCATTGCTTCCGATTCTGGTAATAATTGCCATTGGTGAATGACATTCCAATCTTGTCTTATACCCTTATAATCAACGGAATTCATCTCCATTCGAAGCCATAGTTTTTGACATTCTTTATTGGGGCAAGTAATTGATTGAATAAATAACCCAACATCTCCTTTGTCGGATTTAATAACATGCATTCTTTGCCAACAATCAAAATAGTTTGGATCAGTGATCGTTGTTGGATGACTGCAATATGGACATTTAAAATTTATTGAGGTCATATTTTTAAAAAGATATAGAGTAAATTTTTAATTATTTTTTTATTCAACAATGACTCCGCCCAAGGAAAAAACAAGAATTCAAAAAAAGTGTCGAGCACCTTTTTCTGTTCCAACTAATCAAGAAAAAAGCTTTAAAAATCCGACGGTATTAATAAAATAATTGGCCTTGTTTTTCTTTAAACTTTTTATTATATCCTTCTGTTGTTTGCAGACCTTATTTTTTGCTTTTTATCTTTGATCGTTCTTTCAGGATCAAAGATGATATTGAAATAAATCCCGTCCAGAAACGCGACAAAATGATAATCGCTTTTTGACGGGCAATTTTTTATTAAATCTATGATTTCAACCATTTGCTTGTTTTGTTCTCCTCCGGAAGTGCTCATATGCTTTGCCTCAAGAAAATATACATCGGAATCTCGCTTTATAATCAAATCCAAGCATTTTCCTTGATTCTTTGCTCCCAATTTTATTCCCAGATGATCTTTCAAGCTTTTTATGGAAAAATTGCCATTTTTTGATTTCGAGAAAAAAGAAAAAGCTTTGGTTTTTTTATTGAATTCCTCCATATCTTGAACTTTTGCAAAGCCGTTTTTAATCAAAATTTGCGCTAATTTGTTTTCTCCCGCGTTTCCTTTGCGTCTGGATGATCCTTTATCAATGATCGCCTGAACCCATTCCGCGGGAGTGATATCGCCAATATCCCTTTTTTCCAAATATAAGCCGGTTATCAATTTCAGAAGATTCAAATCCTTGGATGCTTCTTCAATCTTTGAATCGCACGCATTGATAAAACAGCCAAATTCCGAATAATTGGCGTATTTTATTAAGATTTTCCGCAAGTCGTCAAAAATTTGATTCAAAACCTCGCCCGAATCTTTTTTGTCTTTAATCTGTTTGATTGCGATAAGCTTATCTTTAACTTCTTTGCTTTTTTCGACATACAAATCCAAATTTTTATGCTTTTCCGGAAACATGTAATTTGTGTCCAAAAAGCTTTCGGGATGCTTAACGCAATAATCCACCAGTTCCAAGTTGTCCATAAATTATATATTTAATGTATTGGGCCTCAAGTTTTTGTTTATTTCATTTATATAAATATAATTGATAAATTTATAAACAAAATCAAAAGAAATTCTTTTCCTGTCATTGTCTCTGAAATTGGTTAGAAACAGCGAAAGATAATCGTCCCTCAATTGATTAAGCTTTTGATTGAAGCGCAAAATGATTTTTTCTTGATCTTTAATCGATATTTCGTTCTCAAAAACAAGATAAATCATATGCCTGGAAGATTCCTTGCTGATCAGGCAATCAACTCCGTATTGTTTGATATTTTCCAGCGCTATTTTCCCGTCTTTTGAGCCGGTATCTATGGCTTTTAAAAAAATAATGTTTGAATCTATTATTTTTTGCAAGTCTTCCGATATTTTGATTGGAATGATGTTTTCGATATGGTTATAAGCGGCTATCGCCTTTATTTTGCCCGGTTTTATATCGCTTTCCGTCAATCTTCTTATTTTCAGGATATTTTTTACATCTTCTATTTTGTTCAAAAAATCTCCCGCGATCTTCCATCCGTATTTTTTTTCGAGCTTTATTTCGGAAGCTTTATTTTCGGGATAAATGTTTATTTTGAAAGAAAATTTATCTTCCGGATAAGCCAATTTCTTATAATAAAAAGCTACGACATTATTGGTTGTATCCGAAAAAACTTTCTCTTTAAAGTAGTTCAGTTCAATAATCTTAAATTTTGAAAAAAACAGATTCCTGATTCCTTTGGAATTTTCGGCGGACAAAAAGTTTATGGGCACAATGACGATCCCTTCCTCGCTTTTCATAATCGAGGCAAGCGAGATTTGATACAGGTCTTCAAAGTTGAATTTGCAAAAATAATCTCCCTTGATTTGGTCATTCGCCTTATTGATATTCAGATAGGGAGGGTTTGTCAATACGAATTTATACTCTTTTGGCTCCAAAATGCTGTCGTTTTTATATATTGTTTTATGATTTATATATCTTTCGTCAATATCATACCCGATAACTTCTTTTGCTCCATTTTTCTTGCTCCATTGGATTAGATCGCCATCTCCCGCAAATGGGTCGGTGATGCTTTTCCCCCTTATAAACCGATCCAAATTATTCAGAATATAGTCTGAATTTTTGGTGAAAAATTGCCCTAATTGTCTTTTATTCGCATTCTCCATGCATTTATTATAAATAATGCGTGTATATATAGCAACAATAAAAACCGTTAGCCTGAAACAAATAAACGCAAAAATCCAACGGCTCAACGCGTTGAGCCGTTGAATTTTCTCCTCCCCTTAAGATAAGGGGAGGGTAGGAGGGGTTATGACATTTATTAATACATCATTGAATTAACTCCCCCAACCCCCTCTTATTTAAGAGGGGGTAAATCATTCTACCGTTACATTGCCCAGATTTACAGTCGCGTCCGGATCAATCTGCAAAATTTTTGACGGATCTTTGTAATCACCCGAATAATTATGGACGAGTCCGGCGTATTTTATACGCGTGAAATCCAACTCCGATTCGCTTCCGGCCAAAAATTCAAGCCCGATCCACTCGCCTGTTTCCGAATCGGGCAACGAATCCGCGCCGTCGTTATTGGTGTCCCCGCCGATTGAATCGTCTTTGATGGAAGTGAAGGTTATCAGGGTGGAACTGGAATTGCCTTGGGCGATCAGGCGGCCTTGGACTTCCAGAGCGATAATGCCGCGAGTTGCCTTTAAAATTGTTCCGGGTTCAATCGTTAAAGTTGTGCTTGCGGCGATTCTTAGATTATGGCCGGAACTTCCCTCAAGAATATACACAATATTATTTTTAAAGATCGCATCCCGCGAAAAAACGGAAAGATCATCGACAAACAAACCGTTGTAAGAATTATCCGCAATGGTATTGGCCGAAATTTCAGGATACGAGCTTTTAACAAAAATCGCCTTGGAAAAACCCGAAATATCGTTTCCGCCGATCGCGGGGCTTGCCTGGTTTTCAATATGAATCGCCTCGCCTTTGTGTTCTTGATTGGAGAAAATATTGCCCAAAATTCGCGGCGAGGAAGATCCGGTGATAAAAATCGCGTAATCCGTGCTGCTTGAAAAAGTTGAATTTTTAACGATTGAATTTGAACCGATCAATTCCAAAAAATGAGTTTGGCTTTCACGAAAAATGCAATCGGAAAATTCAACATTGGCGCCGTTGATATAAACTGCCGCCCTTTTGGGATTGGGCCAAGACATAACCGATCCGCCATATTCAAAAATGACATTTTTAAAAATCGATCCCGAAGATTCCGGGCTGAAATAAAATCCGCTTGCCCAATCGCCCGCTTGGGGAGAAGAATTTTCCGAAGTTACAAAAATCGGATTTTCTGTTGAACCCAGAGCCTTTATCGCGCCTTTGATAAAAAGGGAATAATAAAATTTGCCATGGGGCTTCAAAACCGCGCCCGGCTCAATAATCAAAGTGGTGCTTGAATTTACGGTTGGATACTGGCGAGCGTTGGACAAAAGAAAATAAGGAGAACCGGATTCGGGCCAAATAAAGTTTTTGGCGATAACGACACGATCGTCAATTATCGTTCCGGCCGTTTCATTCAGAGAGCCGTTAATCGCGTTTGGCGTTCCCCCTTCATTTGCCGATTCAGACCATGAATTCCGGCTTTGGGCGTAAATCGCCCGGGAATTGATTCTTTCCAAAGATTTGCCGTTTCCATTCGCTCCCCAATAACTTTGATAATCTATATAATCCATTTCTTCGCCCGAAGAATTTAAAATGGAAATTTTGCGGTTTGAATTGGCCAGATCCATTGAAGCATCGTCAATATTCAATCTTAAAGCCAAAGGGCCGTTTTCCGGAATCGAGTAATATCCGTCATAAATATTTTGAACGGTTGAAGTTGAAATCTTATCCGAAATCAAAGCGAAACCGCCGGCTTCCAGCGCCATAGGTCCGGAACCGAAAAACGCGTCAATTTCAAGATCGTGTTTTTTATCCTGCGAAACGAATTTCCAACCGGTTAAATCCAAAGAAACGGGAGCCCGGTTGTGGATTTCAACATATTCGTAATAACTGTCCAAACCCGGATGGGGATTATACATTATCTCGTTTATTATAATCGGCTTTTGGCAAATCAAAACCGATTTTTCAACCCATTCGCTCGGATTGCTGCCCGCATCCATGGCTCGAGCGCGAAAGTAATAAACCGAATCGTCAAAAGAAGCCTGAAAAGATTTCGAATTTTCAGCCGTATTTGAAATCCAATTTGTCCACGCTCCGTTCGAGCCTATCTTTGATTCAACATCAAAATAAGCGATATCGGTTGAAGAACTCGTCCATTGGACCGTAAAATCGATTTGAGTCATTTTGTAATCCAAAATTTCCATTTGGATTTCGGGCGCGAAATTGATATTCCAGTTGTATTCGGCCGGAGTTTCGTCGCGTCCGGCTTTGTTAACCGCCCAAACTTTGAAAGAATGCGGCCCTTCGTCCAGATTTTCGTAAATCGCGGGAGAAGCGCAAGGAGTTGGAGCGGCGCCATCAATTTGGCATTCAAAACCGCTTCCTTCGGGCGAAGATTTAAAATAAAACAGGGCCGAAGTGGAAGTTGAAACGGCGGCCGGAGCAAAAATGATTTCCGTTTCGGGAATCAAATCGATTCCTTCGCCGGATTCAAGAGATCCGCCAAGTCCCGGCCCGGCAGGCGCTGATTCAAAAACGGACGGCGCGGAATTTTCAGCCGGAGGATTCGCTTGCGAAGGATTTTTTTCTTCGATTGCCGGCGGCGTGATTTTTTCATTCCCCAGCAAAATTTCTTCAATGATCAAATTTGCAATATTTAAGCTTGGAGCCGGGGAAGATTGCAAAGCGATAACCGTTTTTTCCCGCGGCAAAACAACCGGCGAT
>Ga0076025_129_pt1 | contig 18780 bp, 21 predicted proteins | sample RifGroB1_FD_68102 | JGI IMG/M metagenome (GOLD analysis project Ga0076025, IMG submission 68102) | Parcubacteria bacterium GW2011_GWB1_42_6
ACTCCTCCTAGCCTCCTCTTATATAAGAGGAGGAACAATATTGATGAAACTATCTGTAAAATCCTCCCTAACCCTCCTTTTGCAAAGGAGGGAAAAAATCTAAATATATTATACCTTCCCCCGCCAATAAAAAAAAGCCGAAAGAGTGTTTGCTCTTTCGGCTTGTTTATATAAAAGGTACTGCTATCTCATCCCGGGAAATTCTCCGGGATAAAAGTCAACTCTCCATCCTTCGCCTCCCCGCCAAACATAAGGAGAGACTCGGATCTCTCTTGTGATAGCGCCCAAATCGTGCCATCCGTAGAGATCCTGACGCTCGGCTTCGGCGTATATTTTTAACACACCGACCGGAGCGATAACATCCATAATTTGGCCGGGAATCAAAGAAAAGTCTGGCTCTCGATCCCCTTTTTCTTCTAACCAAATCCAGGCGCGAAAACATCCCTCGGAATAGAAACGGATATTCCCGCGATTGGCGCTCACACAGCGTCCGAATGCCGCACTTTCAACTTCTTTTTCCGTCAGTTCGCCCAGAACGAAAGGTTTGGCCGGCTGAACAAATACGACTTTCGGTCCCGAAGGAGACGAAATCGTCGTTGTCAGCCGCGGCGCGCAGGAAGAAAGCAGAAGCGCGAGAAAAAGAAAAAATATTTTTTTCATCTTGCTCCTCCTTTCAGCCACTGAATTCCTCGTCCAACTTCTCTGACAGGATCAATTTCAAGTGAAACCTGCAGAGAACGATAGTTATTGTAAGACATCGGAAGAGAAACAAAACCTCCCGTTTTATAAACGCCGCCCGAATATGGCGCGCGCCTATAATAATTGATATCAAACGGAGTGTTCGAGCTCCGGACATAAATTTGATAATCCAATTCCAGAGAATCCCCAAAAGGACCCTCGCGAATTATCATAAATGTCCAAGTGGTATTGGCCGGCAGATAAATCACGCCGTACGTATACCAATTGCCCCCATGGCGCGGATCCAGCCGAAACCACGCTTTGGGCGGCTTGTTAAAAACCCAAGATCCGCCAGCCGCGTCGGGAATGATCTCAATGCGATCGCTCCCCGAAAATACCAAGACTTTAGCAGCCTTAATATCCGAATTTTCCACCACCACCGGAACGATTCCCGGCCAAGAAGAAAACGAATCTCGCGCGAGACCGAAAACTTCCAGTTTGGCTTCGGGAAGATGAACCGTAGTTTTTGGAGCCAACCTCGGCCTCATGGCGCAGCCGCCGAAAAAAAAGAAAACGATAGCGGTTGCAATAATAACTACGGCGCACGTCCAGAAAGTCGAGCAATTCCAAAAATTTTTTCTTCTCATCTTTCTCTCCTCAAAAAAAGTTTTTTGACAACTATTTTATTTTCAAAGTTCTTTCTTTTGTTCCTGTTTTCAGCCTATTTCATGATCTTATATTATATCAAATCCACAGCTTTTGTCAAGATGTTGACCTTTTATCCTTGCTAAGTTAAATTTACGTAATCTTGAATCTGTAAAATTCGCATTTATTTTTTTATTGAAATAACCCCTCCTAACCTCCCCTTATGCTAAGGGGAGAAACACGGATGGAACCATTTATATAATTTACCCTCCTCTTTCGCTTACAAGATAAGGAAAACTCCGCGAAGCGCTCCTCCTCTTAAGATAAGAGGAGGTTGGGAGGAGTTATGATATAAATAAATTCCTTAATTGGTAATTGAAAATTTTTATCTCTATGCTTTCTCCCCTCCAACAATCAATCGACCTCATCCAAAAAAACGAGAATATTTTAATCGTCCTGCCTCAAGGAATTAATGGCGACTCGGTCGGTTCGGCTTTGGCAATGCACTCGGCTCTGAAAAAAATGGGAAAAAAGAGCGAAATCGTCTGCCAAGAAAAAACTCCCGAGCGGCTTTTATTTTTGCCCGGCGCCAACGAAATTAAAGAAGACATTTTCCCTTTGCGCGATTTTATAATTTCCATCGACACATCCAAAGGCAAGATATTAAAACTAAGATACGAGAACGAAAACAATAATCTGCGGATATTCCTTTCTTCGCGCGACAAAATTGAAGAAAAAAGCATCAAACTCGAACCGGGACCATATCGCTACGGATTGATTATCGCGATCGACTCGCCGGATTTGGAATCGCTGGGAAGAATTTTTGAAACCAACGCCGAGCTTTTCTTCAGCCATTCAGTGCTTAATATCGACTGCAAATCGGGAAACGAATATTTTGGCGAAGTGAATCTGGTGGAGCCAACCGCCGCCGCCTGTTCACAGATTGTTTTTGATTTGATCCAAGCGATCGATCCCAATTTGATTGATGAATCCGCCGCCACTTGCCTTTTGGCGGGGCTTATCGCCAAAACCCGCAGCTTCCAAAATTCAAAAACATCTCCCCAAGTTTTCAATCTGGCTTCAATCCTTATCACCAAAGGAGCCGACCAGGAAAAAATAAATAAAAATTTGTATAAAACCCGCCCGCTCAACCGCATCCGCCTTTGGGGTAGGCTTTTGAGCAAAATGGAATTTGAACCGGAGAAAAAAACCATCTGGCTCAAAGCCAATCAGGAAGATTTTTCGCAAACCCAAACTTCGCAGCAAGATTTGCCTTTTATCCTTGAAGAAATGAGCGAATTTTTTCCGCAAGCCCATTCAAGTTTTATTCTTTGGATGGATGAAAACGGTTTCATTTGGGTTCTGGCGCAAGCCCGGCAGCCTGAAATTCTGCAAAGAATAAACCTTGAGCTTGGCGGCACGCTCAAAAACGACAAGCTGGTGATTTCTCTCAACAAAACCGATCCCGATATGGCCAAAGAACAAATTTCCGTCTTGCTAAATTCAATGGGATGAATTAGACTGGGAAAAGAAGAATCAGTTTCTAGTTGGTTAGTTTCGCCCCGCAGAGGCGGGGCTCTTAGTTGGTCAGTTCAAAACCAATCAACTAACCAACTAATAAACTAACTAACTGACCCGGCTATGCCCAAACAAAATAGTGAAGACAAACTTGCCGAAAAATTAAAAAATATCCATCAGGGCGAGGAAGAAAAACAAGCGAAAAAAACAGCCCAGAGCCTCGGGCTTCCTTTTATTGATCTGATGATTCTTCCCATCCAATCGGAAGCCCTGGCGCTGATTGACGAAAAAACGGCCAAAATCGGAAAAATCGTCGCCATAAAAAAAGAAGGCCGTGAAATCAAAATCGCGCTGATTGACCCCAAAAACGAAACCGCTCAAAATACAATCGAAAATTTCAAAACAAAGGGATTCAAAACCTCTCTTTTCATAACCTCAAGCCGCGGCCTTAACAAGGCTTTTTCTTTTTATAAAAATTTGATTGAAGAAAAAGAAATCACCGGACAAATCGAAATTGACGAAAAATCGCTCAAAGAATTCCAGGACAAAATAAATAATTTCAAAGATCTTCAAAATTTGATTGACGAATTCGCCCGAGGAAACGCTTTTTTGATTCTGGAGATAATCATCGCGGGCGCTTTAAAGAACAACGCTTCGGATATCCATTTGGAAAGCATGGAAAAAGGAAGTTTGTTGAGATATCGCGTTGACGGAATTCTTTATGACGCGGCTTCGCTGGAGCCCAAAATCCATCATTTTGTCCTTTCGCGGATAAAACTCATTTCTGATGTCATTATCAACGTCAAAGACAAGCCCCAAGACGGAAGATTCACGATCAAGCTCAACGGATTTGATGTTGAATCCCGCGTTTCTATCATCCCGGCTCCCCAAGGCGAAAATGTGGTGATGAGAATTTTAAATCCGGCAAGCATTGAAATGAAATTGTCCGGACTTGGGCTTCGGCCGGACATTCTCGAACTTATGAAAAAAGAAATCCGCCGGCCAAACGGCATGATTATCACCACCGGCCCCACCGGCTCGGGGAAGACAACCACTCTCTATTCTTTTTTGAAAGAAATAGCCAATCCCAAAGTGAAGGTCATCACTCTGGAAGATCCCATAGAATATCATCTGGAACACGTCACTCAAACGCAAGTTGAGCCGGAACGAGGCTATACTTTTGCCCAAGGCCTGCGTTCGGCTTTGCGCCAAGATCCCGATGTGATGCTTGTGGGAGAAATCAGAGACAAGGAAACCGCCGAAATCTCTTTGCAAGCCGCGCTCACGGGACACTTGGTTTTTTCAACTTTGCACACCAATGACGCGGCCGGCGCCATTCCCCGAATGCTTGATCTGGGAGCCAATCCTGTTTCCTTGGCTTCGGGATTAATCGATGTGATTGCTCAAAGGCTCGTGAGAAAACTTTGCCCCGAATGCAAAGAAAAATATTCGCCGTCAAAAGAAGAATTAAAAAAAATCAAAGAAGCGCTCGCCTCTTTGCCCGAAGAAATTAAACCCGATCTTGACGAACAAAAAACGGATCTTTTCAGACCCGCCCAAAACGGCTGCCCGCATTGCAACCACACAGGATTTAAAGGCAGAATCGGCGTTTATGAAATTATTCAAGTGAAAGATTCCCTTGAGCGGCTCACGAGCCAGCAACCCACCCACGCCCAAATTCTCGATTTGCTCAAGAAAGAAGGTTTCGTTTCAATGTATCAAGACGGAATGATAAAAGTTCTCAATGGAGAAACATCTTTAGATGAATTAGAAAGTGTGGTTGGAAAATGACTTTCCCTACGAAATTACGAATTTATTACGAAAATACGAATAAATGCATTCCTTTCGTACTTTCGTAGAATTTTCGTAGTTTCGCAGGGAAACAAAAAAACCTCCCCTAATATGTAGGCAATCTCTTCCCGCTAGGGGGGAAGGTAAAGATTTTGCCGAGGAGAAATCCAGCCGAAGCCAAATCATCCGAGAACTAAGCAAAACCCCGCCAAGACTCAAAAATAGTGTAAAAGAGTCTTTATTGCCTACATATCAAAGGAGGTCCCACGTACTTTTTGTTTTTTGATTCTCCATTGGAGAATGTGGCATTGTATCATAGCAAAAATTTAATGTCAAGCCCCCACACCTAATCAGGATTGATTTTCATCCAAAGAATCGTTTTAAGTTTAAATAATCTATTCAGAATTAACCTATCTATTGCCTCAAAATAAATTCAATATCCTGATTAGGTGTGGGGGTCAAGCCCCGGAACCCTACCAAATTACGAATCTATACGAATTATACAGATACAAATTATATTTTTCTGTCATTCCTTTCTTTTTGTCATCCCCGACTTGATCGGGGATCCAGATTAATTTTTAACATGGATTCCCACATGGAGTTTATCCTGAGCTTGCCGAAGGGCGGGAATGACAGTTAGAGAGTCGAGATGATATATAATTTAATATTTATCCATAATATTCGTACCAATCCGTAATTTAGTAGGGTGATACTATGAATCTGACCAACCCCATAAAAATCGAAGAAGACCAGAATTTTGAGCAAACCTTAAGGCCTCAAAGTTTTGACGAATATCAAGGCCAGCCAAAGATCAAGGAAAACTTGAAAATTTTGATTCAGGCGGCCAAGCACCGAAAAGAACCCATAGAGCATGTGCTGCTTTGCGGTCCGGCGGGACTTGGCAAAACCACTCTCTCGCACATCATCGCCAAAGAAATGGGCGTGGGAATCAAGATGACTTCGGGCCCAGCCATTGAAAGAGTCGGCGATTTGGGATCGATTCTAACCAACCTTTCGGACGGCGATGTTCTGTTTATTGACGAGGCTCACCGCTTGAACAAATTGATTGAGGAAGTTTTGTATCCGGCGATGGAAGATTTCAAACTGGATATCATTATTGGCAAAGGGCCTTCGGCCAGAACCCTGCAACTCGATCTTCCGCGTTTCACTTTGATTGCCGCCACCACCCGGCCGGGGCTTTTGTCCTCCCCCCTGCGCTCAAGATTCGGCGCGATTTTCAGGCTGGATTTTTATGAACAAAAAGATATAGAAAATATAATTTCGCGCTCGGCAAAAATTTTAGATGTGCAAGCGGAACCGGAAGCCATTGAAACAATTGCCAGGTCTTCCCGATCAACTCCGCGCGTTGCCAATCGGCTTTTAAAAAGAGTTCGCGATTTCGCTCAAGTCAAATCAAACGGCTTGGCCACTTCACAGCTGGCCGGGGAAGCTTTAAAGATGCTTGAGATTGATCAATTGGGTTTGGAACCGGCTGACCGCCAAATCCTTCGCGCCATCATTGAAAAATTCGATGGCGGCCCCGTTGGCGTGCAAACTCTTGCCGCCGCCATCAGCGAAGAACAAGACACGGTGGAAGATGTTTATGAGCCCTATTTGATGCAGCTTGGTTTTATCTCCCGCACCCCGCGGGGCAGAGTCGCCACGCGCTTGGCTTATGAGCACCTCGGATTAAAATATATCGACAACGCGCAGGAGAAACTATTATAGAGTCTAACAGTAATTTATTAATTATTTAAATTATGAATAAAAAATTAAATATCTGGATTTTTTTGTTTTTATTTGCAATCTATTCGATAGCAAGCTCTTTCCTGTTTGTCGCCACATCTGCAGGATGGACTGCGTTATGGGTTATAATTATCAGCCTAATTTATTTTAGTTTGGTTTTCATTATTTCTTTTGTGACTTCAATTATTTTGCAAATATTACACAAAGATCGGATAGTAATCAGCTTGATAGGATTATTCACCCTATTTATAATCCAGATCAACGCGCTGCTTTTTAATGTTTTTAGGGATTGCGGCGATATGGTCTGCCGTAATTCCTCTTTTTTTCTCAAAGATTTATTTCATCTCAAAATACCTATTAATTCTAATTTTATGATGGCATACGGCCAAGCAAGTTCTGTAGTTTATTGTTTCTTCTTGATCATTTTTTTATATTTTACATACAGAACAGCCTCTTCAAAGAACAATATAAAAAATGAGTCTGTAGGACAGAATCAGTAAATATCTAATCCGACTCCAATATCCTGACTTAATAATCGACAACGCGCAGGAGAAATTGATATAAATTTTCCCTCCCCTTAGCATAAGGGGAGGTTGGGAGGGGTTATACAAATAATTTTATCCATACTATTCCTCCTCTTAAAGTAAGAGGAGGCTAGGAGGAGTTAATTCCATAAAAAATAAATGTGAATTTTCTCTATAATAATTCACAAACCAGGCTTCGCCGCCGCCAATTACGCCGCAATCAAACCAACGCGGAAAAAGCGATCTGGTCCCATCTGCGGCGACAATCACTGGAAGGACTAAAATTTTTCAGGCAATACTCAATCGGACCGCATATCATTGATTTTTATTGTCCAAAAATTCGTCTGGGCATAGAAATAGATGGCGGGCAACACGCCGAGAAGAAAAATGAATTGAGAGATAGAAAAAGAACGGAATTTCTATCAAAACAAAATATTCAAATTATTCGTTTTTGGAATAATGAAGTTTTAAAACAAAAAGAAGCGGTTGTTGAAAAAATAAGACATTATATTATTGCATTAAGGAAATAACTCCCCCAACCCCCTCTTATTCTAAGAGGGGGGAATAAAATCCCAAATAAAAAAAGACCTACTCGGGTTTTCCCTTTCGGTCTCTCAATGTGCTATTAAAGTATTAACGTAACTTTGCTGCGAAAATTGCTAATGCTACCGCACCTCCAATAATCGCAAGAATTATTCCGTGAGCCAATACAGATTATCTGATATTGCACTCACAATTCCACCTAATAATCCTATACCTAAAGGCAACAATCCACTTTTCATTTCCTATCTCCCTGATTGAATTTTAATGTTCAAACAACAAGACTGGCAAATATTATTTATATGCTAACATTTATAAGATATTATGTCAAATTAGTAAATGAAACTATAAAAAATTGCAATTTTTTTCTATTAATCGGCTCCGTCTTTATATTTTTTCTTTTTCCCCAAATCTCTCTCGCCTCCCCTTTAATCATCATTAATGAAATCGCCTGGATGGGAACGGAAACCAGCGCCAACGACGAATGGCTGGAATTATATAATAACACTGACGAGTCAATTGATTTGTCCGGATGGAAAATCATCTGGGCTGATAAACAGATTGATCTTTCGGGCCAAATAGCGGCTCGTTCTTTTTTTCTATTGGAAAGAACGGATGACAATTCGGTGCCAAGTGTTGTTGCCGACCAAATCTATATTGGCAGTTTGAATAATAACGGGGAATATTTAAAACTATTTAATAGCCAAGATAATTTAATTGATGAAATCAATGCTCAAGCCGGCTGGCCAGCCGGCGATAACGCCCAAAAGTTAACTATGGAAAGAAAATCTGGCGGTATTTGGCAAAATAGCCAAATCTCCGGCGGCACGCCGCGCCTTCTAAACAGCGCCCTAAATCAAATCCCTTTTTCCCCAACACCTGTTCCATCTTTTACTTCAACGCCAAATCCTTCTCCGTCGCCAACCCCGGAATCTTGGACAACCCCTTCGCCTTCCGCGCCGGCTTCATCCGGCGATCAAGAAAATTATTCTCCCGCCCCGATCTATGATTATTCCCAGGATGTTTATCTGAACGAATTTTATCCGTATCCGGGCGCGGAAGAAAAAGAATGGATTGAGATTTTTAATCAAGGAGAAAGAGTTGTTGATTTAACGGGCTGGAAAATAGACGACGCTGAAAATTCCAACCAACCGCAAGAAATACCGCAAAACACCAAAATAAATCAGGGAGATTTTTTGGTGATAATTTTTGAAAAAAGCGTTTTTAACAACGACGCGGACCAAGTCCGTTTGATCTGGCCCGACGGGCAAGTGATCCATTCGATTTCCTATCCCAAAGCGATTAAAAATTCATCCTGCGGCCGGTTTGGCGCGCAATGGCTCTGGACCAATCAGCCGACTCCGGGAAAAGCGAATAAAAAATCAATCGCGGTTTTAAACGAAAAAGTTTCTTCTCCTTCCCCATCCATTGCTCCGGCGCCCAAAGCGCAAACTCTGATTCAAGAAGCGGCGCCTCCGCAAAAAATTTCTCCGGCTAAAGAAACTGTTGATCTGGCCGCGGAAATGGAAATCAAAAGCGAGCTTGCTGAAAACATATCGAGCAACCCGTCTGATTACCTGGCCGCGGAGTCTGTCGCCTTTGACCCCAAACAGAAAAAATTAAACGATTGGTGGCTGATATTGGGCCTGGCCGCTCTGGGCGGAATCTTCGGTTTGGGATTTGTTTGGTTCAGGAAACAAAGCTCCCCGCCCCATAACGATTGACACAGCAAGAGGTTGAGAATATCATAATTTAAAATGCAAATATCAAAATGTAAAATGACGGTTTAAAATATAAAAATAAGCAAACTCGGATGTCATCCCCGACCTGATCGGGGATCCAGATTAATTCAGAATTAAATCTGGGTCTGGATTCCCGCCTTCGCGGGAATGACAGAAGAGAATTAAATTTTGGATTTTGCATTGTCATTTTAAATTTTGATTTTTAAATTTTACACTATTTATGTCCGGTCATTCCAAGTGGTCCCAAATCAAACATAAAAAAGGAATCTCCGATGTCAAAAAAGGCAAAATATTTTCAAAGCTTGCCCGCATAATTACGATTGCCGCCAAAGCCAAAGGAGGAGATCCCCAAACCAATTCGTCTTTGAGAATGGCTGCCGACAAGGCCAGATCTTTAAATATGCCCCAAGATAATATAGAGCGGGCCATCAAACGCGGCACGGGAGAAATAGAAGGAGTGAAAATCGAAGAATTTTTGATGGAAGCCTACGGCCCCGGCGGAACCGCTTTAATCATCGAGGGCGCAACCGATAATAAAAACAGAACTATTTCGGAATTAAAATTCCTGCTTTCCCAACGCGATGGAAAGCTCGCTCAATCAGGCTCGGTTTTATGGCTCTTTGAGCGAAGAGGAACAATTATTGCCAACGCGCACGGATCGGGTAAAGACGAAACTGAATTGGCCGCCATCGATGCCGGGGCCCAAGATTTAAAGTGGTTGGATGAAAATACCATCGAAATCGCCGCCAAACCCGAAGATTTGGAAAAAGTAAAAAAACAGCTGGAGTTAAACAATATTTCCATCGCCGAAGCTTCTTTGGACTGGATTCCCAAAAACGAAATCTCCGCGCCGGACAAATCTTCGGCCGCCAAATTGGAAAAGCTTCTTGAAGAGCTGGACGAACACGATGATGTGAATGAAGTATATACGAATTTAAAATAATTTCTAAATTACAATTTCTAATTTCCAATTAAGGATTAGAAGTTCTTATTTATAAAATCCTCCGTCCCGCTGCTGCGGGACGCCTCCTTTAGAAAAGGAGGAATAAATATATATCCGCTAACTAAGTTTGTTTAAAAATTAGATATTTGAAATTTCATTGGAAATTGTAATTTGTAATTTGGGAATTAAAACCCATGCTCATTCTCGGCATCGATCCCGGCACGGCCCGCATCGGCATCGGGCTTATCAGATACGAAAACAAAAAAATAAGCCTTGAAGGCTACGGCTGCATTGAAACCAAACCGGATTTGAGCGACGAAGAACGTCTGCTCCGGCTTTATAACGAACTGGATAAACTGATAAAAAAACAAAAAACCGATTTGGTGGCGATTGAAAAAATCTTCTTTTTTAAAAATCAAAAAACAATAGTCGGCGTGAGCCAGGCCCGGGGAGTCATCTTGCTGGCGGCAGCCAAAAACAAAAAAAAGATAATGGAGTTCACCCCTTTGCAGATAAAACAAGCTTTGACTGGCTACGGCCGGGCGGAAAAAAAACAAATCCAGCAAATGGTGAAAGCGTTCCTGGGCCTCAAAGAAATTCCCAAGCCCGATGACGCGGCCGACGCCTTGGCCGCCGCCATCTGCTGCGCCCATTTCTGCCCCGCCCCAATCCCCAAAAAGCGGAGTTGACAGCCGATTCAAAACAAAATAAAATTATCTGGAATAAAGAATTGCCAGTCTTTTTTAAGCCAAAAGGTCGAAAAAATAAAAATAAGCAATCAAATAAATTATGATAATCGACGATTTAAATAATAACGATCCAACGGAAGAGGAAGAAGAAGAGAAAGAGGAAGATTCTTCCCCTAAATTTGACGAGGATGAAATAGCGGAAGACGAAGTGGATGAGACAGTCGCCTAACCAATCAAAAACCTCCGGCCCGATCCGAAAGATCGGGCCGGTTTTTAATTCCGGCAAAAAACGATTATCCCCCGCCCGATATTGATAAAAATATTTTTTTATGCCAGAATAAGCTCGAAGATTCTTAACGGAACCGGCTAAAAACGCCAATAAAATTCAATTCAGCCGATAATGAAAGGCAAAACCGCCATACTGAAAAAGAAAATAAAAAAAATGATAAAAATCGCCGTCTGGCTCGGTGTTTTTGTTTTGCTTGGCGGGATTTTGGTTTTCGCTTATTTCGCCAAAGACCTGCCCGATCCCACCAAAATAGACAAAATAAATATCGCCGAATCGACAAAAATCATGGACAGAACCGGCGAGGTGGTTCTCTACGATATTCACGGCGAAGAAAGGCGCACGGTCGTGCCATTTGACCAAATCTCCCAATACGCCAAAGACGCGACTGTCGCCGTTGAGGACAATAATTTCTATAACCATTTCGGCATCGATCTCAAGGGCATTGTCAGGGCCGCCGTTTACAATATGATCGGTCGGGAAATTTCCCAGGGAGGATCGACCATCACCCAGCAATTCATTAAAAAATCAATGCTTTCGGACGAGCGGACTTTCACGCGCAAAATCAAAGAAGCGATCCTTTCGGTGGGCCTGGAAACAAAATATTCCAAAGAAGAAATTCTGGGATTTTATTTAAACCATCTGCCCCAAGCCCCCTCGTTTTATTCCCCGTACGGATCGCATCCGGAAGAACTCAAAGCCCGCCAGGAATATGTTTTAAACAGAATGAATCACTTGGGTTATATTTCCCAAAAAGAAGCCGAAGCCGCCAAAGAAGAAAAATTGAATTTCGGCGAACAAGCGCGCACCATTAAAGCGCCGCATTTCGTGATGTATATCAAAGAATATCTTGAAAACAAATACGGCAAAGACTATGTCCAAACCGCGGGGCTTAAAGTCTACACGACCCTCGATTGGGAACTTCAGGAAATGGCCCAAACATTGGTCGCCGAAGGAGCGGCTTCAAATTGGAAAAAATACCGCGCCTACAACGCCGCCCTCACCGCCGTGGATCCAAAAACCGGGCAGATCCTGGTGATGGTGGGTTCGCGCGACTATTTCGACACAGAACACGACGGCAACGTTAATGTGACAGTCCGAGATCGCCAGCCGGGATCGTCTTTCAAGCCTTTCGCCTACGCCAAGGCCATGCAAGAAGGCTACACCCCCGAAACCATAGTTTATGATTTGCGGACCGAATTCAATCCCAACTGCCCGGCTGACGGGCTGGGAGAAAAAGACCAATACGGGCTTGATTGCTATAATCCCAATAACTACGACGGAAAATTCCGCGGACCGATTTCTTTGCGCGAAGCCCTGGCGCAATCTCTCAATATTCCGGCCGTCAAAACTTTGTATCTGGCCGGGATTTCCGACACGATCAAATTTGCAAAAAAAATGGGCATCACGGGACTTAATAATAATTATTACGGCCTTTCTTTGGTTTTGGGCGGCGGCGAAGTCAAATTATTGGACGAGGTGGCGGCTTACGGAGTTTTTGCCAATGACGGAATCAAAAACGAAAAAACCGCGATTTTGAAAGTGGTGGATAACAAAGGAAAAATCATTGAAGAATATTCCAATAAATCCGAAAAGGTTCTTGACGCCGAAACCGCCAGAAAAATTTCCGATATCCTTTCCGACAACCAAGCGCGCTCTCCGGTTTTCGGATCAAATTCTTCTCTCTATTTTCCCGAACGCCAAGTGGCCGCCAAAACCGGAACAACCGAAAAATACCGCGATGCATGGACCGTGGGCTACACGCCCTCAATCGCCGCCGGAATTTGGGTTGGCAATAACAATAACACTTCCATGTCGGCCGCCGGCGCCGGAATCGCGGCCGCCGGACCGATTTGGCATTCTTTCATCAAGAAGGCTTACGAACTGAAAGCCGCCTCCTGCGGCGAAGGAAAAGAAATAAAAGAAAATTCTTTTTGCTTCCCCAAAGACCCGGAAAATTTCACAAAGCCCCAAACGTCAAATGTTCAAAAAGCGATGCTCAACGGATCATATATGAGCGAGCAGACCTATAAGATTGACAAGATCACCGGCGCCATCGCCACGGATTTCACGCCGCCCGAGCTTATTGAAGAAAAAGCCTACAAGCAAGCCCACTGCATTCTTTATTATGTTGATAAAGATAATCCGCGCGGCGAATATCCCCAAAATCCGTCAACTGATTCCCAATATAAAAATTGGGAGGCCTCGGTCGCTTATTGGGTTTCCCAACAAAACGAAACTTTAAACCAAGCTCCGCCGACCGAATCGGACACGGTCCACAACGAATCGAATCTGCCGCAAATCCAAATTATAAATCCGATAAGCGGACAAGTGATTGATAAAAAAGTTTTCTTCTTCAAGGTTAATGTCTCCGCTCCTTTGGGCGTTAAACAAGTGGATTTCTTCGTGAACAACGAATTCGCGGGTTCGGCCCTTTCGGCGCCCTATGAAATTTTTGTCGTCCTCCCCAAAAATATTGAAAAAGGCCCGGTGATTCTCAAAGCCCGAGCCTACGACAAAGTCCTCAACCGCCAAGAAGCCCAAATCAGCGTGTTTATAAAAAAAGACGAGGTGCTGATAAGCGATTAAGAATTTTAAAAAGCCCCCTGCAAAGGGCTTTTTTTCTCCCCCTCTTAAATAAGAGGGGGCTGGGGGGAGTTATTTCCTTGATCCAAAATAAAAACACTCTCGCTTGTTAACGAGAGTGTCGTGGAAGTTTTTTTAAAAAAACTTCCAAAATTTTAAAAGCTACTGCTGCGCCGGAGCCGCCTGGGCGTTGATCTTTTCCTGGCAGATTGTCCGATAGTAAACACTCTGCTCGATCAACTTCATGACTCCCGTCCCTCCATGGATCTCATCCGGGAATCTTTTTACAAGCGCCAGAATGAGCTGATAGAACCAGCCATTGAATGCCTCGTAGGTACGCTCCTCGGGATAATTTGGTTCCCCACGACGCAGGGCATCCAGATTGGATTCGGCATGCCGAAACATCTCTATGGCGTCCATCATAACACCAAGATGATGATACTCATTCAGGGTGATCTCTCCGCCGCACAGTTCAATGAGCTTGCTGGCGCGGTGGGAACGGGCCTGTCCCGGGGCCTGATGATACAACCTTTCAGCTTCCCGGAGGAGCTTCGCCGTGGTATTCAGCAACAACCATTTGTTATGCTGATTATTGACAGAGACCGCGTGTTCTTCTACCATTCCGCCCAGTATTGTCATAACAGTGCCGGCGTCGGCTTGATGGTCGTTCATAAAAGCAACCAATTTTCCCTTGGTCAGTGTCGACTTTGCCATTGCTTTCTCCTTGCCTTTAAAAGGCTGTTTTATTGTATTTTTAAGCTGCTTTCCTCTCTATCCTGATACATAAGTATACACCTTCTAAACCTCTTTGTCAATAGCTGGAGCATCTGTCTCAAAACAATCAAAAATCCCCTGTTATTGTGGGGATTTTATTAAAATACGCTCTTGCGGCAAAACGGCGGGGCCTTACGCAGGACGGAGATCATGCGCGTTCGAGCCTTAACCGTAGCGGTATTTTTTCCTATTGCCGCAAGAGCGTTTTACATTTTGCCCGGATCCTTTTGATTCAAAAAGATTGCCGAGACTTTTTCTTTCACAACAACAATAATCCCTGCGCCAAAAAATATCAAGAGTAAAAATCAAAACTATTTCAAACAATTCATCCTCTCTTTCACATACCCGCAAAATTCGCAATCATCGCGCATGGGAGGAATTTCTTCGCTATCCAAGCAATCTTTAAGATTAACAATTGCCCCCTCAACCCACGAATCGTCGCCTTCGTAGGGCAATAAAACAATGTCAAATTCAATCTTGCCGTCAAACGCTTCTTTATCGGCCCGGCCGTTGCAATAAACGAAATAGCCGGTTTTGGAAACTATAAAACCGAGATGGCGAAGCAGCCATTGATAAATTTCCATTTGCCGCTTATAGCCCATCTGCCAATCGGCATTAAGATTCACTTCTTCGTTTTTTGAAGTGGCTTTGTAATCCACCACAATAAGCTCCTTGTTTTGATTGATCCAAATATCATCCACCGCTCCCGTGATCGTCAAACCGGTCGGCTCATGCAAATATTGCACGCCCTTGAAATTTTCCCGCCATTCGTCCATCATCTCGTGCGAAAAAGGAATCGCGTCAACTCCGTATTTTTCCATCAAAGGATGCCTCGTTCCTTGCGCCCGATGAATATCAAATTCCTTTTTTAAAAGAGTGTCCACCGCTTTATTGATATTAAACGGCGGGCCGCTTGGCCGGCGGATGCCCAAACGATTATTTAAATAGAAACAGCAAGGGCATTCGGTAAAAAGTTCAATCCCGCTCCGGCTCACCTTAAACCCCGCCCCTTTTTTATATATATTCCTCGTTTTAACCTTAAATTCTTTGTTCATAGACTATTTTTAAGTTAATTTGGATTATTTGACTTTATTAGCGCTATTTGCTATATTTAAATTGATCGCAAGATCACTGATTCTAGAGCTTGGGGGCCCCTTCATTGGGGTCCCCTTTGCGTTCCAGCTCTTTTTTCCAACATATAAAATCGCGTATTTTCTGAATATCAAAAATCATCAATCCCTTGTCCGCTAAAGCAGAAAGTTCTTTTGATACCTTACGAGCCGTAGCGAACAAAATGACTTTCTTGCCCGCACTTATTAATTTTTCAACAGAATCGGCAAAATCACTGTCGCCGCTCCATAAAATAAAAATTTCCGCGTTGTTTCGCTCGCAATCCAGAAGCATATCTACGCCAATCTCAACATCAAAATTACATTTCATATCCTCAATAAAATATTCCCCTCTTTTATTCATATCTTTAAATCTTTCATTCAAATATTCAATCGTTGTAATCTCATATTTTTTTAGAAGAGCCCGACGAATAAATTGGCTAACTAATACTGTTGAATCTGGCAAAATACTTGAAATATTAATGGAAAGCTGCATAATTTTCACAGGTTTTGTCCTAAGAAAATATTTATTATCTTCCGCTTCTGTTTTCTCTTTCTCCGATCTTTCGTTTCCAGCCAAATAACCATTGTAAAAATTTACAGCTTCGATTGCGCTAAAAGAGTCTAAAAATTGCTTTAGTCTTTTTAGGTTAATATGCCATCCGAGTTTCTCGCTCCAAGGGCGAACATTGGCGTAATCAATATATACGCGAGTTTTACCGTTAAAAATACCTTCGAGTTGTTTAATAACTTCCCGTTTATTTGTGGCAATATTTTCAATTCTTTCTGTTTTTGGCGTAAACATAAAATTAATTCACTTTTTGATATCTGTAATGATAACGAATATTATCATTAAGAAATTGCCCGCGCGACGAAGCATTAAAAAATTGCCGAAACAGATATTCCGACACATTAAAATATTGATATATATCGCCTGAAGTAAATTCCACTTCCAAAATAGCCGATTGTGAGTCATAACCGATTGAGCGAATATTTGAAGATGACACGGGGATCCTATCCATAAATATTTATTTTCCACAGAACTCCGGCATTGCGCCGAAACTTTTATTTTCTAATTTATTCTAAGGCCAATAGCATTTTGGACATTCCCAATATTCCCATTTAGCCGAGCGCAGTTTCTCGAGCAAGGCGATGCGCGACATATTCAACATCCAAGGTTGTGAGCCGATTAATACGCATAATTTATTCCTTACCCAATAACCTCAATGTTTCTCCATATTCCTTTACCACTTTCTCAACCGCTTCTTTAATGACCTCCTTCTGGCTGCCTGTTAATGCCCCGTTTTTAGCTTCTTGAGTTAATTCATTGACATTATCCATTGAGATAACATAAGCGCGCCCAATCTTTTCAGCGGGAATTTGCCCCTTTTTTATACGCTTAAATACGGTTATTCGGCTCACACCCAGTATTTTTGCCAATTCAGCAACAGATATATGCAGTTTTTTGGTCTTATTTTCCATAATAATCTTTGTTAACCCTAACGCCTCATAAGATTAACATATGCTAATCTTATCGTCAGGCAAGGTTAACAAGATCACAATTCTCCACTAAGCATCTATTATGAAATTATTTCAAAACGGTTCCCGACAACTTTATTGAGAGACTAACGATCCAATTCATTGTCTGAGAATTGGCTTTCAATTACTTCCCTTCGATATTTCAATATCTCTAAGTCTTTCTTGAGTTCTATGTTTCTCCGTTGTTCCTGCACGAGCATACTCTCCAAAGCCTGAACGGAATATTTAAAATCTTCTTCCAAGTCCTCTCTTAAATCTTGCATACCCAAAGCCTTGTTTTCAACTTTAATCTTTACGCTAAGAATTTCAAGCTCGCGATCTGACTCCTGGATCTCTTGTTCTTTGGCGGTAATTTCGTTAGCAGTTTCATCAATTAAATTTTTCTTTATATTTTTCATATTGGATTAGCTAAGAATTAATTTTTTATTTTGGCGCGATTCATCCCCAAAAACAGCCGTGACTATCTTTATCTATGATATTCAAAGCTGAAGCGAATGACCTGCATCCCGCGTAAAATTCCCATTTTCCGGAAGCCCTTTTCCAATAAATCAAAAATTTCTCCGGATTTTTTCTAAAAATGATTTTTGCCGCTTCAATTTTAATCCATTCTTTTTCGTCATCCCATTTTAGCCTGGATTCATATATCAAATAACCGCCATGAACTTTTTCGGCTTTCATATGAACTTTATCCGCCGCCCTGTCCGGAACTTTGAATTTTTTCTCAATTTTTTCTATAAATTTATCCATAGTCATTTTTTTCGATCAGTTTTTGGCATGATAATCACCTATCTTCCAAAATGGGTCATGTCCCCGTTTTGTTTCCCGCGCCCGATGAATATCAAATTCCTTTTTTAAAAGAGTGTCCACCGCTTTATTGATATTAAAGGGCGGACCACTGGGCCGGCGGATGCCCAGGCGGTTATTTAAATAGAAACAGCAAGGGCACTCTGTAAAAAGTTCAATCCCGCTCCGGCTCACCTTGAACCCCACTCCTTTTTTATATATATTCCTCGTTTTAACCTTGAATTCCTTATTCATACACTATTTTTGGGTTTGCTGCTTAGAAAATAACGTCCCATGTATTTTCTGAATCTTATCCCTTGTATTTTATTTTCTTCAGGATTTCATACGCACCATTTAAACTTTCTTCAATTATTAAATCTTCGTTAGATGTAAGATTTCTTATTTTACCTTCGATGAAATCATAGCGAATGTCGTTAAAGTCCTTAACATAAATCATTTTGTCGAAGGTAGATATTTTATACTCGCCATTTTGAAATGAAATATCTTTTATGCCAATATCGTCTAGATTATCTATTTCATACTGAATTGCTTCTTTGGCATATAATGCATGTTTTTCTGTTAGACTTACGGAACATAGTTCTACTAATCCGTTTTCTAGTTGACACCAAGTTAACCAACAGATTGGGTGACTATTCTCATATATTAATTCGACTTCATTCATAGTGGTCTCTTATATACAAATTTCCCATTTGCTTCGTCTATTTTCATAACACAATAGCCAATGAAGTCTCGAAACCAAATTGGCGCATCTCTGTGTAGAATGATACCTATAACAGGAAGTAGTATGAGAAGTATTGGCCCAGCAATGAATATAAGTACTAATAGCCAGAATAGTTTCTTTAGTCTGTCCATTAATCACCGCGATG
>Ga0076025_108_pt1 | contig 15937 bp, 16 predicted proteins | sample RifGroB1_FD_68102 | JGI IMG/M metagenome (GOLD analysis project Ga0076025, IMG submission 68102) | Parcubacteria bacterium GW2011_GWB1_42_6
AAAACATTATCCAAACAACTTAAGCTGTTTAAGCTTTAATCAACCGACTAAACTCGGCTGCTGATACCCCGCAGCTCTGCTGCGGTTGGGTAATTCATTATATTTGGGAGTACCCGTTTTTTTGTTAATTTTTATTATTAGTTTTAAGGATTGGGTTTTCCTTTTTATGGAAGTACTGAGTAAAATTATTAATTATTTAAATAAACTTCTTAAGGGTAACTGAGGTAAATAGTTTTTTTTCAAACAGAACCGTTCAAATTAGATCAAGGGAAGTTGATGTTAAGGTCTGGTAAATGTTCCGGATTATAATTTTCCAGCTGTCCCGATAATCTGTACCAAACTTGACAAACATTATATCTTGTGATATACTGTTTTTAGTTCTTAAGATAGAGATTAATGCGAATTTTACCCATAAATCTTTGGAGGGAATATGCCTCAAGAAAATGGAGTTGCTTTTTCCTTGGAAGATCAGGAAACGCTAGCAAAATTAGTGCTGGCCGCTTACCAAAGAAGAAATGAATTCACCGCGTCATTCGGCGGATTCGATAACTTTGCCGAAGTTTGGCAATATGTTGATGATAACAGAGCTACTTATGATCTTCTGGAACAAGCTGGAAAAAAGGCTTGGGAAAATTTTGATCGGAATGTTCCCGATAAGCTGGTATTGGTTGAACATATTGCCGGCAAGGGAGATTTTGATTTGGCCGAAAGTGTTGCCCGAATATCCGGGCTGAAATGGACTCGGCCCAAACCGAAGAAGAAAAAAAGATTCTTAATTTTTTAAGAAACCGAAGCCGGTTCAAACACGAACCGGCTTCTTTTATTTACGGAAGAAATGGGTTATATTCTAAAGAGAAGCGCAAGAAATAAAACAACGAGCATGAATCTTATAAATTATTTAATTCTAACCGCGGTCTTTTCGGTTTTTTGCCTGGGCGGGTTTTCTTTGCTTTATTGGTTCAATCGAAAAAGAAAAAAATTCACTTGGGGAATATACGGGGCGATGCTGGCTTTTCCTTTGGCTTGTGTTATTTATTCCGCTTATTTGTTCGGCAATCAAATTCTAATTCTTTTTCTTTTGAGTTCCGTGATCGGTTTTTCTTTGGAATATTTGCTTGGATTTTTTTATTATAAAATTCTTCACCAAAAACTTTGGATCTACGGGCATTACAAAATGGGCGACTACACGAGCTTTTTGACTCTGCCGATGTGGGGAGCGGCGGGGCTGGTTTTTTACATAATCAGCAAAATCGCGGGATTGTAAACATTATTGACGCCCATCGGATCGGTAGTATTATAAAAGCGTATGAATAAGAAAATAAGCCAGAAAAATCAGCCGATAACAAAAGGTTATCTGGATAAATCGCTCAAAGAATATACCGAAACCATCATTGAAGTGATGGATTTTGGGTTTGAAAAGAACAAAAAAGAACATGAAGAAATGAGAAAAATCAATTCTAATCTAGAAAAGAAAATTGATGATACTAAAACCCTTCTTGATGGTTACGTGAATGCGCAAGAAGGTTTTAAACAGGAATTTGAAATAGTAAAATACCGCCAATCAAAAGTTGAAAAAGTCATTAAATCAAAACTGGGGGTTGAAATCGAATAGAGTTGAAATCGAATAGAAATATACATTTATTCTTTTCTGAGGAATAAATCCACCCTGGCCCTCCTTTAGAAGGAGGGAAATAAATTCAAAGATGAAGAAAATCCCCGTAATTTTTGTTTTGATTCTTCTCGCCGCGAGCGGCGTGTTTTTGTATGCGCAAAGATGCAAGGTTTGGGCGTGCAATGACGAAATAAAATATTCGGCGCCAACACCAAGCCCGAGCAAAATCAAATCACCCCTGCAAAATCCGCCGGCGCTTCCCGAAAGCGAAGCGGGCTACTCCATTCCGGATTTGAATAAAACGATAAAATTCCCTGTTTTTAATTACCATCATTTGGGCCCGATGCCCGAAAACGCGGATATCAACCGCCGGGTTTTCACCGTAACGCCGGAGCTTTTCGAGGAGCACTTGAAATATTTCCGTGATAACGGCTACCAAGTTGTTTTGGTTGATGAATTGATTAAATATTTTAAAATCGGAAAATCTTTGCCCGAAAAAGCCGTAGCGATCACATTTGACGACGGCTATTTGGAGCATTACCAAAATGCTTTTCCTCTGCTCAAAAAATATAATGTCAAAGCGACATTTTTTATTCCAACGGGCTGGGTGGGCACAAGCACGCGCGGGGATATGATGAGTTGGGCGCAAATCAAAGAAATGAGCGACGCGGGAATGATAATCGGCAGCCACGCAATGACGCATCCGAATTTAATGAATCTTTCCGATGAAGATTTAAAGAAGGAACTTGAAGAAAGCAAAAAAATCATTGAAGGAAGGATCGGCAAGGTTTGCGATTTGTTGGCTTATCCGGGCGGCAATCACGACGCGCGGGTGATTGAAGCGGTTGCCAACGCGGGCTACAAAGGGGCGTTGAGCGTTTACAAAATCATCCAGCAGGCGCCGCGATATATTTACAGCATTCGGCGCTTCCACGCCGATGACAATATGAGTTCTATAGTTGATAAGTTGGTGGATTATTAATGCTCTAAACTCGGATCTTATCTGTCATTGCGAGAAGTCCCCGCAGCAGCGGGGCGACGAAGCAATCTCGTGGAATACCACTGTCAATTATTCTTCCTTGAGTGGCTGTTGCAGGACGGGATTGCTTCGTCTCTCTCCCGATTGCTATCGGGATCGCTCCTCGCAATGACGGAAATTTTCCAAGATTGAAAATTAATCTCATGCCTTACTTCTCTCTCCATCATCTCCAACTTGGTTCAATCACCATCTATACTTGGGGCCTGTTCGTGGGCTTGGGTTTTTGCGCCGGATATTTTTTGACTCTTTGGCGGGCGAAAAAGAAAAATATCAATCCGAATCAAATCGCCGCGCTTTCAATTGCGGTGTTTTTAGGCGCGGTTTTGGGCAGCCGGCTGGGATTTTTGTTGCAATATCCGCAAAGATTTTTTAATGATATTTCTTTGTTTTGGAATTTGGGCGAAGGCGGCCTGACAATTTGGGGAGGGATTTTAGGGGCGATTGCGGGAGGATGGATTGCAATAGTCCTCCTCTCCTCTTTGAGGAGAGGAGTTAGAGGTGAGGTAATTAATTTGGAATTCGGGGTTACCTCCCCTAACCCCTCCTTGATCAAGGAGGGGAGGAAAGCCAACTTTCTCTTTCTCGCCGACCTCTTCGCTCCCGGCGCGGCTTTGGGCATTGTTATCGGCCGAGTCGGTTGTCTTTTGATAAACGACCACGCAGGGGCGATAACAAAAATGCCCTGGGCGATTGTTTGGCCCGATGGAGTTTTACGCCATCCGGTAATTTTATACGAAATTTTGTTTTGCTTGGCCGTTTTTTTCTTGCTTCTTTGGCTTGAAAAATACCAAAAATTCCAGGGGCAATTATTTTTGAATTTCTTGGCGCTTTACGCGGCCGGCCGTTTCGTTCTGGATTTCTTTCGCGAATCTTCAGGATCTTTGGCGGATCCAAGAATGGCAAATCTCACGGCCAGCCAATGGATTTCTTTTTGGGCGCTTTTGGGCGTTGTTGCTCTTTATTTTTCGGCAAAAAAGTTTGCAATTGAGCAAAAATCTCAAACTCTTGAATAAAAAATAAGGATATGATGCAATATAGATAACCGTGCGGAAAATCAATCTCACTTTTTTTGGAGGCGATTATGGACACAAGAAAGTTTCTTTATATCATATTTGCGATTCTGGCGGTTCTGGCTTTCGCCAAAAGCGCCCAACCCCAAGACGATGGCATTCTCATTCGTGGAGTCATCTCGGAAGTTGTTTGGGATTGTGAATTTGAGTTCTGCCAAGCCCAGGGCGATTCATTGCTCGCGGTTTGGAGCAAGAGCGAAAATCTTCCGGCGGCCTGGAAAGACCATAGAAAATTTTTCTTTCCTTTGCCGAGCGTCAAAATAACGATTCTTGAGAAAATTTTTCCCGATTCGGAGAATCGCTATAAAATCGCGATTCATGATGAGAAAATAGATCCGGAAAAGATTTCTCCAAAAATTTTCTTTGTCTTTTCGCAAGAGAAGATAAGCGAAATGGAGAAGCTTATCTCGGTTGATCGGACCAGGATCAGTGTCAAATAAAAAATGTAATCCCCGCCAAATAAGCCAAAGCGGGGATTTTATTATTTCTAAAACTTGCCGGAGAACACATTTTTAGCAAAAAAGAAGAAAATCTGCTCGATCTTGACAAGCGCAATCAAAGAGTGTATACTTATATATCAAGGATAGTAGCTTAAAAACGGCTTAAATCGGGCCAAAATATCAAACCAGTTTTACAAGGAGAAGGAAAATGAAATCCACCATCGGGATTATTTTGGGAGCGTTCGTGCTGATTATGTCTTTTCTTTTGGTGCTATCTCCCAGCGCCGAAAGCAAATGGAAAATTATGAAAATGTACCGCGGCAATTATACTGTTCCCCGCTTTACGGATACTTCCGGCGGCCGTTATTATGAGGCCGAAATAAAGGATATGGAGTGCGCTGGAACTTTCAGATGGAGCAATAAGAGGTTTCAGATCATGGTTGCTTTGAAATCGGCGGAGATATCCGGCGATCCAGTTCTGGATCCGTTTTGCTTTACGACATATAATTTCAATAACCATGGCTTCAAGGAATTTTATATCTATCCGGCTTCCGTAGGCAATAATAACTACTGGATGACCTACGAAATTCATACAGACAAATGGTTGGGCAAAAAGGGAAAGAAACTTTCATCCGACCAGATAAAAGAGGTAAAGAGATTGAAGCTGATGGCAGAGGAAGCCGTCAGAAAATTTCGTAAGGACATTTATATTGTTCCGAGATAGTTTTTCCGGAAAATTAAAAATAATCATCCCGCCAGACTGTAAAAGGTTTGGCGGTTTTTTTATTTCTCTTGCTAATTACGAATGAAACTCGCATTTATTTTTTTTATTGAAATAACTCCCCCTAACCCCCTCTTATATAAGAGGGGAGACCGCTAAGTGAATTTTGAGGGATTCCATTCGTAATTGGCTCTAAATTCGTAATCAGCGAGGAGAATTTGTAGGTTGGAAGTAGAATGTGCTATTCTTAATTTGTTATGCAAAATACTCTCCTTATTATTTTAACAATCGCAATTGTCGCGGTGGGAATCCAGGTTTTTTTGGCGAGTCGCAAGAAACCCGAGGAAAAGCCCAAAGAAGACAATTCGGCGATTTTGATGATGCAGGAGCAATTGAAAGAAATGCGCCAAACCATGCAGAGTTTCGGCTCGCAAGTGGATTCCAAAATGGGTGACTCGGCGCGGATGTTCCAGCAGCAGTTTTCCCAAAGCGCCAAAATGATCCAACAGGTCACGGAGCGCTTAACCAAACTTGATGAGACTAATAGGCAAGTGGTGAATTTCGCCGATCAGTTGCAAAGTCTGGAGGATGTTCTCAAAAATCCCAAGCATCGCGGAGTTTTGGGCGAATATTATTTGGAGAATGTTTTAAAAAATGTTTTGCCGCCCAAAAATTACCAGATGCAATACGCGTTTAAAAACGGCGAAATCGTGGACGCGGCGGTATTTGTTAAAGAAAAAATCATTCCGATCGATTCCAAATTTTCGCTGGAAAATTACAATCGCATTTTGCAGGAGCGCGACCCCGAACGCAAAGAAGAACTGGAAAAGCAATTCAAGGCGGATCTCAAAATCAGAATCGATGAAACTTCAAAATATATCCGGCCGGCAGAGGGCACCATGGATTTCGCTTTTATGTTTATTCCCGCCGAGGGAATCTATTACGATCTTTTAATAAATCAGGTTGGCGCGGTGAAAGTGAACACGCGCGATTTGATTGAATATGCTTTTAAGGAAAAACACGTGATTATTGTTTCGCCAACCTCGTTTTTCGCTTATTTGCAAACCGTGATGCAGGGCTTGCGGGCGTTGCAGATTGAAGAATCGGCCAAAGAGATCAAAAAGTATGTGGAGGCCTTGCAGAAGCATTTATTGAGCTATGATGAATTTTTAAAAAAGTTGGGCAATAATTTAGGCACAACGGTCAATATGTATAACAAGGCATATAAGGAGTTTTGCAAGATAGACAAAGATGTTTACAAAATAACCGGCAGCGCCACGGAGATTGATTCCTTGCAAATTGACGGCCCGGCGAAAGAAGAAGATGTTTAAAAATTTCTAATTTCCAATTCCCAATTTCTAATAAAATGTCTAATTCCTAAATGGCTAATATCCGAATAAAACTTTCTTTGAATTTAGTCATGGGATATTTGAAATTTCATTAGAAATTAGAAGTTGTAATTTGGAAATTAGCTATGTTTCTTTTCATTCAAGTCGAGTTGACAATTATCACCTCTTCTGATAGAATGTTAGAACAGTATTATTAATGAACTACAATGATTGCAGTAATCAAAACTGGCGGAAAACAGTATAAAATTTCCCCAAATCAAGAAATAGAAGTTGAAAAGCTTTCTGCTAACGAAGGAGATAAAATCGTTTTTGACGAAGTGCTTTTGATCTCGGATGACAAAGGCGTGAAAATCGGCGCTCCGGTAATTGCCGGCGCCAAAGTTGAAGGCGTTATTCTCAAGCAAGACAGAGCCGAAAAGGTGATTGTGCAAAAATACAAATCCAAAAAGCGTTATCATGTTAAACGCGGTCATCGCCAGCATTTTTCGCTGGTTAAAATCGAGGCGATAAAATAATTGTAAATTTTGTAAATAAAATCCGCCTATAAGGCGGATTTTATTGTTTTGGAACATTACCATTGACAGATTAATATTATAGGTATATAGTTATATTATGGTCAGAGTATTTCTGGCAACCTGTCCGCGAGGCGCAGCGGAAGACTAGTTCCTTTCAAGGAGGTTGGTTATGGAAGAAAAAATGAGCAAAGAGCGCCAGGGTGAGATTGCTTTAGCCTTGGTCAGGCAAACTTTTATGAAAGAGCCTTTCCGTTTCAGCCCCGGTCGTAAGCGTCAGATTGGAGACGAGGCAAAGCTTGTAGGGTTAAAGAAAGAGGAATTGCTGGATTTTTACCAAATTATAATTTTCGAGAATTTCGACAAGATTCTTTCCATCTCTCTCCCGGGTTGCCCTCCAATGGATTCAAAAAGGATGGGTGAAATTGCCCTCCGGATGACTGAGGTCAAGTTGGCGCAGGACGATGATTTCCGTAATTATGACAAGGAATCTTTTCTCCGTAGGGTGGGAGAGATATCCAAGAAAATCAAATTTCCGGCAGACGAAGTGACTGATTTTTTCAGGATTATGATGTATAAAATAATCCTGAATTTCTTTGCCAAAGAATAAATATAGAGAATCACAAAGGCAGCAGGGTGGAGCGAATCGCTCCCCAAAAGGGTAATTGCTTTCCCCTTCGCAAGAAGGCTCAAAGCAGAACAAGAACCTATCCTCCTGTCTTATACATCTGTTTTGCCGATTTTAAGGCAAAGACAGAAGAAAAAACCAAAACAGACCGCGCTAGAATATCAGCGCGGTTTTTTCTATTTGCCCGCTCGGCGCCGGTTTGCTATAATGAATTAAGTTTAAAATGGTAAAAAACAGCCTGGTATTGTCCGCCATTGACAGCGGCGTTGTTCTGAATTTTTTTGGAGGAAAAAAATAAATTCAGGGCGGGCGGAATATTTGGCCATAAAAATCCATGGATCAAAATTCCAGAGTTTCCCTTATTTGCGGAGGCATTATCAAATGGGGCGTTTTTCTTTTTGTTTTTTTGCTGCCTTTGTTTTTTCTGCCGTTCAATTCAATCATTCTTGAATTGAACAAACAATTGCTATTGGTGGCTTTCGCGGTGATATTGTTGATTTCGTGGCTTGGCAAAATGATCGCCGAATCCCGGATTGAGATAAAAAAGAGTTTTTTGAATCTGGGGATTATTTTCTTTTTGATATTTTACCTCGCGAGCAGCCTTTTTTCGCCAAACCGGTATCAAAGCTTGGTGGGTTTTGGCGTGACAACGGGAGAATCGTTTTTCACGCTTTTGGCGTTGGCGGTGATTTTTTACGTCATAGTGAATAATTTCAAAACCAAAGAAGACATACTAAACATTGCCTCTATTTTGACCGCGAGCGGTCTTGTCGCCGGGATATTGGGCATGCTGCAACTGATGGGCAAATTCTTTCTTCCTTGGGATTTCGCCAAAGACATCGCCTTTAACACGATCGGCTCGATTAATTCCCTTGAAATATTTCTGGGTTTTCTTTTGATTGTTTCATCCGTTCTTTTTGCCGAGGCAAAGGCCGGTTTGCCGCGCCAAATCTTTTTTGGCGTCGCTTCTCTGTTTTTCCTTTTTATGGTTCTCTCCATCAATTTTACCAATGTTTGGATAATCGCTTTGATTTCAACGGTTTTGATCGTGGCTCTGGGAATTATCAATCGCGATCAAATAAGCCAATTCAGGCTTATCTTGCCGATGGTGGTGCTGGTTTTCGCGGTTTTGATGCTTTTAGTCAGATTCAATATTTTCAATCTTTTAACCGTTCCTTCCGAAGTTTCGCCCTCATTGGGCGCTTCGGTCCAAATAGACAAGGAAGCCTTAAAGGATAAACTTCTTTTCGGTTCGGGGCCGGGCAACTACAGTTATGTTTACGGGCGATACAAATCCCAGGATTTGAATCAGACCAATTTCTGGAACGTGCGTTTCAGCCATGCTTTTTCCAAAGCGCTCACATTGCCTTCAACGGTTGGCTTGGCGGGATTTCTGATCGGTTTGCTGACCGCGGCGATTTTCATTATTTACGGTTTCTGGAAACTCATAAAAAGCCGGGGCGAAAATTGGCCTTTGGCTTTGGCCATGTTTTCGGGCTGGCTGTTTCTGGCTTTGGGGCAGGCTTTATACTCCACCAATTTAACCCTTGAATTTTCTTTTTGGATAATGTTGGCGCTGGCGTTTTTAAGCTTGAGAATAATCGAGGACAAGGAAGACAAAAAAGTCGTGATGGAATTCGGACGCAGTTCGCCGATGGCTTCCATTCTTTCTTTTTCTTTCGTGGTGGCGATGGTTCTCTCAATCAGCGCGCTTTATCTGGGAGGAAGTTATTATTATTCCGATATTCTTTTCAAGCGCGGCCTCAACGCTTCGGCGCGGGAGAATAATCTGGAAAAATCTTCGGAGATGCTTTCTATGGCCGCCAGGCTGAATCCGTTTAACGATTTGTATTTAAGAACTTTGGCTCAATCGGCTTTATTGCGGGTTAATCAGGAATTCAACAAATCTCAAAGCGTTCAGCGCGATGATCAGATAAGAATTCTAACCGCGGCCGCGATCGATGTGGCGAAAGAATCAACAAATTTTGGTCCTCTGGAAGTTGAAAACTGGACGCAAAGAGCCGCGATTTACCGCGCGGTTATGACTTACACGAGCGGCGCCGAACAATGGGTGGTTGATTGCTACAAAAAGGCGATAGAATTGGAACCGAACAATCCTTTCTATCATTTGGAACTTGGACGCAGCCGCTTGCTTTCGGCCGATCTTTTGGCCGGCGCCGTCCAATCCGACGCGGCTAAAAAAGTCCAAAGAGAAAGTTATATCAAAGAAGCCCAAGAAGCTTTCAATAGGGCTATCGCTTTAAAATCCGATTATGCTCCGGCGCTGTTCCAGTTGGCGATTGTTTATGATAATCTTGGCAAAACCGATGAAGCGATCGCGAAAATGGAACAAACCAAGAATTATTATTCGCAGGACACCGGCATTGCTTTCCAATTGGGAGTTCTTCACTATAAAAAGAAAAATTGGAGCTCGGCTCAAGCGGAATTTGAAAGAGCGATCATACTTGACGAAAATTATTCCAACGCTCGGTATTTTCTCGGCTTGATTTACGATCGGAACAATGAAAAAAAGAAAGCGATCAAAGAATTTGAAAAAATAGAATCGCTTAATCCGGAAAATCAGGAAATAAAAAATATTTTGGCCAATTTGCGCGCCGGCAAAGCGGCTTTGGCCGGAATTGAAAGCAGCAGCGGTTTGCCGATAGAAGAAAAATCGCCGGAATCCGTTCCGGAAAAACCGGCGCTCTAAAATCAAAAACCCCGCGGGGTTTTTGTAAACAAAGATATTAGTGAACAAGTAAACATGTAAACAAGGAAATTCAAATTAATTCAATTGAATTCTTCCATGTTTACTTATTTACTTATTTACTTGTTTACTGATTCTAGTGCCTGAATTTCAACGCGTTCACCAGCGTTGTTTCATCGGCATATTCCAGGTCCGAGCCGGTTGAAAGGCCGCGATTGAGTTTGGTGATTTTTATGGACAAAGGAGAAAGAATTTTTTCCAAATACAAAGCCGTGGTGTCTCCCTCTGTGGTGGGATTGAAAGCGAGTATAATTTCTATTTGATTGAGAGCGGGAAATTGATTTTTCAGTTTTTTTATTCTTTCGGCGAGTTCCCGGACGCGGAGCTTGTCGGGAGTCATTCCTTCGGCGGGAGAAATCAAACCTCCCAAAATATGATAAACGCCGTTAAATTGCCGGGTGCGTTCAATCGGAATTATATCCAAAACATCTTCAACGGCGCAGATGATATTGGGCTGCCGTTTTTCATTTGAGCAGATAAGGCACTTGCCGGCTTCGCCCGTGAGATTGAAGCAATTTCGGCAGATTTTTGTTTTTTCCGGCAGGTCTTTGATCGCTTGGGCCAATTCCAAAACTTTTTGGGCCGGCTGATTCAGAAGATGAAAAGCCAGCCGAGTGGCCGAACGTTGGCCCATTCCGGGAAGCTGGGAAAGCCGGTCTATTAAATTTTTGATGGGTTCGGGAAGCATAATTTACCGCCTTCGACTTTGCTCAGGCGGTAAATTATGTCCTGAGCTTGTCGAAGGACTGCCTTATTCCATGAAGTGTTTCTCCAAATTCTTGAAGCTTGCTTGAGTATCGTTAAAGTATAGTTCCACTCGTCCGATTGGGCCGTTGCGGTGTTTGGCAATCATAATATCGGCAATATTGGGGCGGGGGGAATCTTTTTTGACTTTGTCTTCGCGGTAAATAAATAAAACGACATCGGCGTCTTGTTCTATTGAACCGGATTCGCGCAAATCCGCCAAGCGCGGCATTTGATCCGGTCTTCCTTCAACGGCGCGGGAAAGTTGGGAAAGCGCTAAAACCGGCACTTCAAGTTCTCTGGCCAATCCTTTGAGCGAGCGGGAAATTTCGCTCACTTGCTGAACAATGTTGTCGGAATTTGTGCGCGGTTGAATCAACTGCAAATAATCTATAACGATTAATCCCAGGCCTTTGTCCGTTTGCAATCTTCGTCCCATAGTTCTCATTTGCAAAACGGTGGGCGATGGCGCGTCGTCAATAAATATGGGCGCCTCCGAAAGCGAAGCCATAGCTTCCTGAATGCGGGTGAAGTCATTATCCGCTCCTTCACTCGAAAGCCGCCCCGTTCGCAATTTCCACAAATCGATTCCAGCCTCGGAAGCGATCAAACGGTCAACCACGTCATTTTTGGACATTTCCAAAGAAAAAACTCCCACCGGCACTTTGCCTTTAATGGCTACATGGCGAACCAAATCCAGAGCCAAGGAAGTTTTACCGAGCGATGGCCGGGCGGCAAGGATCACTAAATCCGATTTTTGCAGCCCTCCCAAAATTTCGTCCAGGTCGCCAAATCCGGTAGCTACGCCGCGCAAGGCGCCGTCGCCTTTGTGGAGCTTGTCGATTCTTTCAAACGCTTCTTCCAAGGCGTTTTTTACGGGCATGAATTCCTGGCTCAAAGAACGCTGGGAAATTTTAAAAATTCTTTGTTCCGCCTCGTCCAAAATCGTTTCTATGTCTTCTTTTTCGTTAAAACCCAATTGCGCGATATGTTCGGCGGCTTCTATCAGGTCGCGCAGAACTTTTTTATGATGGACTATTTTGGCATAATGCAAAACATGGGCGGCGGTGGGAACGGTGTTGACAAGACTGGTGAGATACGCCGGTCCGCCGATTACTTCCAAAATTTTTATTTCTTCAAGCCGATTGTTTAAACTCAAAAGGTCTATGGGAATATTTTTATCGTAAAGATCGAGCATTGTTTGAAATATTTGGCCGTGCGAGTGGCGGTAGAAATCTTCCGGACGCAAAAGATCGGCCACTTTAACAAGGGCGTATTTATCAAGCATCAAACAGCCAAGCACTGATTGTTCGGCTTCCACGTTTTGGGGCGGCAATTTAACGTCCGGAGTAGGCATAACATTTTCCTCACTAATTACGAATAAATTTTGCTCCAATTACGAATGAAAGCCGATTTTTTCTATTCGTAATAGGCTGAATCCATTCGTAATTGGTGAGGATTAATAAAAGAAGGCTCAATGCCTCCTTATCCAATTATATCATCGGCTGATTTTTGAGCAAGGCGGATTTTGGATAGAAAAGGGGAGGAAGAGTGGATGAAACTTGACATGGTTATATTGTTGTGATATACTATTATATATGGGTTCTTTTCACGCAAACAAGGAGAAAATTTTGGAAGGAAATAAGAAGAAAAAAATTCTTATCGTGGATGATGAAGAATCTATCAGAGAAATATTCGAAATTTTTCTGAAAAGGGAAGGCTTTGATGTCTCTCTGGCTGAAAATGGCGAAGAAGGAATCAAGGCTATGGAATCACAGAATTTCGATCTTGTGATAACTGATATCGATATGCCTGGTAAAACAAATGGCTTTGGTGTTATTGAAGCCGCATATCGTTCTGCTCCGGAGATAAAGGTAATCGGATGGAGCGGAAATATTACAGGAAAAAGAGCGGATTGGTTCAAAGAAAGAAGAATATCTTTCTTTGAGAAACCGATCTATCCTCTTTCGAAGTTGAAAGAAAAAATAGACGAGTTGTTCGTTCGTGAACTCGTCTGAAAACAAAAACCATAGAGTGCCAAAATAATGGCGCTCTTTTTTTTAATCAACGAGCTTCTCTATTCATATAACCAAATCCCCGCAGGCAAAAACGCTCGCGGGGATTTTAATTTAACTGATATATAAACAAGGAAATTCAAATTAAATTTAATTCAATTGAATTCTTCCATGTTCACTAATTTACATATTCACTTGTTTACTTCTTGGGTTTCACTGTCGTTCCTCTTGGCGTGTCTTCTAACAGCCATCCTTTATTTTCTATTTTTTGCCGCAATTCATCTGATTTGACCCAATCTTTTTCTTTTCTGGCCTTGGCTCTTTCTTTGAACATTTTTTTTACCTCTTCCGGAATCGCGATGGGTTTTATGTCTTTGAGTTTAAGGCCGAACACTCGGTCGAAATCTTCCAATAGTTTGCTTTTGAGCGAAGCCGGAATGTTCTCATCGCCGATCAATTTCCAGGCTATGCCCAAAGCTTTTGGCGTGTCCAGATCATCATTGACCGCTTCCGTGAATTCTTCTTTGTATTCGCGGAATTTTTTTAGAGTTTCTCTGGTTTTTTTGCCGGCCAGTCCGAAAGAGTCGGCCAATTTTCCCAATCCCAAATTAAAATCCGCCGTTGATTTGAATTCACGCGTTGCTTCATAAAGATTATCCAAAGCGTTTTGCGCGCCTTCCATTGATTCCCAAGTTAAATTAAGCTTTGAATGATAATGCGCGGTTAAATTCAAATAGCGAAAAGCCAGAGGATTGAATTTTTTAGAAATATTTTCAATCGTTACGATATTTGCGTCCGACTTGGCCATCTTTTTTCCGTCGATCAGCAAAAATTCGCCATGAATCCAATATTTGGCCGGAATTTCGCCGTAGGCCGCCTGCGATTGCGCGATTTCGTTGGTATGGTGAACCGGAATATGGTCGATTCCGCCGCAGTGGATATCAAATTGTGTTCCCAAATATTTTTGCGACATGGCGGAGCATTCCAGATGCCAGCCGGGAAATCCTTTGCCCCAAGGCGAATCCCATTCTTGCTGGCGTTTGACTCCCGGAGGAGTGAGTTTCCATAAAGCGAAATCGGTGGAATTTTTTTTGCCCTCAACCGTTTCCACCCGCGCGCCGGCCCTCAATCCCTCAACATCCAATTTGGCCAGGCGGCCGTATTCGGTGATTTTGGAAGTGTTAAAATATACTCCGTCGGAAATTTGATAGGTGAAGCCTTTTTTCTCAAGAATTTTCACCAAATTGATTTGTTCTTTGATGTGTTCGGTTGCTTTGCATGTGATTCGCGGTTTTTCAATATTGAGTTTTTCGATGTCTTTAAAAAAAGCTTCAGTGTAAAAATCAGCGATTTCGCGGGCGCTTTTGCCTTCTTTTCTTGCTCCTTTTTCTATTTTGTCTTCGCCTGTGTCTTCGTCGCTCGTGAGATGCCCCACATCCGTGATATTCATTACGTGTTTTACTTTGTAATCGTTGTATTCCAAAACCCGCCTCAAAATATCTTCAAAAACATAGGATCTTAAATTTCCCAAATGAGCGAACCAATAAACCGTCGGTCCGCACGCGTAAATACCGACCTGTTTGTCGCGCAGAGGCCTGAATGTTTCTTTTTTGCGGGTGAGGGTATTATAAAGTCGCAAAGGCATTTAAACTTCCCTACGAAATTACGAATTTATTACGAAAATACGAATAGAATTCTATTTCGTATTTTCGTAAAGTTTCGTAGTTCGTAGGGCTGTATCACATCCATTTTCTCGCTTTAAATATTGCCGTTATCACGATTACCGCCAAAATCATTGATCCGGCGGCAACGAACAGCCCTTCGGCTGAATTGGAATTTTCCATCGGGTGCATGCTGAAAAATCCGGCAATGAAAGTGAGCGAAAAAAGAACGATCGAGAAAAAAGTCAAAGTATGCATCACCCTGTTGATTTGGTATGATAGCAGACTTTCGTTGGTTTTTTCAATAGCCTCGATCATTTCTTTATGGTTTTCCAATGTGTTCCAAACGCGGATTTGAGAGCCGATAACTTCTTGCGATATGATATCCAAATTTTCATCGTGGAAGAAACGGCCGATTTTTTTGGCGAGGATTTCCAATACCGATCGTTGAGGCTTGATCGTGCGGCGGAAATCAATAATATCTCTTTTAACGATGGCGATTTCTTTGAGCATTTCCTGTTCTTTGCCGTCAAAAACTTTATCTTCTATATCTTCTATTTTTTCATTGATATGATCGAGCATCGGCAGGCACGAATCAATCAGTTTGTCAAGGATTGAAAAAAGCAAAAAACCCGAGCTTTTGAAATGCATTTGGCGCAATTCTTCGTTTAAGCCCATTTCTTTCCAGATTGTCGCGAGCGCCGGATTGTCATTTTGAAAGATCGTGATGATTTTTTCCCGGCTCACGATAAAATCCAATTCCGCGGAAATTGTTTGGCGGGTTTTGCGGTTAAAAACGGGGAAGTGCAAGACGATAAAAAGATAGCTTTCGTATTCTTCGATTTTTGGGCGCTTGTTAAAACCCAAAAGCTGTTTGAGCACCAAGGGGCTCACTCTTAATTCCGATCCCAAAAAATCCAGATCGTTGGTTTTTGGATTGGATAAATTTATCCAGGAAATATTGTTGTGGTTGATTTGCATGATAGTAAATGTAAAATGTAAATCTCAAAATGAAAAATGACAGTTTAAAATTTAAAATTATTTAAGCCTAAAGTCTCTTAGCGGCTCCCTCTCTTAAGATAAGAGAGGGTTGGGGTGAGTTATGAAATATGAATTCGTCCCGCATCGGCGGGACACCAAAATTTTACATTTTGATTTTTGAACTTTCCATTTTCTATTATACACCCCTTTCTATTTTTACGCATTGTGGAGAAAGCAAACGCGGCCGGCCTGATATTGACTTCGAAAACGATAAGTGATATAATATGAGATATGGTTGAATCCCGCCCGACGGGCTCAATTTGTATGGTTTGCTTTTGATTTTTTCACAGCGCTTCGGCGCTTTTTTTGTTTACGCGATTTTATGATGACCTCTAAGG
>Ga0076025_110_pt1 | contig 15271 bp, 14 predicted proteins | sample RifGroB1_FD_68102 | JGI IMG/M metagenome (GOLD analysis project Ga0076025, IMG submission 68102) | Parcubacteria bacterium GW2011_GWB1_42_6
TCAAATCCTCGAAATCCGAAACATTGATGACATTATGCTCCGCTCCGGCCGGCACCACTATCGCCGAGCCATCGCTCACTTCATATTCGTTTCCATCAATCACGCACTTGCCCGTTCCTTTTTCAAAACGGAAAAATTGGTCGTTATCGGGATGGGTTTCCATGCCGATTTCTTCTTTCGGTTTCAAACTCATAAGCACCAGCTGGCTGTGTTTGCCGGTGTAAAGCACCTGGCGAAAATTGGAACTTTCCAGAGTTAATTTTTCAATATTTGCATTAAATCCTTTCATAATTTTTAAATTAATGATTACGATTTTAGTCTAACAGACATACAGATCTCAATCAACTTGAAAAATATCATAACCCCAACCCGGCGCCGGTGTAAGCATCAAAAATACGGGGCAAGAGAAAAATAATCGCGATCAGCGGCAAGAAAAAGAAAACCAAACTTAAAATCAAAGTCCACAAAAAATATTTCCTTGTTTTTTCCACCGAGCGGAATATTTCTTCGAGCTTTTTATTTTGCTCCTCAAACTTATTTTGAATTTCTTGGTCCATTTTTTATTTCCTCTTCCCCCTTTTTTTCAAAGAGGGGCTGGGGGGATTTTATAATAAATAATTCTTATAATTTTTCTATTTCTTTTAAATCTTTATCCGGCAAATAAAGAATGGCCAAACCCAAAATTATTCCGCCGACAGCCGTCCAGGCATGGTTTCCGCCCAATATTCTTGAATCAAACCAATCCAAAACATACCAAATCCCCCGCCAAACCATCACCAAGCCGATCACGGTGAAAATATTTTTGGCCAAATAAGAAAGAACCGATTTTTTTGGTGATTTCATAACTATTTTTTATTAAATTAACTTGGTCGGGCTGCGCGGAATTGAACCGCGATTGCACGCACCCGAAGCGTGTGTAATGCCGTTATACCACAGCCCGATATAAAATTATTTAAAGTAAAGCGCGCCGCGTCCCGCGCCTGCGGGATACTACCGGTATACGATGGCCCGATATATTCTTATACCACAATATTAATTAGTTTGCCAGCCACAAATATCACTTTCTTTGGCTCTTTGCCTTCCAACCATTTTTTAATGCTCTCGCCTTTCAAGGCCAAATCAACCGCTTCTTTTTGGGAAATTTCGGGAGATGCCAAAATTTTTCCGCGCATTTTTCCGTTTATCTGCACCGGAATTTCAATTTGTTCTTCTTTGATTAATTTTTCATCATACTCGGGCCAGCCGTTTTGGAAAATACTTGGGCTCTTGCCGCATTGCGCCCAGATTTCTTCCGCCAAGTGCGGCGCGAAAGGAGCGATCAATTGCGCCAAAATCGCAACTGCGTCAACACCGATTTCTTTTTCGTTAGACCCTAATCCTGTCGAAGGGCTTGCCGAAGCATATAACGCGTTCACATATTCCATAATCGCCGAAATCGCCGTATTGAATTTCAACCTTTCCAGATCATCCCCCACCCGTTTAATCGCCTTGTGCGCGGATTTTAAAATATTTTCGTCGGCGGTTTTTTTAATTCCTTTTTCAATAATAGATTCCGAAATATTCCAAACGCGATTCATAAACCTATATATTCCGTTCATTCCTTCATCCCGCCAATCGCCGCCGATTCTCGCATCCCCCATGAACATCAAATACGACCTCACGCTGTCAGCGCCGAATTTTTTGATATATTCGTCGGGATTAATCACATTGCCTTTGGATTTGGACATCTTGGAGCCATCGCGGATCAAAAGCCCGTGCGCGAAAAATCTTTTGAATGGTTCTTCTTCTTTGAGATATCCCAAATCTTTCATCACCATCGAAATGAACCGAGAATAGAGCAAATGCAGCACGGCGTGTTCTTTTCCGCCAATATACATATTCACGGGCATCCATTTCGCCAAACGATCCTTATCAAACGGCTTGTCATTAAAATCCGTTGAAATATAATGCAAATAGTACCAGCAAGAATCCACGAAGGGATCAGAAACATCCGTTTCGCGTTTAGCCGGCCCGCCGCATTGCGAGCAAGTTGTATTTACAAATTCTTCGTTTTTATTCAAAGGTCCTTTGCCCGAACCATCGGGCAGGAAATCTTCCATTTCGGGCAAAACCACCGGCAAATCTTTTTCCGGAACGGGCACAATAGCGTATTCTTTTCCATCAATGATTGCCGTTCTGTTTTCTGTCATCCCGAGCATTTCGATGTCATCCCCGTGAAAACGGGGATCCAGACCCGAATTTGATTCTGAATTAACCTGGATTCCCGCTTGTGCGGGAATAACAGATGCGGAACGGGAATGACAATCAGGATTTAAACAATAGACAATCGGGATCGGCGGGCCCCAATATCTTTGGCGCGAAACGCACCAATCGCGAAGCCGGTAATTCACCGCCGCTTTGCCCAGATTATTCTTCTCGAGCCATTCGTTTATTTTTTTGGTCGCTTCCTGGGAAGTTAATCCGCTAAATTCACCGGAATTTACTAGAACTCCAAATTCCGTAAAAACTTCTAATGTATCGTCATTGCGAGGAGCCTGCGACGAAGCAATCTCGCGATTAGCGGCATCAGAACGAGATTGCTTCGCTCTTTCAGAGCTCGCAATGACAGCTTGAATCGGCAAATTATATTTTTTGGCAAACTCAAAATCCCTTTCATCATGCGCCGGAACGGCCATAATGGCGCCGGTGCCGTATTCGTTCAGGACATAATCGGCCGTGAAAATCGGGATTTCTTTTTTGGTGGCGGGATTGATGGCCTTGATTCCCTTAACTTCGATTCCAGTTTTGTCTTTATTCAAATCAGTTCGCTCCAAAGACGATTTTTGTTTGGCTTTAACTATATATTCTTCAATTTCTTTTATGTTTTTAATTTTATCTTTAAAATCATGGATTAACTGATGTTCCGGACACATAACCAAAAATGTCGCGCCAAAAATCGTGTCAGGCCGAGTGGTAAACACTTCAATGAAACCGCCGTCATCGCGAGCCCCATCGGGGCGTGGCGATCCCGAGTTATTATCGTTACCCACGGGATTGCTTCGTCGTCCTTCGGACTCCTCGCAATGACAGATGGGAAATTTTATTCTTGCCCCCTCGCTCTTCCCTATCCAATTCCTCTGAATCGTTTTGACATCTTGGGGCCAATCCAAAGAATCAAGATTTTTCAAAAGCTTCTCGGCGTAATCGGTGATCTTGAAAAACCACTGCTCCGTCTGCCTTTTTTCGGTTTGCGTTCCGCAACGCTCGCACTGGGCGCTCACAATTTGCTCGTCGGATAGAACCGTCTTGCAAGAAGGGCACCAATTCACGGGGGCATTCGCGCGATAGGCCAAGCCTTTTTTATACATTTGCAAAAACAGCCATTGAGTCCATTTATAGTATTCGGGCTTATAGGTTTCCACTTTTCGGCTCCAATCGTATTGGTTGCCGATTATGTGCAATTGTTCGTAAAAATGCTTCTCCGTCCTTTTGGAAACATCTTTGATATGTTCTTTGATTTTGATGGCGTAATTTTCCGAGTGAATCCCAAAGCCATCCAGCCCGATCGGCTCAAAAACATCAAAACCTTTTAGTTTCATAAACCGGCCGAATGCGTCCGAATGCGTGAACGCGTACATATTTCCCACATGCAAACCCTCGGCGCTGGGATACGGAAACATCATCAGATTGTAAAAAGGTTTTTTGGCGTTATCCAAATCAACCCGGTTAATGCCGGACTCTTCCCAATATTTCTGCCATTTTGGTTCTATATCTTTGGGGCTATATTTCATATTTTCCTCGCCAATTACTAATAAATGCGGCTAATTACGAATGGAATTAAAACTGATTAACTGACCCTATCCTACCCCAATCTGGACTTTTTTTCAACTTTGATTTAGAGTTAAATTGAAAAAAGGAGACGAAAGAATCCGTTCTTTTAAAAATAAACCTATCACAAGAAAGAGGTTCTAAAATGATGATTCGGTTAATAAAAACGCCGGCTGGCTCCGCGCCTGAATGGGTCAGAGAATCAGAGGTTGGCTTAGAAATGGAAGCATTGCCAATACCAACTGGAGAAGGACCGCTGGGAATCGGTAATTTAGAAGTAGATCTTATTTCCGGCGAATCATTTCCTTCCAGAGGCGGGTACAAAGTTCCAGCGTTAATTTTTCTTTCTGAGCTATTCTGTAAGTCGCCCGAGGCAGCAGGATGGTTTTTTCGGAGTATTCCACTCAATGCAATAATGTCGGGATGTCTTTTTTTTGTTTTTGGACCAGATGAAGCAATAGTCATCAGCCGTGAAATTATCACTCGCCGCACCGGGCCTTCCACTGCACCCAGATTCAATGTTGATGCCGGCGCAGAACACACCCAGATCATTTTCATTGATATGGAAACTGGAGAAAAAACCGTGATTTTCACCAGGAGTAAATTCTCTCCAGAAGAATATACCCAGGATCCAAAAGGCGAGATGGCTGAAGACGGGTATTTCGCCAATTTCACCTTCCCAGACTCACAATAGACTAAAAAAGACCAAAAAACGATCATGAAAGCCCTCGCTTAATAAGCGGGGCTTCTTTTTTTATCCCAATGATTGTGATAATATAGGACTACGAATTCGAGTTTCTTCCTCCTTTGAAAAAGGAGGATTGAGGAGGTTTTTATAAATAGTTTTCAATAAGTCCACATCTATTTTTTAATTATTGAAAAAATCCACCCTAACCCTCCTTTAGAAGGAGGGAAATCCATGAAAAAATTTTTATTTCTCGTCGCCATATTTTTTCTTCTCGCCGGTTCAGCTCTTCCCGCCCAAGCCGATGAAAATGTTTGCAAAACGGGACTGCAATCTTTGAATCTCACTCCGGTGGCGGTGGTTTGCGGCGCGGCGGTTGACGCGATCAATCCTTGCGAATTTGCCATTTTGATTTTATTAATGGCTTCCATGCTCGCCACTCAAGATAACCGAAAAAAAGCTCTTTGGACAGGCCTAAGCTTCACCGCCGCGATTTTCATCGCCTACTTTCTTATGGGCGTGGGCCTGCTTGAATTTATCCGCAGCTATACGCTTTCAATTTCAGGATATTTCTATAAAATCATCGGAACTCTGGCTATTATTATCGGACTCCTCAACATCAAAGATTATTTTTCCTACGGCGGAGGCGGATTCATTATGGAAGTTCCCCAACGCTGGCGGCCGCGCATGAAATCGCTGGTGCGCGGGATCACTAATCCTCTGGGCGGATTTTTAACAGGTCTTGTCGTCAGTCTTTTTTTGCTCCCCTGCACTTCGGGACCTTATGTGATAATATTGGGAATGCTCGCCGCCAAAACAACTTTCGCCAAAGCATTTCTTTATTTGATTCTTTACAATATTATTTTTGTCGCTCCGATGCTCGCGATAGTATTCGCCATGTATTTCGGCCTTCCGCCCGAAAAAGCCGAAGCCTGGCGCAAACAAAAAATCCGGCTGCTGCACTTGATCGCCGGATTGGTGCTTATAATTTTGGGAGTGGCGCTTTTGATGGGCTGGCTGTAAAAAAACAAAATGGGTAAATTTTATAAGTAGTTTATCTGCGCTATAGCGCAGATAAACTACTTATAAATAAGCTGGAAAAAACATGATAAAAAATCGCGATATCTATTCGCGATTTTTTATTTCTTTCAAATATTTCCTTCTGGCGGACAATTTTCTTATAAAGCCCAAAGTGTCAAGTATTGTTTTTCCCGCCAAGTGATCTGCTTCGTGGCAAATGATGCGCGCCGCGAGGCCTTCGGCTTTCATTTCTTTTTTAATCCCCTGCCGATCCATAAATTCAACGTTTATTTTTTCCGGACGTTTAACCGGAATCTCCAGCCCCGGAAAACTCAAACACCCCTCGGCGGCGATAACTTTTCCGCGGCGATTAGAAATTTTGGGATTAATCAGAATTTTCAATCCCTTGCCATTGTCGAACATCAAAATCTGTTTGGCCACGCCAACCTGATTAGCCGCCAATCCCGCGCCGTTTGACGCGTACATAGTCTCAATCATATCGTTGATAAGTTTTTCAATCTCCTTGTCAATCTTCTCAACCCGCTTGGTTTTTTGTTTGAGAATTTTATCGGGATAAGTTTTAATGGGTAAAATCATTAAAATGTAAAGTTAAAAAATCAAAATGGAAAATGACAATGCAAAATTCAAAATTAAAATTTTTTTCTGTCATTCCCGAGCCACGCCCCGCCAAAGGCGAGGCTCCGCAGATGCGGGGCCGGGGGAAATTGGGAATCCAGGTTCTGAATTTAATCTGGATCCCCGCCGGAGTTTATCCCGTATTTATTACGGGGCGGGGATGACATCCAATATCTGAATAATTTTACATTTTAAATTGTCATTTTAAACTTTGAGATTTACATTTTGAATTAAAACGTTATATTCCAAAAAGTTTTCTCGCGTTATCGGTTGTTGCCTTGGCTACTTCATCCACGCTGATATTTCTTATCTCTGCCACCTTCTCCGCCACGTATTTAACATACGCCGGTTCGTTTCTTTTACCGCGAAACGGGATCGGAGTCAAATACGGGCAATCTGTTTCGACAACCAATCGATCCAATGGCGCTTCTTTGACTATTCGATCGTAATCCCGGGCAAAAGTGATTATGCCGTTAAATCCCAGATAAAATCCCATCGCCAAATATTCCCGCGCTTGCGACCAGCGGCCGGAAAAAGAATGAACAACGCCGCGAATTTCCTTATTGCCGAATCTTGTCCAATTTTTGAGAATTTCCAAAAGATCATTATGAGCTTCGCGGCAATGCAAAATCACAGGCTTATTCACGGATTCGGCCAAATTCAACTGCTCAAGCAATGCTTCGCGCTGAAGATTTTTATTTTGGGCGTTGTGGTAATAGTCGAGCCCAATCTCCCCTATCGCCACGACTTTGGGATCGCGCGCCAGCTCTATGTATTTTTCGGGATCAAATTTTTCTTCCCTTGTTTTTATTTCAATAAATTCATCTTCATCAACTTCTTCCCGCACGCTTTGCTGTTTTAAATGGATAGGATGCAAACCGACCGCCGCGAAAACGCCTTCGTTATAATCTTTGGCGAATTTGACCGCGCGGCGAGATGTGTCTATCTGCGAACCGACATTAATGAACCAAACACCGCTTTGCAAAGCGCGCCTGGCCGCTTTTTCCGAATCTTCGCGAAAAGCGGAAAAATTAAGATGGGCGTGGGTGTCTACAAGCAAAAATTTCTAATTTCCAATTTCCAATTTCCAATAAGTGCCTGCTTCGCGGTCAAGTTTGAAAATTAGATATTGAAAATTGATTGAAAATTGAGAATTGCAAATCGAAAATTATCTGGTTATATTATAACTCCATCCACCGCCAAAAATAAACCCCCTTTGTTTTTTGTTAAATAATCAGATTGCCTCTTGACATCATGATTTTCAACGATTAGAATGAAACATTCTTTAAAAAACTTGCCAGAAATTTTAAAAAAATTTTGAGCAAAAAGAAAAGCCAGTCCCGTTTTCGGCTTCTCTATGTGCTTTAATTTCGATTCGTGTGATCAACCAAAGGTCGAATCACCAGAGCTTGCAATAAGCTTGCGGATCGGAAAAGCGCAGAATAAAAAAATGAAGAAAAATATGCCGAATATAAGCCGAAGAGGGTTCGCTTCAATGGACCCGAACAAACAGCGGCGCATCGCCAGTATGGGCGGCCGAGCCGCTCACGCCAAAGGCACTGCTCATGAATTCACCTCCGAAGAAGCTCGCGCCGCGGGCCGCAAAGGAGGAAAAGCTTCTCACGCCGGAAGAAGGTAGGCTTCCAGCGTTTAAAAAAATGCCCGTAAAAATCTCATAATGGGCGGCTTGCTTTGCGCGAGAATGCATCACGCGCAGAACAAGCCGCCTATTTTTCTTATCAAAAGAGCCGGAAATTTTTCCGGCTCTTTGCTTTATACGAATACGTCTGTCCTGTTTTCAAAAGAACAAATCTTTCTCCAAATAGCCATCCCCAGTTCAAGAACAGGTTCGATCTTATCTTTGTTTGCTCTTGAAGCGAAAAGAGGAATCGTGACGGGGCGGATTTTTTTTTCCAGATACCGAATCCAATTGCCCCTGACCTGATCCTCATCGGCTTGTTGGGAAAAAAAGAAGAGAGACAAAGTTTCCTTCTCCAAGAAAGCGGGCATTTGTTCGCCATAAAAAATGGCGGGATTTTGGCCATTAGGAAGTTTCTCCCATGGGTGATTACCAAAAAAATCCGGATGATTCTTCATCCAGTCCGCGTAAGCGGGTTGGAGAATGTTATGGAAAAAAAAGTCCGACTTGATCCTCATCATGCAATGCAGGTTAAAAAATTCCGCTTGTTTGCACAAAAACAAAAAGACCAAGTCCAAAACATGAACAAAATCAAGGCAATCGCCGCGGCTGGCGGTTTCGGGAAATCTTTTTACCATTTCCTCGATTTCATGTTCCGGTCTTTTGAAACCAATGTTTTCTTCCCCTTGTTTGGCGCCACTTTCCATCTCCGCCTCCCTTATTGAGTTTGGAAGAACCAAAACAGCTTTAGGCTGCTTGCAAAGAACTAAACAATCTTGGGAAACAATATTTCTCCTTTTTTAATTTTACCGGCTTTGGCCCGCGCTAAAATCTTTTCGGAAATCTTCGGCATAAAAGGCGCCAACGCCTCCCCTATCGCGACAATCGCCCCAAGCAACCGAGAAAGAACTTCCCGCCCTTTTTCTTTATCGTTTTTTACCAGCTCCCAAACTTTATTTTCATCAATATATTTATTGGCCCACTCAATTTTTTCTTTAATCGTCAAAAGAGATTCGTAAATTTTTATATCCTTCATTAAATAGGAAATATCCAAATCCGATTTTGTGGCTTCAATTTTCCCGTCAAAATTTTTCTCGATTAAATTGAAAACACGGCTTGTGAGATTTCCAAGGCCATCGGCCAAATCGGAATTATATTTTTCAGCCATCTTTTCCCATGAAATATCGCCGTCTTGGCCGAAAGGAGTGAAAGACAGCAAAAGAAACCGCGCCGCGTCGGCGCCAAATTTTTCCGTCAATTCTTCCGGCCAGATGACATTGCCCAAAGATTTGGACATTTTTTGGTCGTTCAAAGTGAAAAATCCGTGGACAAAAAAGTTTTTGGGCGGCGGAATTTTTAAAGCCAAAAGGAGCCCGAGCCAAATCGTGGCGTGCACACGAACAATATCCTTGGCCATCAATTGCAAATCGGGCGGCCAAAAATCCAGTTTTTGGTTTTTAGTCTTTAGTTTGTAAAAATCTTCGCCGACAGACCCGTCCCAACCCAGGCCCGTTAGATAATTCAGAAACGCGTCCACCCAAACATAAGCGGTGTGCTCCGCGTCAAAAGGCAAAGGTATGCCCCATTTCACGTTCTTTCGCGAAATGGAAATATCTTTGAGTCCGCTTTTGATAAAACTCAAAACTTCGTTCTTGCGTTCAACGGGCCGAATTTTGATTTCATCCGATTCGATCTTTTGCTCCAAATCTTTTTCAAGTTTTGAAAGTTTGAAAAAATAACTTTCTTCTTCCATCTCCTGGGGCTTCGTTTGGTGATCGGGGCAAAGACCTTCAATTAAATCGTCCGGAATTTTATATTGCTCGCATCCCTGGCAATAAAGGCCTTTGTATCGCGCTTTGCAAATATATCCCGCTTCAAAAAGCGCCTGCAAAAATTTTTGCACCGCCGCTTCGTGCGCCGCGTCGGTTGTTCTGATGAAATTTGAATATTCTATTCCGAATCTCTGCCAGGCGTTTTTAAAAGATCGGGCTTTTTCGTCGCAAAATTCGCGAGGGTTTTGATTCGCGTTTTTGGCGGCTTGGGCAACCTTGGCGCCATGTTCATCCGTTCCGGTCAAAAAAAATACTTCCTCTCCTTTTGATCTGCGCCAGCGCGCCAAAACATCAGCCGCCACGGTGGTGTAAGCATGGCCCAGATGCGGCCGGTCGTTAACGTAATAAATTGGAGTGGTGATGTAATACTTCAAAAATTAAAAATTTTATAATTTTGTAATTTTTAAACATTAAGAAATTAGAAATTATTTACAAAATTAAAAATTCAAAAATTAAAAATTATTTTTACAGCACTATCACAAATTCCCCTTTCAAATTATTGGCGCTTTCGTTGAGTTTTTGCAGAATCTCTTTTGGCGTGCCCCGATATATGCTTTCGAACATTTTAGTGAGTTCGCGGCAAACTATTGTCTCTCTTTCGGGCATCAATTCATTCAGTTTTTCCATCGCCTTGATTATCCGATGGGAAGATTCGTAAAAAACCGCCGTGTGCTCCAAAACGGAAATTTTTTCAAAAAAAGAATCCCTCCCTTTTTTCTGCGGAGGAAACCCCAAGAAAGTAAAGCGATCCGCCGGCAGACCCGAAACACTCAAAGCCGCCACGGCGGCGTTTGGCCCGGGAATCGGAACAACCCTGAAATCGTCGCCAAGGATTTTTTTGAGCTCAAAAATCAGCTTGTTGCCCGGATCCGCGATTCCGGGCGTGCCGGCATCGGTCACTAAAGCCAATTTTTTGCCATCATTAAGATGATCGGCAATTTCCCGAATCCGGCTGAATTTGCTGTGCTGATAATAACTAATCAAAGGATTTGAAATTCCGTAATGATTCAAAAGTTTGATCGTCTGTCGAGTATCTTCGCAAACGATCAAATCGGCTTCCTTGAGAATTTCAAGAGCTCTGATAGTTATATCTTTTAAATTGCCAATCGGCGTTGCGATTATGTATAATATACCCATGCATTAAGTCTAAATGGTTGAATAAAAAAAGTCCAATTTTATGATTTTAATTACCCACATGCTCGCCGGAGCGATTATCGGCTCAAAAATTCCCAGTTATCCCGGAATCATTTTACTCGCTTTGATTTCCCATTATATTCTGGATAAAATTCCCCACTGGGATTACTTTCCTGAAAATATATCAAAGCTCAATGCCAAAGGATGGATATTTTTCGCGTTTGAAGTGTTTGCTGATCTTCTGGCCGGCTTAATTTTAATATGGCTTATCCTTGGACTTAATCAAGACCCGATAAGAATTTTGACCGGAACGTTTTTCGGCATATTGACCGACGGACTGATGATCCTGAATATCGTCACTCGCGAAAAGAACAAATTTTTGAAATGGGCGCAAAATATCCATTCCAAAGTCCACTTCCAAAATTACAAAAAAACTCCGCTTTCACAGAGATTATTTTGGGAAACATTTATCGCGGGATTGCTTATCGCATTGGCTTTTATTATTTAAACTTTCTTCTCAAAAATAATATCGTTCAAAAATACCGAAAGCCCAGCCGCCAAAGGCACCGCGATGATTATTCCCAATATTCCCGCCAGTTTCGCTCCGATTAACACGCTGATAATAATCACCACCGGATTAAGCCCAGTCACCCGCTTCATGATTTGGGGCACAATCAAAAGATTTTCAAATTCTTGAATGACATAATAAAGAATCGCCGCGATAAGCGCCAAAATCGGCGACTGCGTGAAAGCCAGAGCGATTCCAAGCGCCGCCGAAATAAACGGACCCAAATAAGGAATGACTTCCAAGAGAGCCGCGATCAACGCCAATACCAAGGCGTATTTTATTTTGAGGATTGAAAGACCGACAAATACCATGACGCCAATCACCAAGCTCAAAACTATTTGGCCTCTTACCCAAGCGCCGAATTTCGCTTGGATCCGATCAACGAGGCTGGCGACATAAACTTTGTCGGCTTCGGGCGTTATGGAAACAAAAAATTTCTTGACTCCTTTTTCTTCCGCCGAAAGATAGACGGAAATGGCGATAATCAAGAAAAAAGAAATCAATCCGCCGAAAACGCTGGCTGTCGCCGAAAAAAGATTGGACGCCCAACCGCTTAATTGCGAACCGAAACGATCCAAAAATCCGCTCGCGTTATAATTGATTGATTTTTCTTGAATTAAACTGAAAACCGAATTGAGCTTGTCCAAATATTCGGGTAAATTATTGGCTAAAAGTTTTACCTGTTCGGCCAGAGGAGGAACGATGAATAAAAGCAATAAACCGAAAACCAAAGCGACAAATAAATAAACCAAAGCCACGCCCAAAACCCTTCTGACTCTCCGTTTTACCAACCAGTCCACCGGCGCGTCCACGGCCGAACTGATTATGATCGCCACGAAAAGAATCAAAAGAATATCCCGGATAAAATACAAAAAAACCAAACCCAAAATTATCAAGATGAATTTGAGAATGGTCGGCGTTGAAATTTCAATAATTTGTTTATTTGTCATAGCCCTCCCGATTGTTTATAAAAACTCTGCGAGCAAGCCCGCTCTTTTCAAAAAAATCGCGAAACGCGCCCAAGGCATAAGCTGTTTATATTGGAATAGTCTTATGCGGCGCGTTGAGCGCTTAGCCAAAGCTAAATGATTTGTTTATTTATACGGCTTTGGCGTTTTTTGAAAAGGACGGGCTCGCTCATGGAGACGATTATATTTCCAGGATTTTCTCAAACTTTTCTTTTTCTTTGAATGGCCCGATCAAAGCAAGATTTAATTTTGCCGGCTGAAAAATATCATTGGCCACTCGCGCCAGGTCATCCGCCGTTATCGCTTCTATTTTACCAATAATCTCTTCAGGTGTCAAAATTTCTTTTTTCAGGATTTCTTGGGTCGCGGCATACGAAGCCAACTCATCGGAAGTTTCCAAATGCAAATTCATCGCTCCCCTGAAATTATCCTTGGCCTTCTTTATTTCTTTGGCTGATATTTTTTGATCCTTCGCTTTTTTATATTCTTTGAGAATGGCTTTTACCGCTTCGAAAACTTTTTTGTTATCCACGCCGGCTTGAGTGAGCAAATATCCCGAATCAAGATAATTTTCGGCGGAAGTTCTGATATAATAAGCCAATCCTTTTTTCTCGCGGACCGAAATAAAAAGCCTTGAGCTCATCATGCCGCCCAAAATTGTCGCCAAAAGCCCCAAAGCGTATCTGTCCGGATGAAATAAATCGTAAGCTCGAACTCCCAAACAAAGATGGGTTTGATCCGTCTCCTTGAAATGGCAAAGGGCTTCCGGTTTTGTTTGAACCTCTTTGGTTATGCGCTTGGCCGGAATTTCGCCTTTCCTGAATCCGCGAAAAAAATCATAAACTCTTTTTTCCTCTTTTTCTCCAATTTTTCCGGCCAAACAAATCACGGCATTTTCTCCGCGATAACTGTTTTTAAAATAATTAAGTATTTCTTTTCGGTCGATTTGTTTTACGGTTTCTCGAGTTCCCAATATATCCCAACCGGCCGGCTGATCGCCGTAAAGAAGATTTTCCCATAAATCTTCCACATAACGCATCGGCGCGTCCAATACCATATTAATCTCCTGCAGAATCACTCCCCTTTCTTTTTCAATCTCCGCGGATTCAAATTTGGAATGCAAAATAATATCCGAAAGCCAATCCATGGCCAAATCCAAATGCTCGGGCGAAACTTTCGCCCAAAATCCCGTGTATTCTTTTCCGGTAAAAGCATTATAGGCCCCGCCCACCCGATCCAGAGTTTCCGAAACCGCCAAAGCGTCGGGACGCGCTGCCGTTCCCTTAAAAAACATATGCTCCAAAAAATGCGAAATGCCGTTTGTCTCTTTTTTCTCGCATTTTGATCCCGCTCCGACAAGCACCATGATGGTCGCCGTTTTGCTTGAAGCGATTGGAATGGTTATAAAGCGAATCCCGTTTTTGAGAATGGTTTTGTGATACACAGATTCAAAAAATTTTAATTTTTGAATTTTTAATTTTATAAATAATTCCTTAATGCTTTAATTTTTAAACATTGAGAAATTAAAAATTATTTAAAAATTACCTGTCCTCCCAAGCCCTGAGTTTATCAAAGGGCGCGGGGGGATAAAATTAAAAATTAGAAAATTATAATCTTTTTACCCTAATCAGCCCTCCGAATGGAATAATCTCAATCCCTTTCTTTTCAATTTCGTCCAAAAATAAATTCATGCCCAAAGAATCGGAAGCGATATGCGGCGCGACAACGACATTCAAATGCGCTTCTTCGGCATTGCGGCGATGCTCCTCGGAAAGATGCATGGCGATAATTGTTCCCACTCCCGCCGTTGAAAGCCGCTGATAAATATCTTTTGATCCCTCCGTGCCACCCGTGATTTCAGTGAAAGCGATTTTTCCGGCGCGGTTGTCTTCCGACCCCGTAAATAGCCGCACGCAAATGCCCCGCTTGCCGGACTCTTTGTATTCCTCAATATCATTGAAAATATCCGTAATTTCGCCCACATATTCGGGATTTTTTTCTTCAACTTTGTTTTTCAGAAACGAGGCCACCAGATTATCCGCCGGCGTGTGAATGTTCATCAGATTAATTTCGGAAAGCCGCGCCGCGTCAACTATTTTGTAGTGATTGGAAGCATGCACGCCTCGAGCCACTTCCGAGATCCGAACTTTTAAAAGCGACTCGGCGATATTGATCGGCACGCCGTACATTGCCAAAACATCCGCCTGCAAGTCCATCGCTTGCTCAATCATTGCCAAGCCCTTGCCGAGCGGATGATGGTTTATGATTGTATCCGCCCCCAATTGTTTGGCCAACAAAATCTCCCCCGGCGAAACATCGATTCCGGCCATCGCTTTTTTAACAGGCCTGCCGTTGTCATTCCAAACACCCGAATCAAGATACGGACTTTCAAGCCGAACCAAATCAAATTCTTTTTTCTTTTTCTCCGGCAGACATTCGTATTTGTCTTTTTGCCGCGCCAAGTATTTCAAAACCGCTTCCCTCCCCCGCAGGTCGCTATCAACGCCCATTTCAATGGCAAGTTTTAGAATATCATTCTGCAACATAAAATACATTCCAAATAATTAATAATCTTTCTGCCAAGCCGCCCATACGAAAAATTTCATTCTTTTTTCCTCTCCCCCTCAGTTGAGGGGGAGATTGAGAGGGGGAGGTGTTTGATTTAGGGTTTCATCTCCCCACCCTGTCCTCCCCTCATCTGAGGGGAGGAGGATTTTGAACAGAAACTATTTAGGGCGCGGTCTTTTGGCTACTTTTCTTCCGTAAGAAAAGTAGCTCGATTCCCGCTGAAAGCGGGAATGAAATTATCTGTTAATTTTCTAATTTTTCCTCTAAATAATCTCTAATATCTTCCATCTTTATCCTCTCCTGCTTCATCGAATCCCTTTCGCGAACGGTCGCCGCCATATCATTCAAGCTTTCAAAATCAACCGTGACGCAGAAAGGCGTGCCGATTTCATCCTGCCGGCGATAGCGCTTGCC
>Ga0076025_127_pt1 | contig 11191 bp, 14 predicted proteins | sample RifGroB1_FD_68102 | JGI IMG/M metagenome (GOLD analysis project Ga0076025, IMG submission 68102) | Parcubacteria bacterium GW2011_GWB1_42_6
ATATTTATCCTCGTGTTTCTCTATGCGCTCTTTGGCCTTTCCAATTTTGCCTTAATTATCTTTGCAAATTCAATCGTAGCATAGGGGGGAACGGGGACATGACCCATTTCTTTATTTATGATATATTTTAAATGAAATAAACGGGTCATGTCCCCGTTTGACCGTTGAATTTCTGATATTTATTGTTGCCACGATATTCGCCTCCGACAAAGATGTTTGAGCAAAAACAAACAAAGGCGTTAAAAATAAAGAAAATAACAACAAACTAAAAAAAAGATTTTTTTTAATAAACATAAAAAAGATTAAAAAAATATAATTATCGCTTCTTAATTTCCTTTTAACATTATATCACAATTGCCTATCAAATTGATGTGTGGATAACTAAAAACAACCTTGAAATTCAAATCTCAAGGTTGTTGCAAACTCCTTTCTTATTTCATTAAAATAACTCTTTTTGCTTCTAGAAATTCTCCTCCGCCGGATCGCATCACATAAAAATAGATGCCCGAAGAATATCCCGAAGCGTTCCAAACAACTGAATGGCTTCCCTGCTCGCTTTTTCCGCTGGCAAGCGCGGCCACTTTTTGCCCGGCGGAATTATAGATATCAATCGAGATATCGATTTTTTCCGCCAAAAAATAAGGAATCACCACTTTGGCATTGAAGGGATTGGGATACGCATTGCCCAAAGAAAAACCATCGGACTTATAATCTTCTGCTCCAACACCGGAAATTATTATTTGGTCCGCTCTGGCCGTATGCTGCGGATCCCGAGCATACATCGGCCACGGAGTTTCGGCCAGAATGTCTCCGCCGCTGTCGATGGCATATAGGCAACTATCGGCGCAACCGAAATAAAGAATGCCTTTTGGGTCAATTACGGCTGAAGAATAAATCCCTTTGCCGATTTCGCATTCCCACCTTATACTTCCGTTTTCGGCGTTAACTGCAAAAAATTTCCCGCCCCTTATGCCGACTCGAGCGCCCAAATATAGGGTTTTGCTCTTTCCAAGCAAAGGAGTAGCAATAACATAAGATCCAATACTGGTCATCCAGATATCTTCCCCTGTGCTCATTTTTAGAGCCGAGACCTCTCCATACATATTGGCGAAATAAACAATGTCGCCAAACGGAGAAATTACCGGAGAACACCCTATTCCGTAAGGAAAATTAGTCCTCAAACCGAATTTACGGCTCCAGATTGTTTTTCCTGTTGCATTCACAGCGTAGAAATCATGCCCAACGGTACCAAAGAAAAGATTCCCGTCGGCATCGATAGCGGGAGGACCGAACACCTGATTCTTGAATATGCTTTTATTGGGGAATGTCCCGGGTTCGAGCTCAAAAAACCATTTCTGACGGCCATTTTTGTCAAAAGACCAAAGACCAGTTGTGGTTATATTCTCCCCCGAAGTATTCACTGAAAAACCATAAGCGTTAAAATAAACTTCTCCTTGCGAACCGATCGATAAAGAGCCGACTCCCGAACGATATGTGGCTGATAAGACCTTCGCGCTCCAAATTATTTCCCCGCTGCCAATGTTCATCAGACTGAAATTTTCAGTACCGATATGGGAAACGTAAAAAAAATTATCCGGATTCGCGCTGGGAGAACCGTAATCTTGCCCTATTTTGCGTTTGATTTTCAACTCACCGTCAGAAGAAAGCATATAAATATAGCTTTCCCCCTTTCCTTCCTGTCCGGGAGAATTTGAAAAATAAATCATCCCGTCTTTGTCAATTATGGGCGATCCAAGAATTTCGTTCTCTGATTTTACGCGCCACTTCTGGGTACCATCGGGTTTAATGGCATAAAAATAACTGTCAAGACACCCAAAATAAATAGTTCCGTCCGGCCCCAATGCGGGAGAAGAAAAAATTTGACCTCCGGCTCTGTACTTCCAAATAATTTTTCCAGCCTCTGACGCAAACCTGGGTTGATCTGTGATTGCTAACTTGGCGACTCCATTGCTCTCGGCCCGGATTTGCCCGCAAAACAGGGCAAAAACGGCCACGATCGCAAACGCGATTTTGATCAACTTTTCCATGTTTTTCTCCTTGATGGAAATGTTCGATTTTGATCAACTTTTCCATGTTTTTCTCCTTGATGGAAATGTTTGGTTCGTTGGTTTTTCGCTAAATATTCTATTTTAAATGTTCTCTCCTTTGTTCAAAATTCGCCCTTATCTGTTCCATATACAATACAAAAATAACCTTGCGCTTGTCAAGACAAAAGAAATATCCTCAACCTATTCATCAAAAACAAAAAACACCATATTTATCCTCGTGTTTCTCTATGCGCTCTTTGGCCTTTCCAATTTTGCCTTAATTATCTTTGCAAATTCAATCGTAGAGGGGGGAACGGGGACATAGGGGGGAACGGGGACATGACCCATTTCTTTATTTATGATATATTTTAAATGAAATAAACGGGTCATGTCCCCGTTTGACCGTTTTCGTTTGACCGTTAATGCAAGAATGGCACAGGCGAGGATATTTTGATTCAAGAGAGAAAAGACGGAGATTCCTTTATTCTTACGTTAATTGGTACAACCATGTCAGACCCCATCAATCTTTAGACGGAAAAACCCCTTTGCAACGCTTAAAAGAATATTTCACCCGGATCCAAGAAGATTTAAAAAGTGTAAGGAACGCGTGACAAATGTACAATTTTAGTTGCGGCACAAAGGCAAATTGACTTCTCTGCGATAAATATTCTACAATTTAGAAAGTTATTTCACAATTTCAAAAAACTAAGGAGGATAAATGTTTGCCGGCATTTTGCTAACCCCCCGGACAATTATCGACGAATTGGCCGATAAAATAATCCGCGATTTGATTAACCAAACTTCCATTAAAATTTTATGGAAGAAATACTGGCGACTCAACACAAAAGAGATAGATATAATCTATCCCAAACTAGAAAGAAGGCCATTCCAAGATAATCTGATAAGAAATCTCACCATGGGAGACTCTCTGATTTTATTGGCATCGGGCTCTGATATTTACAATAAATTAACACGAGCAAAAGGAGAATTCAAAACCATCCATCCAGATGGCCCCAAAGTCACGGGCATAAGACTTAAATATTGGCGGCGCGAAATGACAGTCAACAAAATATTCTCTCATCCCGCCAATGATTTGTTCTTTGAATATCGAGTTCATACAACCGATTCTATAAAAGAGACATCTGACTTAATAGCAATATGCGCCAACAAAGGCGATCTCAAACAGATAGAGAAGGTTGCGCCAGAGTTTATAAAACAAATGCGCCGATAATCCTAATTAATCGACGCATTTTTTATTAAATTGACAATAATGGACTTTATATTCTATGGGAAAATTCACGCCATCACCGCTAAAATCTATCATTTTAGCGCCTTTCAATTTTTTTAAGTGATCTAAAAATTCTCTTTCGGTTAAAAATGGCATCATCTCGTCATTTTTAATTTTTTTTACAACTGTTTTCTTTAATTTTAAATCATAAAGCGAATCGGCTATCAGAAAAGTCCTCCTATGATTGGTTAATTCTGATATAGACCCGAAGTATCTGCCTCCTGAATTTAAATAAAAAAAGGCCTCGGAAAGAGAACGACAAACCAGATCGGTACCATCATACCCTCCGTATTTTCCCTCGAGTTTTTTAGATTCCAATTTTGCCGGCAAGGCATGCTGCGGCAAATTCGCGATAATCACATCGAATTTTAAATCGTCGGGAATTCTTTCAAAGAGATAACTTTTATAAAACACAACTCTATTTTGGCCGATATTATTCACGCGTAGATTTTTTCTCAATATTTTTTCCGTGTCGCAAATATCAATCGCCACAACGCTTTTTGCGCCAGACAGCAATGCCCCGATTGTCATATACCCCACCCCGCATCCTATATCCAAGACTGCTTTTCCATTCAAACCGGAAATGGCAGAAGCAACATTTTTACTAGATCTTGAAACTCCGATATTTTTTAAGGATACGCCATCCAGCTTTATAATTTTATCCCTAAAAACCAGCTTTGTCATTTGCGTTTTTTAATTTTTAGGTCCGCCTCTTTTTTTCCGTCTAAAAATCCATTATATCTCAATTCTCCGACATTTTTTCTTATCCTTGAAGCCTGATAAGGCTTAACTATTATAGCGGGGATATTTTCCATATTATTTCTGATCATTTCAGCCGCCACGGCAACTCTCATACAATAAAACAGTCTTAATCCTCCGGTTGCCCCTATCGGAGTGGCCACAATAGTTGGGCAGCCGATTAAATTGATTCCTTTCTTTCCTCCGGAATCGGAATCTGTAATAACCACGTCTATTTTTAAACCCGTATTCTTCCTGATTCCATCAGCAATATTATAAGCTGATAAATTAGGGTCTTTTGAGTAACGAACACCAATTTCTTTTTCCGGATTTATTTTATCCAAACCAATCATATCTTTATTGCTGATAGGATCATCACCATGCGCCTTTAGCAACTTCCGGGCAAAATCCAAATCACTGATACATCGGCTATAATTTTCAATCGTTAATCCATACACAAATCTCCCTTCTAAAATAGCAATTAATTTGGAGGGGAAAACAACGATGTCACCCTCCTCTAAAAGTTTAGTCCCACTTAGAATCTTAACCAAATCATCCACGGTGGAATTATCATCAATATGAAAATAAACAGGGTGCATCTTTTTGGTAACTCCTGCCCCTTTTCCCAATGCTCCGGTTATTCCCTTTACGCTGTAATTCACAATATCCGCAAGTAAGCTTATTTCTTTGGAAAATTCCATTAATTTAATAATTCCAACCAAGCGCTCCTTATCAAACTCCCTTTCTCTTTGATTAAAAAACACTTATAATTGGAACTCAAATTATAATCAACTATCACCTCTTTATTTTTCACTAAGAAATATTCTATAGAAAACGATTGAACTCCGATTTTTTTCAGAATAGATCTTATCTGTTTTACTTTTTGGAACGCAAGGGGGGCTTTTATAATTTCGGTTATCACATTAAATTCCAATCGGTCTCCCCTGATACGAACGTTTTGCGGAAAAGTTAAAGTTTTATCTCCTATGAATTCAGTTCTATAGCAAATTTCGTCATTAACTAAACTCTGGGCTACTTGTTTTTTATCATTAAATACCGGCTCTTCGACCAAATCCGAATAGCTATTTATCACTTTTAATGTTTTGTTTCTTCCGGAATTATTATTCTTTAGAAGGACGGGAAATAATAATGATTTCTTGTCCTTTTTAAGATCTTCCAAAAGAATGGTCGGCGCGAACGATAACCCATTTGATTTAAAAAATATATTTTGCTTTATTCTGTCGCATTCCAGAAAAAAACCACCGAGAGAGTTGATTATATAGGATCCTTTCTTCCGTTTAAATTCATTTAATAAATTAGACACATCTTCTTTCTTATATCGTTCATACACACTTGCGTATAAACGATTAATAATATAATCGGAATCAGCTATTCTTTTTTTATCACCTGGACTTACTAAAATAACATCGAAATTACATTTTAACTGCTTGATTAGCCACCTATCGGAAAAATCCTTATTCTCGCCTAAATAACAAATTTTCTTTAGCATCTTCTTTGGCTCCCAAATTATACTAAGCCATTTTCTTTATTAAATAGTGAGCTGCCCCCTCCAGCGGCCCTCTGACAAAATATTTTTTGTAATTTTTTTTATTTAAATCAACCCAGACATAATTCTTGTGTTCATCCGAAAGAGCAATTTCTCCGCCATTAAATTCCGCCTCAAAAAAGATCCATAAAATATACTGCTTTTGTTTGGTGATTTTGGAAATATATGTATGCCTGCTGATGGCGACAGGAATATCCTTTATTTTGCAAAGAATTTTCTTTCCAAGCTCCTCAAGCAATTCTCTTCTGATTATTTTAGAAAACTGCAAGTCTTTTTCACTCTCTCTTATCCTCCCGCCGGGAAAGTCATAAAAGCCGGCCATGGAGCTATTTTCGGGCATTTCAAGCAATAATATTTCCTTCTTTTTATTTTTAATAAAAAATTTCAACGAGACTTCAAATTTGGCGTTCTCTGAAGATATAATTTTATTTTTCATTTATTTTATTTATTGCGTTAAAAATAATATCAACTTTAATTTTATTGGCATTTATTAATGACGAAATACAATTCCTTTTTATAATAGGAAAAAGCATTGTGCGATACAGTTGGTTGGGATACAGAATATATTCTACTTTTGAATTATTGCAAATAAATTCTGGCAAAGAATTCTTGCGACTAACAATAATTAATAAAGGATTATTTATAGAAAGACTTTCTAAAGTGGTTGAATATTTTTTCCACGATGAATTAGCGTTATGAATGCAAATGATATCCGCGCCGGCATTCACATATTTATTGATACGATCCTGAATTAAGAAAATTTCCTCGCCTGTAATAAAAGAGTGCGTTCTTGCCACTATTAAGAACTCCTCACCCAAACAAGATCTTGCAATATTAATCTTTTCGGCCATTTTATCAGAAGAAATCAATTTTCTCGATTTAATATTGAGCATGGCATTAAATTTAGGCCAGTCCTCATCTTCCATACATATTCCACCCAAACCAACCCTCTTGATTAAATTTAGATTCTTCTTGTATTCGGACGGGTTTCTTCCCCCAATATCAAAATCTAAAATCACCGGCACATTTGAGCCGGTGACAATTGATTCAATAAGAGGCAAAAAGGAATTAAAGTTAACAATTCCCTCGTCTTTTTTTCCTAACAAAGCCGACATTATAAAACTACTGGCCCAAACATAATCAGCCCCGAATTTAGAACAATAGCTTGCAGTTATTGCATCGGGCGCCCCCAGAATTATCTTTTTCCTAAGCTCATTCATATCAAAAATAATAAGCTCTCACACATCTATAAGTCAATACCCACATAAAAGAATGCTTTAAAGAACTCTAAAAAAAAGAAAAAAATCAGCGGAAAAAGCTCAAATACCAATCGGCGATTTTTTCTCCCCAAAAAAGGCACGCGAAAGAAGAAGCGGTCAGAAAAACGCCAAAGGGCACTTGGGATTTCATTGACGCGCGGCCAAAAAAAACCAGCCCCAAGCCAATGATTGAACCGGATAAAAAAGAAATGAAAAGAGCGATTAAAATATTCGGCCAGCCAAGCGCCAATCCCAAAAACAGAGCGAGTTTGGCGTCCCCCATCCCCATCCAGCGGCCGCGGGAAAAATAGTTAAGAGAAAAAAAGAAGCCGCCGGCCAAAACGGCGGCTAAAAGAGAAAACAGCAAACCCCTCCAGGCTTCAATCGAAATCAAAGAAAAGCCGGAGCCAAAGGCAAGCCAAATCCAATAAGCCAAAGATCCCGCGATGCCGGCGATTATTATTTCATCGGGAATAATATAGAATTTGAGATCGGCAAAAAAGATGGCAATAAAACAAGAAGCGAGAAAAAGCCAAAACAAAAATTGTCCGATTATTTGAAGATCTATTCCGAGTAACGGGTAAGGGAACAAATAAAAAGCAACCGCCAAAAAAGCCAAGCCGGTTATAATCTCCACCCATAAATGATACGGAGAAATCTTTTTTTCGCAACGCCGGCATTTTCCGCCCAAGAACAAGAAGCTGAAAATCGGGATCAGATCAAACCATTTTAAAACGGCGCCGCAATAATCGCATTCGGATCGCCCGCGAATTGTTTTTTCCCGCGGCAAACGCTCGGCCAAAACGCCCAAAAAACTGCCGATAACGGAGCCTAAAATAAAAATAAATGAATAAAAAACGAAAAAAGACATAATTATTTATCTGCTGAAGTCTGACTTCAGCAGATCATCTGCTACAGAATTAAATTCCAAATTCAAAGAGCCGATTAAACAATCTTTGCAAAAAACTTTATAATCATGCTCATTCGCAAATATCCGATTTAGGATATCTTTTTTAATAATTAAAAAATCTCCATTGCTCAAATATTCTCCCAAGCTGCAAAAGGAATAATTTTTTACAAAATCAAAAGCATCATCAAAATTTTGAACGGCTCTTTCTATGCCGCCGGGATATAAATATAAAATATTCTTGAATTGGATATATGCGCTAAGATATTTTAAATAATTTTCATTGTCTACTAATCGCGCTTTATACGCTCCCTGAAACAATCGCCCGCTATCTTTGTATTTTACATTGTAATAATTAGTCATTCCTGTTCCCAACTTTCTCATAAATAAGGTAATTCCTCCGTCTTTTATTTCTTTTAACAAAAGATGAAAGTGATTTTCCGATAGACAAAAAGAAATAATATCAACAATCGGCTTGCGTTCTTGCCAGGCATTCGGCCAAACCAAGCGCTTGCTGAAGTCTGACTTCAGCAACTTTTTTAATTCTCTAAAAGGCGTGGGAAAAGATACTTCGTTGTTAAAATAATAAAGCATCTGAAGAAAATGCCATTTGTCCTGCGCATTGCGAACAATTAATTGTTTTCGATTGCCGCGATTATAAACATGAACAAATGATCCGACTGAAAAAGGTTCTTTTCTCATAAATTTCCACTTTATCTGCTGAAGTCTTTATCTGCTGAAGTCAGACTTTTATCTGCTGAAGTCAGACTTCAGCAGATTTGCCGATTCGACTGATTTTATTTTAACACTTTCCATACTAAACAAAAACCGCCTCGAGGATGAAGCGGTTCTTGAATGCATTTAAGTCAATTTAGGCTGCCTAAAGTGAATTGACTATGGCTGGACGCAATAACCGAATGTGGGGTCTTCATCAGCACAAGCGACGGTGCCAACGCCGCAATCCTGGGTGGCTGTGTCTATATCGCTGTCCAAAGAAGTGCCGTCAGCTTCCAAGCCGACGCCCAAAGTGTAATTATTATTGCTGCAACTGTCAGAGTCATAACCATAAGCCACATTTGAAGGGTCAACCGGAGCGGCGCTCATAAAACCCGAAGTGACCAAATCGGCCAAGGCGCTCGGATACGCGCTGTTTGAATCATAATACATCTGCAAGGCCAACTGGACTTGCCGCAAATCGGAAATGCGCCTGGCATCGCGCGCTTTTTGGCGGGCGGTGTTTAAAGAAACGAGAACTATAGTGGCCAAAATTCCAATGATGGCGATCACGACCAGCAATTCAATAAGCGTAAAACCTTTTTTATTTTTTTTCACTATTTTTTTCACCCCCTTTCGGATATCCTACGGAATTACAGATAAATACGGATACTACGGATAAAATTCAATCAAATCCGTATCATCCGTGAAGATCCGTAATTCCGTAGGGTTATATTACATGTTCCCCGCTATATTGTATATCGGCATCAAAATCGCCGCAATAAGCACGGCTACTCCGGCCCCGATCAAAAGAATCAAAATCGGCTCGATCAACTGCGAAATCGTGTCCACCGTGTTATCAACTTCCCGGGTGTAAAACTGGGACATTTTTTTCAGAATAAAATCCATTGATCCCGTTTGTTCCCCGGTGGCCACCATTTGGGAAACCAGCGGCGGAATCTCTTTATGTTTGGCCAGCGAAGACGAAAGGCTGTTTCCCACCCGGACTTCTTCCTTGGCCTGCAAAACAATGCTTTGAAAAACCGCGTTGCCCACAACATCGGCCGTAACCTGCAAAGCCTGCAAAATCGAAAGCCCGCCTTGTATCAAAGTGCTCAAGTTATCCGCGAAACGGGTCAAATAAACTTTTTGCAGAATTTTTCCGAAAACCGGCAAATTTAATTTGAGTTCGTCCCATTTTTTTCTGGCCGAAGCCGAAGTTTTGAGAGAATAACCCAGATAAGACGCGCCGCCCGCGACCGCCACGGCCAGCAAATACCACCAAGCTATCAAGAAATCGGAAGCCGCCTTGGCCCGTTTCCTCCAAAAATCCGGTGAGCTTGGGAACTACCAAAACCATCATTAAAATCGCGGCGACCACGAATCCAAAAAGTATGAAGGCCGGATAGATCATCGCTCCCCTCACCCGCGAAATCAAATAAAACTGCTTCTCCAAATAGTCGGCCAAATAATTCAGAGAGCCCTCCAAACTTCCGGAGGCTTCTCCCGATTTTACCATATTGACGAAAAAAGAAGAAAAAACTTTGGGATGGCGCGACAAAGCTTTGGAAAAAACCGTTCCGCCTTCAACGTCATTGGCCACTTCAAAAATTATGTCGCGGAAATAAGCGTTGTCTGTTTGTTTGACCAAGGCCCGCAAAGCCGAGAGCAAGGGCACTTGGGCGGAAAAAAGAATCGAGAGCTGGCGGGAGAAGGAAACCAAATCTTTTGATTTTACGCTTTGAAAAATAGCGAAATCCCGGCTAAAAAACGCTTTTTCCCCGGAAGACTGCAAATTCAAAACTATCAGATTTTTTGACTGAAGAGTAATCACGGCGCGCTGGCGATCCGCCGCTTCCACGATGCCCGACTGCATCTCGCCTTCTTTTGTTCTCACTACGTAATTGAATTGCATAAATATCCTACGGAATTACGGATTGGCGCAGATATTACGGATTTGATTTATCTGTATAATCCGTATATATCTGTAATTCCGCAGGGTTCTATTTTATTGAGTTAACATATTAAACTCGTTTGGATTGGGGGAAAAATTTATCGCCTTTTCCTGATCGACAATCCCTCTTTTAACCAGATCCGCCAAAGACCTGTTGAGAGAAATCATCCCTTCTTCAGAGCTGGTGTCTATCACCATATCGATTTGATGGACTTTGCCTTCCCGAATCAAATTGCGGATGGCGGAATTGGCGATCATCAATTCAATCGCGTTGATCACGCCGCCGTCTTTGCATGGAACCAAACGCCTTGAAATGACGCCCAAAAGCGTTGAGGCCATTTGTGATCTCACCTGCGCCTGCTGATGCGGAGGAAAGCTGTCAATGATGCGGTCTATTGTCTGGGAAGCGGTATTGGTATGCAAGGTGGAAAGGATCAAGTGGCCGGTTTCGGCCGCCGTCATGGCAGTGGCGATGGTTTCAGGATCGCGCATTTCGCCGATCATGCAAATATCCACGTCTTCCCGGAACATGGCGCGTAAACCGCTTTGAAAATTCAAACAATCAACCCCCACTTCTCTTTGGTCAATAATGCATTTCTCTTGTTCAAATTGATATTCAATCGGATCTTCAATTGTCAGAATGTGATCCTGGCGGGTTTTATTGATATCGTCAATGATTGCCGCCAAAGCCGCCGATTTGCCGTGGCCCGAAGGCC
>Ga0076025_118_pt1 | contig 10155 bp, 11 predicted proteins | sample RifGroB1_FD_68102 | JGI IMG/M metagenome (GOLD analysis project Ga0076025, IMG submission 68102) | Parcubacteria bacterium GW2011_GWB1_42_6
AAAACATTATCCAAACAACTTAAGCTGTTTAAGCTTTAATCAACCGACTAAACTCGGCTGCTGATACCCCGCAGCTCTGCTGCGGTTGGGTAATTCATTGATAATTGATAATTGAAAATTGAAATGCTGGATTCCCGATTTCTCGGGAATGACAGAAAGTTATTTTATGCCTCGCAAGAAACTCATAATCATCGACGGCCACGCTCTGGTGCATCGGGCTTATCACGCTTTGCCGCCGTTGAGCACCAACACCGGGGAGCTGGTGAACGCGGTTTTCGGTTTTACCACTTTTATTTTGCGGGTGATCCGCGATATCAATCCCGAATATATTGTGGCCACTTTTGATTTGCCTTCGCCCACATTTCGGCACAAGGAATTCGATGAATACAAAGCCACGCGCGTGAAAGCCCCCGAAGAGCTCTATGGCCAAATAAAAAGAGTTCAGGATATTTTGCGCGCTTTCAATATTCCGATTTTTGAAAAAGAAGGTTTTGAAGCGGATGACGTTATCGGCACGATCGCGCATCAAATGAAAGGCAAAAAAGACGTTGAAACGATAATTGTGACGGGCGATTTGGACACTTTGCAATTGGTTGACGAAAAAACCAAAGTTTTAACAATCAAAAGAAAGATAACGGAATCGGTGCTCTATGGCGAGGCCGGAGTTTTTGACCGCTATTCATTGCGGCCGGACCAAATGCTGGATTTTAAGGGGCTCAAAGGCGACGCCTCGGATAATATTCCCGGCGTGCCGGGAATCGGCGAAAAACGGGCGATCCAAATTTTGCAGGAATTCGGTTCGTTGGATAATCTGTATAAGCAAATGGAAGATCCGCTTTTTCAATCCAAAAATATCACCAAGTCCGTCAAGCAAAAACTGGTTGAATTCAAAGACCAGGCGTTTTTCAGCAAATATCTGGCCACGATCAAAAAAGATGTTCCGTTAGAATTCAAATTGGAAGATACAATAACCCATGATTTTAAAAGAGAAGACGTGGCCAGGCTTTTCAAAGATTTGGGCTTTTTCAGTTTGATCGAAAAAATTCCCCGAAGCCTCCACGACGACAAAGCGCCCATACCCCTTGAAGAAAAAGAAGAAGTTTATGAAAAAATAGAGCTGGCGCGGCGCGATGGAATTCTTTCGGATAAAATTTATAAGCTTGAGAAAGATTTGGTGCCCATAATCGACCAGATGCAAAAAAACGGAATTAGAATAGACATCGGGCGCCTAAAAGGCATTGATTTAAAAATAGTGGAAAGGCTCGCTTGGCTCAATGATGAAATTTGCCGGCTGGCCGGCTGCGTTTTCAACATCAATTCGCCGCAGCAGCTTTCCGAAATCCTTTTTGAAAAACTTCGTTTGCCCATCAAGGGGCTCAAAAAAACTCCCGGCAAAGTGATTTCCACGGCGGCTCCAGAGTTGGCGAAACTTGCCGGCGCGCATCCCGTGATTGATTTGATAATCGAGCATCGGGAACTCGCCAAAATCAAAAACACATATATTGATACTTTGCCGGAATTGGTTGGAAAAGACGGCCGCCTGCACACGACTTTTGACCAGTTGGGAACGGTAACGGGGCGGCTTTCTTCAAAGACTCCCAATCTGCAAAATATTCCGGTTAAAACCGAGTGGGGCGCGGAAGTCCGCAAATCTTTCGTGGCTGATCCCGGATGCCTTTTGATCTCGGCCGATTATTCGCAGATTGAATTGAGGATCGTGGCTTCCATCGCCAAAGATAAAAAAATGATCGAATCGCTTTTAAACGGCGGAGATATCCATTTGATTACGGCTTCAAAAGTTTTCAATACGGAGCCGGAAGAAGTTTCCAAAAGAATGCGCAATGCCGCCAAAGTTCTGAATTTCGGCGTGATCTACGGAATGAGCATCCACAGTTTCGCCCAAGCTGCCGGAATCGATTTTGAAAAAGCCAAAGAATTCGTGGATAAATATTTCGAGGAATTTTCCGGCGTGGCCGAATATATTGAAAATATAAAAAAACAAGCGGCCGAAAAAGGATTCGTGCAGACGATTTTCGGCCGCAAGAGATTTATTCCCGAAATCAATTCTTCGGCTTGGAATTTGAAACAGGCGGCCGAACGCACGGCGATCAATATGCCGGTGCAGGGCACAGCCGCTGATTTGATAAAAATAGCGATGGTTGAGGTTGACAAGCTGCTCGCTTTGCCCCAGAATCCCGACATTAAAATGCTTCTTCAGGTGCACGATGAATTGGTATTTGAGATAAAAAAAGATAAAACGAAAGAGCTGGCCCAAAAGATAAAATACATAATGGAAAACGTTTATCGCTTGGATGTGCCGCTGAAAGTGGAAATTAAGGCGGGAGAGAATTGGGGAGAGATGGAGCGAATATAAAATTAAAAAATCAAAATGGAAAATGACAATGTAAAGCTACAAAATAAAAAAATCACCGTGAATGTGTCATTGCGAGGATTCCGATAGCAATCGGGAGACGAAGCAATCCCGCAATGCATCCAAAGAATTCATTCAAAGAGAATGTGGCGATTATAATTCGAGATTGCTTCGCCCCGCAGCTGCGGGGCTCGCAATGACGAATATGATCCGAGATTTTACATTTTTAACTGTCATTTTTAATTTTGATTTTTCAACTTTAAATTTATTAAGATGCCCAAAAGAAAAATCAAGCAATTTATCCCTTTGATCATTTTTGTCGTCGTTATCGCCGCCGCGGTTTTTTCTTTGGTTTACAAGGGCAAGAGCATTGAAATCGGCAGCGGGAATGAATTTCTTTCACCTTCCGCGGCCAATACTCCGGAAATCAAGAAAAGTCCGATTTCCGGCTTGTCTTGCGAAAATGGCGATCGCCGCCCCGTGGCCGTGATGTTGAGCGGCGATGCGATCACCCGGCCGCTTTCGGGTTTGGCGCGGGCGGATTTGATTCTAGAAATGCCGGTGATTACCGGAGGAATCAATCGTTTTATGACTATATATGTATGCGGCGATCCGACCGAAATCGGATCGGTGCGTTCGGCTCGCGACGATTTTATTCCTCTGGCCAAAGGCTGGGACGCGATCTACGCGCATTGGGGCGGTTCGCATTTCGCGTTGGATGAATTGAGATCAGGCGTGATTGATAATCTGGATGCTTTGGTTAATCCTTTTGAAGCGTTTTATCGAAAATCCGGAATTGCCATGCCGCATAACGGATTTACTTCCGCGGCCAGGCTTTTGAATGCTTCCCAAAAAAAGGGCTATCGCTTGGAAAGCAATCTGGCGGCCTATCCTCATTTGGAAAATTTCCAGCCCGCCACGACGACTGCCAAGACTTTGATAGTCGCGTATCCGGGCGCTTTTCAGGTTAAGTACCAGTATGACGCCGCGAGCAATTCTTATCTGCGCTGGCGGGGCGGAACGAAAGAGACGGATAAAATTTTAAAAACCCAACTTGCTCCCAAAAATGTGGTGATTATGCGCGCGCCTTCGCGACAAATTGAAGGGCAATATAACGACGTGCAAGTTGAGGGGCAGGGCGCGGTTGCAATCTACCGCAACGGCGAAGAAATAAAAGGAACTTGGAAAAAATCCGCTTCCAACCAAAAAGACCGACTTTCTTTCTTTGACGAAAAAGGCCGTGAAATTGAATTTGTTCCGGGGCAGATTTGGATTCAGGTGGTGGAGCCGAGAGAGCAAATTACTTATGAATAATTTTTATTTTTTTAATTTTTAATTTTGTAAATAATTCTAAATTTCTTAATGTTTAAAAATTAAAGCATTAAGATTTATTTAAAAATTACAAAATTACAAAATTAAAAATTTCACCCGTGCTTTTCTTCTTCTACGGCCCCGATTCTTTCAGGGTCAAGCGAAAAGTTGACGCTATTATCGCCGGCTACAAAGCCAAGCACAAAAGCGGAATGAATTTCCGTTATTTTGATTTTTCCCAAACTGGCGAGCTTGATGAATTGAAGAATTTCTTGGGCGCTTTTTCAATGTTTCAGGAAAAAAAATTGGCCGTGGTTGAAAACATTTTTGAAGCCGATGAGGATATTTTGGCGGGATTCGCCGAATATTTAAAAAAGGAAGGGGTTTTTAAAACCGCTGAAAGTTTTTTGGTTGTTCCCCAGCTGCTTGAACTGAACAACGATAAAAAGAAAAAACAAAAATATTCTATCAAGGAAGGCGGAGCCAAAAATCTTTTTTCCCTTTTAACCTCCAAAGAATCGCAAAGCGAAGAATTCGAATTTATATCGGGCGCCAAACTTGAACAATGGATAAAAAAAGAGGTGGAAAGAATCGGCGGAAAAATTGATCTAAACGCGGCCAGAAAATTGATTGAATTTGCCGGCGCCGATCTTTGGCGTTTGCAAAACGAAATAGGCAAATTGGCGGCTTATAAAAATGGCGAAGCGATAACCGAAGGAGATATTGAAGAAATGGTGGAATCAAAAATAGAAACGGATATTTTCAAAATGATTGACGCTTTGGCGGCGCGCAATAAAATTTTAGCTTTCAAACATTTACACCGGCATCTGGCGCGGGGCGAATCGGAAATTTATATTTTAACCATGTTGGCGTATCAATTCCGCAACTTGATTTTGGTGAAAAGCGAAGTGGAAAAGGGGTCGCAGTTTGGGGCGCTGGCCAAGAAAATAAAAATGCATCCTTTCGTTTTGCGAAAGACTTTCGACCAATCAAAAAATTTCAGCTTCGCGGCGTTAGAAAATATTTATGAAAAATTGATGGAAACCGACATTGCCGTCAAATCCGGCCGCCTTGAATCGCAAGCCGCGCTTGATCTTTTGGTGGCCGAAATCGCGGGGTAATAAAATTTAAAAACCGCTTTTTGGGCGGTTTTTTTCGCGGTAATTTTATAAGCCAATTTTTTTGGCATTTTCCAAAAACTTTTTTGCGTTTGCTGGATGCCAAGAACGCAATGGGCCTCCATCCTTGCAAATGTCGTAAACGCAAAGAACTGCTATTGCCCAACAGATAATGCTAGTTGGATAACTTAATACCGTCCAAACAGCTAAGACAGGAATAGCAACTTCTGTAATCATTACCACGACTTGTATCACATAGCGCAATCCTATTGATTGCCTCATTATTTTAAGGTGTACTGGTCTTTTTAGATTTTAAAACAGATCCCTTGGAGTTGTCAACGAAGTTATTGACAAGCGAGTTTAAAGAGTGTATACTTATATATTAAGAATCAGAGTCGGAAAGCAGCTTAAAAACTCAAAAAGGGAGAGCACAATGGAAACGATTCTGTGGGTTCTGGTTGGTTTGTTTGGTCTGATTCTTTATCTGTCTATCGGGGTTGGTTGCGTATCGATAGGCAAATTGATAAGAAATCGAATGGTAAAAGAGGGATGGAACTTCAAAGGAATCAAGGTGGCGGAGAAAGAGTTTTCTTGGTCATCGGCTTGGACTCATACTCTTTTTTGGTTGCCGGAAGTGATGGTTTTAATTATGGCGCTTTTGATCGCTATCGCCGGCGCCGCTTTTGTTATCGCGGCGGTATTTGCGGTGATAGTTAGCATAATCGGCTTGATTTTTTTCGTTGTCATTTCCTCGCTTCTGGCGGTTTTGGCTTTGATTTACCTTGTCTGTTCCTTGATTTTTTCGGGAACGGCCATGGCATTCACTATTATTGTCTTTATGGCTTTGTGTGTGATAGTGGCGTGGCTATTTTTCTTTCTGATTTCCGGGGTTTTGAGTATCCCCGAAACCATTGGCAATTTGCTGACAAAGGGGGCTCCGGTTCCCTATGAGAAGAAGGAAAAACCGGAAAATGGGGATGAAGATTCTTTTTTTGAGGATTCGCCGCCTTTTTCAAGAGTGGCGGAATAGTTTTTTAACGGAATGCAAAAACCGCTTCGATAAACGAAGCGGTTTTTAAAATTGCAAAATTATTTCTTGCTTGCCACTATCGCTTGCATAAATCTGGATTTCTTTCTGGCGGCGGCGTTTTTTTTGATGATGCCGCTTTTAGCCGCTTTGTCAATCGCCTGATAAACTTCCGGCGCCAGTTTCTTGGCATCGTCAATCTTTCCGGCGGCGACTAATTTTTGAGCCTTTTTAATTGTGTCTTTCATCGCCTTTGAGCGCTTCAAATTGGAAGCGTGGCGTTTGGCTCCTTTTCTTAATTCTTTTTTAGCGGATTGTTTAATTGGCATGTTGGAATATTTCCCCCCTTTGTAAAAGGGGGATTAAGGGGGATTTTACAAATAGTTTACATTTATAAATCCATATGGAATAAATCTCCCTCATTCGAGCCTGATGGCTCTCAGAGCCTGAACGGCCTAATCCCTCCTAAAGGAGGGGAATAGATATTGATTAATTTAAGAGGTCGTGTTAAATATATCCTATTTCTTCCCTTTTGGCAAGCTTTTGAGCTTCTTTATCTCTTCTTTTAATTTTACAGCCTGGTCAAATTGAAGATTTCGGTTGGCCAGATCAACCCGAAATTCCAGCTCCTTGATATATTCTTCCAAATATTCTTGCTGGGTTTGGGCGGGCTTTATTTCTTCTTTTTGCTCCATTATTCCGGCGCGGATTTCTTTTTCTATTCCTTGCGGAGTGATGCCGTGTTCTTCGTTGTATTTGCGCTGAATTTCGCGGCGGCGATCGGTTTCATTAATCGCCCGTTTCATTGAATCGGTAATTTTATCAGCGTACATAATGACTTTGCCTTCGGGATGGCGCGCCGCTCGGCCCATGGTTTGGATTAGGGTGGTGTCGTTTCTCAAAAATCCTTCTTTATCGGCGTCTAAAATCGCCACCAATGAAACTTCGGGCAAATCCAATCCTTCGCGCAAAAGGTTGATGCCCACCAAAACATCATATTTTCCCAGCCTCAAGTCGCGCAAAATTTCCGGCCGTTCCAGGGTTTTTATTTCCGAGTGCAAATATTGGGTTTTGATTTTTTCACCGATCAGATAATCCGACAAATCTTCGGACATTCTTTTGGTGAGCGTGGTCACTAAAACTCTTTGTTTTTTTGCCACTCGTTTTTCAATTTCTTTGATGAGATTGGGAATTTGATTTTGGCTCGGGCGAACTTCAATTTCGGGATCCAAAAGCCCCGTTGGGCGGATGAGCTGTTCAATCAATAAGTCATTGCGAGGAGTCCCCGCAGCAGCGGGGCGACGAAGCAATCCCGAATTATTACGGCTGCGGCTTTTTTCATGAGCTGTGCCGGTATCACGGGATTGCTTCGTCGCTCGGGTACTCGCTTCTCGCAATGACGGAAAAGATCCGGGATCTGTGTCTGATCCGCATATATTTTTAGGTCTGCGTTTATCCGCGATCTTTTCCATCTCGTATTTTCCCGGCGTAGCCGAAGCAAAAACGGTCTGGCGAGTCAATTCTTCAAACTCATTGAATTTTAGCGGCCGGTTATCAAGCGCCGAAGGCAAACGGAAACCGAATTCAATCAAGGTTTCTTTGCGGGAGCGGTCGCCAAAATACATGCCGCCGATTTGAGGAATTGTCATATGCGATTCGTCTATAAAAAGCAAAAAATCTTTGGGGTAATAATCAAGCAGGCAGCACGGCCGAGTGCCCGAAGGTCGTCCCTCAAGCTGCCGCGAATAATTTTCCACGCCCGGGCAATAACCCACGGCCTGAAGCATTTCAATGTCGTAAAGCGCGCGTCTTTTTAATCTTTCGGCTTCCAGTAATTTATTTTGGCTTTTCAGAAGATTCGCTTGTCCTTCCATTTCTTCTTTGATTTTTGCAATGGCGGCTTCGATTTTAAATTCCGGCGAAACCCAAAACTTGGCCGGAAAAATTCTTTTGCTCGGTTTTTCAATCGGTTTTGATTCGAAAATTTCTTTAAGATTGCTTGTCGGTTTGATTGAGATTCTTGAAATTTTATTTCCGTCAAATTCAACCTTGATTATTTCCTGTCCCGTTGGCGGCCAAACTTCAACCGTTTCGCCCAAAACCCTGAATGATCCGCGTTTGAAATCAATATCGTTTCGCTCGTATTGCAGTTTGGCGAGCTGGCGCAAAAAATTCTGCCGGCCCATCACCTCTCCTTTTTTGATTTCAAAGCTCATGCCCACATAATCATTGGGATCGCCGATGTTGTAGATGCAAGAAACCGAGGCCACGATGATCACGTCTTTGCGGGTGAGAAGCGCTTGTGTGGCGGCGTGGCGCATTCGATCAATTTCTTCATTCACCTTGGCATCCTTTTCTATATATGTGTCTGTTTGAGGGATATAGGCTTCGGGCTGGTAATAATCGTAATAGGAAACGAAATAGTGGACTTCGTTTTCGGGAAAAAATTCTTTGAATTCCTGATAGAGCTGGGCGGCCAAAGTTTTATTATGGGAAATGATCAAAGTGGGCTTTTGAATTTTTTCGATCACGTTGGCCATAGTGAAAGTTTTTCCCGATCCCGTCACGCCCAAAAGAACCTGGCGCGCGGCGCCGGCCTTGATATTGGCGGCCAGTTTTTCTATCGCTTGCGGCTGATCGCCGGAGGGGGAGAATTTAGAGATAAGCTTGAATTTGTTCATGAACATTGAAAAATATGAATAAATCGGGGTAGAATAGAGGAGTAATTTAAAATGTAAAAATCAACAAGCGAGTCATTGCGAGGAGTTCCGATAGCAATCGGGAGGACGAAGCAATCTCGTGGAGTGTTACTGTCCCGGAAAGAATAATTTGCAACTGTTATAGAACGGGATTGCTTCGTCGCTCTCGGGTCGCTCCTCGCAACGACAATCGAACCGATGATTTCTTCTTTAGAAGGCACAATCTCCCTCAAATCCGAAAAATACGCGATTATTGAAACCGGCGGCATCGGTTTTAAGGTTTTTTGTTCCGAAAAAACTCTCTCGAGCATACCACAAGTCGGCGAATCCGTAAAGTTGCATACTTATCTTTCGGTTAAAGAAACAGCCTGGGATTTGTTCGGTTTTTTGAGCCTTGAAGAAATTGAGCTTTTTGAGCTTTTGATTTCGATTTCGGGCATTGGCCCCAAAACCGCTGCCGGCATACTTTCGGGCGCTTCGGTGGAAGATATTCAAGAGGCGATTGTTTTGGGCGACGAAACCATTCTCTCTCGCGTTTCGGGAATCGGCAAAAAAGTGGCGCAAAAAATTGTGATTGAATTAAGATCCAAAGTTAAAAAGATCAGCAAAGGAACGGGCGATAAATTCAAAGTGGCCGATGAAATTGAAATCATTGATGCTTTGGTCACTTTGGGCTATAAAGTTTACGAAGCCCGCGAAGCTCTGCGCCAAGTCCCGCCGGAAATCAAGGGAGTGGAAAACAAAGTCAAAGAAGCGCTAAAGAGGTTGGGGAAGAAGTGATTGAATTATTTCCCCCTTTAGAAAGGGGAATTAAGGCCATTCGGCTCTGAGAGCCTTAGGCTCGAATGAGGGGATTTTTTAAATTAAAAATAAATGTGAATTTAATTTATGGACGAAAACAAACCGAAAGTCGGCATGGGAATAATGATTCTGAAAGACGGGAAGATTCTTTTGGGTAAAAGAAAAAATTCTCATGGCAGCGGCGAATACGCTTTTCCGGGAGGACATCTTGAATATATGGAATCTTTTGAAGGTTGCGCCAAAAGAGAAACAAAAGAAGAATGTGGAATTGAAATAGAGAATATCAGATTTCAATACTTGGCTAACTTAACAAAATATGCGTCCAAGCATTATGTTCAAATTGGTCTTGCTGCCGATTGGAAAAGCGGCGAACCGAGCGTTTTAGAACCGGAAAAATGCGAATCTTGGGATTGGTATGATATTGATAATCTGCCCGAATCTACATTCGAAACCGTGGGTTGGGCGATAGAATCTTATAAAACAGGGAAAAATTACAGAGATATGGAAAAATAGAATCCATTTAATTATATGCAAAAGAAAGTTTCAAAATCCGCTTCCGAAATTCAGGATGAAATATTCGCGAAAATGTCCGGAGAAAAGAAGATTAAGCTTGCTTCTGATTTTTCGATGTTTTTGTTATCTTTGAATAAATCAAACAAAAAGAATGGATTTTCAAAATCTGTTAGCCAGAACTTCTCATATCCTAAAAGAGCTTGAAATCCCTTATATCTAAGGTGTACCCCCTGTCAAGACAGTAATATTGGGTGAATTAGGAGAATTTTTAAATTAATTATTTTAAAATTATTTGGCAAAATATATTTGGGCGGG
>Ga0076025_154_pt1 | contig 8529 bp, 8 predicted proteins | sample RifGroB1_FD_68102 | JGI IMG/M metagenome (GOLD analysis project Ga0076025, IMG submission 68102) | Parcubacteria bacterium GW2011_GWB1_42_6
GTTTGCAACTCTTGTTGTTGTTTATTTGTTAGTTTGGCACATCTTTGCATGTTTTAATTATATCATATTTTAGTGCCGTTTCTAAATGTGATGTCTATAAACTCCTTTCGCCCTTAAAACCGTCAAAACGGTTGATAGAATAATTTTGATATCTTCCATAACTATCCTCCAGCCGGAGTTATCGCGGCAAAAATCTATATAAGCCATATCCGATTCTTCCTGGTTGGGCGGAGGAATTTTGTCTTTCTGCGCCTGAAAATATCCGGTCAGTCCGGCTTTTATCAATTTTTTGGAATATAATCCTTTGCTTATCAACCTCTCGGAATTTGCCGGCGCGACCGGCCTGGGCCCCACCAAGCTCATATCCCCTTTTAAGATATTGAAAAGCTGGGGCAATTCGTCAAAATAAAAAGGTTTGATGATCCGGCCCGCGTAAGTCAAATTGATTTTATTTCCTTCCAGTTTTTTTGTGTCTATGAGTTTTTCCGTCTCAAGAATTTTATCCAGAGCTTTTTGTTTGAATAATCTGAATTTAAGAATTTCAAAAGGTTCGCCGGCTGAAATTCTTTTCTCCCGATAAATAATTTTCCCCCGCGAAGAAGGGATGAAAATATTTTCCAAAACCATCATTAAAAAAATCGCAACAAAAACCGGCGAAAAAAGCGCGATAAGCGAAAGACTTGCCGCTTTGTCAAAAATTATTTTTTCCAGCGGTAATCGCATTTTTTATAAAATATAGTTAAATTTTATCGGATAAAGAAAGAGAGCCTGTTTTTTAAGCTCTCTTTAAAAATCCAAACTTTCAACCTCCTTTAACTCAACTCTCAAAACTTCATTTCCCCTCTCGTCAAAATAAATTTTTCCATTCAATTTGGCGCCTCTGATGACTTGGGGCATCCAGAAACGATCCGCCGGCCACATGGTCAGATTGCCTTTTTCATCGACGTAAGGAAGGCAACCGCAATGAAACCAGGCATGCGATCTCATTTCTTTTGTATCCTTCGGTTCGCCCTGCCATTCTTTGGCAATAAAAATCCAGCATTCGACTTTTGGCTTGCCGGCGAAAACAAAAATAAGATGACAAGCGGGAATCAGATCTTCCTCGCGCGTAATAAGCGCGCTTTCTTCCTCTGTCTCCCTCACTGATGTTCGTCTGATAGTTTCTCCGGATTCAATGTGGCCGCCGTAGCCGTTCCAGCGGCCAATACCCAAACCCCCGTCGAACCCCGTATTTTTTATCCCCAAAAGAACTTCTTCGCCTCTGACTACGAGACAAATCGTTTGCTGAAACATATGATTGCCTCCTTTATTTTGCAATAAGCTATAAGCTATTGGCTATTTCCGGCCATTTTGAAACCAAAAGCAATTCTTTTTGGCCCAGATTGCCCCAAATTTCTTCGGTTATAAAAGGCATAAATGGGTGCAAGAGCTTTAGGCTGTTCAATAGAACGAAAGAAAGAACTTTTTTCACGCTTTCATCATCTTTGGTTTTTGAGTATTCGATGTATTTATCCGCGAAATCGTGCCACAAAAATTCATAAATCGCGTGCGCCGCTTCGCCAAAATTATATTTTTCGAGATTCGATTCGACTTCTTTTTGGACGGTCTTATATTTTTCAAAGATATTTTTGCTTTCTTCGTCCAATTGGGCGCCATTTAAATCCGCATCCAAATTCTCTCCCGTTTGCAGGCTGACAAACCGGCTGATATTCCAAAGTTTATTGGCGAACTTTTTGCCCATCATAATCACATCTTCGTTAAAACGGATATCTTGCCCGCCAAAGGCTTGATAAATCAACCCAAAGCGCGTGGCGTCGGCGCCGTATTTATCAATCAAAATCAAAGGATCAATCCCCGTTCCCAAGGATTTGCTCATCCTTTTGCCGTCTTTGGTGAGAATCGTGGCATGGGTTAAAACTTTGCCAAAAGGCGCTTTGCCCGTAAAATGCAAGCCGGAAAAAATCATTCTCGTCACCCACAGATGCAAAATATCCCGAGCCGAAGTGATTGATGAAGTGGGATAAAATTCCTTGAAATCTTCCGTTTCCTTGGGCCAGCCCAAAGAAGCAAACGGCCAAAGAGCCGAAGAAAACCAGGTGTCAAAAGTGTCTTCGCTGTTTTCAATAGGAATTTTGTGTCCCCACCAGATCTGGCGCGAAACGCACCAATCGCGCACATTTTCAAGCCAGTTGACGGCGATTTTTTTCCAACGCTCCGGATAATATTCAATCTCCCCTTTTTCAATCGCGGCCAAAGCTTTTTCGGCCAACGGCTTCATTTTCAAGAACCACTGTTTGGAAAGCATCGGCTCAACGGTTGATCCGCAACGGTAGCATTTGGCGACATTATGGACAAATTCTTCTTCTTTTTCAAAAAGATTTTTTTCTTTGAAAATTTGAACGACTTTTTCGCGCGCTTCGATAATTTTTAAGCCGTCAAATTCCGCGCCGATGTTTATGATTTTGCCAATTTCATTAATAACCTTGAAATAGGGCAGATTGTGGCGGGCCTGCCAAATTCTTTGTCAACAAAAACATCTTCAACGATGGGAATTTCCCGATCGACTATCGGCAATAAAATAGTTTTGCCGATCATATTTTTATACCGTTCGTCTTTGGGATTCACCGCCACGGCCGCGTCGCCCAACATTGTTTCGGGACGAGTTGTGGCAACGATTATAAATTCATCGCTGCCTTTGATCGGATATTTCAAATGCCAAAGCTTGCCTTTTTCTTCAACGTATTCCAGCTCTAAGTCGGAAAGCGCCGTTTGGTCTTTAATGCACCAATTAATCACTCGCTCGCCTTGGTAAATTAATCCTTCGCTCTGGTATTTTTCAAAAGCCGCCTTGACCGCTTTTTGATAATCTTCGTCCATCGTAAAACGGGTCCGGCTCCAATCGAGCGAGCAACCCAAGCTTTTCAATTGGTCCAAAATTATATTGCCGTATTTTTCGCGCCATTCCCAAATTTTTTCCAAAAATTTTTCTTTGCCCAAATCATGCCGCGAAAGCCCTTGCTTTTTTAAATCTTTTTCCACCACGTTTTGCGTGGCGATGCCGGCATGATCCGTTCCGGGAATCCATAGCGCCCTGAATCCCTTCATGCGGTGGTAGCGGATCAAAATATCCGAAATCGTGTTTTCCAGCGCGTGGCCCATATGTAAAGAACCCGTGATATTGGGCGGGGCGATGGCGATCACAAAAGACTTGCCGTTTTGATCGGGCAAATTATCGGGATTAAAATAGCCTGAATCAAGCCACTTTTGGTAGATCTTGGATTCAACTTCTTTCGGGTTGTAGGCGGCGGATTCCTTCATGATGATTATAATTCCAATCTACAAATTTTATTCAAATGCTGCGAATTTCGCATCCATTCCCTCCTTTGCAAAAGAGCTTGCCCCGCCACTGCGGGGAGGGTTAGGCCTTCGAATTTCTCCCATTCAGGGTCTGAGCCCCTTCCCATTCGGGTCTGAGACCCTTCAGGGTCGAATGACAGGGTCGAACGACAGGCTCTGAGTTTGTCGAAGAGGAGGATTTTATGAATAAGAATTCAAATCAATATTGAAATAAATTCTTATTCATAAAATCCCTCCCAACCTCCCTTTAGAAGGGAGGAGCGGATGCGGGTTTCGTGCTTCCGCATGTTTTTCGTAATTTCGTAAGAATATCACTTCTTCCATTATCCCCAAAAAAGCATATCTGGTCAAATAAAAAAGACGGCGATTTTTATCTGCCGTCTTTTATGGAAACTTTCGGTTATCTTTGCCGAAAGGACCAGCGAAAATGATTCGCATTAAGATCTTTGGCAAAGGACTTTACAAAGGACATTTCGGCATCTTTTAGTCCCAGACGCCTGGTTTGCGAGTTGGGATCCAGATAATTTACCTTGATAAAAACCTTATCCGGATCAAACAAACGCTTAATTTTTACGACCTGATATTCAAAACCCTCCATAATAACAAAGTTCAGAGTAACCAATCCTCCATGCCATCTTTCCACCACCTCCGCCACTTCTTCCAGATTCATCATGCGAACGCCAGAGCTTAAATCATGCCTTTCTTGGTCGGATGTGGTATGGCATGAAAATTGGAGCCTTATTTTTACACCGCAGTCAGAAAACAGCTGCAATGATTTGAAGAACGAATTTGAGCAATTGGGGCCTGATGTTGAAACAACAAAAGAAAAATCGGGAAAAGAATTTTTCAATCCCTCAATCGCCTTCAATGTTTCTACAGGGTTTACCAAAGGATCGCCCATTTGTTTAAAGGAAACCTTTGTTTCAAAAACTCCGGGATGAGATCCTTTCCTTTTTAACAAGACTTCTGCTTGTTCAATAATTTCAAAGGAAGTCAACGAGCGAAAATGCTCGAAATTCCGAGTAAAACAATACAGGCAACCTATTTTGCATCCGGAACAAAGAGACAACCCGATTTTCCTCCTGACCAGGCCATCGATTCCATCGGTAATAATCTTATCCGCGGAAAGAACGGGCAAGTTATCTTTACTCCGAAAAACGAAACCATTTCCTTGTCTGATTTCATGGATGGATTGAAGAGTGAGCTCTCCCATGCTCTCCTCCAATCACCTGAAGAATATCAACTGCCAGAAAGAGCATATCACGATTGAAGCATATATCATCTCCGATCATGAAATGTTCGTAACCCATTTCGAGCATACAAGTAATATCTGTGATGTCGGAACAGGCGGGCAAGGAACTCTTTCTCAACGAGGTCAAAATTCGCGAGGCTAGAACAGCCGACGGATCTTTTTTTGCTATCAATCTCAATGGACGGAGAATTTTATCCGGCCGACCCATTTCAACATACAGATCACCCCGAGCAGCCATTAATCGAACTCGGTCATTGAAAGAGTCAAATGAATTCATGACCCATTTCACGCCTTTCTTTGATTCGATTTTCGCAATCGCGCTCGCTTTGGGATCGAGATCGAACAGTTCACGAATATCGTCGTCCTTCTCGACATAAGAAAGCATGAAATTATGAATCCCGGCTTTCTTTGCCGCCTCGATATATTGCAAATCGAGTTCCGTGAAGTAGCCCTTGATTTCCAGGCTTGGATGAAGAATATTGATCGATTCTCCTCCGCCAACAACTCTTTGGGGACCATCAAGCATAATCAGCTTATTTCCGTCACAAATCTCGACTATCCAAGCCGAATCGTAACCATCCTGCATCCAGCATTTGATCGGTCCTCCGGATAAATCCAGTTCGACTTTGTGAGAAATTTCAATTTCCGCCCATGGAGGAGTCCTCAACTCTCCGTATGAACGAGGTTCGGAAGGATCCAGAATATGTTTGATTCCGCCAAACTCATAAATCTTTGGCTCGGAAGGAGCTTTGTAAAAAGCCCCGTGAACCGTGCGAAGTTGGCGACACTTCAAATCAATCCAAATATCTTTCGAACCGGCCAGAGACTTTAATCTCTTAAGCAAGTCCTCCAATGGCTCCTTTGTTGGCATCACCGTATTGAGCCTAACCCCGGAAATTGCGGGATGGCTCAAAAGTTCATCCAAAAAAGGAGCGTAAGGAGGAATGGTTGTGATAATTTTCAAGTTGTCCTCCTTACGCTTTAATTACACCAGCTTGGTGCTTTTCATAGACTTCGTCGACTTTGCCGACGAGCCTATTCCCGATGTTCCTGATCTCATGCTATGACCATCGCCTTCGGATTCAGCCGCTTTGGACTTCATTTTAGCCGAGCGCATTGAATCCATCACGCGACTGACCCGATCCGGCCGATCGCTGTGACGATCTGATGATCTCTTTTCGAAATCCTCGAATTTGCCGGCTTCGGCGGCGATAATGCCGATTATCAGCTCAACAATATCTCTGGGATCTTCCATCGGAACGATCGCCTGGCTGCCATAGNATTTCTTCACGTGCTCTTTGCGAAGCTCTTCTCTGGTAGTGCTATCAAGCACCCAGATGAAAATCGGCTTGGTGGCATTGGGCATCTCGCAATGATTCGCGAAATAATATGCCGCCAAATCATAACTCTCCGGCTCATCTCCTCCGTCGCCTTCCGGGAAAAGCGCTTTTATGTGCTCGTCCAGAGCTTCACCACGGTCGAAATCCCGAACCTGGAAAGGATAAGAATCGGAAGTAGTATCCCCGATCAGCGAAAAGCAAATCGCGTGTTCGGGCATATATCTTTCCACTTCCTTTCCCAGGAGCGGAAGTTTTTCCGAAATAATCTTGACTTCCGTCTCGAAAGATCCCGTGTGGTCAACACAAACAACAACAGGATGGGTACTTTCCGTTTTGACAGCCACTTCTGGCCTTCCCGAGGGATGCGGTGTTTTTCCTCTGGCCGAAGAAAAATCGTGATCCGCCCGTTTACTCCGACTTCCACTAGAACGGCTACTTGATGAATCACGCTCGCTTCTGCTTGAACTATCAGAAGAAGAGCTTCTTCCGCTCCGAGAACCCGAGGAAGAACCGGCATAAGCTTCTCTTGCGGACCGATAATCGTGGCCGCCGCTTTCTTCCGGTCCTTTTGAATCATCTTCCCAGCTGTAACCCACGACAAACCCCCTTGCGAAATTGTGAAATTACGAAATCTTGAGTTCTTTACTGCTTGTCCTGCGACCAAAAACTTTTTCTCTGATATCCGAAAGAGGTTTTATAAGCTCGGATGCCGTTTTGGGTCTTTTCATTGGATCGTGCAGTACCAACCGATCAAAGAATTCCTTGATCAAGGGATGGACATGCGAAGGAAATATTTTGCCAACAATATTTCCCCCCAGAGCAAAGATCATGGTTGTCCCGAGTCCATAAAGATCGGTTTCCGGAATCGGCGGCATCCCTGCAAGTTGCTCGGGAGCGGCGAAAGCCGGAGTGCAACCCGGCGAAGGAGTCCTACTTCTCGGCCTAACCGTAGCTAAACCATAATCAACCAGAACCGCATTATGATCTTCAGGCTTAACGATGATATTTTGCGGCTTCACATCCCCGTGAATTATTCCATGGAAATGCAAGTAATGAAGAGCATTCAACAATCTCTGTGTCATCCAGCAGACATGCTCGGGATCAATTCCTTCGGGAAAATCTTCTTCAATTATCTTATAAAGATCCTTCCCCTTAATGAAAGACATCACTAAAACAAAACTTCCGTCATCGCATTTGATATAATCCCGAAGCGTAGGAAGAGAATAATGATGAATATGCCATAAAACCCTGGCCTCTTTCAGAAGCGCTTCTTCTTCCTCCTTCGTAATTTCAAGATTTTGCTTGAGACAAGCTGGCTCACCAAGAAAAACATGACGAGCCAAATAAGTTCTGGCGCATCCGCCTTCCCCGATTTGCTTGATGACTTCATAATTGCCGATAGTAACTTTGGACATTTCCACCTCCTACTCGCCCCTGAAAAGCCGCTCATAAAGAAAAGGCGGCAATCCATTTTTTTTCATGGCTTCTTTAGTTTTTTCAATATTATAGAAAACTTGCCGCAGATAGAAGAAAACAGCTCCATCTTCTGCGTAATCAAGAATTCCATAGGAAGCTCTGCAATCGCCATCTCTTGGCTGCCCAACGCTCCCCACATTGATAAGAAACTTCTGTTCGGGATCCAAAACTAATTTTTCGGGCAACTCATTATAAAGCCCTTCTTTATTTCCAAAAACATAAGAAACATGAGTATGTCCGATGACACATATTCTTGTCGGAGTTTTTTTAAGTTCCTCCGTCGCTTTTTGAGGACTGTCGACATAATCCCATCCGGCGGGATTCGAAAATGAAGCATGGGCAAGTGAGAGATCGAAATCTTTGATTGTTGCTTGAAGCGGCAACTTTTTGAAAAAATCAACATCCGACAAAGAAAGTTTCTCGATCGAATATTTAATTCCCTCCAATGCCAAATCATTAAGTCTTCTTTCGATGCCAACTTGACAACAAGCACAATCATCATGATTACCCAAAATAATCCGCGAAGAGATTTTCTTGATGATCTTCAGGCATTTTTCCGGAAAAGGGCCGTAACCAACTACATCTCCGAGGCAATAGACAATTTTTACCCTTTGCCTACGCATATCCCAGCAGACCGCCCTTAGAGCCTCAAAATTACTATGGATATCGGAAACTATTCCTATCCTCAATCTGTTCACCCCCTTATTTTTCGTGAATTTACGCGGTTTTTCTATTTTTAATGAACTATCTCCTGCTAAATACCTACCCGAGCAATAGGCCTGGGGTAAGTATTATATAATACCAACGTAAGCCATTAAAGTCAATATCTTTACAAGAAAATAAAAAACCGGCAGATTATTCGTCTGCCGGATTATCTTTAAAAACAAATTCATAATTCAAAGGCCGGCTCGCAAACCGCCATATCAAGCACCCCCCTTCCTCGCCAGATAATGCAAATATGAAAGCCCGGCCAAAAGAGTCATCTGCTGAATATCCATATCGATACCCGGATTCGCATCTGAATTTGTATGATTTGTTAAAATTAATTCATGAAAAATCAAAAAAAAGTTTTCTCACCTTTCAAAAAGTGAAAGAGATGAAATT
>Ga0076025_137_pt1 | contig 6437 bp, 5 predicted proteins | sample RifGroB1_FD_68102 | JGI IMG/M metagenome (GOLD analysis project Ga0076025, IMG submission 68102) | Parcubacteria bacterium GW2011_GWB1_42_6
GTTTGCAACTCTTGTTGTTGTTTATTTGTTAGTTTGGCACATCTTTGCATGTTTTAATTATATCATATTTTAGTGCCGTTTCTAAATGTGATGTCTATATATTGTTGATTTCTATTGCGCCGGAAAGAAATTGATTATTGAATTGGACGGCAATCAGCATATAAACAATCCATCAAATATCGAGAGAGATAATTATCTTAACGGTTTAAGCATCCGAGTTCTAAGGTTCTAGGATAATGATGTGAATAATATTTTGGAAGGAGTATTGTTGAAAATTATGGAGCATTTAAAAAATTAACACCTCCTCCCCCTGCCCCCTCCCCAACTGGGGAGGGGAGGAAAAGTAACATGCAATCTTTTCTCAAAAAATTCTGGCCGTTTTTATTGCTCGCGGTTTTGTCGTTCGCGATCCATTTCGCCGGCTTGAGCCATCCAAGCCAGGTTGTTTTTGACGAGGTGCATTTTGGCAAATTCGTAACGGCCTATTTCACCGGCGAATATTATTTTGACATTCACCCGCCTCTGGGCAAACTTTTGATCGCGGGATTCGCCAAACTCAACGGATTCAATTCCGTCTTTGATTTTGAACATATCGGCAAAGAAGCTTCGGATAATCTTTTCTTCACTCTTCGATTCTTGCCGGCGTTTTTCGGCTCGCTTTTTGTTCTTATTTTTTCTTGGTTCGCCTGGCTGCTCGTCAAATCCAAAAAAGCGGCTCTTGTTGCCGGACTTCTCATCTTGCTCGATAACGCTTTTTTGGTCCAATCAAAATTCATTCTGGTTGATATATTCTTGGTGTTTTTTGAAATTTTGACGCTTTGCTTCTTTCTGCTTTCGCAGCGCCAAAAAAGATTTGATCTGAAATGGTGGATCTTTGGCATTTTAACGGGAATTTCTTTCGGGCTAACCGCAAGCATCAAATGGACGGGACTAGCGGTTATCGGAATAATCGGAGCCGTACTAATTGCAAAAATTTTCAGCCAGAAATTCAATCGAGCCATCATTCAAAAAGAACAATCCTTTTCGGTTCTGTCGCGCCTTAAAGAAAGCGCCGCTGCGTTTGCCATAATTTCAATCTCGGGATTTTTGATTTATCTTATTCCTTTCGCCATCCATTTTAATTTATTGAATAAATCCGGCCCCGGCGACGCCTTTATGAGCAAGCCATTCCAAGAAGAATTGCAATTTGGAATGGCGAGCGGCGGAAAAAATCTCTCGTTCTTTGAAAAATTCAAAGAACTCAATAAAATAATGTACACCGCCAACGCCGGCATCACAGGCGAGCATCCCTATGGCAGCAAGTGGTTCCAATGGCCATTCAACCAAAAGCCGATTTATTATTGGAATCTGGAAAATCCGACAATTTCGGGCCAAATCGGCAAAATTTATTTTTCCGGCAACCCAATTTTATGGTGGCTGGCGGGTTTAAGTGTTTTGGCAATCATTGTTTTGTCTTTTTTTAAAAAATACCGCCGCAATCTTGAACCGATTTTTTTTATTTTAATCGTTGGCTATTTTGCCAACCTCCTGCCTTTTATACTGGTTGATCGAGTCGCTTTTATGTACCACTATTTGCCCGCTGTTTGTTTTGCGATTATGATTCTATCAATTTTACTTGCTAAATTTTGGCCTGAAAAAAAAGCGATTTTATTGGCAATTTTATTCTTGGTTCTCGTCGGATTCATTTCCCTGATGCCATTTAGCTATGGAATTCCCATTTCCCAAGAAGCGGCCAAAATACAAGAATCAATAGTGCAATAGCCCGCCTCAACAGCCCTTGAAGAAAGGCTATTTTTTTGGTATTCTCTACAGATTACAGATCTCTTACAGATATACAGATACAGAATCTATCGTAAGTTAAACTCATTTAGTGTCATTCCCGAGACATCGAGAATCCAGACCCTTAAATCTAAAATTAATCTGAATCCCCATTTTCATGGGGATGACATCCGAGATTGGAACATTATCCGACTATATGAGCTTGATTTAATCTGCCCGGATCCGTATATCCGTATTTAATCTGTAATCCGTAGCCAAATATGAAATATTTTATTATCACTTTCGGTTGCCAAATGAATATTTCCGATTCGGAAAGAATCGCCTCTATTCTTGAAGAAGCGGGACACAAGCAAGCTGATAACCCTGAATCGGCCGATTTGATCGTGATTAATTCTTGCTCGGTGCGCCAGAGCGCCATCGACCGAACTTTTGGCGCTCTTAACAAGTTTAAAAACAAAAAGATAGTTTTAGCCGGCTGTATTCTTGAATCGGATAAAAAGAAATTCAAAGACAAAGCCCAATTTTGGAATCCGGCCGATTATTTTGAAAAACTGCCCCGCAGGGAAAGCCAATTTACGGCTTATGTCCCCATTATGACCGGCTGCAACAACTTCTGCTCTTATTGCGTTGTCCCTTACACTCGAGGCCGGGAAAAATCGCGTCCGGCTAAAGAAATAATTACGGAAGTGGAATCGCTCGCCAAGCGCGGATTCAAAGAAATATTTCTGCTCGGCCAGAATGTGAATAGCTACGCTTCAAAATTTCCAATTTCCAATTTCCAATTTCCAATCAAATCCCAAATTTCAAATTCCAAAAAAGAAAAAGATCTAAATTTTGCCGGCTTGATTAAACTAATCAATCAAATCCCCGGCGAATTTTGGCTCAATTTCATCTCCTCGCATCCAAAGGACATGTCGGACGAACTCATTGAAACCGCGGCCAAATCCTCCAAAATGATTTCCTATATCCATCTGCCCGTCCAAGCCGGAGACAATAAAATTCTCAAAGCGATGAACCGGCGCTACGCGGTCGCCCATTACAAAAAGCTGGTCAAAAAAATTCGCCAAGCTTTCACCAAATATAAGCCCCAAATTCCAGTCACAATTTCCACTGATATTATTGTGGGATTCCCCGGCGAAACAAAAAAACAATTTCAAAATACCTTGAAATTAGCGCGCGAAATGAAATTTGATATGATCTATATCGCCCAATATTCTCCGCGCAAAGGCACAGCCGCCGCCAAAATGAAAGATGATGTGCCGCAATTCGAGAAAAAAAGGAGAGCCGTGGCGCTGGATAAAGCGCTCAAAAAAACCGCGTTTGCCAACAACAAAAAATATATCGGCAAGGAAGCTGAAGTTTTGGTAGATAAAATTTCCAACGGCTTCGCTTTTGGCAAAACGCAGACATTCAAAAACGTGAAATTCCCGGCCGGAAATTTCAAACCGGGCGATTTGGCGAAAGTGAAAATTATTGGAGCAAAAGCGTTTAATTTGAGAGGAGAGACAATTAAATAATTTCCAATATCCAAATTACAATTTCCAATAAAATATCTAATTCTCAAATATTTAATGTCCAAATAAAATTCTCCTTAAATTTAGCCATTAGACATTAAAAATTTCATTAGAAATTAGGAATTAGAAATTAGAAATTAAAAAGGTCTGGATTCCCGCTTTTGCGGGAATGACACAAAACCATGGAAAAAGAAAATGATAAGTTAATAATAATCCTCGGTCCCACCGCCTCCGGCAAATCGGATTTGGCGGTAAAAATCGCCAAGAAATTCAACGGCGAAGTTATTTCGGCCGATTCCCGCCAGGTTTACCGCGGAATGGATATCGGTTCGGGAAAAATCACGCATGGCGAGATGCGAGGCATCCCGCATTATCTTTTGGATGTGGCTTCGCCCCGGCAAAGATTTACAGCTGCCCGGTTTAAAAAAATCGGACAAAAAGCGATAAAAGAAATCCAAGCCAAAAATAAACTGCCGATTATTTGCGGCGGAACCGGTTTTTATATTCAGACGCTGGTTGATAATTTGGCATTGCCCGAGGTTAAACCGAATTTAAAACTTCGCGCAAAACTCGAAAAAAAATCAACCGAAGAACTTTTTGAAATATTGCAAAAACTCGATCCTCGCCGCGCCCAAAATATCGACGCAAAAAACCCCCGCCGATTGATCCGAGCGATTGAGATTGTGAAATCGACCGGGAAACCGGTGTCTTCCCTCACTTCTCCTGTCATTCCCGCGCAGGCGGGAATCCAGACCCAAAAATCAAATCCGGATCCTCGCTTTCGCGAGGATGACACCAATGCGCTTTTTCTGGGCATCTCCAAATCCCCCGCCGATCTCCAAAAACTGATCCACAGAAGATTGCTCGCCCGCCTGGATCAAGGCATGATCGAAGAAATAAAAAAACTCCATTCAGATGGAGTTTCGTGGAAACGATTAGAAGAATTCGGGCTTGAATACCGCTGGATTGCTTTGTTTTTGCAAAACAAAATTTCTCGCGATGAAATGATTTCTCGTCTCCAAAAAGACATTGAACACTTCGCCAAGCGCCAAATGACATGGTTTAAACGAGACGTGAGAATCCATTGGATCAAAAATTACAAAGAAGCGGAAAAATTGGCGAGAAAATATTTAAAATAAAATTATTCCTCCTTTCCTAAAGGAGGTACTCAAAGGGCGGAGGATTTTATAAATAAGATTCCAAACATATTCTGTCATTCCCGAGAAATCGGGAATCCAGACCCGCATTAAATGAACTACCCCCAGCGTTTAAGCTGGGGGTAGTTCATTCTTTCTTCCGTTTGTTCCAGATTTCCTTCTTTTTTTAATCTCTCTTTTTCTTGATCGCTCAAACTGAAATGGCGAGTAAAAAAATTTTCCAAGCCCATATTTTTTAAATTAATTTTTATTTAAATCTATTTTTCAACATCTCCGTCACCACCTGCGGATTGGCTTTGCCTTTCGTCGCGGCCATAACTTTACCAACTAAAAACATCAGGGAATTTTGCTTGCCTTTTTTGTATTGCTCAACCGCCGAAGCGTTTTCTTCCAGAACTTGATTGATTTTTTCTGCCAATTCCTCTTCGTTGCTCACTTGCGCCAGATCTTTTTCTTTGATGATATGGCTCGGATCGGCGCCGGTTTTGAACATCTCGGCCAGAACGGTTTGGGCGCCGCTTGAAGAAACAACATTTTGCGCGATTGTTTTTATAAACTCGGCAAAATTTTCCGGAGTGATTTTTTCGCGCAAATTATAATTTTCGTTTTGCGACAAACCGGCAATCCTGGGAATTTCGGTTGTCAAATAATTAACGGCAAGTTTTACGGATTTTTTGACGTCGATTTTTGGTTCGGCCGTTTTAGCCCACTCGTTAAGCTCGCTCGAAACCTCTTCAAAATACTCCGATAATTCCGGATCGCAAATAAGCGCTTCCACATCGGCCTCGGGCAAGCCATATTCTTTGCCAAACCTCGCGCGCCTTTGAGCCGGCAATTCGGGCAATTCTTTTTTGATTTCTTCCGCCCATTTCAAAAGCCCGTTTAGCGGCGGCAAATCGGGTTCGGGAAAATAGCGATAATCATGCGCCTCTTCTTTTATTCTTTGAGAAAAAGTGAGTGCTTTGGCATCATCCCAACCGCGGGTTTCTTGGATTATCTTCTCGCCTTTTTCAAGCGCTTCGGTTTGCCGCTTGATTTCATAATCAATGGATTTTTCTACAACTTTAAAAGAATTAAGATTTTTAATTTCAACTTTTGTGCCGAATTTTTCCGCTCCTTTCTGGCGGATGGAAATATTCACTTCGCAACGCATCTGCCCTTTTTCCATATCGGCATCCGAAACTCCCAAATACCTGAAAATCAGCTGCAATTCCTGACAGAATTTTTTGGCCTCGCCGCCGCTCCGGATATCCGGCTCCGTTACCAATTCCATCAAAGGCACGCCCGCGCGGTTCAAATCGAGCAAAGAATAATCGGCTCCCGCCGGATGAATCAATTTTCCCGTGTCTTCTTCAAGATGAATTCTGGTGATTCTCACTTTGGAATCGCCCACTTCCAAATAGCCATGTTCGCTTAGGGGTTTGTCATATTGAGAAATCTGATAGCCTTTGGGCAAATCGGGATAAAAATAGTTCTTGCGGTCGAATTTGGAAAAATCGTTGATGCGGCAATTCAAAGCCAAGGCGGTTTTAATCACCTTCTTGATCGCCTCGATATTCGCCACCGGCAAAGTGCCGGGCTGCCCCGTGCAAACCGGGCAAATGTTGATATTGGGCTCTTTTTCGAGGCCAAACCCATTGGGGCAAGAACAAAACATCTTGCTCGCGGTTTTTAGCTCGGCGTGTATCTCCAAACCTATAACAGCTTCGTATTTCATAAATTTATATTAACACGCGATATCAAAAAATCAATTCCGAATTTTTCCCTTGATAAATTAATATCGGATTCCTCATTCGACGGGTTATTCCACGATCGTGGTAATACTCGTCAAATTCAGAATATTCAAATTCAAACAGATTACTCTTTTTACCATCAGCCTATCAAACCCTCAAATATTCTTTTCAAATGCAACTCATTATCTATGGAATCCAAAGTGCCATAACGAACAAACTTTCTTATATTGAAAAACTCAATAATAAATTCCATC
>Ga0076025_153_pt1 | contig 6344 bp, 5 predicted proteins | sample RifGroB1_FD_68102 | JGI IMG/M metagenome (GOLD analysis project Ga0076025, IMG submission 68102) | Parcubacteria bacterium GW2011_GWB1_42_6
AGTTTTGGTTCGCCTCGCTTCGCTCGGCGACTAATTCGTATTCAATTTTGGGGGTAAAAACGAATTCACGATTTCGCATTTTGGGGGAAGAAAATTTTTTAATCCTTAATCTAAAAACAATATGAAATATATACTTTACGCAAGAAAATCTACCGAGGAAGATGACCGACAGGTTTTAAGTATTGAAGCGCAACTCGTAGAGTTGCAAGAGGATGCCGCCAAAGAAAAACTTGAAATTGTCGCCTCGCTTTGCGAGGCCAAAACCGCAAAAGAACCCGGGCGAATGAAATTCGCAGAAATGTTGTCATTGATTGAGAGAGGAAAAGCTGATGGAATAATCTCATGGCATCCCGACAGATTGGCAAGAAATAGCGTTGATGGTGGAAAGATTATTCATTTCGTGGATCGCGGCTTGATTAAGTCCCTCAAATTCCCCACCTTTTGGTTTGAGGCGACACCACAAGGACTCTTTATGCTGAATATTGCGTTCGGTCAATCAAAATATTTTGTAGATAATTTGCGAGAGAATGTGAAGCGCGGCTTGCGACAAAAAATCAGAAATGGCGTTTGGCCCGGCTGGGCGCCAGTGGGTTATCTAAACAACGCCAAGACGCGTGGTATTGATGTTGATAATGAGAAAGCACTTAAGGTAAGGAAATTGTTTGAAATGTACGCCACTGGAGCATATACGCTTCACTCTCTCGCAAATTGGTGCAAGGAAAAGGGTTTGCGGGGTAATCTTGGTAAAGAGATAGCGTTGAGTAATGTGCAAAGTATTCTACAAAATATTTTCTATATTGGACTCATGAAATATGGTGGGGAAATTCACGAGGGACAGCACGAGCCGTTAATCTCAAAGAAACTTTTTGATTCCTGTCAAGAAGTGATGGCGAAGCGCGGGAGAGCTCACGAATTACACAAAAACGATTTTGCTTTTCTTGGCCTCTTAAAATGTGCCTCGTGTGGAGCAAGTATTACTGCCGAAAAACAGAAAGGTCATAATTATTATCGTTGCACCAAGAAAAAAGGTCTATGCCAAGAGAAGCATTATCTTCGCGAGGAAGTGCTAACCGAGCAAATCACTTCTTATCTTCAAAAAGTTTCTTTGTCGAGCCAAGACACCGAGAAAGTTTTGGCGGCGTTGGACAGCGAACAAGATAAAGCTCTGCAAGACGCACAAGGCAAGGTTGGTCTTTTGAAAGAGCAGTTAGCACAGGTTGAGGCAAAACTTCAAAAGCTATTAGACATCTATTTAGCTGACGCTTTGTCCACAGAAGAATACGCCGCCAAAAAACAAAGTTTGCTGTCTCAAAAAATGTCATTGAGTGAGAAAATTACCGATTTTGAAACAAAAGGGTTGTCTTGGCTCGAACCGGCTTGTGAGTTCGTAAAATCCTTAAATCAAGCCGCTAATCTAGTTCAGACAGATAATCTTTCCGAATTGCCAACATTTCTGAAAAACATCGGCTCGAACCATATTTTGCGAAATCGTAAATTCGTTTTTACCCCCAAAATTGAATACGAATTAGTCGCCGAGCGAGGCGAAGCGAGGCGAAGCGAGGCGAACCAAAACTCTTTGACTTTTCCTTTCTGGTGCACCGGGAGGGAATCGAACCCACGACCGTCTCCTTAAAAGGGAGCTGCTCTACCGACTGAGCTACCGGTGCTTGATTAACTTTTTTATTATCGCCGAAAATACAAAGAAAGATAAAATAATTTATACCTCTCTCGTCTTTCTAAAACCCCGCTTCTGCGGGGCGAAAGAGAAAGCTGCCGGCACGATAAATTAAGCCTATTTTTCCTTTATTTCATATTACACCATTTTTCAAAAAAGATCAAATCCAACTGCGAGCTAAAAAATGAAATGACTGGTGGTGCCAAAAAGTATACTATAGCATACTTTTTGGCACCCTTTATCAATCACAGAAAATTACAGATTGAAAAATTTTTTTATTTCTTCTTCTTTTTTACCCAAACATTCGGTTTTTATAACCAATAAAGAATCCTCTATTTGAAGAAAATCACACAAGCCTTGCATCTCTTTTTCGCATTCATACGGGAAAACAAAAACACTTTTTTGAAGATGAAAGAAACAGCAGTATTTTAATTTCCTTCTTAAAATTTCTCTTATAAATTTAGTTTTCTCCGGAACATCGAATATTATCAAGCGCCAATTGTGATCCCATTTTTTAGCATTATTTACCGATAAATTCTTAAATTTAATGCCGATTAGTTTAGCTAAACCCTTTTCGGTTAATCGATATTCTTTTTTAGGTCCGCCCCCGGATTCAAACAAACCGGAATCAGAATATCTTTTTAAATATCGGCTAAAAGATTTTTCTTTAAATTCATAAGAATCTATCTGCCGCAATTTAGATGATAAACTTTCCCGGGAAAAAGACAGACTAACCAAATTGATTATCTCGGCTATAGACAGAAAAATATTTTCCGCCAGACCTGTTTTCATAGTTACGTTGGGTGCCATAAATGATGCTATAGCATCATTTATGGCACCCAAAAATTCATTCAATCAACATTATAGCGCCCCTTCGGCGAGCGCAGAAACATTAAAGCCAGAATCGGCAATAGAAACCAAATGAATTTGGCTGTTTCGCCGACAAAAATCGTCCGGACGAAAGGATTCAGATCAATCAAAACCTTGGCTGATAAAAAACTAATCGCCACTTCAATCCCCAATCCTATCTGAAAAATGCTTGCGATCAAAATTTGCCACCAACCGGCCCTGTCTCGACTGCCAAGTTTTAATGAATGGCGTAAGCCCGAATATGGAATCAAAAAATAGAATCCCAAAATTAAAGCCAAAAAAACAAAAATTTGGACCATGCTCTCGGGAGGATTTTTTACTCCCAAAAATTTCAGTTCTTTCCAAGGAATCGCCTGGGTTAAAATATAGGAAAAATAAATTCCCAAAGTCAGAGCGATAATCCGGCTCCGTCCCATCCACATTCCATAAAAAAAAGCCAAAATAACAAAAATCAAAACAGTCCCCCAATTCCAAGGACTGGAAAAATTAATGCTGTTCAGTATGGATGAAAACATACCCTCCTTTTTGCGCCCGAATGGGCGAAATTATTATTCTATTTCTTTTTTGAGATTTTCCAAAAGATATTTGGCTTTTTTGGAAAGACGCTTCGGCGTTTTTACTTTCACTTTTATCATCATATCACCAAAACCTCGGCGGTGTAAACGCGGCATCCCTTTTTCTTCGAGCCTGATCATGGTTCCCGATTCAATTCCTTCGGGAATTTTTAGTTTTAACCACCCATCCATCGTTGGAATTTCCACTTTGTCGCCCAAAGCCGCCTGGGAAAAAGAAATCGGCAGTTCAGATAAAAGATTGTCTCCTTCACGGATAAATCTGGAATCGGGATTGACATGAATATTGATATAAAAATCCCCCGTTTGTTCCCCCGCCGCGCCCGCTTCGCCTTGGCCGACCAGACTGATGGTTTGGCCGTCGCGGATTCCGGGCGGAATTTTTATTTTCAGCTTTTTGTGTTCTTTTACTCTGCCTTCGCCCCGGCAAGCCTCGCATTCTTTTTCCGCTTTTTTCTCTTTCGACCCCCCGATAAGCCTCTTCCAAAGAAATTTCCATATCCGCGCCGATATCCTGGCCCCGGCCGAAAGATCCATTTGATCCCGCGGTGAAAATATTTTCAAAAATATCTTCAAAACCAAAATCGCGGTTTTGGCTTTTCCGCCTTCCGCCGAAAAAATCAAAAGCGTCGGCGAAAGAAGAAAAATCCCTGAATCCTTCAAAGCCTTGGAAACCACCGCCGGCTTTCGCTTGTTCAAAATTGACCCCGAATTTGTCGTATTGGCTTCTTTTATCCGGATTTGACAGAACCTGATAAGCTTCGTTTATTTCTTTAAATTTTTCCGGATCGCCTCCTTTATCGGGATGAAATTCCTGGGCGAGTTTGCGATAGGCCCGTTTGATTTCATCGGGCGAAGCGCTTTTGGCCAACCCCAAAATTTTATAATAATCTTTGCTCATATTAGAATCCTACGGATTTACAGATCCATACGGATGATACGGATAAATTAAATCGGTAATATTCGTATTTATTCATAATTCCGCAGGGCGTCCTATATTTCCACTGTTTCTTTTTGAGCGGAAATATTTCTTATTGATAAAATTCCCGACTTTTCAAGCAGTTTGAATATTCCAAAAGACAAAATAATCGCCAGCCACATCAACAAAACCTGCAAAATTTTAAGCGCGAAAAAGAAGCTGACAGTCAGCCCCAAAGAAAAGAATTTTTTATAAGGCCGGCCCAAATTATTAATCATCTGATTGGCTGATTGATAAATTTTATCGCCGATTTCCCTGTTTATTTTTTCTCTTTCCGATTCCATCAACTTTATTTGAACTGAATCGTTGTTAAAAGAAAAAAAGTAAGAAGGGCTGGCGCTGGGCCAAATAGCCGATAATTTGCCGGAAAAATTAAAATCGGCGCTTTTTAAAATCGGGTTTATTATTCTATCGAAAGAATTCCGAGGAATTACGATCTGTTCAATATCGGTCTGGGCCGGAGGGGAATAATAAAATCCCAGCGAAGCTAAAAGCGCGATTGCCATAAAAATATAGCGCAATCCCGAACGCAGAACGGAACTGAAAGATAATTTGATCCTGGAGTTTTTTTCTTTGTCCAAATAAATTATTGAAAGAGACATAAAGCCCGCTGAAAGAAGAATCACCAGCCACGCCCCCCAATCAAGCAAAAAAACAGACTGATTGACAAAAACCAAAAGAAAAGAAACAAAAATGATTGCCGGAACCGCCGCCAGCCATCTTTTATCGGCCTCGGAAATAAAAAATATTCCCGCCGCAACCGACAAAATCAAAAAAGAAACAAACGGCGCCAGAATTCTCGCCAGCCAATCGCCGTCGCTCCATAATGAATTTTTTAAAATCCACCAGCTCAAAAAAGAAAATACGGCGATAGCTGAAATAACCGCTATTCTGAAATTTTTTTTCTTAGACATTGAAGTGAAATAAAATTGCGCTTCCTTAATTATATAACAAAGAACATTCTATAAACAAACAAAGGCGATCTGCCCCGCGCATTGCGCGGGGCAGATCGCCTAAAAAATCGCTCTTACTTTTTATCCTTTTCGCCGCCTTCTTCAAATTGGCCTTTGATCGCGCCATCATTGTCTTTGTTTATTTCTTTCTCTTCCTTGACTTCTTTTTCATTGGCCTGCTGCTGCCGGTAGAGCTCGCTGCCGACTTTCTGGATTTCTCCGGAAAGCTCGTCCAGGGCTTTTTTGATTATATCCGCGTCATCGCCGTCTTTGACTTTTTTGAGTTCTCGCACTTTATCTTCCACGGACTTTTTCACATCCGCCGAGACTTTATCTCCGGCATCGCGAAGAGTTTTTTCGACGCTGTAAATCAGAGTGTCGGCTTGGTTGCGCAAATCAATCATTTCTTTTTGTTTACGGTCCTCAACCGCGTGCGATTCGGCTTCGTGCTTCATTTTTTCTATATCCTCTTTGGAAAGCGCCGAAGTGTCCTTAATGGTGATATGTTGGGATTTATTGGTCGCCTTGTCTTTGGCCATCACAGTTAAAATTCCATTGGCGTCGATATCAAAGCTCACCTCAACTTGCGGAACGCCTCTGGGCGCCGGCGGGAGGCCGTCAAGCACGAATCTGCCCAAGGTTCGATTATCGCGAGCCATGGGGCGCTCGCCCTGCAAAACATGGATTTCCACCGCCGGCTGGCTGTCGGAAGCGGTTGAAAAAATTTGCGATTTGGAAGTTGGAATAGTGGTGTTTCTTTCAATCAAGGGAGTGGAAACGCCGCCCAAAGTTTCGATGCCCAGAGTCAAAGGCGTAACATCAAGCAATAAAACATCTTTCATTTCGCCGCCCAAAACCGCGCCTTGAATCGCCGCCCCCCAAGCCACGCATTCCATCGGGTCGACTCCGCGTTCAATTTTTTTCCCCACGTAATCTTCAACGAATTTTTGAATAATGGGCATCCTTGTCGGACCGCCAACCATAATGATTCTGGTGATATTTTGCGAGCCAAGCTTGGCGTCAGTCAAGGCCTGCTCAAGCGGACCTCGGCATTTATTGACAATCGGCCGAATTAAATCTTCAAATTTGGCGCGAGTGATTTTTGTCTGCAAGTGTTTGGGACCGTTTTCATCAGCCGTAATGAACGGCAAATTGATTTCCGTTTCCAAAGTTGAAGAAAGCTCGATTTTAGCTTTTTCCGCCGCTTCTTTCACGCGAATTAAAGCCATGCTGTCTTTTTTAAGATCAATGCCGGTTTCGTTTTTAAATTGTTCCATCACATAATCGGCCAAAAT
>Ga0076025_138_pt2 | contig 6309 bp, 1 predicted proteins | sample RifGroB1_FD_68102 | JGI IMG/M metagenome (GOLD analysis project Ga0076025, IMG submission 68102) | Parcubacteria bacterium GW2011_GWB1_42_6
AAGGGCCGGATTTGAAGTCCGTGACGTGCACACCACTTACTATGGCAGAATTTGTCCGATTCAAACTCCCGAAGGCCCGAACATCGGCTTGATCGGAACTTTGGCGACTTTTGCCCGCACTAACGAATTTGGATTTTTGGAAACTCCGTACCGCGTGGTAAAAAACGGCAAAGTGACGGGAGAAATAGTTTATTTGAATGCTTTTGAAGAGCAAAAATATGATATTGCTCACGCGGTTGTTTCGTTGAATAAAGACGGCAGTTTTGTGGAAGACAGAATTCAGGCCAGAGTCCACGGCCAAGCTTCAATCACCAAGAAAGAAAAAATCGATTTGGTTGATGTTTCGCCGCAGCAATTCATTTCCATCGGCACTTCGCTTATTCCTTTTTTGGAACACGACGACGCGACCCGCGCTCTTATGGGTTCTAACATGCAAAGACAAGCGGTTTCCTGCATTTTGCCGCAAGCCCCATTGGTGGGAACCGGCGTTGAAAAGAAAGCGATTTTCGCCAAAGAGGCCGGCGAAGTAATTGAGGTTGACGCGAGCCATATTGTTGTCAGAAAAGATTCAACCGGCAAAAAATCGGAATTGAACTCGCCAAAAGACGTTTATCATTTGCAAAATTTTACGAGGACCAACCAATTCACGGCTATCAACCAGCATCCGTTGGTTAAAAAAGGACAGAAAGTCAAAAAGGGCGATTTATTGGCGGATGGAGCGGCGACTGAAAATGGCTATTTGGCTCTCGGCCAAAATTTATTGGTGGCCTTTATGTCTTGGAGGGGCGCCAACTATGAAGACGCGATTATTCTTTCGGAACGCGTGGTTCAGGAAGACCGTTTTACTTCGGTTCATATAGAAGATTTTATTTGCGAAGTTCGCGAAACCAAGTTGGGCGAAGAAATTACCACGCCCGACATCCCGAACGTGGGTGAAGAAAGATTGAAGGATTTGGATGAAGAAGGAATCGTGCGAATCGGCGCGGAAGTGGGACCGAATGATATTTTGGTCGGGAAAATTTCTCCCAAAGGCGAAGCTGATTTAACGGCCGAAGAAAGATTATTGCGGGCGATTTTTGGCGAAAAAGCACGCGATGTCAAAGATACTTCGCTCCGCCTGCCTCACGGCAAACGGGGACGCATCATCGGCATTAAAGTTTTTTCGCGCGAAAAAGGCGATAAACTCACTGCCGGCGTCATTAAAATGATTCAGGTGGAGGTGGCTCAATTGAGAAAGGTGATGGTGGGCGACAAGCTTGCCGGCCGGCACGGAAATAAAGGAGTCATTTCAAAAATTCTTCCGGTTGAAGAAATGCCATATATGAATGACGGAACTTCGGTGGATGTGATTTTGAATCCTTTGGGCGTAGCTTCCCGCATGAATATCGGGCAGATTCTTGAAACTCACTTAGGCTGGGCGGCCAACGCCTCAAAATTCAAAGCGGTAACTCCGGCTTTGGATGGAGCAACCGAAGAAGATATCAGAGAGGAATTGAAAAAAGTTAATTTTCCGGAAAACGGAAAAGTGACATTGTTTGACGGACGAACCGGCGAAGCTTTCAGTCAAAAAGTGACAGTCGGCTATATTTATATAATGAAACTCCATCACTTGGTGGAAGATAAAATTCATATGCGATCCATCGGCCCTTATTCGTTGATTACCCAGCAGCCTTTAGGCGGCAAGGCGCAATTTGGCGGGCAACGTTTCGGCGAAATGGAAGTTTGGGCCTTGGAAGGCTATGGCGCCGCTCATACTTTGCAGGAAATGCTCACGATAAAATCCGACGATGTCACTGGCCGCGCCAACGCTTATGACGCGATTATTCGAGGACTTCCCATCAAGGCTCCGAATATTCCCGCTTCTTTTGATGTGTTGACGGCGGAACTGAAAGCTTTGGGTTTGGGAGTTGATTTGATGGGAGCCAAAGAACAGTGCGAAGAGAAAGAAAACACAGAAGAGACAGAAAAATAATTTCCAAATTACAAGTCCCAATTTCCAATAAAACGTCTAATATCCAATAATTTAATTTCCAAATCAGTCCCCGCCCAGGGTGGGGACACCCTAATTGAAAATTGTAATTTGGAAATTGGAAATTTAAAAAGCAATGCCCTACAAAGTCACCGATTTTAAAGCGATAAAATTGAAAATGGCCTCGCCCGAGGATATTTTGGGGTGGAGCCACGGCGAAGTTACCAAACCCGAAACCATAAACTACCGCACGCAAAAACCCGAAAAAGAAGGCTTGTTTTGCGAAAAAATTTTCGGACCGGAAAAAGACTGGGAATGCTATTGCGGAAAATATAAAAGAATCCGCTACAAGGGAATTATTTGCGACAAATGCGGCGTGGAAGTGACTCGCGCCATAGTCAGGCGCGAAAGAATGGGACATATCGCTTTGGCCGCGCCCGTTTCGCATATCTGGTTTTTGCGCGGCGTGCCGTCAAAAATCGGTTTGATTTTGGATATGGGTTTGCAAGAATTAGAGAGAGTTATTTATTTCGCGAGCTATCTGGTGATCAAAGTTGACGAAACAGCCAGAGAACAAGCGCTGGAAGAAATAGAAAAAGAATTCAAACTGAAATCAAAATCGCTTCCCGAAGGCAGCTCAATTCAGGCTAAGCAAGCTCTCAAAGAACAAAGAGACAAAGCAATCGCCGAGCTCAAGAATTTAAAACCGCTCGAAACCATTTCCGAAAACGATTACTATGATTTGAGCATAAAATACGGCCAGGTTTTTGAAGCCGGTATCGGCGCGGAAGCGGTGAGAAAAGCCTTAAAACAAGTTGATCTGGGAATTTTGCGCGAAGAACTTTTGATTGAAAAAGAAAAAACTTCCGATCTCGCTCAAAAGAAAGCGGTTAAACGTTTGCGGATTGTGGAAGCGATGGCAAGAGCCGGCTTGCGGCCCGAATGGATGATTGTCACAATGCTGCCGGTTCTGCCGCCTGATTTGCGGCCGATGGTGGCTCTGGACGGCGGGCGCTACGCCACTTCCGATCTTAATGATTTGTATCGGCGCGTAATCAATAGAAATAATCGTTTGAAAAAACTTATCGAACTTAACGCGCCCGAAGTTATTTGCCGCAACGAAAAAAGAATGTTGCAGGAAGCGGTTGACGCTTTGATTGATAACTCGGCTCGCCGCGGACAAGGCCCCGTGATGGCGGCCACCGGCCAGAAGAGGCAATTGCGCTCTTTGGCCGATATGTTAAAAGGAAAACAAGGAAGATTCCGCCAAAATTTGCTTGGCAAACGCGTGGATTATTCGGGACGCTCGGTTATTGTTGTCGGTCCGGAACTTAAAATTTATCAATGCGGCTTGCCAAAATATATGGCTTTGGAACTTTTCAAACCCTTTGTGATTCAAAAAATCGTTGATCGCGGTTTGGCGCACAACATCCGCGGCGCGGGGCATTTGATTGAACAGGAAATAGACGAGGTTTGGGAAATTTTGGAAGAGGCGATTCAGGACAAAAGCGTTTTATTGAACCGCGCTCCCACTTTGCATCGTCTGGGCATCCAAGCTTTCAAGCCGGTTTTGATTGAAGGCTCGGCCATTCAGATTCATCCTTTAGTTTGCCCGGCTTTTAACGCCGATTTTGACGGCGACCAGATGGCCGTTCATTTGCCGCTGACGGCGGAAGCTCAAGATGAAGCGAGCAAAATCATGCTTTCGGCCAACAATCTTTTGAAACCGGCCACCGGCGATCCTATCGCCACGCCGCGCCAAGATATGATTCTTGGAATTTATTGGATGACTAAAATGGCGGACAGCCTCAAGGGCGAAGGAAAATATTTTGTTTCTTCCGAAGAAGCGATTTTGAATTATCATTACGGTCAAGTTGATTTGCGCGCGAAAATAAAAGTGAAAATTTCTTCTTTGCCGCCGATCCAAAACGTGAAAGGCTCGCCCGAAATCAAAGAGGGTGACAAATTCGTGGAAACTTGCGCGGGCCGTCTTATTTTTAATCAAATTTTGCCTTTGGAAATCGGTTTTTTCAACACTGAAATGAAGAAAAAAGCGATCAATGGCATTGTGGCTGAACTGATCGCCAAATGCGGCGTCAACAAGGCATCCGTGATTTTGGATAAAATAAAAGAAATTGGATTTGAATACGCCACTTACTCCGGAATCTCGTGGGGAATGGATGATTTGCATGTTCCCAAGGAAAAGAAAGATTTGCTGGCGCAAGCGGAAAAAGAAGTGGAAACCGTCCACTCGCAATATGTTGAAGGCTTGCTCACTCGCGAAGAACGCCGGTCGAGAATCATTGAAATTTGGTTTTCAATCGTTGACGAATTGGGCAAACTCGTGATTCAGGAATTGGATCCGGAAGGATCGGTGCATTTAATGGTGGATTCGGGATCCCGCGGTTCGTGGGGGCAAACTTCGCAGATGATGGGTATGAGAGGATTAATGGTTAACCCGGCCGGAGAAATTATCGAATTGCCGGTTAAAAGTTCGTTTAAGGAAGGCCTTAATGTGTTGGAATATTTCATTTCTACTCACGGCGCCAGAAAAGGATCTTCCGACACGGCTTTAAGAACTTCAACCGCGGGCTATCTGACTCGCCGTTTGGTTGATGTTTCGCAGGATTTGGTAATCACGGGAGTTGATTGCGGCGACGACGAAGGAACGATCGTTCACAGAGAAGATGGAAAAGAATTGGGCAGATCGTTGGCTTCAAGGATAGTCGGCCGCGTTTCTTTGGAAGAAATAAAACACGACGGTCAGACGATTGTTGGCAAAAACGCTTTAATTGATAAAGAAGCGGCGGAAAAAATTGACAAGCTCGGCGTGGAAACGATCAGAGTCCGTTCGGTGCTCACTTGCAAATCGCGCCACGGAATGTGCCAGATGTGCTATGGTTATGACTTGGGCAAAAACCAACTGGTAAAATTGGGTGAAGCGGTGGGCGTGGTTACCGCTCAAGCGATCGGCGAACCGGGAACGCAGCTCACTATGAAAACTTTCCACACCGGAGGCGTGGCGGGCGGCGGCGACATCACTCAAGGTTTGCCGCGCGTCGAAGAAATTTTTGAATCGCGCATTCCCAAAGGCAAAGCGTTGATGTCGGAAATCGACGGCAAAGTGATTGAAATTAAAGAAGAAAATAACCGTTGCGTTGTGAAAATCGCGGGCAGAATTGAAATCGTTCCTCCGGGAGCCAAGAAAACCAAATCGGGCAAGACAGCCAAGATCGCCGAAAAAGATAAAGTTTATGAAGACCAGGTTCGCGAATATGTCGTGCCTTCCCGCACCGCTTTGTGGATTAAGGAAGGCGAAGCCGTTACCAAAGGCCAGCAATTGAATGAAGGCCATTTGGATTTGAAAGAGCTTTTTAAATTAGCCGGCCGAGCGAGTGTCCAGAGATATATTATCAGAGAAGTGCAAAATATCTACACCTCACAGGGTGAAGGCATTAACGATAAACACATAGAAATTATTATCCGCCAGATGTTCTCCCGCGTGCGCGTGAAAGATCCGGGAGAAACCAACCTTTTGATTGGCGATGTGGTTGAAAAACAAAACTTTATGCGTGAAAACGACGCGGCCCGCGCTAAAGGCGCCAAGACCGCCACGGCCGCGCAGCTTTTACTTGGCATTTCCAAAGTTGCTTTGACCACGGAAAGCTGGCTCTCGGCGGCTTCCTTCCAGGAAACTACCCGAGTTCTTATTAACGCGGCTTCTCAAGCCAAAGAAGACAAGCTTCGCGGACTCAAGGAAAATGTGATCATCGGACGATTGATTCCGGCCGGCACGGGTTTTCGCCACGAAGAGCATCGGCAGGAAAATAAAACGGAATAATTTGTTTTTCAAAAAAACACTCCGCTTCGCGCGGAGTGTTTTTTTACCCCCTCTTAAATTAAGAGGGGGTTGGGGGAGTTATAAAGATAATTTCATCGTCTTCTTTCCCCCTTTAGAAAGGGGATTTTTTAATTAATTCATCTGGGCTTCTTGGCAGAGAGATTTTGCCAATTCTTGACATTGTTGCGATCTTAGATTATAGTATCTAATCATTCTCTTCAGAAAGAGATAGTTCTTAAACAGGCCTATTTTGGGCCAAATCAGGCAGTAAAACCCTGTTTCAAAGGTCAGCTTAACTGGCCAAGGAGGAAGTGTGGAAAAAAGAAAGATCGATTATGATTATGACGGGCTCATCCTTCCTAAAAAGAAAACCAAGAAACTCAAGGTTTCGGTTGAAGACAAAGTCGTCTGTGCGAGATATATCGGAGCGGTTTTGGAAAACGTGAAAGTCGGGGATTCGCCGCAGTGGCTCCGAAACAGGTTGGAGAAATCCGGAATC
>Ga0076025_155_pt1 | contig 6159 bp, 6 predicted proteins | sample RifGroB1_FD_68102 | JGI IMG/M metagenome (GOLD analysis project Ga0076025, IMG submission 68102) | Parcubacteria bacterium GW2011_GWB1_42_6
TCCAAAAAAACGGGGATCTGGGGGATCCGTTTCCTTTCAACGAGATCGTTCAGATAATAAATTATCTGCTGCGCCCGTTCCAGAGCAAAGCTGGGAATCATCAAAACCCCGCGCCGCGCCACCGCGTCCTCGACGGCGTTTTCTATCATATCTTTGCTTTCCAAAAGAGATTCGTGATTGCGATCCCCATAGGTTGATTCAACAATAATATAATCCGCCTCTTTAATTTGATCCGGTTCGGGCAGAAGAGGCATGGCGGCGTTGCCCAAATCTCCGGAAAAAACGATTTTTTTGCCTTCGGCTTCAATCTCCGCTATCGCCGATCCCAAAACATGGCCCGCGTCATAAAATTTAAAAGAAATTCCCCAAGCCAATTTTTTAACTTCGTGGTATTCGACCGCTTCAAAGTGCCGCATTACCTGATCCATTTCATTGAATCCAAAAAGCGGCAAAATTCCGGCTTTGCGAGCCTTTTCTTCCAGAATCTTCACGCTGTCTTCCAAAATCAATTTCGTAAAATCGCGGGTGGGTAAAGTGGAAAATATTTTTCCCTCAAAACCTTCTTTGATGAGTTTTGGCAAACGGCCGATATGATCGAGATGCGCGTGAGTCAAAATCACCCAATCGATTTCTTTGGGATTGAACAAAAACGGCTCGCGGTTTTTTTCTTCCACGCCTTCGCCTTGATATGCTCCGCAATCAACCAATATTTTTTTACCCTTTGTTTCCAAAAGATAGCAAGCGCCGGTCACCGTTCCGGCCCCGCCGCAGAATTTTAGAGTCATTTTATAATGCCAATCTGCAAATTTTATTCAAATGTTACGAATTCATTCGCATGCTATTTGTGGCATTTGGATATCATTCGTTGATTGGGATTATATTTTATTTTGCATTTTTTATATCTAAACACACTTGGCGTTCTATACGCCGTTTTACCTTTTCCGGCTCTGGCGCTGGAATATTTCTTCATAGCGCTGAATTAAGCTATAATTATAATAGCATTTTTCAATAAATGAGAGAAATTGCCTTAATATTGACATTAATTTTATAAAGTGATATAATTATAGATACCAAGATTGTTCTTTTGTTTCTCGCCTTTTTATCAAAGGAGTGGGAAATGGCCAAGATCTGGAAAGGGAGAAGGTGCCGCACCTGCGGAGCAGCCATTCCCGAGAAAGAAGGAGTGGATGTCCCCTGCGGAAACTGCGGGAAGATGCCATTCGATCTTCCCGAAAATATTTTTGTTCAGGCTCCTCCGGAACAAAAACAGACAAATCAGTTCTTTATCTGATTTGTCGAAATATATAATAAAACCCCCGACGATTTTTGCCGGGGGTTCTTTTTTTGCCTCAAAGCCAAGAAGTGCGATTCGAACGCGAGCCCTTTCTTAAAAAGACTGGGTGCTTGCGGGAAAAGGCAGTTTTTTTAATTAGGCCAGATCGGGGTATGAGCCCGACCGAGGATACCAACCCTCCGAACTCTCTTTAGCTTTTCGGCTTTTTGACGGTTGGTTTTTTCTTCCATTCTGGAAGGGAATAACACAACCTGATGAAAGTTCTAATTTCAGAATAACCCAAATCTCAAAATAACTCAACATTAAATTATTTTCTTTAATTCCTCTCTCACCACATCCCGATCATCCCATTTTATCGCGCCGTTATTCAAAACCATCGTCTGTTCCGTCCCTTTGCCAAGAATCAAAACCGCGTCCCCTTCTTGCGCTAAAGATAAAGCCTTGGCAATCGCTTGGCGCCTGTCCAAAATTATTCGCGTTTTGTTTTTATCGCAGCCCGCCAAAATATCATCGGCGATTTTTAATCCGTCTTCGTCATAAGGATCTTCGTTGGCAATAATGGCAATATCCGAATTTTGCGAAGCGATTTTGCCAAGTTCGGGACGCTTCCATTTATCCCTGCCGCCGCCGGCCGAACCAAAAACAGAAATTATCCTACCTTTCTTCCTCCCCTCCTCAGTTGAGGAGGGGCTAGGGGAGGAAGTGTTTATTAAATTCCTAAACAACCCAAAAACTTTTTGAAAACTATCGGGCGTATGCGCCAAATCAACAACCACCGTGAAATTCTGCCCTTCTTTGATTAATTCCAGTCGGCCCGAAATCGATTCTATTTTCTCAAGCGCTTTTTTAGCCGTTTCCAAATTTATTCCTTGCGAAATCGCAATCCCAATCGCCGCCGCCGAGTTATACACGTTGAATTCTCCAAGTAAATTGGTTTTAAAATTCACACTATTGATTTCGAACTCGCTGCCCAAAGCGGATAATCGAATGTTTGTCATTGCGAGCGAATCCGTTTCGGATGAGCGAAGCAATCCCGAATTATTACCGCCGCTGCACTCTTTTTGAATAAGCGTTTGGGACATATCACGGGATTGCTTCGTCGCAAGCTCCTCACAATGACAATTATTTTCAGACTTAAAATATCCGATTTTCCTCTCCACCGGATATTTCAAAAAATTTTCAACATTTTCATCATCCAGATTGTAAACCCCAAATCCCCCTTTTTTGCGGCTCACAACTTCAAACAATTTTTCTTTGGCCGCGCGATAATTTTCAAAATTGCCGTGCGCTTCAATATGTTCCGGCGCCAAGTTGGTGAAAACCGCGCCCGAAAAATCGATGAATTTGTGGCGAAATTGATTGATGCCCTCGCTCGTCACTTCGATCAAAGCGTATTTGCAGCCGTTTTTAACCATTCGCGCCAGCATCTTTTGGATAAAAAACCGCCCGGGCATTGTCATGTGATACGGATTCATTTCTTCTTTTTTCCCGTCGTTTATTGTGAGCGAAGAAACCCAGCCAACTCCTCCCCCTCTTAAGTTAAGAGGGGGTTGGGGGGAGTTATTACCTAATTTTGTCGATAAATGCTCTTCCAGAATTTTTCCCGCCAGCATCACCACCGTGGATTTTCCTTTGGTGCCCGTCACCCCGATCACTTTAATTTTTCGAGAAGGAAAACCGTAAATCAACGCGCCCAAAAAAGAAAGTTTCCAGTGATAGATGCTCCAAATAAAACAGGGAATGAGTTTTTTGAGAATCTTTTTCATACCAGTATTGTCATCCCCGCGAAAGCTCGCCTCGCTGAAGCTCCGGATTCCCGCCTCCGCGGGAATGACATCTAAAAAAATATATTACCTTTTTATTCTCTGCGCTAATTTATATATTCCATACCAGCCTTTTCTAATCGCCAAATCCCAAGCACCCATAAAATTCTTTTCTTCCCCTCCAAAACCTTTTTTGAATCGAGTGAATCCTTCCCAAGAAACTCGGCGTTTTTTATCAGTTGTGTTCTCATTTGTTATTCCCCAGAAATCATATTTCGCCATCCCCTGTTTTTTTGCTTCTTTAATCTGCTCCCATTGCAGCAAATGCGGCGCCATTAATGATTTGAATTCCAAATCCGCCGCGCCGTGAAGATAGGTCGCCTGATTGCCAAAAAAAACAACGATATTGGCAGCAATGGTTTTGCCTTCATACTCGGCGGCAAATAAAACAAATTCCGGATTGCTCCCCCTCTTAGATAAGAGGGGGTTAGGGGGAGTTATACAAATAGTTTTATCATTATTTGTTCGCATTTCCGTAGGTCGGCATAAAGTCTGCAGTTCCGCATAATAATACTCCTTGGCATGGCTTTTTATTCCTTGCCTCGCCGACATTTTGGCCATCAAAGAATAGAAGTCTTCAAAATATTTTTCAAAATCCGCGTCGCCCGATTTTATCATTTTCACCGCGACATTTTTTTTCTCGGCCAGATGGATGTTGTATCGCCACTTGCCATGCATTTGATTTAAAATTTCATCTTCCGTTTTTGAGATATCCAAAATCAAAGTTTGAGCCGGATTGATATCACGATCCAATTTTTTAAACCCTTCTTTTTTGAGCAAATTTTTTATCTCTTCGTTTTCTTCCCAAAACGGCTCAATTCTCAAAAATATCGCGCCGTTTTCTTTCGCTGCCATTTTTATTTCTTCCGTGATGTTTCGAATTTCGAGTTTCGAATTTCGAGTTTCCGCTATTGGCCCCACGGGGCAATACCAATATTTCTTGCCCAACGGCAAATTCATTTCGATGATCTGCATCGCCACGCCGAAGTCCCCCTTGAATTGGGGCGAAGGCGGGCCGCCGAATCCTAATCTAAAAATCTTTCTCCCAAGTTTTTTTTGAAACTCCCCCCACTCCCAAGATTGCAAAAAAGATCCCTGATTTTCGAGGATAAATTTATTCCAATTTTCTTTAGAATTCATTTCAGGCATAGGTTATTTTATTTTTGACAAATCTCCATTCAAAATTACGGGCTTAATCGCCTCAATTTCGGTTTTGTAAAAAGGAATTTCCGGAATCGGGTTGAGTAAAAATACTTTCTGATTCAAAACGTGAGCAAAACCAATTTCCATCAAAGTATTGCCGCCAATGTAGTTTTTAATTCCATTTTTATCAAAATTCAAGACCAAAACAGCATCAGCCCCTTGCATCGCCCTCCAAAATTCCCGAATCGCGTCCATATTATTCTTTTGATAAAGCTTGATTATCTCCTTTTCTTCATCAGTCTTACCAACAAAATAAGGGGCAAACTTACTCATAAATGCTTGGTGGCCCATTCCCTCTAATCGTTCACAGATTTCCATCATGCGTTCAGTGAATTGCATACTTCCAGCCACACCGATTTTCATATCTCAATCATAACAAAAACAATCTTCGCCAAGTCTCTTTTGATATGCTATAGCCATGAAACAGCTTGTTCTTGCCTCTGGTTCTACTGCGAGAAAGGAAATACTGGAAAGAACAGGTATCCCTTTCATTGTTGACGTCAGTAATTACGAAGAAAATATGGCTATTAATTTAGAGCCCGCTGAGCTTGCTAAGTATTTATCTAAAGGCAAAGCACTCGATGTTGCAAGTCGACACAAGAACGCAGTTGTATTAGCAGCAGATAGTTTTGCGGTGTTCAATGGTGAGCTTCTGGGTAAGCCGCGTACAACCGAAAAAGCCAGGGAAATGTTAACCACTTTAAGCGGGCAATGCCACTCTTTTATCACTGGCTTTACTATAATTGATCCCGATACAGGGAAAGAGCATTCAGATACAGATGAAACCAAAGTTTATTTCAGGAAACTTACAACTGAAGATATCGATGGTTATCTTGCTAAAGAAAATGCCCTAAACAATGCAGGAGCTTATATAATCCAGAATTTAGGGGCTGTTCTTGTAGAGCGGATAGACGGAGATTATAGTAATGTTATGGGTCTGCCACTACCTAAAGTTGCTAAAGCACTCAAAGAGTTTGGCGTTGATTTCCTGAAATGATTAACATCCTAGCTTCGGAAACTACACTGCACCAAACATCTTATGCTTGCAGACTAATACCTCGCCACATTATTCTTAACTCATGAGTGAAGCTGGTTCTGTGTTTCCGGCAGGGGAAGTTTATGCTGTAGAAGATACCTATGTTTACCATCGTAACGGAGTATTTAGCTGGCGTGATTTACCTGAAGACTTGATAAGACGAATGTTCGCACTCGGCCAAGACGGGGTAGACTTCTTTGATACATCCAGACGAGTATATATGGCTGCACGGTCTAGGCTTGAGGAGGAATCCATTAGCCCTGATAGCAGCCCTCTATGCCGTGAACCATCCGATGCTGCCTGTCGAGCTTGCATCGGTACCTCTACGGGCTTTCCGGAGTGCAGTATGAGCATAAACATTAGTTGCGGAAATGCAATGGTGAGGAATATTCCTGCGAATAGTGGCAGAAAAGCACCAATAGCACTACAAAGACTTTGGGGTAAGGGAGAATACAAAGGTGTCCGTATATTTGACGTTGGGTGCTATCACCAAATGGGTGCCATGGTTACTAGGACAATAGAGCTGATGGCAGACGAGGTTACTCAATTAGAGGCTAGTGATAGCCAGTAGTATCCTAGCTTCGGCAACTATGTTGCACCACAGACGAGAGCATTCAAGACGTTAGAACTTTTTGTTATGATTCAATTTAAGTATTGCCTTTCAATGATTATAGGCATACCATGAAATTAGCAACGGGGTTACAGTCTATGATTAGAAAACTACTAGCCGCCTTAACGTTTGTGATGGTTGCTATGCTGGGGTTCGGCCAGGCACCAGTGCAGGCGCAGAATACTGCGGAACA
>Ga0076025_147_pt1 | contig 5727 bp, 4 predicted proteins | sample RifGroB1_FD_68102 | JGI IMG/M metagenome (GOLD analysis project Ga0076025, IMG submission 68102) | Parcubacteria bacterium GW2011_GWB1_42_6
GAAGCGAAAAATTCTATCAATTTTATCTCTCCGCTTAAAAAAAGCCAAGCGATCCAAGAAATTATTTTTCCCGCGCCCGACCAAAAAATTCCCGCCAAACCCGCCAGAAATCCCCAAAACATCGTTGCCGGAATAAAGAAAAGCACCGCCAAATTGGCCAAAGGAGCAACCAACGAAAGCCTGCCGAAACTCGAAAGGATCAATGGCAAAACCGCGATCTGCGCGCCTAAAGTCGCGCAAAAAATTTGTTCAAGCTCTTTGATTATTTTGTTTTCGGGCTTGCCGAAATATTTTCGCAGCCAATTTTCAAAAATCGGCGAAATATAGACTAACCCCAAAGTGGCCAAAAAAGAAAGCTGGAACCCCAGATCGAAAACCAAAATTTTGGGATTAAGCCAAACCATTGCGGCGCAGGCGAAAACCAAGGCGTTTTTAATGCTGTAAAGCCGCCCGGCTTGGCGGGCGATCAAAACCAAAATGCCCATAATCCCCGCCCGCACAACCGACGAAGCCGCGCCGGTCATCGCGACAAAAAGAATAATGGAAAAAACAGCCAGCCAAAAACCGTATTTGCGGTTTAAAGACAAAAAATTAAAAAAACCGATCAAAGCCAGAGCAAGAATCGAGATATTGTATCCGGATAAACTCACAATGTGCGAAGTGCCGGTCAAAGAAAGTTTTTCCTTGAAATCATCCGAGAATCCTTTCTTTTCCCCCAAGAGCAACCCCGCCAAAAGCGAAGATTGGGGCTCGCCCAAATTCTTTTCAATCGATTTTTTGAAATATTCCCTGGCCTTAAAAACAGTTTTTTTAAATCCGTTTCCGCCGCTCGAATCCAAAAATTTCATCTCCGGATAGTAGGCGACCGAAAAAATATTTTCTTTGGCCAGATAATTTTTATAATCAAAATCTTCAAAATTTTCCGGCTCTCGCGGTTTCATTGTAATTTCCAGGCGATCGCCGTATTGATACAAAGGATATTTTGAAGAAGTGGCGATAATTTTTGCCCGGCTTTTCAAACGCTGATTGCCAAAATAGAATTCTTCCAATTTTATATGATATAAAACTTTATCCGCCCTGATATCCGGATAATCATCAATAAATCCCGCGGCTTTGACGATTCCTTTTCCGTTGAGAGCGGCAAAAGATTTATCCGATCGCGCTTCAAAAAAATCAAATCTTAGAGCGCCAAAAACCGCGAAAATCAAAAAACAAAATACCGCCATTCTATTTCTTTTTCCCCAGCTCAAGCAAAAACCGCCAACGCCCAAAATCAAAAAACCCGCCCAAAAGAGCGGGGATAAGCTAATGATGGATCGAATAAAAACTCCAACGATGAAAGAAAGACAGAGAAAAAGAAATATTTTTGAATTTGATAGTTTAATTTCCAATTTTCAGGAAGAATCTTCCGCCAGGATTTAAAAACTGAACATTGGAAATTAAAAATTCATTGAAAATTGGATTATTGATAATTGAAAATCATTTATTTATTCCCTGATTTCGCACACGTCAAAAAACAGTTTTAAAGCGTTGCAAATTTCCACCAGCTTGTTCCATTCAAAAGATTTTTCCCGGGAATAATCGGGGTTCAGAGTTTTTATCGGCCGAAATTGCTGCAGATAATAAGCTCGGCTACCGTCGAGCCAGCGGCCGATGCTCAAAATATCCTTTCGAGAGTGCAAAGCAGGCAAAACCGTGGTTCTGAATTCATAACTTGGAGCGCGCCGAGTCAACTCAACTGATTGTTGGATGCTTTCCAAAGAAATTTTCGGACCGACCACTTTCTTGTATTTTTCAAGCGGAGCTTTGATATCCATCGCGATGTAATCGAGCAAATTTTCGTCAAGCATTTTTTTAACCATCCCGGGATTCGTGCCATTGGTATCAAGCTTGACTTTGAATCCCATATTTTTCAGTTCGCGGATAAAATCGGGCAGATCGGGATAAAGAGTCGGCTCGCCGCCCGTAACGCAAACTCCTTCCAAAATTCCCGATCGAATTTTAAAGAAACGCAAAATATCCGCCTGGTCGATTTTTGGCTGCGAAGAAGAAAGCCGGCCATCAACCAATTCGGGATTATGGCAAAAAGGACACGTGAAATTGCAGCCAACCGTAAAAACGGTGGCCGCAACAGTTCCGGGATAATCTATGAGAGTGAGCTTTTGGATTCCGCCAAAAATCATTTTATTGCCGCGGCAAAGGCTTTTTCTTTGACTTTAATTTTCTCTTTGACTTTATAAACCAAACGGTCTTTAAATTCTTCCTGTTTACCCAGATGCCATTGTTGCACCGGCCGGATATAGCCGACCACCCGGGAATAAACTTCGCAAGGTTGTTCGATTAGACATTTTGGGCAAGTGAAATGTTCTCCCGAAAGATATCCGTGGTTTGGACAAATACTGAAAGTGGGAGTAAAAGTCAAATAGGGCAAGCTGTATTTGGTGAAAACTTTTTTAAGAAGAATTTTTATCGTCTCGGTATTGGTGATTCTTTCGCCCAAGAAGCCGTGCAAAACCGTGCCGCCCGTGTATTTTGTTTGCAAATTATCCTGCAAATCAAGCGCTTCAAACAAATCCGAAGTGAAACCAACGGGCAGATGCGAAGAATTCGTGTAATAAGGCTCTTTATCGCCGGCGGTTATGATATCGGGATATTTTTCTTTGTCTTTTTTGGCCAAGCGATAGCTTGTTCCTTCGGCCGGAGTAGCTTCAAGATTGTAAAGATTGCCGGTTTCTTCCTGATAGCCGATGATTATTTTGCGCATGAAGTCCAGAATTTCTCCGGCAAATTTTTGTCCCGCGGGCGAGGCAATGTCTTTGTCAATAAAGTTAAGCAGAGTCTCATTCAGGCCAACCAAACCGATGGTTGAAAAATGGTTGCTCCAATAGCTGTCGCGCATTTTTTTAATCGATTCCAAATAATGACGAGAATAAGGATAGAGCCCCTTTTCAATAAAATCATCAAGTGTTTTGCGTTTGATTTCCAAACTGAATTTGGCCAATTCCATGGAGCGCGAAAGGCGGCTGAAAAATTCTTTTTTGGTTTTGGAAAGATAGCCGATTCTTGGCAAATTCAAGGTAACCACGCCGATGCTGCCGGTTAAAGGATAGGAACCAAAAAGCCCGCCGCCGCGCTTGTAAAGTTCGCGATTATCCAAACGCAAACGGCAGCACATCGAACGCGCGTCATCCGGGCTCATATCGGAATTTATGTAGTTGGCAAAATAAGGGATGCCGTATTTGGCCGTCATTTCCCAAATTCCCTGGAAAGACGGATTGTCCCAGTCAAAATCTTTGGTGATGTTATAGGTTGGAATCGGAAAAGTGAAAACTCTCCCCAAAGCGTCGCCCTCGGTCATCACTTCGGCAAAAGCCCGATTAAAAACATTCATCTCTTCTTGAAATTCGGCGTAAGTTTCCTTTTGGGCCTGCCCGCCGATTATCACCGGCTGATGAGCCAAAGCGGCCGGCGGCTTCAAATCCAGCGTTACGTTTAAAAACGGAGTTTGAAAACCGACTCTTGTGGGAATGGCGCAGTTAAAAACGAATTCCTGCAAAGCCTGTTTCACTTGTTTGTAATTAAGAGCGTCATATTTGATAAAAGGCGCCATCAAGGTGTCAAAATTGCTCACTGCCTGCGCTCCGGCCGATTCTCCCTGAAGAGTGTAAAAGAAATTTACCAATTGCCCCAAAGCCGTTCGCAAATGCTTGGGAGCTCGCGATTCCACTTTTGAGGTCACGCCGCCAAAGCCCCGATTAATCAAATCGTAAAGATCCCAGCCGCAGCAGTAGGGCCCCAAAAAATCCAAATTATGGACATGAAAATCGCCGCTTGCCACCGCGTCGCGAATTTCTTTGGTGTAAATTTTATTCAGCCAATATTTTTTGCTGACCGCCGAATTAATGTATTGATGCAGGCCTTGCAAAGAATAGGCCATATTGGCGTTTTCTTTGATTTGCCAGTCCAATTCCTGAATATACTTGTCAACCATATCCACCGTTTCATCAATCGTTGTTTTGGCTTCGCGGATCCGGCGGCGCTGTTCGCGGTAAAGAATATAAGCGCGGGCGGTTTCAACCAAATTTTCCAAAATTAAAACCTCCTCGACTATATCCTGCACCTGTTCAACGCTCGGCACGCTGCCTTTCAGGCGCTTTTCGAGAAGGCTCACCGCTCTTTGGGTTACTTTTTTGGCCACGGGTCCGTCGCCCTGGCCGGTGGACGTTAAGGCCTTGTGAACCGCTTCGGTGATTTTTTTAGGATCAAAAATGTCCAAACTGCCATCCCTTTTATGAATCTTGATAATTTTCGCTTTTTTGGAGACCGCCATTTTATAGATCCGCTGAATTCAAGACTGCAAATCGCTATTGCGCAATCATCATAAACTTTCGTGCTTAAAAACACATAAGGAAATCAATAGAGATTAATCCCGATCGCGGCTTTCCGCCCCATGCGTCAACGCCGGAGGGCGATTATCGCGCTGGCGCTTGGAGCTAATTTATTTTTATCGTCTGCCCCACGCCTAATTGGCATATTGAATTTATTTTGCGATAAAAAATAAGTCCGATTCAAATAACTTATTTTGGCGCAAAATGATTTTTTGGCATAGAAACACAATGTCAATTAGGTGTGGGGGTCTTCTTTATTCTACAAAATCGGCGCCAAAAAAACAAACTGGGCGGAAACTGGGGATAACTTGAAATAAAAAAACCGGCCATTAGTAATGGCCGGCAATGATAGTCTTTCTTTCTAAAAAAGATAGTTCTAAAAAATGCCTTTTCCATCGAAAAAAATCATCCGGATCCAGCTGCAAATCATCCGACTCCGATCCATCACTCGCTTTTGTTCGCCGCGCATCAATAAAACCCGATTGAAAGGGATCGTGAGGACAAGTAAAGAAGCTGCTAATTGTCTCTAATCCGCCTCTTCTGTCTCCTCTTTCCATTTAGAACCCCCATATTTTTAGCAAAGAACTTTTTCTTAAAAATATAATTTAAAACCCGATGAGTCAAGCGACTTCAACCAAAAAGCGGCCAAAGCCGCTTTTGAAAAATCATCATTAAATTTTTATATTTTTTCGAACCCGCCGTCTTCGTCCCATTCATAAAATACGTCTTCATCTTTTTCAAATTTTCTTTCTTCTTTTAAAATTTCATCGGATTCCATATCCGGATTCTGATCATCTTTTAAACAAGCAGACTTTACTATATCTAACCTAAAAGATATCTTTTTGATAAATCCCGGGAAGCTAATATTTTCCGTTCTTAAAAGAACCTCTCCATTTTGCGGAATTTTATCGTCCTCAACGCGAATAAATTTTGATATTTTATTTTGTTTTAGATCTTCCATAAAATTTTATTTATTTTCTATAAGTTCTTCGACTTTTCTTTTTGCTTCTTCCAATAATTCTTTAGCTTTCTTGCGCGCGTCGTGCGATTGGCGAATCAGGCCGGAAATTTCTTGCTGAATCGGTTTTGGCAAAATCGGAATCGCCATGTTTTTGATTTGCTCCGGCTTCCAGTGCGCGATAATCGAACCGCCCGCGTCGCGCTCCGCCTGCATTCGGCCGATAACGGAATTAACGCACAAAGCCAAATATTCATCTTCTATTTCTTGGTTTTTGATTTTCAGACGCAAAATCCCGCCCGAAATTATTCCTTCAATATTTTCTTTTAAAACATAAGCGACGCCCGGCGAAGCGTCTTTAGTTAAAAGAATTTCGCCTTT
>Ga0076025_139_pt1 | contig 5435 bp, 7 predicted proteins | sample RifGroB1_FD_68102 | JGI IMG/M metagenome (GOLD analysis project Ga0076025, IMG submission 68102) | Parcubacteria bacterium GW2011_GWB1_42_6
CAAAAAATAAATTCTTAAATTTTCCGATTCTCTTTTCATCGCTTCGGGGAATTTACCCCCGCGCCTAATCAGGATCGATTTTTATTCAAAGAATCCTTCAGGGATAAAACAAGCCATTGGGAGCAAACTTGTTCATTATTAAAAATAAATTCAAACATCCTGATTAGGCGCGGGGTTTATCTGGAAACGGCAAAGAAACCGCTTGACCCTTTCAAATATTGGACTTTTTCTATTGGTACAAGGTTAAAATCATTCGCCATGGCTTCAAGATTGCTTAAAGACTGAATCTGCGTCAAAGAAACGGAAATCCGCTGATTCGCCTCTTTTTGCTCCTCCAAAGATTTTTGAACCGATCGCAACTCAAAACTTTTGGCGATCAAAGCGTTTGTTTGGACAAGATAAAGAACGCTTATGAAAATCAACCCGGAAAAAACAATCAAACACATAACGCAATTTCCTTTTTGATTAACGGATCGCTCTTCTTGAAAATTCTTTGAGACGCGATAATTCATTTTTGAAAAGAGATTTAATTTTTTAACGCGGCACGCAGTTTGGCGCTGCGGGATCTCGGGTTTAATTTGATTTCTTCTTCGCGGGGAATAACCGGCTTTTTCGCGAGAACGGTTAATTCTCCCAATTTTGATTTTTCCCTGAAAAAATTTTTAACTATTCTGTCTTCAAGCGAATGAAATGAAATCACGGCAATTCTTCCGCCGGGCTCGATAATTTGGACTGCCTGGAATAAAAACTCTTTCAAATTTTCAAGCTCCCGATTCACCGCGATCCGCAAAGCTTGAAAAGTTTTTGTGGCAAAGTGAATTCGATTATGTTTTAGCGCCAGAGGAAAAGCCCGGCCGATTGTCTCCACCAATTCCCGCGTTGTGTTGATTCTGCTTATTTTTCTTTTTTGAACGATTGATTGAGCGATTTTTCGGGCGAATCTTTCTTCTCCATATTCCTTGAGAATGTTTGAAATTTCCTCTTCCGGCCAATGGTTCACTATCTCCCAAGCCGTCAAATCTCCTTGTTCGGAAAATCTCATATCGAGCGGCTCGTCTTTTAAAAAGGAAAATCCGCGGCCGCTTTGTTCCAGTTGATCGGAAGAAAGCCCGATATCGGCGATAATGCCGGATATTTCATCAAAATTATTTTCTTCAACTATTTTTTTTAAATGGGAGAAATTATCATTGGCAAAAATCGCTCTTTGGCCGAATCCTTCATTTTCCAATTTTTCTTTCGCCTCCGCCAAAGCCCGCCCGTCCAAATCAACGCACAAAATTTTTCCATCAGGACCGGTTTTTTTCAGTATCTCCAAAGTGTGCCCCGCCGCTCCGCAAGTCGCGTCGATAAAGTTCTCGTTTTCCTTGGGATTCAGAAAATTTATCGCTTCTTCTTTCAGAACAGAAATATGTATCATACCGGCAAAACTATTTTTTGAATTTTTACTGATAGTCGCCAGACCGTAAGCCATAAGTCTTGAAACTTATGGCTTGACGGCCTCCGGCCTGGCGGCTAGGCACCCTACGAAATTACGAATCTTTACAAATATTACTAATAAATCCAATTTGTAAGATTAGTACGGATTAGTAATTTAGTAGGGTTCTAGAATCCTATTTCGGACAATTTCGATGCCATATCGCCCACTTCTTTTTCGGTCTTTTGTTTGTAAGACTCCCATTTCGCTTCGTCCCAAATTTCCAAATGATTGAAAACTCCGGCGATCACCGCGTTTTTTTCAATACCCGCGTATTGTTTCAAATAATCGGGAACCAGAATTCTGCCCAAGGCGTCCGTTTCCACTTCCACCGCTCCCGCCAAAATGACTCTGGCAAGTCCTCTGGCCTCGATTTGCCCGGTTGGCAGTTTGCTCAATTTATCCGCCAATTTTTCCCATTCCTTCAAAGGATAAAGAGCCAAACAATTATCAAGTCCGCGCGTTAAAACGGCGCCTTTGCCCAGCTCTTTGCGAAGTTTTGCCGGCACCGCCAGTCTTTTCTTATCGTCTATGGTGTGTTTGTATTCGCCTATCAACATAATTATGATGCGAACCTACGAACTTAATGCTAACCTGCGGACATGCGAAAAAAGAATTTGAAACACCTAAATCCATCAAGGAAGCGAGGGATTGTCTTTTGAAACGCTCGGTTTTGCCTGCCCGCCGCGAAGCCCTAAAGCTGATTACTTATATATTATAGATATTGCGAACTTTAGATCGAATATCTCTAAATATTATCTAATCATTATCGGCTTTGGCGAGGCGCGGCGAGCGGGCACGGTTTTTTCGCCAGCAGGCGAAAAAGAGCGAGCAAAATCCGCGCGAGTGAAATTTTCCACGCTCGCCTCGCTAAAGCTCCGGCGAAGCGGGCCGGGGAAAATTTCACGCTTTCAAAAGACAATCCCGAGCTTCCAAGTTATCCACAGAAACGAGCAGTTATTAACATTTCTATCCACAATCTCCCACTTCCATTCCATTATATTCCACTGCCATATACGCGTCAACCACTCTGCTTCCGCCAAAAATCGATTCCCCGAATATTTTTTTCAAAAAAACAAAAAAATGGCTTTAAAAAGCCATTAATTGGAAACGGAGTAAATTTCTAAAATTTTATAACAATTGAGTTATCCACCCATTATCCTCTTTTGGGAACCCTACGGAATTACCGCGCTTCGCCAAAGCCGATAGTGATTAGTGTTGAATATAGATAAATAACTTTGAGTTCACGTTATTTATATAGAATCTAATCAGCTTTGGCTTATCGGCGGGCGGGCAAATCTATACGGATATTACGGATTCAAATTGAATTTATCCGTATCATCCGTATTTATCTGTAATTCCGTAGGATGCTAGATTCTTAAAATTTCTTCAAAATCATCATCCTCCGCCGCCTTGTTCTTTTTTTCAAAGCCGCATTTGACGCATCGGTGGATTATCACATACTCCCCTTCTTTCATTTCAATTTCCGCCGGCTCCATCATCCCGCCGCATTCACTCAAGCGATCCCCCGGATTAACGTCAACGTGCTTGCTCCAAAGACACTTCGGGCAATGATTCGTATATCCCGTTCCTTTAACGTTAAATCCGCACTTCTCGCAAACAAAATCTTCCTTTTTGCGCTGAAATTTTTTGGATTGCATAAACGTTTTTTAATATAAAGCGATTCCGGCGGCTTTTTGTACTTCGTATGCATTGCCGTGCAAAAACAAACCCCGATACGAATTAACTGTTTGCGGCGTCGGGAAATGTTTTGTATTCCGAATTATTCTCTTTTTAGTGCTCGTTCTGATTTGCCGATGGTAAGGAAAATGAATCCAGCCCAAAAAATCCACACCGGAAGCATAAGTTTTTATACACACCTTATCTTCGTGCAATTTCAAACAAAGCTCTTGCTCGATAAAAGATTCTATCTGAGAAAGCAAATTCTCCAAATAACCTCTGTCTTCAGAAAGAATAACAAAATCATCCGCGTAACGAATATAATATTTGACTCGCAATTCTTGTTTTACAAACATATCAAATTCGTGCATATAAATATTTACTAAAAGCTGCGAGGTGATATTGCCCAACGGCAAACCCGCTCCGGGATTGGTCGAATAAAAGCTGGAAACAACATCCCTTATTAACCAAAGAATATCAGAATCGCCAATATGTCTTTTCAATATTTTGATTAAAATCTCATGATCAATACTGGCAAAAAATTTTCTGACATCGCATTTTAATACAAAGCATGTACGGGTATGATTGCGCGAAACCCGGCCGGCAAAATTCCTGAAACGATCCAAAGCCTTGTGCGCACCTTTGTCTTTTCTGCAAGAATACGAATCATAAATAAACCGAGAATCAAAATATGGATACAATTCTTTGTAAATGATATGATGCAAAAGCCGATCGCGAACACAAGCCTTGTGAATATTGCGCAGCTTTGGATCAAAAATATTGAAAGCAAAATAAGATCCATGCCTATATGCTTTATTTTGCAGATCATAATAAAGCGACGATAAATTTTCGGCTAGCCTGTTTTGAAATTCAGCAACATCCTTTCTGCGCCGTTTGCCCCGCAAAAATCGCCCCCACGCGTCCAAAATACTTTCAATAGTGACAATATCGTTATATTTTTTAGAAAACATATGGCTTTTAATCTCCCCCCCCTCAAATCCCGATTGTTTTAGTAAAAACAAAAGAGGCATATAAAATATGGCACGAATATTTGATAAATCTGAATCGGGTTGACCGATACACAATCGGAGCAAAAATCGATGATTTGTTTTGCTCGTCTCTTGAGCTGATTTTCCGAGGATCTTTCGCGTATGACAAGTTTGAAAAATTATCGTTGGTTTCGCAGGCAATCGCCAAATGCGATTTATTGAGATTCTTTCTCCAAATCGGCTGGGAACAAAAGAAGATAGACAACACGCAATACGGCAAATTGATTCTCCTGTTGGATGAAATAGGCCGAATGCTCGGTGGCTGGAAAAAAAGCATAGAAGAAAAAACTTCCGCCAAATAGCGGAAGAAACCGGATAAGTCGCAAAAGCAGAGGAGGCAGTTGTCGGAATTCCAGTCATTCTCGAAATTGCCGAGGTTGAACTTGAAGTCGCCGTCCGAATACGCGTTCACAAACGGGACACGGTGGCGGCCGTCGGAACACACCCCCAATTTTTTGCGCGGTGCGCGTTCCAATCCACCGGAAACAGCACCCGCCGTTTCCTGAATTTCATTCCGAGCCTTAATGCTCGATAGCGCCCCGCACCGACTTTTTGTTTTTTTGCGCGAAAGAATGTTCTCACCCGCAAGACACACCCAACGGATCCCTGACAAATTTCTTTCGCGAGAATTCGATGCCATGAAGCCATAGCCGCACAGCCAATCTAATATCCGAATTTACTATAACACAGAATCTTTCAAAAGCATAAAAAAGGCAAACAGAATTATTGCTGTTTCAGAAAATACAAAAAAAGATATTTTGCGTTTTTTCCCAATTCAAGAAAAGAAAATTCTTGTAATACATAATGGGCTTGAAAGAGAAAATATATCGGATATTATTGGATTCTTGATTGGAACACCGGTTGGGAAGCCCCACTTATCTTCAAGCCAGGGTAAATACGCCCCAACCATCAAATCTCCCGGGAACGGAACGTAGCCTTTTAAAAACACTTTCCAATAATAAACCAGCGCGGCTAAAACAAAGACTAAAAACGGCCAAAACCTAAAGATCTTTTTCATATTTTATCAAGCTAAGATATGGTTCATTATAATCCTTTTCTGCTATACTTTTGGCAGTGAAGCCAGTAATTGATATTGTCATACCAACCTATAATGCCAAACCACTTTTGGAAAAGAATCTGCCCCACATTATCCAAAATTCACCAGAAGTTAGAAATATTATTGTGGTCGATAATGCCAGCTCAGATAATACAGACGAATATCTCGCTTCGTT
>Ga0076025_152_pt1 | contig 5393 bp, 8 predicted proteins | sample RifGroB1_FD_68102 | JGI IMG/M metagenome (GOLD analysis project Ga0076025, IMG submission 68102) | Parcubacteria bacterium GW2011_GWB1_42_6
TTTGCGGAGCCAATTCAAAAGTATGCGCGAAGGAATATAATCGAGAAAAGTAAAGCTCCTTTTCATTAGAGCTAAAAGCGTTCTGGCCGTTTGGCAGTCAGCTTCTTGCTCAATCCAAGTTAATAATATATTCATCCTGCCGCCTCCTTGCTCGTGAAAGAACATTCCGCTTTTTCTTAATCATCACTCAACAACAGCCAAAAAGTCAAATTTTCGGCCGAGGAAAATCTAAAAGTTCCTTTTTGAGCTTTTTATATTCGGGCGCCGTCAAACCCACCAAATCCCAAAATTTTTTTGAATGATTCATTTCTTTGAGATGGCAAAGCTCATGGACAATCACATAATCGGCCAATTCCGAACGGATCAGAGCAAGTTTATAGTTGAAATTCAGATTCCCTTTTTGGGAACAACTTCCCCATCTTGTCTTTTGTTTCTTTANAGCCGTAGAACCGGTTAAAAAATTTCAATCTTGAACAAACCAATTCCAAAGCCGTTTTTTTGTATTTTTTATAATCCGCGTTTTCGCGCCTCCGATCAATCTTTGGCCGAAAAGGCTTGAATTTTTCAAGCTGTTTCAAAACCCAACTTTCTTTTTCCGCCAAAAAAGACCTAGCCGATTTTTCATTTTCCCAAAAAGGCACGGTCAAAACAACGCTGCCGTCGCAATGAACGGTTATTTTTTTGCGCCTGGCGCGCTTGTGTTTGCGGATAATCAAATCCATAAACTCATAATATATTAAAAACCTCTCGTTTGGGAGGAGGTTTTGCAATCAATGGCGGATGCGCGTTTTTACTTATTCCATATAAAAATGTGCATCAAAGCGACGGTGGAAAAAGCGAGAAACGCAATTATTCCCGGCAGCATAGCGCCCTCTCCTCTTTTCACTCCTATCTGTTGTAGATCGAAGTTTTTTGCCCGCTAAATAGGGCTAAAAAAATTTCAATATTCCTTTCTTCGGTTATTTGTTCCCTCTCTCTTTGGTCTCGTTTCTTCATATAATCCCCAAGAATCCATGCGGGAACAAAGATAAGAGTCACCATCCCGAACAAAACCAAAAGGACATAAAAACAATTCAATAAATCTTGGCCGGACATTTTTTGCCTCCTTATTTGATTGTTTTAAGAACCAGAAAGTCCTTTGTCATAACCCCTTTTTTTGCCGGATCGTAAATCGCCGAAGCGGGATGAAACAAAGGGATGATGGTTATTTTCCCATGTTCCGCTTCAGCTTCGAATATTCTACCATGAATCCTACTGATTGTGTCAAGCCGAGAATCCAAGCCGAATTTTCGCATAATATATTCCATCGAGAATCGGCCGAGAGTCGCAATGACTTTTGGCTGGATTATCGCGATCTGCCGATCTAAAAACGGGCCGTATATTTCGATTTCTTCCGGCAAAGGATCGCGGTTCATGGGCGGGCGGTCTTTGACGATATTGGTGATATAAACATCTTGGCGTTTTATGCCCGCCGATTTCAGAAGCTCGTCCAAAATTTTTCCCGCCGCGCCGCAAAAAGGCCGCCCGGTTGCCGCTTCGTTGCGGCCGGGCGCCTCTCCCACAAACATAATTTTGGCATCGTGGCTGCCTTCGCCGATCACCGGAAAAACGCCGTTTTTGATTCTTTCCTTGCATAACGGCGATTCTTTCAAAGTGATAACTTCGTCTTTTATTTTCGCAAGTTGTTCGTCGCGAGAAGACATAAAATTAATTTTCAATAATCCAATTATCAATCAATATCTAATGCCGATCTGGGCGTTTGTTTGAAAATTATCTTGAATTGCGAAACACCCGATTTGTCATTCCCGCCCCAAGCGGGAATCCAGAAAATTAAGATAAAATCTGGATTCCGGCTCTGCCTGCTGGCAGGCCGTTTCCCCATCTCGAATTTATCACTTCCTTCAACAAATTTTCTCACACGATCTTCGTCATTGGGCCGAATGTGGATAAAAACCGTCTTTTTGACATTGGCCGCGCCGCTCAATTTTTGGGTTTGTTCTATCGTGAAATGATTGGGAGTCGGTTTTTCCGATCCCGGCTCGATTAAAAGCAAATCGGCATTGCGGCTGATTTCCACCATCTCCCTTAAATCAGTATTGCTGCCAATATCACCGGGATAAATCAAAACCTTTCCGGCCGATTCAATTCTTATTCCCACCGATTCAAAATACGGAACATGGCGGACAACGAAAGTCCTTATTATCATATCTTCAAAACCGAATTCGCCCGTATTTTCGTTGAATTCCAGAAGGTATGCTTCGGCCGGCTCCGGCCAGAAAATTTTTCGCCAATTTTTATATCTTTCCTCCGTTCCGCGCGGCCCCCAAAAAGGAATTTTTCGGTGTTCTTTCTTTTCTTCATAAAGATCGGCGACGAATCTGGAGTGGATCAGAGAAAAAGCATCGGCAAAATGATCGGTGTGAAAATGGGAAATGAAAATTCCCGAAATTTCCCTGGGATCAATTTGCATCTCAACAAGCCTCGCGATTGTTCCGAAGCCGCAATCCAGCAAAAATTTGGCGCTTTCGGTTTTCAGCAAAAAAGCGGCCGGCTTTCTGTCTTTTTTGGGATACAAAGTCCCGGAACCAAGAATCGTGAGTTTCATACCTCTATATTACCACCCATTTATTAATTTCATCAAACTCAAAAAACCGCGAAAAAACTTTTTCGGACATTTATCAAGAAATATAAGTTAGGAGAGGATCAGGTTTGAAATAAAAACCGCCAAAGAAACAATGGTGGTTGCGAACACTCCGGCCAAAATCAATCCAAACAGCACAATGCACATATCCTCGCCCAAAACATGCTCGGTGAAATATTTCCAGTAGTTCATTCTACGCAATTATTATAACAAGAATAAAAATCCGCGCAAGAATAAAAAAGCCCCGCTTATTAAGCGGGACTTTCCGCGAGCAAATTTTGGCTTTGAATAAAATATGGCGAGAGAGACTTTTCCGTACGCAAAAGATAATCTATGCCATAAACCCGGCTGTCCTCCCTGACTCTTTTCAATAAATTCTCCGCTTCTTTTGCTTGATAGTCATAAAAGCGGCAGTAAGAACGATAAGATCGCACTTTTGGAATGTGATACCTGCGATGAAATAAATTCTTCGAATCACAGAAAATTTCCAGAATCAGACCATTATTGCTTTTCTGTTTTTTCAAAGAATCATCGCTATTTCCATCTTTAAATTTCTTATGAAGACCCTTTTCGCACGCATAATGCCTCAGCATGCAATTTGACCAATGATCTTCAATATACCTCTTGTCGCCATTCAATCGCGCGCTTTCTTCTCTTAATCTTCTTATATGGTGCCCGACAAGTTTTTTTGACGGAAATTTGATTTCGAATTCTTCCCCGCAAATTTCACAATAAGGCCCCAGAATTGCGATTCTAACGCTTTTTGCCAGGTCCCAAAGAGAATCGGCCGTGATCCATAATTGGAGCCCCGAAACAAAAACGACATATTTATCGTTTGCGATAACCACCTCCCATCACATTTTTAAAGAACGATTTTAAAACCGCCTCGTTCCGGATCTCGGAACAAGGCGGAAAAAACTAATATATTTCGTAGGTTATGGAAACGCCCGCGTTGACTTCGTTTTGGCCGGCTTGAATGTCCGGAGCCGCTTCGCTTCCGCCCATGCCTATTTTGGCGGAAGATTCATAATACAAGGGATACGGGGTCGCGCCGTAATTTTCGCTAAAGCTCACGATTTTTCCCAAATTAACTCCCAAAGAAGCCGCCAATTCTTGCGCTTTGGCTTTGGCTTTGGCTATCGCTTCTTTTCTGGCTTCGTTTTTAACTTTATCTTGATCGTCAATCGTGAAATTGAGCGAGCTCACTTCATTGGCGCCGCTTGAAGTCGCTTTTTCAAGAATTTGGGGCGCCTTGTCCAATTCTCTTATTTTGACTTGCAGGCTCTGACGCACTTCGTAACCGATTATCGTGCTTCTTCCCAAATTATATTGATAACGCGGATTGACTTGATAGTTAGTGGTTTTCAAATCCTCTTCTTTCACGCCCAAATCCTTTATCGCTTTGGTAACGGCGTTCATTTTATCAATATTGTCTTTTTGCGCCAAAGCGACGGTTGATGCCTGGCTTAAAACCGAAACGGTCACCTCGCCGATATCGGGCTTGGCAAAAGTCTTGCCTTCGCCCGAAACCACGATCGTATTTTTGTATTGCCTGTCCTGGCCGATATATCGGCCTTCGCGGATCGCGTTTCTGGTGTCAAAAATTTTTGCCGCGGTCATTGCTACAAGAAAAATCGCCAAAATTATCAAAACCCCCAAAGCCGCTCCGGCGATTTTATTGCTTGAACAAATCGGACACGTATTTTTTAAATCCATAAATAAGATACAAACAAATGCGAACTTTATGCCAACCTATTAACCGCGAACGGGAATCCAGACATTCAATGTCGAGATCCCGGACATTGAATGTCTGGATTCGTTAATTTATTGTTAGCATAAGATTCGTATGTTCGCATCATGATTATTATTTTTTATAAGCTTGCATCGTTTCTTTAATCATTTCAATCGCCTTTTCTTTGGATTCCCAACCCAGAACCTGAACGGTTTTATCTTCAAGTTTTTTATATTGATCGAAGAAATGCTCAATTTCTTTCAAAACATGCGGCTCAATATCTTTGATATCATCGATATTTTTATAATGGGGATTTTTGTGCGGCACGGCCAAAATTTTGTGATCCTCTTCGCCGCCGTCAATCATTTTAAAAAGCCCGATCGGCCGAATCTCCATCATACAGCCGCAAAAAACCGGACTGTCCGTCAAAATCATCGCGTCCAGATGGTCGCCGTCTTTGGCGCGGGTTTCGGGAATGAATCCGTAATCGGTGGCGTAAAAAAACGGGGAATGCAAAACCCTGTCCAATTTCATCACTTCCAATTCCTCGTCAAATTCATATTTATTGTGAGATCCTTTTGGAATCTCAATCACGGCGTTTAAAATTTCCGGCGCCTTTTTGCCAATGGGTATGTTGTGGTAGCTCATATTTAAATTTGTTCCTCCCTTTAAAAAGGGAGGCTAGGAGGGATTTTTTATTATTCCTCGCCAATTACGAATAAATGCGAGCCAATTACGAATAAAGTCAGAATTTGATTGATTCGTAATTAGAGTGATCCCATTCGTAATTAGTGAGGAGAAAGAAATCTCCCCTAACCCCTCTTTATTCAAAGAGGGGAAATATAATTTATTTCTTTTTTATTTTAACTCAACTTGCCTAAAAATTCAAATTCCGCCTTTTGGGGACTGAATCCGCCAATATCTATGGAATAGTCACTATGATTCAGCACTAAATTCCTAAAAAAGAATAATTGAAAGTTGCACTATTTAAATAATTTACAAACTCATCGGTCGCTTGGT
>Ga0076025_140_pt1 | contig 5250 bp, 4 predicted proteins | sample RifGroB1_FD_68102 | JGI IMG/M metagenome (GOLD analysis project Ga0076025, IMG submission 68102) | Parcubacteria bacterium GW2011_GWB1_42_6
TTTTCGCCTTCAATGTCGATCGGGTTATACATATCATCGCGATAATGAGCCAGGTGCCCCGAAGTTTCATATAGTTTTTTATTGGTTAAAACCGGAGTGTAAACATATTTATAATCACGCTCTAATTCTTTGGCGTACATATAATCTTCTATTTTTTTTCTGATAAACGCGCCTTTTGGCAGCCACAATGGCAAGCCTTTGCCCACATCTTCCGAAATCATAAATAACTCCAATTCTTTTCCCAATTTCCGGTGGTTTCTTTTTTCCGCTTCCTCTATATTTTTTAAATACGATTCCAATTCTTCTTTGGTTTCAAAAGCCGCGCCGTAGATCCGTTGCAGCATTTTGTTTTTTTCGTCCCCCCGCCAATAAGCGCCGGCAAGCTTTAAAAGCTTGAAAGAATCCGGTTTGATTTGGCCCGTTGATTCAATGTGGGGTCCCGCGCAAAGATCGGTGAAATTGCCGGTTTTATAAATTGAAACGGTTTTGGCGCCGTCTTTTTGCAGATCTTCGATCAATTCGACTTTGTAGATTTGTCCGGATTTTTCAAAGAGTTTTTTGGCGTCTTCCGCGTCCAAATCCTCCCGCTCGAATTTGAGATTCTTTTTGGCGAGTTGCTTTATTTTCTTTTCTATTTCTTGCAAATCTTCCGGCGCCAAAGCGCGCGGCAAATCGAAATCATAATAAAACCCGTTTTCTATGGCCGGGCCGATGGCGAGTTTGGCATCCGGAAAGATTTCCAGAACCGCCGCGGCGAGAAGATGGGAGATTGAATGGCGGAGGGTTTCGAGATTGGATTTCATAAATTTAAAATGTAAATCTCAAAGTGCAAAATGACAATGTAAAATGTAAAATCGTACGACCATGGATGTCATTCCCGAGAAATCGGGAATCCAGACCCGAATTAATCTGGATTCCCGCCTACGCGGGAATGACAGAAGAGACTTCGGATGACATCCAAGGCAGATTCATTTTACATTTTGAACTATCACTTTTAATTTTGAGATTTTAATTTTACATTAACTAAAATATGCCCAAAAATTTACAGCTGTTGGGACCCCGCAACGGGGTGGTTCCACCCAACTTCCCATAAATTTCTGGGCACTCTTTGGCGCTTTTTCGCGGCGCTAGCGTGAACTTATCGGCTCTTTGGGCGGCCTGCCCTGAGCGTAGCGAAGGGTTGGTTAGTCCGCTTCATTGTTCAATTGATTGTGCTTAAATTTTAGGATTTTTTGGAAAGCTTGTCAAATTTCAAAACGCGAGGTAATCTTCTATTTGCCAAGTGAAATTGATTTGTTCTTAACATGTGGAGGAAAAAATGGCCAGGGTAAAAAGCAGAATTGTCATTATCCAAAGAGAAAAAGAGCGCAAGGCTTGGGAAAAAAGAAACCCGGGAAAAGAAGCAAGATATTTTGGGGGATTTCTTTATGTTATCAAGGACGGCTTTCCCGATGAAAAAATAGAAGGAGCCAAAAAAATACCGAAGCCAGGAAAAAATGCTATTGGCAAACAAAAGGGGGAGCGATCAAAAGTTCCTTCCCTCGTTATTTTTGATGATTTACCCAGGAGAATGGAAAAAAGCTCAAGCGTTTACAAGTCTTGTCCTCGGTGTGATTCTCGCAGGATGTTTCTTCAGAGGGTAAATACTAAAGACAGGGGAAAAATTGGTGTTTGGACTTGCTCTGATTGCGACCAATTGATGCGTGAGTGAACGAATCAATAAAACAAATAAAAAAGACCACTCAGAAATCTGGGTGGTTTTTTATCTGAAATTTCTCAAATGATTCTGATTCAATTCCTGCGCGGATTCGCAAAGGATTTTGTAGTTTCCTTCTTTGTCGTCCAATCGGCCGCTCACCACGGCGATTTTGTCTTCCTGCCAAAAAGTGGCGGTGCGTTCAAGGGTTTTGGGAAAAACCAAAACTTCCACTTTTGAACGCCGGTCTTCAAGCGTCACAAAAAGCATGGGTTTTCCGGTTTTGGTGATAATTTTGTGGATTTTGGTGATGGCGCCGCCGACTTTCAAATTTCTGCCCACCCATTGCGGAATTATTTTTGAAGGCAGAGTAGCCATGCTTTCTATAACTTTTTCATATTCTTGCACCGGGTGTTCGGAAATATAAAGGCCCAATAATTCTTTTTCCCAGGAAAGGCGGTCGCGCTTGGCGCTTTCGGGCGCCGGCAAAAGTTTGAGCGAAGGCATCAATCCGTTTTTCTTTCCATCCGCCGCGGGCAAAGAAAATAAGCTTGATTGCCCCGTGTTTTTTGGTTTCTGGACTTCTTTGGCGAAATTGAGAATCAATTGAATATTGCCCAAAATCTGTCCCCGTTCGCTCAAGCAATCCAAAGCGCCGCACTTGGCCAAACTTTCCAAAGATTTTTTATTCAAGTCTTTGTCCTGCACTCTTTCAACCAAATCGGAAATGGATTCAAATAATCCGTTTTTCTTTCTTTCTTTGACTATCGCTTCAACAATATTTCCGCCCACGTTTTTAATCGCGTTAAGCCCAAAACGGATAACATTGTCTTTGATGACGGTGAAACTGCCCAGACTTTCGTTAATGTGCGGAGCCAAAACATCGATTCCCATCTGGCGGCATTCTTCAATCAAAAAGGCGATCCGTTCAATGTCATCGGATTCAGAATTCATTAAGGCGGCCATAAGTTCGGTTGGATAATGGGCTTTGAGGTACGCCGTTTGATAGCCCACGAGCGCGTAGCAAGTGGCATGCGCTTTATTGAAGCCGTATCGCGCGAATGGTTCGATGAAATCCCAAATCTTTTCGGCAGTTTCTCGTTCAATGTTGTTTTTAACCATTCCTTCAACCAATTTGCCGCGCTGTTCATCCATCAGCTTTTTAATTTTCTTGCCGACCGCTTTGCGCAACATGTCGGCTTCGGGCAGGGTGTAGCCGGCCAGTTTGCAGGCGATTTCCATAACTTGCTCCTGATAAATCACGATGCCGTAGGTGTTTTTTAAAATCGGTTCAAGCGAAGGGTGGATGTATTCGATTTTTTTCGCGCCGTGTTTGTGGGCGATGAAATCGGGAATAAAATCCATCGGTCCGGGACGATAGAGCGCCACCATAGCGATAATATCTTCAAAAACCGTGGGTTTCAATTCTTTGAGATTTCTTTTCATGCCGCCCGATTCAAGCTGGAAAACTCCGGTGGTTTTGGCATCGCGCAAAAGTTGATAAGTTTTTTCATCGTCAAGCGGCAAAGAAATGATTTCGATTTTTTCTCCTTTGGTTTTTTCAATGATTTCCAGCGCGTTTTCGATCTGCGTGAGAGTTTTGAGGCCCAAAAAATCCATTTTCAAAAGTCCCAAATCTTCTATGCCGTGCATTTCGTATTGGGTGACAATCGCGTCATCATCTTGAGTGGGATGTTGCAGGGCGACCACCGAATCCAAAGGATCTTTGGTAATCACCACGCCGGCCGCGTGAGTGGAAGCGTGGCGGGCGACCCCTTCCAATTTTAAAGCCGTGTCAACCAGTTTTTTTATTTGATCATCGGATTCATAAAGCTGCTTGAATTCCGCGGACTGATCCAAAGCTTTTTTAAGAGTCATGCCAACCGCTATGGGAATGGCTTTTGCCACCTGATCGCAAAGCGTGTAAGCATAACCCATGGCGCGTCCCGAGTCGCGAATGGCGGCGCGGGCGGCCATGGTTCCAAAGGTGATTATTTGCGCCACATGATCGGCGCCGTATTTTTGACGCACATATTCGATAACTTCTTCGCGGCGGCGGTCGGCAAAGTCCATATCGATATCGGGCATGGAGATTCTTTCCGGATTCAAAAATCTTTCAAAAAGCAGATCGTATTTCAAGGGATCGATTTCGGTGATATTCAGAAGATAGGCGACAAGCGATCCGGCGGCCGAACCGCGTCCCGGGCCAACCACGATTTTATTATTTTTGGCCCAGTTGGTGAAATCCTGAACGATTAGGAAATAAGAAGCAAAGCCGGTTTTTTGAATGATATTCAACTCGTGTTCCAATCGCGCCAATATCTTTTCGTTTGTTCCTTCGGGATATCTTTTTTCCATGCCGATTTCGCAGAGATGCCTTAAATACGTTTCGGGATTATATTCTTTTGGCACATCAAAATAGGGAAGTTGGTATTTTCCAAGCTCGAATTCAAAATTGCAATCGGCGGCGATTTTTTGGGTGCTTTCAATCGCTTGGGGAGTGTCTTTGAACCACTCAATCATGTCTTCTTGCGGACGCAAAGAAAAATCGTCGGCCAAAAGAGTCAATCTTTCCGGATCGTCAATATTGGCGTTAGTGTTTACAAGCATCAAAATATCTTGAGCTCTGGCATCATCGGGATTAAGATAGTGAACATCGTGAGTGGCGACCAGCGGGATTCCCAATTTCACGCTCATTTTTATCAAAGCGTCATTGACCCGTTTTTGATCGGGCAGGCGCGGATGATGTTCTATTTCCAAGTAAAAATTTCCCGCTCCGAATATCTCCAAATATTCCAAAGCGATCGCTTCGGCTTTATCAGTGGTCTCATTATTGACTATGGCGCGCGAAATTTCTCCGGCCAGACACGCGGAAGAGGCGATGAGTCCTTGCGAATGTTGGCGCAAAATTTCTTTGTCGATTCTCGGTTTATAGTAGAATCCCTCCAGCCACGCTTTAGTGGTGAGTTTGACGAGATTTTGATAACCGATCTTGTCTTTAACCAAAATCAGCAGATGGAAACGCTTGTCATCCATTCTGCCTCGTTTGTTGAATCGGCTTTCGGGAGTGATGTACATTTCCGAGCCGATGATCGGTTTTAGTCCCTTTGCTTTGGCTTTTTTATAAAATTCAACGGCTCCGTAGATTGAGCCGTGGTCTGTGAGGGCCAGCGAATCCATGCCTAACTCAAGGGCGCGATTCACCAACCCGTCTATCTTTGGAAGGCCGTCAAGCAAAGAATAGTGGGAGTGGACGTGGAGGTGGGTGAATTTCATGGGGTCAGTTAATCAGTTTGTCAGTTGGTCAGTTCAGAAATTTAAGTTGATAAACTGGCAAACTGATTTTAGAATCTTTTCTTTGTTCTTGTAACCAGAAAAAAAATCAATCCCGCGGCCGCCAGCGCGAAAATAATTATAACGCTCCAAAAAAGAATCGTAAAGATGAAAAAATGGTTGGTTTTGGCGATAAAATTTGCCGCGCTTTTTCCGGCCGGAGTCTCGGCCAAAAACCAAATAAAAGCGGCGATTCCCAAAATCGATCCGCCGATTATTTT
>Ga0076025_138_pt1 | contig 2254 bp, 2 predicted proteins | sample RifGroB1_FD_68102 | JGI IMG/M metagenome (GOLD analysis project Ga0076025, IMG submission 68102) | Parcubacteria bacterium GW2011_GWB1_42_6
CCCGCCCAAATATATTTTGCCAAATAATTTTAAAATAATTAATTTAAAAATTCTCCTAATTCACCCAATATTACTGTCTTGACAGGGGGTACACCTTAGGGTACCTATTTTTGCTATAGCAAAAATAGGTACCCGATCAATCTATAAATCAATCTATATAAATATAACTTAACCTGTATAACTTGTATAATTTTGCTTTGTCTTTGTATTTTACAATGGCCGTGTTTATAATGAATATATGCGTTCCGCCAAACCCGCTTTTATTTGGATAATATCCATTCTCAAAAAACGCAAAATCCCTTTTCAAATCAGCGGCGGAATGGCCGCGAGAGTTTGGGGCGCCAAAAGGGAATTGGCGGATATTGATATTAATGTTGATTTGGAAAATTTCGATGAGATTCTGCCCGAAGTTAAAAAATTCGTGATTTTCGGGCCGGGCAAATATAAGGATAAAAACTGGGATTTATATGAAATGACTTTGCGCTATCGCGGCCAAGAAATAGATATCTGCCGCGCCAGTGATCAAAAGATATTCAACAAAAATACGAAAAAATGGGAATCGCTTAGAATTGATTTCTCAACTTCGCGAAATAAAAAAGTTTTTGGCTTGCCGGTTTCTGTTATGCCAAAAGACGAATTAATTGATTATAAAATCAAATTAAGGAGGCCGGTAGATCTAAAAGATACAGGGGGGGTTGACCCCCACACTTAATCAGCATATTTGATTTTTTTTATCTCCAATATAAGCATTATTTACGATCGTTTTCTATGCTTATTTTAATGTGTTTTTAGCGCCATACGATGCCGATTAGGTGTGGGGGTTGACAATTTTTTAAAAAGGAATAATATAAAGATATACAAATCAGTCATATTCTACCGGCCATATGTGAATTGATATTAACTCAAATCAGACGAATGCCCAATAAAAGGGCATTTTTGGCTGTCTTTTTGTTTTATTGGGAAAATTTAGGGAATTTAGGGCATTTTTAGACGGTTTTCAATATTAAACTGAAGTCCGGTTCTCGCGGACTCCAGCCAATCTCGCAGAGAATAAAATATTAAATGGCGCAAAATGCATAACAAACCCTATCCGGAAAAATTCTTCGGCAAGTATCCTAACTCCATTGAGATTCCCAGTCTCATTCAGGTTCAGCTGGATTCTTACAATTGGTTCCAGGAAAAAGGATTGAAAGAGCTTTTTGAAGAAGTTTCTCCGATTCGCGATTGGTCGGGCAAAGAATTGGAACTTTATTTTGCCGATTATTATTTTGACAACCCGAAATATTCGGAACTCGAATCAAAAGAACAAAATGTTTCCTATGAGGCGCCTCTCCGCGCCAGGCTTCGCTTGGTCAATAAAAAAACCGGTGAAGTGAAAGAGCAAGAAATTTATATGGGCGATTTTCCCGTTATGACCGATCGGGGCACTTTTATCGTCAATGGAGTTGAGCGCGTGGTCGTGAGCCAGCTTATTCGGTCTTCTGGTGTGTTTTTTACGATGGATAATTTCCGCGGCCGCAAGCTTTTTGGCGCCAAAGTCATTCCTAATCGCGGCGCTTGGCTGGAATTGGAAACCGATTCGGATAATGTTATTTTCGTAAAAATCGACCGCAAGCGCAAAGTTCCCGTAACCGCGCTTTTGCGGGCTTTTGGCGTTGATACCGATGAAAAACTTTTGGAAGCTTTCAAAGATATTGATGTAAATCCGGATGTCAAATACATAGAGTCAACGATCAAAAAAGACATTTCCCATAATCAAGGAGAAGGATTTATTGAAGTTTACAAGCGCGTCCGTCCGGGCGATTTGGCCACAGTTGACAATGCCCAGCAGATGATTGAAGCGATGTTTTTCAATTTTGAACGCTATGATTTGGCTAAAGTGGGACGCTGGAAATTCAATCAGCGGCTTAATGTCAAAACTCCCGATGCCAAAGAATTCAGAACTATGCGGCCGGAAGATTTAATCGCGGTGGTCAAGGAAATAATTCGTTTGAATAACGATCCTAACGCCCAGCCCGATGATATTGACCACTTGGCCAATCGCCGAGTGAGAGCAATGGGCGAGCTTTTGCAAAACAAGCTCCGGGTCGGCATGGCCCGGATGGAAAGAATCATCAAAGACAGGATGACGACTTTGGATGTGGCTACCTTAACTCCGGCGCAATTGGTGAATGTTCGGCCTTTTATGGCTTCGGTTAAAGAATTTTTCACGACAAGCCAACTTTCGCAATTCATGGATCAGGTAAATCCTTTG